>Ga0163179_10000494_pt1 | contig 28459 bp, 23 predicted proteins | sample AtlANTMetagenome_FD_109643 | JGI IMG/M metagenome (GOLD analysis project Ga0163179, IMG submission 109643) | Marine eukaryotic phytoplankton communities from the Atlantic Ocean - Atlantic ANT 2 Metagenome | ecosystem: Environmental > Aquatic > Marine > Oceanic | place: North Atlantic Ocean...
CATCGAGATCCGCGAAGGGGTCTTCATCATCCTCTTCGTCATCGAGATCTGCGAAGGGGTCTTCATCATCCTCTTCGTCATCGAGATCGGCGAAGGGGTCTTCATCATCCTCTTCGTCATCGAGATCGGCGAAGGGGTCTTCATCATCCTCTTCATCATCGACAACCGGTTCTGGCGTCGCTTCCGGTTCCGGTTCCGGTTCTGACTCGGGTGCCTTAGCCGCCTTCTTTTTCTTCGACGGTTTGGCCTTACCAGCAGTCAACGCATCCGCGACCTCTCCCAGCAACTGCGCAACCAACATCCGATAAATCGGTGTGGCGGCTACCTCTGCCTCCAAAGCGTCTCGTCCCCCATCGCCGCCATCCGGCAACGCAGAACGTACGGCCTCCGCAAGGCCTTCGATGACGTCAACAACGGCTGCAGCGGCTTGCTCGAGGGTTTCCATCAGCGCAGCAAGCACTTCTTTAGCCGCTGCTTGTTCGTCCGGATCGGAGATCTCTTCCAATGCGTCTTCGAGATAGTCTTCGTGTTGATCGATAAGATCGGCGACGAAGTCATCGTCCATCGGCTCGTCTTCCACGCCAAAAGCCAGTCCGATATCTACCGTCGCAATCTGCGCTAAAAGCGCCCTACCCGCGGGGTAAGACAGCAGCGCAGCTGCCTTCTTTGCACCGTCCCCATCAAAGAGATGCAAGCAGATCAACGCCACGGCATGTAGCCGATACACGGCATCATGCCCCTGATCATCTTCGAGCTCGTTGATTCCTCCTTCCCAAGCGGCGTGCGCGTCATAGAGCGAAAGCGCCATACGTGCGCTCATTGCGACGGATCTAAAGTGCGCACCATGGTCCAGACCGGCGGCAATTTCTAGAGCGCGTCGACTCCCGCCATCTACAGTGAATCCTGCAGACAGCGCCGCAGCCCCACGCCCGGCGAAGTCCGACAACCCTCCAGCCGCAGACAAACCATCGCCACCAGATGTCTCACTCAGAGCGGCGCGCGCGACCGTATAAACGGGGTGATCATCCCCAAGGCTCGCCAGTAATTCGGCAGGATCGTAGGACAAAAAACCCGCCTAGCTACGCAGTGAGCGCAGCCATCTCTTCGTTCAGCGTAGCAAGCTCCGACTCCAAGCTTTCCTGCTTGGTCTTCAGCTCGGCGAGTGCCTCTTCCGCCGCCGTGACATTCGCGTCGAGGGTCTCTTGCTCCGCATCCAACTCGGTGCCCTTGGTCTCCAACTCTGCGACCGTAGCCTTCAACGCTTCAACCTTGGCCTCGAGCTCACCGACATCCTCTCCAGCATCTGAGGCCTGAAGGCCTTCCAGTTCAGCTTGCAATCGGTCTCGCTCAGCGCGCGCGGCTTCGACCGTCGCATCGGCTTCGCTCGACGCGGCCTCCAAAGCCTCAAGCTGGCTCCGGCTCTCCGACAACGCCGCGTTGCCTTCTTCCAGCGCAGACTCGGCTTCAGTAACTCGGGCCTGGGCCTCTTCTACAGCCGTTTTCGCGGCCTCTAGCTCACCCTTTCGCTCTTCAAGCTGGCCTTCCAATTCGGCCTGCTTTTCTTTCAAAGCGGCGATCTCATCACTCATCGAAAACTCCTCGATACCAAAATACGGTTTCGCACATCGATTCGAACGGTAGCAAGCGGCGAGATCCTGTGTCAACGTGGACAACAGGTGTCCAGGGCGGATCGAGTGGAGAGTCGTTAGGATTTTTCTATGGAATTCAAATACTGGCGAAACATAGCGATCTGCGCCGTGGCGCTAACGACGGCTTGTACACGTCCATCGCCTCCCGAAAACCTGGAACCCTTCGTCTCTGAGAGACTCATAGGAGATTGGTCAGGCGTCTGGGCCCTCCCGGCCATGTTTCAGACAGGCACCGCAGAAATGCAGGTAAGTCTGGAAGATGAAGAAACCATCCGGTTCCTGTTTACGATCGACGGAGGGATTGTCTCTCCAGACGACGAGGAGCCGGTGATCGTCGATCTGTCGGGAACAGATGACCACAAGTCCGTCACGCTTTCGGGTGAAGGCGATAAGATCGGATACGTCGAGTTCACGATTGATGAAAACGGGCTGATCACAGGGAACGCAGACCCAGACGGACTCAGCCTGGTTGATTTTGGCGGCTGGGTCGGCGCCGGTAAGTTTCACCTGGATTTTGTGGTCTTGGGTCTGTTCCCTGGAGAAGGCGAGTTAGGACTCCTGACCGACGACGATACGGCCTCTTCCGGCTTCGACACCGGGGACTCACTTGAGGCTATCGCAATCACGCCCGAACGCGAACTTGGCCAGCGATAGGCGCTGGTCTAAACCTGAGAGCCGATGATCATGAAGGCTGGAAAAGCCGCAGTTCGACCGACGTGGCGTCGGCGCATTGTTGCTCTCTCATTGGGCGTTCTGGGTTTGTTGATAACTATCGAAGTGACCAGCGCGATCGCTTATCAACTATTCGTCTCCAGACAGCACACCGCAAACGCTGGAGCGATTGAAAACACCGATGACGAAGTGCGCATTCTTTGCGTCGGAGAGTCCACAACCGCCGTGGCGGGAGACGAGAGCGGTACGCTCCTCGTTCCACGCACCTCTTACCCGGCACAATTGGAGGCGACCCTCTCCGAACGTGCTCCTCAGATCCCATGGCGCGTCCTAAACGGCGGGATCATGGGTGGCACATCTAGTGCGGTGCTTACACGACTAGAGACCGATCTGAACACACTCAAGCCGCACATCATCATCGCGATGATGGGGATCAAAGACACGCCTGCTGAATGGACACCATTCGGCATACCGATCCCATCAGCGCTTCTACGACTGCACGCGGTACGACTTGCCATCTGGCTACTCGAAGACGTGAAGCTCGAGGCCAGCCCGAGACCCGTCGATGTCCACTCTTTCGACGACCTACCAGCTTGGGCGAAAGAGCGGTACAAACACGTAGGCAACCATGTCATGGAGCTACGGACCCTCGAAAACCGCACTGCACTCGATACGCTCAAGGTCGGCGTGTACGCACTGCACATGGGGTACGTCGAACATGCCGAACAGCGAGTTCGCGCGGTCGTAAATCAATATGACGTTGGCTACGTTCTTCTCGCGCGCATCCTCGCCGCCGCAGGTCGTCATACGGAAGCCGCCGAACTCTTGGTACAGGCCTCGCGAAAACACCCGAGTGAGGGACTCTATAGGGTCGCACTCGCCGATCTTTTCTGGCGCCAAGGGGAGATGGACGCGGCACACCAAGTCCTGGACATGCTCGCACAGACACCCTACCCAGACGTCGTGCAGTTCGAAGCGACGCTGACACGCGCCGAGACATTCCTCGCCCAAGATAAACCGCATGCGGCCCTACAAGCCCTGGTCGGTGAAGTACCAGAGCGGACAGAACAAGAGGTAGAGGTCCTGCCCAACCTTAAGGTCCGTCTCCTGACGACGCGCGGGCGCGCACAATTGGCAACGAAAGACTGGGTACAGGCCGAAGCCAGTCTGTTGTCGGCGCTCGATAAAAAGCCCGACCGACAGGCCAGTATGTTCCTGCTAGCCCAGGTATATCGAGAGACAGGCCGTCTCGATCTGGAAGCAGAAGTACGCCAGAAGCTCCTCAGTCACTCCGGCAGAGTCGCCGAGTACTTTGAACTCGCGAAGCTGATGCGGCTTTCTGGCGATGAAGATGGCGCCCGTAGTGTGATGGAGGCCGCAGCGCATGAAACCCCGAGCCTGCGCGAGAACTACGCACTGCTGTATGAGATGGCTCGGAGGCATGGCGCGCAGCTGGTGGTGATGCAGTACCCAGGCTTTTCACTTGAACCCGCCAAAATCTACGCTCCCGACGTAGACGGCGTGACGTACATCGACAACCAGACCGTCTTCGATGCCGATCCCGAAGGATATTTTTTCGCGCCGACCTACCCGCAGTCCTTCAGTCACTACACCCTAGAGGGCTCCAAGGTCCTAGCATCGCACATCGCAGACTCCATCCTCGAACTACCAATGCTCGAGGGGCGCACCGAAGCCCCTTAAAGACCCACTTCAGAGGTCCATCAGGCGGTGATCTGGGCGTACTCCGCTCGGAGCGAGTACCCGAGTTCATCGAGTAGTTCGCCGCCATAGCGATCGAAGGTCTCCAACTGCGCATCGGACCATTCCACCCAACGACAGGTACGTTCGATATCGAACGTAAAGCGCCGCTCATATTCGCTGACTAACTCTGTGGTGTCACGCGCTTCTCCCAAGAAAGCGAATGCCCGAGACAAAGTGAATTCAGGCGCGGCGAGCAGATCTTCGAAGCGCACCTCGAAATAACGGGTCGGATGACGCTGTCCGAAGCGTTGCCCAGCCCGAACCTTTCTGGACCACCACTGGGTCGCCTCTTCAATGGTGTTGGGGCCCCACGGCTGTGCGACAATAGACGCGACCACGTCACGTCCATCGCGTAGACAGTGAATGAAGCGCATTTCCGGGAAGACCGCACCAAGCTCCGGCAACACATCGACGTACGCTGGCGTCTTATTCAGCCACTTCAGCTTTCCGTCAGAACGCGCGTGCATGTCGAAGAGCACAGTGATCATTCTTCGGAGCGCAATCGTAGGATCTGCCCCGCGGTTTAGGTTTTGAAGCAAACGCTTCGTTTCATCCATCACCACACGCCGACGGAACAAAAAATACTGGGAACCGTGCTGATAGCGCTCGCCAACGCGGCCTTGCTGCTTCGCAACGAAGCCCCGTATCCAACGCTCCATCAACACCAATACGCGCTCTGGCAACGCAGCCTTACTTGGGGTGTGGTCGCCAAGGATCAAAGTCAACAAGGAGACGACGAACTCGGTGTCGTAAATCGGTGAGACATTCGCGTGTGTTCCCACCAGGTCTGCCACCAGGGTAGTGCCGGAACGATCAGCACCTCCCAAAAACAATGCGGTCATGCGGGCTCCAAGGCTTCTTTGGACTCTTCGGACCAAAACGGTTTTGCCTGAGGCCAGTTCTACGGAAGACAAGAGCGACGTGGTTTAATGACACCATGCGCTCGCTTTTGAGAATCGAAGAATGGACAGTGCTCGGCCTGATGGCGGCCACAATGCTCTGCTTCGCTGTACACGACATGCCGTTCCGCGCGATGCCCGAAGTGGGAATTGTCAGCCTCTTCTTTTTCGACTTCTACCCCATCGTCTTGGTCTGCGGGCTCTTGGTCGTCTACCGACGGCTACGGCTCGGCGACGACTGGCCATCACCCTTTACCAGCCGTCAGGCGGTCATTGAATTCCTACGGATTGTCTGGCCATTTATCGTGAGTCAAATCGCCTACGCGAACGTCAAAGCGTACGTCCCTGTGTTCAATCCGAAGACCTACGACGCCCAGCTTATTGAGATCGACAAATGGACCGGCGGTGCCTGGCTATGCGAAGCGCTCATAGGTCTACGAAATAGCGGATGGGAGGCCTTGTTTGACTGGTTTTACCTACACTTTTTTGCCGCGGTGGTGTTCGTACTGGTGCTGCTCTGCGCGCTGGGCCAGTGGACTTTAGCGCGCCGATATAGCTTGGCATTCATCCTGGGCAGTGCGATCGGGATGTTCTTCTACGTACTCATCCCGGCGGTAGGCCCCTGCTTTCTGACCGAACCGTCCGCGGTTCACGACACGACGAGCACGCTGAAGACGTCGGCGCATTGGCAAGTCGTGCTCTGGGAAGAGCGAGCGCGGATGATGGTGTCTCCGGAGAGCTACAAACTCTCTCCATTCATCCACATCGCCGCCTTTCCAAGTCTACACGTGGCTCATACCGTACCCGCGGTCTGGTTTTCCTGGAAGTACGCCCGCCCCTTCTCCTACGTCATCATCCCAGGTGTGCTGATCAATTGGTTGGCCACAATGGCGCTTGAGTGGCACTACGCCATCGACGTGTGGGCGGGACTGGCGGCCGGTGCCCTCGCGATCGTTTTAGCCAACAAGTGGGTTAAAGACCCGGCATGACGATCTACATCATCCACGGCATCTCCGCCTTCCTAATGCTCGCCCTGCCGATCGGTCTAGTCATTGCACTTCGGAAGCGCGAAAACTTAGGCTGGCGAATCTTCGGTATCGGCGCCACTGCGTTCGTCGCGTCCCAGGTCGTGCACATCCCACTCAACTGGGGATTAGCCCAAACCGGCGTATTGGATGTGACCAACCCCACAGCGCTCATGAACGCGGTGCTGTTGGGGCTCACGGCCGGACTGTGCGAAGAGACCGCGCGCTTCATCGCCCTGAAAAAATGGCTGCCTAAACGCCACAACTGGACGGGTGTACTGGGCTATGGCCTGGGGCACGGCGGTATCGAAGCCGTGTTCGTTGGCCTGTTCTCCACGCTTGGACTGATAAATATCATCCTGCTGGCCACACAAGGCCCCGAAAGCCTGGGTGTACCGCCCGAGCTCCAAGCAGCAGCGCTCGAACAACTTGAGAGCTACCGCTCAAATCCAGCCTGGAGCCCGCTACTCGGGCTCTTTGAACGGGTCATGGCGCTTGTACTGCACATCGGATTCACGGCCATGGTGATGATGAGCATTGTGACCAGCCAAAAACGCTATCTGGCCGCCGCGATCATGTGGCACACCACCTGCAACGCGCTCGCCGTCATCGCGATGTCTAAATGGGGTCCAGTTGGCGCAGAAGTCGTCGTCGGTATCTTGGCGGGGCTGACGGTGTGGATGCTGAAAGACCTACACGGTCAGTTCACAGCGGCGCCTAAAGGCGAGTCCCAAGAGGCCTAAGGCCCAGATTGGTGCCCAACTTCTGCTGCCGACCGGCGTCTGGCAACCACAGCCTTCTGAAACAACGGGCTCAACCGCTGTAGAAAACACAAAGGACGCGTCTTCTGAGAGCGTGGACCCATCCACCGATTCGAGCGACGCATCTACGGTGACGAGATGCTCCGCGTCTTCAGCCCAGCCATCGGTCGCGTGCAGGTTCACCACATGACTGTGCTGCCCGTAAAACAGATCGGCTTCAAAGGCGTGCTCGCCTTCGTCGGACGCGATGGACACGGCCTCCTGAATGGCATCTGACCCAGTCATTCCCCGTGAAAAGACCAAGGAAACACGGCTTTCCACATCATCAATAGCGTCGCTGTATTCATAAGCGCCCGGGTCAGGCACCGTCGCGATGAGCTCCAGATCCGTCGCGCCATGCCACTGGTCCCACAGCGCCTCCCAATACCGAGCGACCACCTTTGCTTCGTGTCGCGGCGCACCAGGGACAATCAAGCTGTCGAGGTGCGCGCAGCCCCACGGGAAGTACCCCGCGTGTAAATCCGCGTATGAAGGCTCCTCCCCGGCAAGCCCTACAAGGTCAATCGCCGCAGAGAGCGCCGTCTGGCCGTCGTCGATGGTGTCCTGGTCAACCTCTATACCTTGCGCAGCAAAGAGCTCTACGAGCGCATTGGGCAGCCAGAAGTCGGGGGGTGTCTGGGCCCCGGTTAACGCCGCCCAGACAAAGTCACTCGACGTGTCTAAAGAAAGCCCACTGGCCCAAGCGTCCGCATCGTAAAGTTTGGAGCGCTCCATGTAGAGCGCGTCAAAGAACTCATCCGCCATCCCGTGACTGGCCATCCCAAAGTAGAACGCCCAATACGGGGCGGCCTCGCCATCGTAGGCGCCATCGAAATTATCCAGAATCCACTCGGCGAAGCGCTCCTGGAACGGCGGCCAGTGGGCATGCTCACCATAGTGATGGCCGACAGCGTAGCCGCCATCAGGAAACATGGTGCCATTCGCCAGCATCGTGCGATTGTCTTCGTCGCTAAGCAGGTCTTTCAGTGCGCCGTCTTCGAGTTCATCCACCGCTGCCCAAGTGATCCAGAGGTGCGTGGTCTGCCCATTTGCATGCGCCGGTGCCACCAGCCCAGCGAGCAGTAGTGCGCTGACAAGCATTTCCCCCTCCCAACTCGGCCCCGCCGATGTTCAACGATCAGTCAGAACCCTCTCGCACATGTTCGTCGGTTGCACTGGGTTCGATCACTTGGGGCTCACGCTCCAACCGGCCTTCAAACCCAGACCTTGGGTTTCCGGCATCCTCGACATCGCTGACGATGGCCAGCTCATCGCCCTCCAAACGCGCCATCCATGCGGTAACGGTGGAATCGCCAACCACATTCACCATGGTGCGAAACATATCAAGCAATCGGTCAACACCAATGACCAGCGCGATGCCTTCAGCCGGCACGTTGATAGCGGTCAAGACCATCGCCAACGTCACCATTCCAGCGCCCGGGACACCCGCTGCGCCAATACTCGCGAGCGTCGCGGTACCAACAATAGTGACCTGATCCACGAGGGTGAGATCAAGTCCGTAAATCTGCGCGATGAAGATCGCGGCGACGCCCTGATAGAGCGCCGTGCCGTCCATGTTCACTGTCGCGCCAAGCGGGAGTACAAAGCTGCTCACAGATGGGCTGACCTTCAGCTTGTCCTCGCAGCACTCCATGGTCACCGGCAATGTGGCGGAGGATGAGGAGGTAGAAAAGGCCACCAACATCGCTTCTTTGATGGCGCGAATGAACGCCAAGAAAGGCAAGCGCACACCAAACCGAATGATACTGGCGTAGGTGATACTCAAATGCGCGAACAGCCCCACAACGACCACGCCGCCGTAGGCCGTGACAGCCAGTAGGACAGAAAGCCCTGTGGTGCCTACCACCTCAAAGAGCAGCGTCGCGACCCCGACCGGCGCGAGCTTCATCACGATGTGGACCACCATGACCATGGCCTGATTGACGCCATCCAGCACATCAACGACGGGTTTCGCGCGCGCCTTTTCCAACAACGTCAACGCCACACCAAGCATCACAGCAAAGAAGATGATCTGAAGCATCTGCCCGTCGGCCATGGCCCGCGCCGGGTTGGTCGGCACGATCCCTACGATCTGCTCGCCCAAGGTAGGCGCCGCTGCCGCGCCCTCGACCACGCTGCCCGCCTTGCCTTGGTATGACGACAGAAGGAGCGCTTTATCCTCCGCGCTGACCAGGTCGCCCGGCTTGACGAGATTCGCGAGCGACACGCCGATTGTCAGGGCCACAACGGTTGTCGACGTGAACACGAGCACTGTCCTGACGCCGATCCGGCCAAGCTTCCGAAAGTCCCCGAGCGAGGTCAGCCCAACAACCAGCGAGCAAAACACAAGCGGCACCACGACCATCTTGATGAGTTGCAGGAACAGCCGCCCAATCCATACAGTGCTGTCGACCAACGTGACGCCAACAGGGGCAAAGGTGCGATACGCCGGCGCGTCTGTAGAGACCCACCCCGAAGCCTCGACACTATCCGTCTGTAAACGAAGTCGATCGGAGCCCGTCAGCGTCCAGCTGACCTCAACCCAGTCAACACCCTCAAATTTCAGCGTGTCCGAGTCAGTAAGCCGAGCCTCCGAGAGGCCTACCGAGAGCGGGTGCACCGAATCACTAATGTCACCGCCCGTCGTCGCTTCTCGCACCTCCAACTCACCGATATAAACGCCATCTTGCGGCAGCAGCGATGAATTCGGCCCCACCAACAAGCCGGCGATGACCCCCACGACCATCCCGATCAAGATCTTGGTGTAAAGCTGCATGCATACCCCTAAAACAGCGTGCCGGGTGTTCGAGACCGCGGACGCAGAAAGCCCAAACAGTCTATACCGCCGACCAGGGGTTACGTTGCAATCTACCGAAGGGAGCAAGCATGACATCCAACTGTCCGTGGGACAGCTTTTCGCCTGCTGCACTTCACTTCTGTGAAGAAGAACTCTGCGCGTGGATAGAGCAACCCGCGAACACCTGGTCCAACCTGGCGTACATCTTTATCGGCGCGTGGTTGGTCCGAAAGGCGCTCGGTGACAACCGCGCCGACCTTGCTGTGATCGGCGTGATTGAGATCCTAATCGGTATCGGATCCTTCTTCTTTCACATGTCGAGCACACACGTCGGAGAGGTGGTCGACGTGGGCTGCATGTTCTTATTGGTCGGCTACGTCCTGACACTGAACACCCACCGCACCCTAGTAAAGAAGCGGGGTTTTGGGCTCACTTTTCAGCGCCAACTGCTCGCATTTGGCGCGCTCGTCACGCTCTCCGTAACGGTCCTGTTGGTGTTCAAAGGAGACATCGGCGTGGTGTTCTTCGCGATCCAAGCTGTCATTGCCGGACATCTTGAGATGCGGATGATGCGGAAAAACCCAGACCCTGTCTCGTATCGCCCACTCGCACATCTGCTGATTGTCTTTGGTATCGCCTGGGCTATCTGGTGGGTCGATATTTTGGGGATCAAGTGCGACCCAACCAATCACGTCATCCAAGGCCATGCCGCATGGCACGTCATCAACGCCTGGGTCTTCTTGTTCCTGTACCAGTTCTACCGCCAGTACTCGGCCGAAGCCCTCTCGCCCTAAGCGTTCAGCCACCTAACGGGTAGCCGTGATCCGCCATGGGGAGCGACCAATCCTGCACCAATCGCTGGTTACCTGGTGCGGTACGCGCCTCGATCCGGCGACGCCAATCTTCAGAAAGAGGCGCTCTGGCCCTCTGGCCGTCCGCAGTACCAACCGGCCCTTCCAGACCGATCATCTCCAATCGCTTCTGTTTACTGGCCAACTGGAACGCGATGCGGCCCAATGGCGAGCCAGCGATACGCTCGACCTCGTTGAGGTGATCCTGCGTCCAGCGGTCGTTCGACCGGGCGCGCTTGGTCAACTCATGCGCGCGGCCGTAGTCGATCCCGGTGAACCCACACAGCCTCTCGAGGAAAGCCTCGCTGTCAGAAACCAGGTCTTCAAACAGATAGACGGCGACGTTTTCACGCCCGAACACATCCACGAACATCTCGGCGGTAGCGGCATAGTCAAGGTGGGAGTCAGGAGCCCCTTCGCCACCCCAGGTGTCCGTCAGCCAGCTGTCGATCGTATGAAACCAAGGGCGCCTGAACCGACGGTACTTACCGCCTACGTTTTCTCGCTTTAAGTGCTGGAAATATACCGACTCAATGAGGCTATACGGGTTCCGAAGTAGCAACACCACCTTGCAGTCCCCGAACACGGCACGAAGATTCTCTGCCCTGGCACGGCGTAGCTTCAACCCGCTCAGCGCGAGCGACTCCCAAGACCAGACAGGGGTCTTTCCCGTGGCGAGACTCGGCGCGACAGCGCGGTCGAACAGACGGGAGGCCAACTCCAGATCAGGCGACTTCGCGCGCTGGAACACCAATTCGTCCAAGAGCGCCTGCACATCGGCGTCACGACATTTTCCAAAAGGGCGCTTGGTTTTGTCATGAAAGGTTCCCAAGAACTCGACGTCCGGGTGTGCCGCGAAGAGATGATCCTGCAGCATGGTGGACGCGGTCTTTGGAAGACCCGCATGGATCACACAATGGCTCATACCGCGCTCCCCGTGGGCGAGAACCACTGGGGCATCACGAAGCCTTCGCGCTCCGGCAGCCCATCGCCAGGCGTCCCCATCCGCACACGCACCACATCGCTTAGGACGCGACCGACGTAGACCAAACCCCGCACACCACGGAACGCGCTCTCTCCATGAACGCGCGCACGCATCTGCACTGGGATCTCGCGAACCCGCAAACCCTCTCGGACCGCGAGGCCAATAGAGACGGGTTCTGGAAACTCGGCAGGATAGTGCTCGGCAAAAAGCCGGAGTGCTTGCCTGTTCATCAGCCGGAAACCACTCGTTGGATCGGTGAAGCGGTTGTCGAACAAGACGTTCAGCGTGGTCGCGACCGCCCGACTACCCAACCTACGCAGCGGTGTGGACTGGAAGCGGCTTCGCATCCCCCGCAGGAAACGCGACCCGATGATCAACGCATCGCCTGTCTCCAGATAGGTCTCCAACAACCGCGCGATTTGATCCGGCGGGTGCTGTCCGTCTCCGTCCACCTGAATCGCCACATCGTAACCACGCTCAAGCCCCTTTCGGAGCCCTGCCTGTACAGCTGCGCCGACCCCTTGGTTGTACGGTAGGCGTAAGACCTCTGAGTACTGACCCGCTTCACGCGCAGTGTCGTCGGTGGATCCATCGTCTACGACCAAGGTGTCGTACCCCAGATCGAGGGCGGCGATCTCTTGGAGCAGCGCGCCTACGTTACCCGACTCGTTGTACGCCGGGATCACCAAGAGCACACGCAGGTCTCGCGTCGAGCGTGCGTTAGGCGGCCCGGGTCGGAATGAGGGTTGGGGAAAAGACATGAAAGATCCTATTTGCCAAGGACAAGATGAGGGGCTGTTTTGGAGACGCGCCTCATAAGGGGTACCCGTGACGATCAAGGGCAAGGCCCCATTCATCACGAAGAAAATGATTCGAAGACCGACACGCATCGGAGATCCGAGCTGCCCACTCGGCAGGGATCTCAGCCCGCGCGCGACTTCCAGATAAAGCATGTTTGCGGTCGACACCCAACCAGCGCGCACGTCGCGCCTTTGGAGCCTTGCGAAAGAGATAGGGAGCCGCCGGGATACGGTCGATCCATCGAAGACGCGCAATGCTCTCTTCTGTCCAGCGGACGTTCTTCCGGGTGTTTTGCATCAACGCATACGCCTGTTCGCTATCGATTCCGCAGAAAGCGCACAGTTCGGACAGGAACGTCTCCGGCTGACCGACCAAGTCTTCGAACAAGAACACGCCGACGTTGTCCCTACCAAAGAGGTCAACAAACCACTGAATCGTGCGCCCATAGTCAACGATCCCAAGCACATCGCGTTGCTCGCCTTCCCAACAGTCCTCAAGCCAGTCTGAGATGCTGAGATAGCGACCCGTCTGTGAGGTCGCGGGGTCTCGTAACTGCGCCGCCTTGAGGCGCTGAAAGTACAGCGATTCCACCAAGGCAAGCGGCTCACGCAGCACCATCACCACTTTGCACGGGCCAAAGGCCTGCGCGATCCGCAATGCCCGCACTTCACGCACGCGCGGGCTGCCGAGACAGAGCCGCTCGAGCGACCACAAAGGCACGCGTTCTTCATCAAGAAAAGGTTGAATGTGTGCAGCGAATTGCCGACGCCACATCTCGGGACGGTCCGGTGTGTAGGCTACGCCAGTCTGCTGAAGGCGCTCCCACTCCACCCCGGGCTCGAAACCGATGACGTCATCTAAAAACTCGCCCATCCCGTGGGTCAGGTAGCGACCTTCCGCGGGGTTTCGCTTGCCCAACGGGTATTTCCCAAGAAACGCGACCTCGGAGTGGCGCGCGAAAAGGAGGCGCTGAAGAGAGGTCGTACCCGTCTTATTTAGACCCGCGTGAATGACTGGTAGACGCTGACTCATGGGGTCACCTCACCCGCATGCTCGCCTTCGTGGTCATGGGCTTCCATCAAGGTCGGCTCTGGGCCCGGAGCGACCGGCGCGTTCCGCCCAAAGATCCGTCCCCAGGTCAGGTAGGCCAAATACACGCGTCCGTGACCAAACAGCCCTTTGCGCTGCTCTATACGCCGGCCATGCTCATGCTCGTCGTGGCTCTCCCAGTCCGGCGCCCGAACGCGTTGTATGCGTATACGCGGCGGTCTATCAGCCACCCGCGCCTCGACCCAAGCCTCAGGCGCGGGGTACACGGTACAAGCAGTTCCCCAGGCGCGCGCGAGCCGACATGCGATCCGAGCATGAAAACCATGACTTGCGACCCCGAAGGACTCCGGCGGTGCGTCCGGGAACAAAGCGAGCGCGTAAGCCACGTTCTCATCGGTATGTCGTGCCTGGGTTTCGGTATAGATCTGGTCGGCGGGTATGCCAAGCGCGACAAGCGCACGTTTGAGAGAGATGGCCTCGACATAAGGGTTGTAGACAGCGCCGCCGGAGGTGACGATTCGCCTTGCTAGTCCCTGCTTCCATATCTCATGCGCCCAGGTCGCTCTGAACCAAAGACACTTTGAATGCGATCCATTACCCCGCGTCGGACAGCCGGGAACAAGCAGCACATCGACCGCATCTTTCTTCGATAAGTTCGGCGATGTGGCGTGCTTAGCGCAGCCCACGCTCCCCGAGAGCATCAGCAAAACAATCAGCAGCGCGCGGATCATGCCGCACCCCGCAGACCACGCAATACATCACGGTATACATCCGCGACACGCGCGCCCACCGCGTTGATATGAAAGCGCGCGTCGAAGCGTGCCTTACCCGCATCACCAAACCGGCGGCGCTTCAATTCATCGGTCGCGCAGTCCTGCAAGACACGCGCTAAATCAGCAGCGTCGCCGGGGTTGACATGCCAACCATGCGACGTCTCATCTACCACCCAGGCTGGCCCCGACCCAGGTATTGCGCTTGCGATCACCGGCTTGCCCAAGGCCATCGCCTCTAACAACACGACACCGAAGGCTTCGGTGCGCGCAACGGAAGGCAATACGAGCGCGTCACAGGACCGAAGAAGCGCATTACGTTCATCGTCGCTGCACGCACCCATGAGCCGCGCTCTCTCGGTGAGCCTCGCCGCTTGAATCTGGGCCTCTAGTGCCCCGTGCATCTCCCCGTCGCCCACAAGCCGAGCCTGCACACCCGAAACCTGTGTCAGCGCCTCAATGAGCGTATCGAAGCCTTTGTAATGAGATAGCCGCCCCACACCGAGTAGGCGCAAGCCCTCTGGTGCCCATTGCGACTCCGCCCACTCTTCCGCGTCGCTGGAACACGCCAGACGCTCTGGCGCGAGGCCTAGCGGCACGATCTCAACCTTGTGCTGATAAGCAGCCAACGGCTGACTGGACGCCGCATAAGGTGGCGACGTCGCGATCACGCACTCCGCACGCTCCAGCAACCGACGCTCAAAAAGACGATAGGTACGCAACGCGCCTTGGAGCGCGGTGCGGTGGGCAGGAAAAACCACATCAGAGTGCCAATGGATCACCCAGGGGAGCGCACGGGCGGCCGGGCTCAACAGCGCACAAAAAGCCGACGGGTTGGGCAAATGGATATGCAACAGATCCGGTTGAAATTGCCGGATCGCATCCCCGAGGCGTAATGAGAAGGCCGGACTGACCGGCGTATAGAAGAACTGCCCCATCGTCGGAACACGCCAGATCCGGCCGATCTCTGTCTCTGACAGCTTGCCGCTGGACCGGGGTCCTGCATGGACGATAGCACCGGCCTGGACATCACCATGGGCTTGAACGCCCATAAGGTCCGCGAGAAAGCTCTCCATGCCGCCCATGTCAGGCGGTAGGAACTTGCCGATATGCAGCGCACGCATGATCAGTGTTCCTCCCCAATCAACGCACGACGCATACCGTCCAAAAACGGCGCCAAGCCGAAACGCGCTGCCTGCTGTTCACACGCGGAACGCATCGCTCTCGCCGTATCGGGCTCGATACCTCGCACGGCCTCGCGGATCTGTTCTACCGAAGGGTCTGGAGACAAAAGCCAACCGGTCTCACCCGACTTCACCGTCTCCAATAAGCCGCCCTCTGCGACGCCCAAAACCGGCTTGCCTGCAGCCATTGACTCAACAGGCGACAAGCCAAAATCTTCGTCTTTCGGCAGGTAGACCGTGGCGAGCGCGCCAGCGATCCACCGCGTCAATTCCGCATCCGATACCCGCCCAGTAAATGAGATGTTCGGTGCGCCGTCAGCGAGCGCCTCGAGGCGGTGTCTCTGGCTGCCGTCAGACGTGACCACCAAACGACGTGTTGGGAGCCCCTTAAAGGCCATCACGACCCGATCTACACGCTTGTAGTCCTCAAGACGGGCTGTCGACAGGAAATAGCCTTGGTCTTCAGCCCACGGAAAGTCTGCGGCCTCAACGGGAGGATGCAGGACTTGGGCGTCACAGCCCACAAAGCGTTGCAGGCGCTGGCGAACATTCTCCGAATTCGCCAACACCACGTCCATTTCATCCAGCGCAGCCTCAAATCGTGGCCGCACATGCCTGACCAACGCGCGAAACGCAGGGCGCTGCCAGCGCGGAAGCTGGTCAAGATAGTACTCATACAGATCATATGCGAAACGCGGGAGTGCATGACAGTAGAGGACGGCGCGTTCGGAAAGCTGACGATGAACAGCAACGGGCGCGTTGAAACCGCTATAGATCGCCCAATCATACGGCGTCTCTGGGGCAGACACGCGACCAAAGGCGCGGAGGCCCGCTAACGTGCGTAAGACGGGCGTTTTCGCCGTGACCCCAAGCTCGGTGACTCGCGGTCCGACCTCATCGGCCGGGAAAGTAGAACGATCCCAAGCCGCGACGCACCAGCCCGATGCAGGGAGTTCGCTGGCCAAAGTCGACATGACGCGCTCGGCGCCGCCCTGCACCACGAGCGAATCGTGCACGATAAGCCCACGGCCAAGCGCGGGTGTGGCGTGCTGGTCCCAGGCGTGAGCGTTCATACGGGGTACCCCAACTCGGCGAGTGGCACACCCCATCGGTCAGCCATCCAGCGATGACCAGCGGCGGTTTCCTCTAGAATCCGAGCAGCCCAATCTGCTGGCAAATGCGCAGATGCTTTGGGACCGTCAGCTTTCTGGCCTTGTTCGAAATACCAACGCCGAAATCCAACAGGCGCAAAACGTACAGCAGCCCGCCCCAAGCGGGTCTGGTGTAACGCTACGAGATGATCAAACTGCGCCTGCGTCCACCGGTCGTTTCGACGCTCGCCCTCTAAAGCGGCCAGGCCTAAATCCGCGTCGATCTGTAAGAATCCACACAGCGACGACACAAACGCTTCTGGCGCACTGACGAGTTCTTCAAAAACAAAGACTCGAACGGCGTCCTCACCAAACACTTCGGTGTAAATTTTTAGGGTCTCGGCGTAGTCGATATGCCCCAACGCACCACGTTCCGGCAACGCGTCATGCGTCTCCAACCATGCAGCAGGGCTTGGAACATCCCAAGCCTGCCCGACCTTCGCCGGGCGCCCGACAACGTTCGCACGGACCAGTTGTAAATATAGCGACTCAAGCAGCCGAACCGGGTGCCGCACCGTGAGCACAATACGGCTTGGCCCGAGCAACTTGCGAAGGCGCTCTGCCCGTGCACGGCGGCGCTCACGTGATCCCACGGTGAGATCTTCCGACGACCACACCAGCAATTTACCCGCCGCACGATCTGCGCCGACCTGCGCCTCAAAGGCGACAGAGACCGCATCCATATCGCAGTCTTGAAACGGCTTGCGCACTGCACGTTCCACACACCAGCGTGCGTCTTGAACCTGTGCTCCGTTGCGCTCGCTCTCCACATATTTGCCCAAGTAGGCAACCTCGGGGTGATGCGGGAAGAGCTTCGCCTGGAGCAAAGTCGTCGCGGTCTTTGGAAGACCGATGTGTAGGCACGCGTCAAAAGGCCGAACAGTCGTCATTTGCTCGCCTCTTCCGCCTCGCGTAGTTCCGCGGTGCCTTGGAGATAGGCTTGCCACAGCCTGGCATACGGCCCGCCCCTCGCGACGAGTTCTGCGTGTGTGCCGGACTCCACAATGGCGCCGTCATCCACGTAGACGACGCGATCGGCGAGGTTAACCGTCGCCAAACGGTGAGAGATAAGGAAGGTCGTGCGATCCCGTACGATCTCTCGAACGTGCGCATAAAGCGCCGCCTCTGTGTGTACATCTAAGCTCTCGGTGGGCTCGTCCATGATCACGATTGGCGCCTCTTTAGCGAGCGCCCGCGCGATGGACAGGCGACGCCACTGGCCTCCAGACAGCTCATGTGTGCCAAACACACGGCCGAGCATGGTGTCGTAGCTCTCTGGAAAACGTTCGATCAGGTCAGCGACGCCCGTGCGTTCTGCGACCGCGCGGATCGCTTCGGGGTCATCGATGAGGCGGCGCCAGTCACCAAAGGCCAAGTTTTCTGCTGCGGTCGCTTCGAAACGGACCGCTTCCTGAAATGCAAACGCCAGTTGACTATGCAGGAAGCCCGCATCGAGCGTTCGAATGTCGCGCCCATCCAATGTGATCTCGCCCGATTCAACCTCATAGAGGCGTGCGATGAGCTTCGCTATCGTGCTCTTGCCGGCACCATTGGGACCGACCAACGCGATCACCTCGCCTGGTGCGACACTCAACGAGACGTTTCGCAACGCAGGACGGTCAGCGTTCGGGTAGGAAAAGGTCACATCCCGGAGCTCGATCGCGCCCGCGCAACCGGAAGGCACAATGTCGCCCTCTCGTGTGATGCCCGGTTCAACCTCCAAGAACTCCATCAGGTTGCTGACCGCCAAACCGGCCTGCAGCTCTCCCGAAAGTTGCTCAACAAGCGTTGTGAGGCTGGCCTTAAACCGCCACGCAGCCATCCAATAGGCGACGAACTGCCCAATGGCCATCGCCTCATCCATGACCTTTAGGCCTTGCATACCGACCGCGACCGAGAACGCCAACAAGAACCCAGTGATCACCGCAATGCGACCGAAGAGTTCTACTCGATAGGTCTTACGCATGGCGCTTAGCGCATCTTCTACCGCTGTTTCAAACCGGTCTTGCATCAGCGGCGAAAGCCCTAACAGACGCGAAGAGGCGACCGCTTTCGGCGTCGTTAAACGCCCGCGGTAGTAGTTACCCCAACGCCGAATACGCGTCTTGGATCGATCGGCCGAGTAGCGTGCGTCCGCAACCCAGGTCTGCAAAAACATGAACGGCAGCGCGACCACCACCAAGAGCCAGGTCAAGGCCGGCTCGATCCACAACAAGATCCCGAGCAACGATACGATCTGGAAAACGGCCGAACCGATCTTCAAAAACCGCATCACAAAGGTCAGGCAGAGCGCGCCAGGCTTCTTACCTGCGCGTTGCAAAACGTCTTGACCGTGTCCGTCCTCAAAAAAGGCCAAATCCAGGCTCGCCGCGTGCTTCAGGATGAGCCGCGACGTGGAGATCTCCAGCGCATCCGTAAGGCACAGCTGCGCGTAGTTTTGTACCGCCGCCGCGATACCCGCGACCAGCATGAGCGTAAGCGCCAATCCCAACCAGACGATCGCGCTCTCAAAAGTTCCATCGCCATCCGCTGCTTTGTCCAACGCATCGACCAACAAGCCGACATTGACCGTAAGGGCGACAGGCACCATCGACACAAACAACACGGAAGCGGCGAGTAAGACCGACATCCGGCGATCGGTGCGCCATACAAGTGGAAGCATCCACTTTGCGGCAGTCCATGTCAGCGCGCCTGCATGTTTGAAACGGGCACCTGCGGACATGGAGGCGTGCTCGCGACGACCTTGGCTCTCACGACTCATCTCTGTGTCCTCCCAACCCACCGCGAAGCGGTAGAGCGCACGCGGCCGAATCTGGAGGCCGGCGCAACGAACGAAGGCCCACGGGCAATCGCCTGCGCATAGGTTTCAAGCGTTCTCTCCGCCACGCGCTTCCAGGTGAACGATCGAGCTCTCATCACGGCCTCTGCCGCAAGCTCTTCTCGAAGCTCCGGATGACATACCAACCGTTCGATAGCTGCCGCAATAGCCGTCTCATCATCTGGAGACGCTGCGAGGCCTGCCTCCCCGACGACTTCGGGCATTGCCGAACAATCCCCATAGATCACCGGCGTACCACTACTCATGGCTTCAAGTGGCGGTAAGCCGAAGCCCTCGTAGTGTGAGACATAGCAGAACGCGGCGGCCTCCGAATAGATCCCAGCCAAGTCGCCCTCTGCGACGTGCCCAATCAAGCGAATGCGTGGTGACGCCTGGAGCTCCGTCCACTCTTTAGAACTGCCCCAGCCCGTCTGACCCGCGATAACGAAGGCCAACGATTTGTCGGGATGCTTGGCCGCAACCCGCTCAAAAGCACGTACGGTCCGAAGTAAATTCTTACGGGGCTCAAGTGTGCCGAGCGCCAATAAGAACGGCCCCTTCGGCAAATCGTAAGTCGAGCGCACACGCTCGAGATCCGCAGCGCGAGTCTCGGGGAAGAAACGCTGCTCCTGCACGCCCTCCAGCGTCACCCAGAGCCGATCAGATTCGACACCATAAACGTCCATCATCTCGCGACGCGTGAAATCCGAGACCGCGATGAATTGCGACCCCTGATCCGACGCACCTTGAAGGCCTGCGGCCAACGTCGCGATGTTGTCAGCGGGCATGGTCTCGGGACAGCGGACATGAGACAGGTCATGCACGGTCGTCACACGAGGCAACCGAATATCGCTGTAGTGAGACCAAACGTTGGGAAGAAAAAGATGAAGTAGGTCGCACTGCCGCGTATCGAACCGACGACGCATCGAGGTGACATGCGCGACACTGCGAAGGATGGGACGCTCCGATGCCAAGCGCTCCGCTTCATTGAACTTACGACGTAAAACCTGGGCCCCTTGGGCGAGCCCTTGCGTTGGCGTTTGCGCGCGGGTCTCCATCTCACGCGAGATGTCACGACCGGGCTCGAGCAAGTCCGCGATATCGCGCAGGTCATAGATGCGTCGGTCGAGCGTCCTTACAGAAAACCGCCACTCATCGGGTCGCTCACACGCTACATCGTTGAGTGCCTGCATCAACCCCTGACTGTACCGCCGGATCCCATCACTCCGGACATCGGAAAGCTTGATCCCGTCCAACAAGACATGGTTCGGCTTGGGCCCACGGTTGACCGCGACGCGCGGTGGTGCCCAAGGCGTGACCTCTTCGGCCAGCGCTGCGGTAGGGTAGCCCCAGCGATGGAGTGTATCTCCATGACGTCGGAGGAAGAGCAGTTGATGCCGACGCGGCATCACATCCTTCCAACCGCCCACACGACCACGCCTAAATTTACTCTGACGCATCTTTCGCTGCGCCTCTTCGTCAAGACCGTGGTTCTTGCCGCTCCCGTAGTCGAAAGAGCGGCTTCGCAAGTCATCAAATGACGGCAAACGCTCCAGCTTAGGCTCAGGCAAATCCAAAATCTCACGCAATCGTTCAACCTGGCCGATGGGGTCTGCCACCAAGTCGGCGAAGCGGATCACGATCGCGGCACGTTTACTCCAAGCGTCCACATGGTGGCTCCAGCCACCAAAGTGACTGCCGCCTTCTGCTTCGATCACCGCGCGGAGGTTTTCGTCGAGCACACTGCGCTCTTCGATCAAGTCCTTTCGATAGTGCGCCATCGAAACTGCACAGTCACGGCCATCGCGAACCAAGTACACCGCCGGAATATTCGGGTCAGCGGGCTCGAGTTGGTCTGGAAGAAGGTGCGTCTTGACCACTGGATAGGTCAGATAGTCCGCGTCCACCGGATAGGTAGACTCGTGATGATAGGTGCTGGACCTTATCCCATACACTTCGCTCAACACGATGCGAAAGAACGTGTTGCCCGAGCGTGGATAGGAGGCGAGCCAGATCATCGTTCGGCCCCATGACGCGCGCTCCGTGCAGCGGACACGAGGCGACGGCCTGCTCCCCGAACGCGGTTTTTAACATTTCGTGCGATCACCCAAGCAGGCCAGCGGGTGGCGCCGGGACCGCTCTCTACCAAGTCCGGCCAGCGATCTGCCGCCATGAGTTCTGCAACCTGTTGGTCCAAAAGCGTGTTGGCGAACTGATGCAGCTGTGTATCGATAGCATTGCGCTCGCGCAGCCACTCCTGCTCTTCCGGCGCCAGCTCAATGCGCACGTTCTTCTTCGCCGTGTTCAGACGCAGCGCTTCGAGATCGTCCCAACCGTAGAGCCCTTGAACCGCCCGTACTGTGTCATTGAAGCGCTCGGTCGTTCCGACGATACGGAACCAATTCGAGAGATTCGATTTTGCGCGCTCGAGGTTTTCTTCCGGACTGTGCTTCGCGTAGCCACCGCCACATAGAAACCGTGTCTGGTGGTTGTCGACGCTATTCGGGCGAATCTCGGCGAACGTCGCCAAATCAACCGGCGTGGTGTGACCCTTCATCTCACCAGCCAAGACCATCCGGTTGAACTGCCCTAGCTGTGAAGCAATGCGTGCGACGGGATCGCGAAGTACCGTGACATAGCCCCATGGCTCAGGCAGCGCCTCATGAAGCTTTTCAGCCAAATGATAGTGGCCAAGCACACACTTGAACTGGGCCCGCTGGGTTTCTGACAGCGCTCGGAAGTCCTCACAGGAGCCTTGGTGGGCGCTAAACACGGGAGAGGCGCCTCCCTTCCCGACCACATGAAAAACAGCTTCGCTAGGAAAACGCCCAGCGAGTGCTGTGGATAGGCTGATGCCTCCCGTCTTCGGAATATGCAAAAACAGCAAAGTCTCGGCAGTACGCAGGGCCAATGGAACACTCTAGGTCTGTTGGTGCTCGGACGATCAAGCGCGGAAAAGATTCACCGACGACGCCCCGATCACACAAAATTTGCGCGCACATAGCCCCTCAAGGGCTGTTCACGCAACAGCCGCAGTGTGACAGTGCGCCGAAAACTGTCACGTTTACAGCGCAGCCGCGCGGTTTTGGTCTTGTTCACGTAGCGGATTCCCAGCCACAGAACGCAGCGCGTTCCCGTTCAAACCCCAAGAACGCGGCGGAGTGCCCACACAACGATCGCGACACTCGCGGTGATCGAGAAGTTGTCATCGATCTTCCGGCTGAAGAGCTCCACAACGGCCCCGACAAAGGCCGCACAGACAGAAAGGAGCCAAATGCCTTGAACGGGGATCTCGGGATGAAAGGTAAATAACAACCCCACCCCCGTAAGAAGGCTGGCGACAAAAAACGCAGCGGTGCCTTCCAGCGTCCGTCCATTAACCAAGAGTCTTCTGCCCCACTTTCGACCCACCAAAGCGGCTGCCGTATCACCGACGCCAAGCACGCCGATAGCGAGCGCAGCGACAGCCTTATCGCCCATCGGGCCCACGATTAGAAGCGCCAAACAGAACCATGTCGCAGAGTTCACGCGATGGGCTTCATGCGGGTGCGCCATCTTGCCGAGAACGCGCATAAGCACCCCGTTCCAGACGGGCCAGATGCGGCGTGTCACTTCGAGTGTCACAGCGAGCCCCGCAAAGCCGAGCGAAACCCAGAGCATCCCGGCAGGACTCAGAAACCACTCGACAAGCCCCACCGCAAAGAGGGCGTTGAGCGTATGAAAAATCTTCCGGCCGTAGTTGGTCGGTCGGAGCACAGGAACGTGAATATCCAGCGGTTTAAGCGCGGCCGCCAGTTGCTCGTAGACCGGAATGGCCGCAGCACGAAATTCATCAAGATCCATCTTGACGCGATCTACGGCGAGTAACTCTGAGAGCTCATCCAGCCGCTCATGAAGCGCCTGTTGGGCGACCCCGAGCGCCGCGTTTTCAGCTTTAAGCCGCTCGATTCGCACATGAATTTCGCTGAGCTTTTCACGAAGCTCTTGCTCGGCGCGCTCCTTGAGATGTGCCGGGTCTAAAGCGCGTAAGACCTCATAAAGCTCTTCAACGACGGTCTGACCACCAAGCACCAACGCGTCCATGGCTACTCCCAGCCCACCCAGCCGGGAAAGCTGTCGATGTAGGGATGATCAACGCCCCAACACATCAACTCCGCTTCGGGCGTAATCCCGCAGACAAAAACATAGCCAGCGGAGATGCTTTCAAACGTCTGCTCTTCAGGGGTGACGTCTGCGGTGCCTTTGGCCCCCCAGCAATCGACGATCCCATCTGTTCGCAGCCCACAAGAGAAGTTGTCTCCCCCCTCCGTATACACGTAGTCATTACGATCTGGTGGCGCGGTCTGACCGTAGGTGTCCTGCCCCCAACAAGAGATCGAACCGTCTTCTTGAACCACACAGCCATGGTACAGGCCAAGACCGACGTGCTTATAGACCGTTCCGTCTTCATCAGGCGCGTCACTGATCTGGCCGAAGTCATACTCGTCTTCTTCCGTATGTCCCCAGCACTCCATCGTGTTGTCTGGACGCATTCCACAACTGCCCCAGATGCGGGAATGAAGGGTCGTAAAAACGCCTCCCGGGGGGTAGATCCGGTCAGTCTCAATCCCCCAGCATTCTGCTGTGCCGTCCATTCGCAAACCACAGTGGTTGTTGTAGCCCCCAGAGAGGAACAAGAACTCCCCACCAGGTGGACTCGCTTGCCCCGCCTGATCGCGTCCCCAACACTCAGCGGTCCGATCCGAACGCAGGGCACACGTGTGGTAAAAACCGGCCGAAACCTGGAGATAGCCACTGCCTGTGGGCGTCTCGGAGACTTGCCCATAGTCCTCTTTGTCGCCGGTGGTGTTCCCGAAGCACGAGATCGTCCCAGCGTCATCCAGCGCACAAATATGTACATCCCCTGAAGACACCTGGACATACACGCCGGTGCTTCCCGCTCCCGATCCGCCCGTATCAGTGTCCGTGTCGGTGTCCGTATCGGTGTCCGTGTCCGTGTCGGTATCTGAATCGGCGTCCGTGTCCGTGTCCGTGTCGATATCGGTATCCGTATCAACATCTGCGCCGCTGTCGGTCGGCTCACCCGAGTAACGACAGCCAGAGGAAGTGAGCAACAACACGGCAAGAACGAAGACAATGCGTATCATCGAACAAAAGTAGCGCCTGCAGGCCAAGATGTCCCGCACTACACCTGCTACGCTGAGCTTCTGACAGTCAAATGGACCATTTCTGACCTTGGAGTCTGTCGTCGTGCGCAGTCGACTTAAATGGGGGCTCGACCTACTCTGCGTCGCAGCGTTGCTATTTGCTGGGCTCACGCACTGGCCGACGGCCGAACTGTCCATTCCTCAACCCGCACCAGAGGCGCCCAGTTGGGGAACCGTAAGAGATGCCTTGCTAGACGGCCCCGACGCAGGCGAATGGGCCCGCCACATGTTGGCGATACAGGCACGGGACTACCATGCGCTAGACCCACATCGAATGCCTACGTGGTCCATGCTCGTAAACGGTCTGCTTCCCTTCGAAACGGATGTGGTGAAAGCCGGCCACTTAAGCAACCACCTCTTGAACTTGGCGCTGGGCCTAGTGGTCTTTCTTGTCGGCCGAATGGCGGGCCATCGCTGGATCGGTCTCGGAGCGGGCGCGTTGGCAATGCTGGCCACCCATAGCCTCGCGGTTTCGTTGCGATTTGGCGTCGATGGGACGGTCCTCACGATGGTGCCGCTGGCCGTATTCGGCGCGCTACTCGCCTGTCGAAAATGGTGGTTGGGCGTATTGGCCGGCGTCATCGCGGCCTACGTAACCGCCGCACACTTTTCTACGATTCCTTACTTCCTTCCTCCGCTGATCTTAATCCTGATTGCAGGGGGTAAAGGAACCCGTTGGCTGGCAGCGGCCAGCTACTTGGCTGGATTATCCGGCGCGCTTTGGTACCTCGCACAGGTCTTCCCCGTGCCGTCAGCCGAGAACCTCGGGATCTCGATCGCCAACGGGATCGTGCCCGGCTACCACGGCGGCGGCCAGGTCAGCAGTTGGGCCGCGTCTTACGCTGTCATTCAACAAGGCATTCCCAACGCGATCCAGACCTCCGTCAGCCTATTGATGCAACAAATTCGACCGGGATGGATCCCGTGGTACCCCGCTCTGCTCCTACCTTGGCTTGGCGTAGTAGGATTTGGCCTCAGGCGCCCGAAAGAGGAACCCACAACCCGCTGGAAGGCCATTTGGGCGCAGTGCGACTGGCCGCTTGGTCTCACCTTACTGCTCTGCCTTGCACCACTCCCAGTGTTCGCCGCCGCGCAAGCCCCGTTCCGTTACGCCGACAACCTCTTGGCACCTGGCGCACTCCTGCTCATGAGGGGCGCCGCAAGCGTCTTATACATCGGAATCGCGGTGGTGCGACGCTGGCTACCGACCAGTATACAAGCTGGTCCATGGCTCGCCGCACTCCTTGGGATTGGGGTGTTTTTCTCGAGCTATCAACATGCAGCGCCATTCCGAAACCCTCTCCTGCCAACGCAGGAAGAATTGGGCTACTGGCAGCTGAGCAAAGCGCTTGCAGACCACTTTCCTGAAGGCAGCGGGGTGGCCTGCCCAATACGAGAAGCGCTGATATCGAGCCGCTTGGTTTACTGTCCGCAACGGATGTGTCCCGAAACAGCGAGTGAAGCGTCCTTTCAGCACTGCTTAGGCGTGCTGAAGGAACAATGCCCGGGAGACGCACCGGTAGGGTACGTCGTCACGAGCGCCTACCTCTACGACCCCAACTCACCCGCACGACGCGACATGGATCAATGGGTGGCCGAACATTGGACACCCATTGAAAAGATCACACGGCACGACTTCTACGCGGACGTCTACGCGATTCCCAGAGCAGAGATTCCTGACCTAGCAGGCTCGCCGCTCGGGAAACCTATCGTCCCGCCAGCGCCTACTCTTCGCCCGCCGGCGGAGTGAGTCCACCGTCTACGAGCTGTAGGCTCACGCCAGTGACAGCATCGGTGCTCACGGTGAAGTCATTCACGGAAACACCCGGCTCGGTCGGTCCTGGTCCGTTACCGTCAACATCGATGAAGCCCACCAGGGTGAAGGCGCCAGAGTTGACAGGAAGCTGCGTGCTCCACGCGCCCAACTCATCGAGATGCAGAGCGTGCACAACGCGATTTCGGCCACTTGCTGCATCCACCTGAACAAAGTCAATGCGAATATTTCCAGCCTGACTGCCGCTATACGCAACCTGGCCAGAAACCTTCACAGTAGGCCCAGTCGCTGCGAGCTGCGGCAATAAGCCAGACCCGTCCATGACAGGCGCACCTGGTTGAGGGCCTGGTGACTCCGGAGGCGGCTCTGCGATAGTCGCCGTGTTGTCACCATCTGTTGGTGGCGCGTTGCCGTCTGCAATCGTCGCGGGGTCAGCCGCAGGGGCTGCTGGTCCGGGCGCACCGGGCGCGGGCGCTGCAGCGCCTGGAGCAGGGGGGTTGACCTGCTGAACAGCTTGGCCTTGATCTGGTGCGGGCGGTGGGCATGCAGCAAGCATGAGCGCTCCAGCCGCGGCTACCAAAGAACTAATGAGTCGCATCTGACCTCCACAGTCATCGGAACCTAATCTGCCCCGCTCCGCTCGTGAATGCAACGGTAAGAAAGAAACGCTCCCGAAGGAATCCTTGTAAGCTAAAGACGAAACAATCTAAAAGCGCCATTCAGCCTCTTGCTCATAAGTATCCTTCCCCTACTTCTGCTCCCTCTTGCGTACCGGTACCTTCGCGACTGGCTGCCTAAACATGAGGCGCCCAGAAGTACGGTTTGGGCGGTCTGCGCCACAGTTGGCGCGCTGATTAACCTTTGGCTCAGTACCCGCGTCCTTGGTGAACAGCATGTCGTCTCGGTACCCCTCGACGACGACTTCGTAGAGTACTGCAGCACGATGGCAACCCTCCTGGGCTGGGTCCCGGAGGGCATAGAGCCGTATGCACTTCGGCCACCGTTTCCCCTACTGCTCGCCACGGCCTTTTCATACTTCGAGCCGCTCACGGATGCGCTGTTTCACTCCAGCCAAATCGCGACCGTCGGCCTATCCTTACTGTGCTTCGCCTGGGCGACACTGCTCGGGGGCTTCACCGCAGGCGTGGTCGCGCTCGCAAGCTTCTGCGCTTTTGCCCCGCTGGTAACAGCCACCTTGCAAAGCACGACCTACCCCGAGATGGCTTTCTTTACAGGGCTCGCTTGCTTCGGCAGCTCACTGGCCGTGCTGCGCCAAGACCTAATCGCCTTCGCTATCGCAGGTATAGGGATAGGCGCGGCATTTTTGGTGGACCAGATGGGGATCGTTTGGGCACTTCCGTGTCTGACGGTCACAACCATCACGCTGGTTTTGACGCCTTCCGACCGGACGCGTAAAGCGATGGCTCTCCTCCTCCCAATTGCCATTTCATACGGCGCAGGTCGCTTGCTCCCGGTCACCGTAGAGTTCCTGCCTGGGGTCGACACCCCCACCTTACAAACCTTGGAGAGTCGCCTCCAAGAACACGATGAAGTCCTACAAACGCGAACGGCTGAGCCGATTCCTGGCACATCTTCAGCCCCGGGGGCTAGCCAAGGCAAAGACGTTTCAAGCCCCATAGAGCACGGAAACGCTCTTCACCAAATCGCGGCGGCCTACGAGCAGCCAGGCTTTTACTGGGGACGTGCGGGACCTCTAGACCTCGTCGGCGCGATCACAACCATCGTGAGCGCGAGCAACAACACGCAGAAAGTGAGCGCGACTACGTCGACGAAAGAGACCATCGATTTAACCCTCGCCCAACGGTCGACTGCTGCTGTGATCTGCGTGCTCGGGATGGCCGGCGTAGGCTGGCGATTCCGAAAACGTCCTGCCGTAGCGACTGGGCTTGTCCTGTGCCTGCTCCCTTGCGTCGCATGGATCGCCATATCAGGGGCTGCAGGCGCACAGTTTTCGACGGTGGGAGATCGCGAAATCTACCTACTCTGGGTCAAAAACAAGCTCCTGCTTCCAGGCTATACCATCGCCCCTGTCCTTCTCGGCCTGCTGTGGGCGATGATCGCCGGAGAGTCCCCGGCGGTCTCGCCAAGCACAACAAGACCACGCATCACAACACACAGCAACTGGGTGCGACCCATCACGCTCGGCGCACTGGCCTATGCCCTCACGCTAGGCTGGATACCCTCAAGACTCGCACCTGATGCGAGCTGGCGACAGGTCCTGGATGGCTCGGCAGATAGCATCGC
>Ga0163179_10000495_pt1 | contig 28410 bp, 20 predicted proteins | sample AtlANTMetagenome_FD_109643 | JGI IMG/M metagenome (GOLD analysis project Ga0163179, IMG submission 109643) | Marine eukaryotic phytoplankton communities from the Atlantic Ocean - Atlantic ANT 2 Metagenome | ecosystem: Environmental > Aquatic > Marine > Oceanic | place: North Atlantic Ocean...
AAAGCGAGAATATCAACCTTTTTCATTTTCATTTTATATTAAATCTAATATTAAAACGGAAAAAACTAATAATTGAGATAAGAACTAATACAACCAAAGTCGGTAATATAAATGTTGGTATCGGGAAAGCGTCTCCTGCCGCATAAGAATGAAGTCCATCTAAATAATAATTCACACCAAAATATGTCATCAAAATAGTACTAAAACAAAAAAGTGAAAAGAAATTGAATAAATAATTATAATACTTGGATTTTAATAGTCTAATATGTAAAATCACTGTGTAAACTATACAACTAACTAAAGCCCAGGTTTCTTTCGGGTCCCAACCCCAATAACGACCCCATGATTCATTCGCCCAAACACCACCTAAAAAGGTTCCTATTGTAAGTAAAAATAAACCCAACATCATTGACTGTTCATTAATAATAGTTAACTCTTTAATTTGTTTCTCTATTTTATCCATCTTGAAGATAATTAAAATCATATTAAAAAATCCTAAAAAGGCACAAAGACCGAAAAATCCATAACTAGAAGTTATAACTGAGACATGAATCATTAACCAATAAGATTTTAATACAGGTACTAAATTTGTCATCTCAGGATCTAACCAATTTAAATTAGCAACTACAAGTAACATCGAGGTCACTAAACAAGCTGCAGGTAATGTAAATAAAGATTTTCTAGAAAAAGTAATACCAGCAACCATTGTCGCAAATGCTATAAAAATAACGGATTCATAAGCATTACTCCAAGGAGCATGTCCTGAAACATACCATCTCATAATTAATGCCAGTATATGAAAAGAAAAAGATGAATAAATAAGGATTTTGAAAAACATATATATATAATCTATTAATAGATTTGAATAAAATATATTATATAACAGTGTTATTAACAATAATATCCCTGATAAAAAATATACTATAAATAATCTATTCCAACCAAAAGGATTCAAATTATTATACAATATTTCTACATCAATTTTAAAATCAGATGGCAGTATTGATGGCACATATGCTTTTTGTTTTTCTTGAATAAAATTTAAAAGTAGATTGGCTTCTTTCCAAGAATTTTCACCGTCTAAAGTGGAATAAACTAAATCACGATATACATTTTTAAAACTTTGTGTTTTTAATGAATCTACACCTGGTATACTCATAGACATGTCCGAGGTCCAATGCCCGTCTTCATTTGGAAAAATATTAATTAAATTATCCAAAAAAACCATAGAACAGATGTTCACTCGCTCATCAACTTTGAGTATATTTTTGTCAAACTTAGTACGGTCAATAGGTTTTTTGGAATAGGCACTTTCAACATAAGGAGTTAAAATATATTTACCGTCATGAAAAAATGAAACAAATGAAATTAATGAACCTTCTCGCTTAAGTATTTTTAATATATCATTATCAGAAACCTTTATAAGTGGGATCATTTGCCACAATAATGGATCTATCATCATTCCTAAAACTATTTGAGAAGGATTTTGATTATAAAGTTGTTTTTCCCTGCTCGTTTTTCTTAGAATCTCTGAAGCAATAGTATGGAAAGGTTTTATTCTCCCCTCATTATCCAAAGTCAGTATGCGTGAAAATAACGCAGCGTGTTCCCTATCAATACTTCTATCTACCAACAATTTATCGAATGACTTAGCCTCGGTTGCCACCATATTTAGTGGAACAACAAAAAATAATAAAAAAAATATCATTCTAACACACATATTCTTAGTTGCTTTTAATTTTTTTAGATAAAAGATTAATTCTTGAAAAACGAGATAACAATAAACTAATTACTGATAATAATAAACACGAATATCCAAAATAAGTAACAATAGTTCCTGTTTTATCTTTATTTACAGATAAAATCGTTCCTTTTTCATCAGAATCATAAGAAGATTGAAAAAAACGATGTCCCTTATAATTTAACACATTATTCATGAAAATTCTATAATCCATTTTTTTATCACCATCTAAAACCTGAATTTCACTTGCAAATGACGAAGGACTATCGGAACCTGGATATCGTTCTAATTGAAAATCTTTCAACAAAATAGCAAAGGGTAATGAATACGTTTTAGAACCATAACCCAGAGAAAAAAAGAAATCTTCAAAATCAAAATATGTTTTAGGTGAAATTACGCCTTTACTACCAGTTAAATTAATGATTGTATCCTTCGTATTAACTAAAACTCTGACTTGTAATAAATCTAATTTTGATTCATCATTTTTTATTCCAGAAGAAACCTTTTTTAAGGTCGCGTTTTTGAAATGATTTTTAAATACTATATTCTTACCATTAATGGTATATAATGTCTTATGATTTAAATAGTGAAGATTTTCTTTTGGTAAAACACCTTTTTTTTGGTTACTCATTTTCATATACTCGACATCATAAGCAGATAAAAAAAGAAAAGTACAGCTGTCACAGTTTTGATCTTTAATAATTGTAAAATCTTTTTTATAATCACTCGAGGAAATGAAATCACCTTGTCCTGAAATAAAATGAATATCTAAATTATTTATTCTTCCCATTTTATTTTCTAAAAGATATTTGGACTGCATCCCTCCATTATCTGCTGGAATAACAAATTCCAAAACTGAGTGGTCTCCATTATACTTATCTTCTAATACTTCATCGACAGGGTCGTGAATAAAATCAACATATTGTATTTGAATTGTATTATTATCAAATTGTATAGGAATGGAGAATTTATTATTTGACAATGAGGATAAAATAACTTTTTTGTCTCCTATATATTGAGATTGGTTATTATGCACCTTGTAACTTAAAAATGTGGAGGAGGAAATAAACTTGTTATTAAAATCTCCTTCACGAATTCTCATAACTCCCTCCTCACCTAAATATCTCGTACATCCAGCTCCTATAAGAATAAAAATAAATGAGAGATGTAAAAATAAGACTGGTAATCGATGGATTTGATATAATTTATATTTAAATATATTCCATAAAAAAATAATTGTTAATAAAAATAAACATAACTCTAACCACCAACTACTAAAAATAACGGCCTGTGCTGCAATCGTACCATAGTCATTTTCTATAAATGTTGCTATAGCTATAGCTATAGCAAAAAAAGACATCAAGATCAATGCAAATGGGATTGAAAAAAAATAATTAGAATATTTCTTCAAAATTTAAATTTATTAGAAAACAAAAGTATTTATTTTTACATTAAAAAATAAGAAATATTATGATAAAAAATATGTCACTTATTGGTTCCGGAAATTGTGCAACATACTTTGCTCTATCTTTTAAGAAAAAAAACATATTAATAAACAATATATTTTCTAGAAACAAAAAAACAGGAACTGATTTAGCGAATAAAGTAAATGCCGAGTTTATAAATAAAATTGAAGATATTAAACCAACAGATTTAATACTTGTTTGTGTACATGATGATGAAATTGAAAATATAATCAAATTACTACCTAATGTCCTGATTGTTCACACCTCTGGATCTACTTCGATTACTGTTTTTAAAAAAAAACTAACATATGGTGTCATATACCCACTACAATCCTTAAGTAAGGATCTGAATAATAATGTACCTATTTGTATTGAAGGAAGTTCAAAAAAAGTGGAAGAAAAATTAATTCAGTTAACTAGAAAGATTTCTGATAAGATTTATGTTCTAAATTCTGAAAAACGAAAATATCTGCATCTTACAGCTGTTATAGTTTCTAATTTTTCTAATTATCTTTATTCAATTGCACATGAGATACTACAAAATGAAAATTTAGATTTTAACATATTACATCCACTAATTCAACATACTATAGATAAAAACATGAAACAACCCCCTTACCTAAATCAAACTGGTCCTGCGAAAAGAGGTGATTTAAACACAATTAAACAACATTTGAATTTATTAGAAGATGAAGACTATAAAAATCTATATGAATTATTATCAAATAATATCCTAAAAAAATATGAAAAGTGATTATAAAAAACAATTAAAAAAAATAAAAGTATTTGTATTAGATGTTGATGGAGTATTAACAAATGGTGGTTTAATAATATATCCAAACGGAACATTTCTACGACAAATGAATGCTAAAGATGGATATGCTATGAAATTAGCCATTGAAAATGGTTATATGATATGTGTAATCACTGGTGGTAGAGAAGAAAATATTAAAACACGATTAGAAAAACTAGGTGTAAAAGAAGTTTTTCTTAACGTCCACAACAAGCTTCCGATACTAAAACAATTTATTAAAAAACATAATCTAAAAAAAGAGGAAATAATGTATATGGGTGATGATGTTCCAGATATAGAAGTTTTAAAATATGTAGGGTTTAGTTGTTGTCCTGAGGACGCTGCTATTGATGTTAAAAATATATGTGATTATATCTCTTATAAAAAAGGAGGAGAAGGTTGTGTAAGAGATGTTATAGAACAAACTTTAAGATTAACAGGCAAATGGGATTTAAATGGTCATATTAAATACTAACAAAAATATTATTCTCGGTTCTAAGTCTCCAAGAAGAATTGATTTAATAAAATCAATGGGCTTTAGATTTCAAGTAAAAAAACTAGAAATTGATGAAAGTTACCCAAAAGGATTATCTCCACTAAAAATAGCTATATTCTTATCGAAAAAAAAAACGAAGGGGTATAAAATAAATAATAAAGATATCCTAATATGTGCGGATACAATTGTATATAACAAAGGTCGTGTTTTAGAAAAACCGAAAAACAAAAAAGAAGCAAAGGAAATGTTAGTATATCTATCTGGGAAAAGACATTTTGTTGTAACTGGAGTAACATTAAAAACAATGAAAAAAGAAATCTCCTTTTATGAAAGGACCCTCGTATATTTCAAAAAATTAACTATAGAAGAAATAAATTTTTATATAAACCAATATAATTCCTTAGATAAAGCTGGAGCCTATGGTATTCAAGATTGGATTGGATTAATTGGAATAAAAAAAATTTCAGGTTCTTTTTATAATGTAATGGGATTACCAACTGTTAAGTTATATGAAGAATTAACAAGAATAATAGACTCAAAATGAAAATACTTTTAACATTACTTCCTATTACAACACTTATTTTTATGTTGTTTTTAAACTTATTATTCTTTGATAACACCATGGCGGGGCCCAACCAAACAGCTTTATTAATAGCAACAATAATAGCTGGAATTATTGCTCATAATGATAATTATAATTTCAAAAAATTAATGGGTGGGATGATTACAAGTATAAAGTCATGTACTCAAGCAATAACAATACTATTAATTATAGGTGGACTTACTTCAACATGGATATTGTCAGGAGTAGTTCCAGCAATGATATATTATGGTCTAGAACTTATCAATCCAAAGTTTTTTCTTTTTTCTGCATGTTTAATTTGTATAGTGGTATCAGTATCAACAGGAAGTTCTTGGACTACAGCCGCAACTATTGGAATTGCATTAATAAGTATAGGTGAACTATTATCTATACCTAAAGGAATAGTTGCTGGTGCTATAATATCTGGAGCTTATTTTGGTGACAAAATGTCTCCTTTATCCGAAACAACTAATCTTGCACCTTCTGTTTCAGGTACAGATCTAATAAGTCATATAAAATATATGAGTTATACAACGATACCCACAATAGTTATTTCACTAATTTTATTTTTTTTAATAGGTTTAAATTCTAATCAAGTAAGTGTTACATTAGACGAAACAAACCTATTTATAGAAACAATCCAACAACATTTTTATATCGGTGTTGAATTATTTATACTACCCTTAATTATTCTAATCTTAATCTATAAAAAAATTCCAGCGACTAAAACACTGACAATAGGAGTATTAGTAGGAGTAATTATCACTATGATTTATCAAAAAGAGTTAATTCAACAAATTAATATGTATACAGAATCGAATACCTTAGAGACAATGGTAAAAACAATCTTTATGGGAACAAATATAGAAACTGATAATGAAATGGTAAATAATTTATTATCTAAAAATGGAGTTTTTGGAATGTTATGGATAGTATTACTTGTCATTACAGCTATGATATTTGGAGGTGTGATGTATACAGGTGGTTTTTTAAAAAAAATAACCGAATTTTTAATTTCTAAATCATCAACTGATATACAATTAATACAATCAACTGTTGGATCCTGTTTATTTTTTAACTTCACAACTTGTGACCAATATTTAGCTATCGTAATTCCTGGTAGGATGTTTAAAGAAATATATCGTGAAAAAAAACTAAACGCCACTAATCTAAGTAGAACTATTGAAGATAGTGGTACTGTTACCTCTGTATTAGTTCCATGGAACTCATGTGCTGCCTATCACGCCGAAATACTTGCAGTTAATCCTATCGCATATATCCCTTATTGTTTTTTTAATATTATTTCTCCATTTATGACATTATTATTTACTTATTTAAATATTAGAATTAAAAGAATTAAATAATGATTAAAAAAAATAAACGTTTTAATTATATATCAAGATATAACACGGATAGTGTATCGTATTTTACAAAAAAATCACAAAAGTATAAATCAAATTTTTTCCTTTTTATCATATTAATAATACTATTTTTGTTAGTATACTTAATAATCAATTATCAAGTATGAAAAATACTATACAGACATTATCTAATAAAGTGATAAATCAAATCGCTGCTGGTGAAGTTATTCAACGACCAGCTTCCATTGTAAAAGAATTACTTGAAAATGCAATTGATGCAGATGCTACATCCATCCACATTATTGTTAAAAATGCAGGTAAAACATTAATTCAGGTGATTGATAATGGTTGTGGGATGAATGAAAAAGATACTGAAATTTGTTTTCTAAAACACACAACGTCTAAGATTAAAAAAACAGAAGATATTATGAAGATCTCTACAATGGGGTTTAGAGGTGAAGCTCTAGCTTCAATAGCTTCAGTTGCTGAAGTGGAATTAAAGACAAAAAAAGATAATGAGGAAATTGGAACTGTTATTAATATCGCTAATTCTCAAATAAAAAAAATAAAAAAAACTGCAGCTAAAAAAGGGACTTCTATATCTGTTAAGAATCTATTTTTTAATATCCCCGCAAGAAAAAATTTTTTAAAATCTGATAAGATTGAATTAAAACACATTATCGACACTTTTACACAAATAACTATCGCTCATCCAAATATTGAATTCAAACTTAATAATAATGAAAATACCATCTATAATCTAGCATCAACAAATCTTAAGAATAGAATTATTCATTTATTTGGTAAAAAATATAAAGAGAAAATTTTAGACGTAAAAGAAGAGACAACTATTGTATCAATTAATGGATTTATCGGGAATCCATTAGATGCAAAAAGAACTAGAGGTGAACAATTTTTATATGTAAATAACAGATTTATCAAGTCTGGTTATTTAAATCACGCTATTAAAACGGCTATGGAAAATATGATAACAAAAGAACAGTATCCATCATATTTTATTTTTCTAAAAATCAATCCCAACTTGATAGACATTAACATCCATCCAAATAAAACAGAAATAAAATTTGAAGATGAAAAAGCAATTTATCAAATCCTAAAGTCTTGCTGTAAAAGGACTCTAGGTATGTCCCATATACAACCTAGTTTAGATTTTTCCATAGAAGAAAGTTTTGAAGTACCTATACACATACAAAAAAGCACTCCTAAAGAACCAAAATTAAATATAAATACAAATTTTAACCCTTTTCAAAAAGAAACAAAAATAAATAAGGAAAATACAGAAAACATACATAAACTCTTTGATGAAGATGAAGAAATTGTAAAAAAAGTAATCAATATAGATCGTCGTTATGGTGTTTTTATCACATATGATAATGATATAAATTTAATAGATAAAAAAAAGGCCTTTGAAAGAATAACCTATGAAAAAATAAAAAAAATATTAAATGAAAAAAAAAAAGGAAAACAATTTGTGATCACACCAATCAAAATAGATTTAAGCTTTACTGACATTCAACTTTTACAAGAAAATATAGATCTTTTTAATACATTAGGTTACGAAATACAATCTTTTTCTGATAAGAATATAATGGTCAATGCCGTTCCATTCGATTTTAAAAATGAAAATCCACAAGAAATAATTGAATTCTTTGTAGAAGAATTAAAAAGTTCAAAAGATAACATAAATGACAAATTGATTAAAAAGATTACTTATCAAAAAAGTATTAATTTCAATATTGACAATGAGGAAATGTTACGTAATCTGATCATAAGGTTAACAAAATGTGAAATACCTTTTATAGGTATTGATGGGAAACCATGTGTTATAAATATAGAACCTAGTAAAATTTTTAATTAAAATGGCATTTCTAGAACCACAAAAATTTAATATTTTGCCACCAGTAGTAAAAAATCTTTTAATTATAAACGCTTTGTTATTTCTAGCTACTATTGTACTTTACAACTCAAATATCATAGACTTAACAAGTGTTTTTGGACTACATTACTGGCAATCTGATGATTTTGAAACATGGCAAATAATCTCCCACATGTTTATGCATGGTGGATTTTTTCATCTTTTCTTCAACATGTTCGCTGTTTGGATGTTTGGTTCACAACTTGAAAACTTATGGGGATCTAAAAGATTTTTAAATTATTATATTTTAACTGGGATTGGGGCTGCTTTTTTACATTTTTTAATTATACACTTACAAATACAACAACTTGAAAATAATATGATAAACCATCATATAAATTTAGTCCTTGAACAAGGAAATTCACTATTAAATGAGGGTAAAAACTATATAAATCCAGAAATGGCAAAATTAAATAAATTATATAATACTCCTGTTGTAGGAGCATCAGGTGCTTTATTTGGATTACTTTTAGCTTTTGGGATGTTATTTCCTAATGCATTACTTATGTTTTTATTTTTTCCTTTCCCCATAAAAGCAAAATACTTTGTATTGATTTATGGACTAGTAGAATTATATTATGGATTGGAAAATAACCCAAATGATAATATTGCACATTTTGCTCATCTTGGTGGAATGATTTTTGGTTTTCTAATAATTAAATATTGGCAGTCGAAAAGATAAATAAATATGGTTTTTTTAAAAAGAAATAAGGAAAATAATTATTTAACAAATCTAATTTATTTTAACATATGTGTATTTATAGTAATTGGGATTTTTAATGTTTTTTTCTATCTTTTACAATTAGATTTTGAGTTAATAGATTACCTCGGTGTATCTAGTAATACTAATATTGTTATTAAGAAACCCTGGACTATAATATCATATATGTTTGTACATATTGGTATTTTTCATCTTTTAGTAAATTTATTAGTCTTACATTTTTCTGGAAAAATATTTTTAGAATATCTCTCTAAACACCAACTTCTTTCTACTTATTTAATGGGAGGAATGATTGGGGCAATAACATATATATTAACTTTTAACCTTTTTCCTGTATTTGAAGAAATAAGAATATCATCAATAGCAATTGGTGCCTCGGCATCAATTTTTGCTATTTTATTCGCTATTACAACATATGTACCTAATTTCTCCATCAATTTATTTTTTATCAATGGAATCAAACTAAAACATATTGCTATTATAACTTTGATAATAGATATTTTAAGTATACCTAAAGGTAATCCAGGTGGACACATTGCTCACATAGGTGGAGCACTATATGGGTCTTTTTATATCTATATGTATAAAAGAAATATGAATAGTGGTTATTTGATGGAAAGTCTAATCTCATGGGTGTTAAAAAAAAATGTAATACAATATAAAAAAAATGAAAGTGATTATGAATACAACACAAGAAAGAAAAAAGAACAGGAAGAAATAGATGGAATACTAGATAAAATCAACAGATCAGGGTATAATAGTTTATCTGAAAAAGAAAAACAAATCCTTTTTAAACAAAAATAATTTTATTTCTTATCAACTTTTTTAAGTGACAAAGAATTCATAGCATTAATAGACATTCCTTTTACATCCTTACTAACCAATCTAATCGCATAGTCATAATATAGAGGGACAATCACAGCTTCATCTATTAAAATAGATTCCATTTGATGAAATAACTTACATCGAGAATTGAAATTATTAATTTTAAAAGACATTTCATATAAACTATCATAACTGATATTATTAAAATGTGTATAATTAGGACCAAGAGGACTTTTATTTTTTGAATAAAATAAAGAAAGAAAGTTTTCAGGATCTGGGTAATCAGCAATCCAAGATGCCCTAAAAAGACTTGCTTCCCCAGATGAAAACAACTCTCTATGTATCGCTGGAGATGATATTTCAATATCAATATTAATTCCAAACTTTTTACTACTATATTGAATATATTCACAAACATCCAGATAATCTTGTGTTGTATATAGTACTATCCTGTCAGATGAATTTGGGACATTCTTCAATAGAGTTTTAATAGTATCTGGTTTATAAGTATATCCCTGAATATCATAACAATTACCCAAAGTTTTAGGGACAATTCCATTAACTCCTGCGGAGACCAAACCATTTCTTAAGTACTCTATCATTGTGGGTTTATTAAAACTATAATTCAGTGCTTTTCGAAAGTCCTTAAATTGTAATGGACTATTGTCACTTATTGCTTTCTGTACATTAACACCTAAATATTCTGTATTTAAATAAGGATTAGTTAATAATAGAAATTGATTTGAGTATTTATCTAATAAAGAACCTCCAGAATCCAAAAACTCATCTCTAAAACTGTGATCGAGACCTGATATAAAATCAAAATTTCCCAAAATAAAATTCATAAAGACTGATTCTTTTTGTTGAATAAAAGAAATAGATACGGCATCTAAAAATGGTAATCTTTTCTCATTTTCATATTCAAAATAATTCTTATTTTTTAAGAGTATTAATTTTTCATTTTTTTTCCAATATTTAAAATAAAATGGTCCTGTTCCAATGGGATTAGAAGAGAAGTTGTTACCAAAAAACAACACGGCTTCAGTAGGTACAAAAGCAAAATAATTCATAGTTAACAAACCTAAAAAACCTGGAAAAGGTTTTTTTAAATTAATCTCTAATATGGTGTCATTCAAAGCTTTTGTATTGTTTAGATCAAAATAATCTAGAAGCCATGTTCCAGGTGATAAAATCTCTTTATTTGCCAGTCTAGCAAGTCCATATATAAAATCACTAGCACTAACTAATCTTGTCGAATCTGACCCAAAACACTCTGAAACATGATAAAAAACATCATTTCGAAGTGTAAAAACATACTTTAATCCATCAGATGAGATGGTCCACTCCTTAGCTATAACAGGTTTTATCATCATATTCTCATCTAATTCTACTAAGGTGTTGAAAATTTGATTTGTTACCCAAATATTGGATTGGGTATTCGAGAATAAAGGATCTAATGAGGTAATAGTAGAAGTCTCATTATATCGAAAAATATTATATTGAATATTATGTTCCGTCTTTGAACATGATATACATAATAAAAAAACACAAAATAGAATACGAGTAACATTACACATAACTAATACTAAATATAAAAAATAATTATATTTGTTCACCTAATTATAAGGCGAGGTAGCTCAGTTGGTTAGAGCGCAGGATTCATAACCCTGAGGTCGGGAGTTCAAATCTCCCCCTCGCTACTATTAGTATAGTAAATATATTAATCTAATTTTTAATCAAAATACCAACCTATAAAGAAAAATATTGAAAATGAAACCTGTATATTAATTAATCAATTCAAGTAAATCATCAAAAAGTGTCTGATCACTTGGACGTTTCGCATTTTTATTTAAAATATTTCCAGTTTTATCAATTAAAATATATCTAGGTATACTAAAGGCTTCAAAATAAGTTCCAGCACCATTCGAAAGATTTGATGGGGAAATAAAATGAATACCTTTTATATCTAAAGCATCAATACTGTTTTTCCATTTTTTAGAATCATTATCTATAGAAATATAGATGAATTCAATTTTTTTTAATTGACGTTTTGTGAATTTCTTTTTTAAAATCTCCGTATGTGGAAATTGTTTCCTACATGGTCCACACCAACTTGCCCAAATATCAACATATAGTATTTTTCCTTTGTAATCTGTTAAATACGACTGTTGGCCATCTAAATCTTCCATATAAAAATCGTAGCTTAACAGATCATTTGAATCATCTTTAATCAACGTTTCTAACTCTGAACGATGTCCTTCTTGAAACATCTTTTTCAAAGTGATTATTTTATTTTCATCTACATTTTGATTTTTCAAAAACATAATAAAATACTCGAAAGTACTACTATCTAAAAAAGAAACATATTTCTCAACATATTTATAGATACAGTTAAAAACTAATTGAGATGATAAATGTTCAAATACAAATTGAAAATAGAAGATGGAAAATAATTGAAAATCCTTCACATCATTTATAGAAGTCTCATATTTATCTATCGAAAACAGAAGCGATGTATTAAAAATAAAATTTTGAAAAACCGGTAAACTATAAAACTTTTGGTCCAAGAAACTTTTTTCAAATACCTCCCATTCTATCCAGTCTAAATTTAGATTATCATTCAATACTATTTGAAAATCATCTGTTATTGAAGATTCTATCTGTTTTTTGACTAAAAAAGAACTCATTATATTCAAATACTCATATTTTATAAGTTTTTCAAAAAACATTTTAGATGTAGAGGAAAATTCTGTATAATAATTGTGTTGTCTATAAAAATTAAAAAGTTCATTGTTAATACGATTATATAAGTAAATCTCAAATTGATCTATGTTATTATATTCTGAAAAGGAAATATCGGAATCTATTATTGGATAATATAAATCCATATATTCATTAAAAAATATAATAAAATGAGAATTAGTCCCATTAACAGCTATGATTTCACTAGATTTAAACTCTATAGTCAAGTCTGTTTTAGGTTCTAAATACAGATAATAATCAACTAAATTATTTTTTAAATGGTATAAATTCTCATTTAAATTAGGAACTGATACAACAGTATCTTGGGATATTTCCATTGTAAAAGTATTCAAACTTGAAACAGGTGATAACGAAATGGGATTAGAACTATCAAAACCAACTTTAAAATCAAAATTTAATTGTGCAAAGATGATTGAGGGAAAAAAAAGAAATAAAATATATTTAAACATAAAAAATCAAATATTTATTATTTTTCAAGATTGACAAATAAATTTATAACAAAATAAATGTATATTGACAGAAATATAAAATATTTATATAGATGATAAAATATCAATTAGATTTTCCTATTAGATCTTCTGTAAATATTCTTTTTAGTTGTCTTAGTACACCCAGTGGTTTATCTGAATGGTTTGCAGATGATGTAAATTGTACTAAAAATAGTTATACCTTTTTCTGGGATGGTTCTGAACAAGAAGCTGAATTAATTACAGTATCTAATAATTATTTTATAAAATTTAGATGGGTGGACTTCCCAGATGACACTTATTTTGAATTTCGTATTGAGGTTGATGAGATAACTAATGATGTTATATTAAGAGTGACTGATTTCGCTGAAGAGGATGAGGTGGAAGAAGGAAAAGACTTATGGACTAGTCAAATTAACACATTGATGAAAAATTTAGGATCATAAAATTTTACAGCGTTAATGTGAATGTTTTTAAAAAATTTATTTTTTCCTCATTTATCCGTCCTTTTTTATTGACATTTTCAGTTGTTATTTTAATTCTTCTGATGCAATTTTTATGGAAATACGTCGATGATTTAATCGGAAAAGGATTAGAAATAAATGTAATAATTGAATTATTATGGTATTCGACAATAACCCTTATCCCAATTGCTTTACCATTATCTATTTTACTAGCATCAATGATGTTAATTGGGGGGATGTCAGAAAGATTAGAGATTACAGCAATAAATACCTTAGGACAACCTTTTACATATATAATAAAACCTTTGTTTTTATTTAGTTTTTTAATTACTATACTATCTTTTATAATTTCTAACTATACAATTCCATACGCCAATTTAAAAACAACAAACTTGATGTATGACATCATGCAAAAAAAACTCAATATAAATATTAAAGAAAAGGTATTCTTTAGTGAAATCGATGGTTATAGTATTAGAGTAAATGAAAAAACTAGTGATGGAAAAATGAAAGATGTTATGATATATGATTATACTGATAAAAGTGGTGTAAAAAAAGTATTTAACGCCAATTATGCCACTATATCAACTACAAAAGATAACAATTACCTTATTATAAATTTATATGATGGGGAGGTTTACAATGAGATGTCAAAAGAGGAAGAAGAATATATTTTAAAAACTAAATTTAAAGAATATATCCTAGCTCTAGATTTATCCTCTTTTCAAATGGAAAGAACAACTGCTGATCGATTTAGCAATAAAGCTAAAACACTGAATAGTATTCAACTAAAAAAGGGTATTGACTCCTTATATAAGGAAATTATCATACTAGAAAAAAACATGTTAGATCAAATTAATTCCATAACACCGAAGAAAACAACTATAAATCAAAGTCAAACCTCAGAAAAATTAATTTTAAACTTAAATAAAAAAATCCGTGACATTACTTCATTTAAGAATCAAAGAAAATTAATAATAAAAAAATTAAATAAATTCGAAGTTGAATTACATAGAAAGTTCACATTAGCTATAGCATGTGTGATTATGTTTATGATTGGAGCTCCGGTTGGAGCTATAATTAAAAAAGGGGGGTTTGGGTTACCTGTTATTTTTTCTATAATACTTTTTTTATTGTATCATGTTATTTCAATTACTGGTGAAAAAATGGTGAAAAAGGATCTAGTAGACCCAAGTCTGGGAATGTGGTGTTCAACATATATTATGTTCATTATTGGAATTATATTAATTCTAATAGTAAATGATAATCGTTTAATTAAAAAAAATGGATAAATCAAAAGCACTGATAATAACAAATAAACCCATTTTTCCAAGTTTAGACGGAGGCTCTGTTGCTATGCGAAAATTTACTGAAGCTTTAATCAAAAATTATACATTAGACATAATCGCCATATCCAAAACATCTAATCAACAAAATAAAAACAACCAAAAAGTAAATCTGAATGAAAAAGTCTCTCAAATAATTTTTGAAAAAAGAATGAGTTTAAACTTTCTACATATCTGTAAAAGTATTATATACAACACATCTTATCAAGCTAATCGATTTTACAGTGAAAAAATTAAGTTGTTTATCCAAAAAAAAATAGATGAAGAAAATTATAAAATAATAATATTCGAAAGTATATTCACAACAATATATTTGAAAAAAATAAATTATAAAAAATCAACAAAAATTATTCTAAGAGCTCACAATATAGAACATCAAATTTGGGAAGATTTAGCGAGGTCTCATTGGTTTAAAAAAATAGTTTTCTTATTACTTGCTATACAAATTAAAAAAATGGAGTTAAATATTCCTAAATATGTCGACTATATCTTTACCTTATCAAAGAATGATGAAGTTTTTTTTAAAAAATACTTTCCCAAAAAAACTCATAATATCCCGGTTACCTTTAAAACAAAAGAAATAAAAAATACAAAAATTAAAAGAAGTCTTGTTTATTTAGGAGCTATGGATTGGCAACCAAATATTGAAGGGTTGAATTGGTTCTTAAAATATGTTTTACCTAAAGTGAAAAAAAGAAACGAAAATTTAAACATATACATTGGCGGAAAAAACATGGATAATAAATACTTGAAATTAAATGATAAAAATACGCATATAACATCAAAAATTGATAATGCAGAAGAATATATTAAAAATAAAGAAATTATGTTTGTCCCACTGTTTTCAGGTAGTGGAATACGAATCAAAATATTAGAAAGTATGGCTCTAGGTGTACCAGTGATTAGTACAACAAAAGGTGCTCAAGGTATTCCCTACAGAAATGGGGAAGATATTATCATAGCTGATGATCCTAATGATTTTAATAACGCAATTCATCTATTAATAAATAACGACCAATTAAGACAAAGAATTGCTTTAAATGGTCAATTATTAATTAAAAAACACTTTTCTCAAAACACAGTGATAAGACAATTAAATGAAATTATCAAATGAAAAGAAAAAAAATTGTCATAATAACTTCCAGATTTCCCTTTCCCCTAGATAAAGGGGATAAATTAAGGATATATCATCAAATCAAATACTTATCTAAGTATCACAAAATATATCTTATAGCGTTGAATACAGAAAACAAAATCACACAAAATCAAATTGAAGAATTGAAAAAATATTGTGAGAATGTTTTTGTAATCAGACTAAGTCTTTTCTCTAGAGTAATAAACCTTATACAATCTTTTCTTAATCGAGAACCGTTACAAGTTGGATATTTTTATTCTAAAAAAGCCCATGGAAAAATAACAAATATTATAAAAAAAATACAACCTGACTGGTGTTATGCACAATTAATTAGAACAGCAAAATATATTGAAAATGAAGAAAATAATATAATAGATTATATGGATGCCCTCTCCAAAGGGATTGAACGTAGAATTAACACATTCCCATTATTGATAAGACCCATCATAAAATATGAATTTAAAATTACACAACTATATGAGAAATATATTTTTAAAAAATTTCAAAAACATACCATTATAACAGAAAATGATCGAGAATTCATCACACATAAAAATAATCAAAAGATTATAGTAATTCCAAACGGAGTAGATACTACATATTTTAGTCCCACACAATCTTCTAAAAAAAAATATGATATTATCTTCATTGGAAACATGAATTACCCACCAAATATAAAAGCGGCCATTTTTCTTTGTGAAGAAATATTACCTAGATTAGAAAAAAAATATCGTCGTTGTAAAGTATTAATTGGTGGTACTAATCCTAACAAAAGAATAAAAAAATTGAAAAATAAAAATATTGATGTTTCTGGACGAGTCAACGATATCAGAGAACTATACAATTCTGGACATATTTTTCTAGCTCCAATGTTTATTGGTACTGGACTTCAAAATAAATTACTTGAAGCCATGGCGATGGGATTACCTTGTATTACAACCTCATTAGCTAATGATGCTCTATTAGCAAATAAGCAACAAATTATAACTGCAGATTCAATTGAAAATTTTACAAACTCCTGTGTTAAACTTTTAGAAAACACAAAAGATTATAAAAAATTCCAAAAGGAAGGGTTAAAATTTATAAAGAAAAAATATGACTGGAAGAAAATTAATCATAAATTAAGTGAATTATTTAATTGATTTTCATGAAAATAAAATTAAACACCATCCCTGAAGCTATTGAAGAAATCAAAAAAGGTAATTTGGTGATTGTGGTGGATGATGAAAATAGAGAAAATGAAGGTGATTTTATTGCCGCGGCCGAAAAAGTAACTCCAGAAATGATAAATTTTATGGCAATGCATGGGAGAGGTCTAATTTGTGTACCATTACTTCAAAACCGATGCGATGAATTAAATCTGGATTTAATGGTAGGAAAAAATACAGACCCTATGAAAACACAGTTCACGATATCTGTAGATAAAATCGGTGATGGTTGTAGTACGGGGATATCTGCATATGATAGGGCCAAAACTGTTGCAGCGTTGGCTGATCCAACAACCAAAACAGAAGACCTTTCAAGACCAGGTCATATTTTTCCATTAAAAGCGATGAATGGGGGAGTTTTAAGAAGAGCTGGTCATACAGAAGCCGCTATAGATCTAGCTAGATTAGCTGACTTAAATCCTTGTGGAGTCATTGTAGAAGTTATGAATAAAGATGGGAGTATGGCTCAATTGAAAGACTTGAAAAAAATTGCTAAAAAATTTAAATTAAAAATAATATCTATTGAAGATTTAATAGCATATAGACTAAAAACTGAATCTTTAATAAAGAAGGAGGTGGAAGTAGATTTACCAACAAAATTTGGTGATTTTAAATTAATAGCATATAGACAAATTAATACTAATGAAGAACATTTAGCTATCATAAAAGGAACTTGGACAGAAGATGAACCTATTCTAACAAGAGTCCATTCATCATGTTTTACTGGTGACATATTAGGTTCCTTAAAATGTGATTGTGGAGATCAATTATCTTTAGCCTTGGAACTAATAGAAAAAGAGGGGAAAGGACTTGTTTTATATATGAATCAAGAAGGTCGAGGAATTGGTTTAATGAATAAATTAAAATCATATGACCTCCAAAAAAAAGGATTAGATACCGTCGAAGCAAATATTAAATTAGGATTTAAAATGGATGAAAGAGATTATGGGGTTGGAGCACAAATACTAAGAGATTTGAAAGTGAAAAAGTTAAAACTATTAACTAATAATCCTAAAAAAAGAACTGGATTGATTTCATATGGGATTGAGATTGTAAAAAATATTCCTATAATAGCAACAACCAATATTCATAATGAAAAGTATCTTAAAACAAAAAAAACAAAAATGAATCATAAACTATAGGTCAATTCATTCATTGTTTTTTGATTTAAATAACTCCTTAAAAGAATTAAATTGTTTTTTGAAAAAAATACCAAATCCCTGTTCATAACCAAGAGATTCAGACAATGGATCATAATCTTTTGCCCTATTAAAAACTCTTAATTTCAATCTTCCATCACCAAAAAAATTATACTCAATATCAAGATCTCCTATAATATTCGTTTGTGACTGTTCTGGAGGAGTGCCAACATTACCATTAACAATCACTCTATCATCTAAAAACTTCTTACTTACAGCTAACTCTACTTGTTGATAGCTTAATGAATCACCTGTTCCCGGAACCCACTTAAAACCCAGATCAAATAAATCAGTTGTTTGTGATAACCAATTTGACAATTGATTTGACAATAATTCAGTTCCTGTTGTTGCTAATGTGTTACCTAAATAATCAATAGAAGGGTCATTTTCAATTAAAAAACTATTTGCAATTAATAAATACAAAAATTGTTCAAGTAATTTTTGTTCTGTATTAGTTAACATTTCCAAAGAAGTTTCAATAATTTGATCAGATTTAGGAATTTCAATAGAAAAATTAATATCTGGATTTAATAAATTATTTGTCATTTTCATTTTACAAATCACAGGTGATTTTACTTTACGGTCATAATCAGCATTAAGTGGATTTAAAGAAGCTTGAACATTATATAACAAATTAAGATCTATCGTGGCATTATATGGATTCCCATTAAATTTAATTGTTCCTCCCTCTTCTATTTCAAAACTTTTTGTAATAACATCTTGTAGGGTAAATAAATAATTACCTTTTTCTATAATAAAATCGCCAAATACTTGAAAACTGCCATTATCATCTATTTTTAGAGATAAATCTCCTTGACCATAACCTTTAATAAGGTCTCCCATTTCTTCATCAAAAATCAACTGAATCTCAGAACTATTTCTAATATCCAGATTGAAATTCATATCAAATTTTGATTTTTGACTGATGACATCAGGTGTTAGATTTGACTGCATATTATCTGCAGAAAAATGAAGAAATTTATTTTCAATAATCTCTTTGGAATTAGATAGTGGAATCATTAAAATAGAACCATCTTTTGACATACCATCGATATTCAATGTAACATCATCTGGTGTTGCTTCTAAAACCATATCTCCTGCTATAAAACTACGTCCAAAATAATTCTCATTATCAACTTGATCAGTATTTAGTGTAAATAAACTATCAGATGTTATCTTTAAAAGATACGACATATCTTTTAAATTTTTATGTTGAATAAATCCAGACACTGATGCAGTAGTATTATGATACATATCTAAAAAAGTGAATTCACTAATAATAATTGAGTCATTGTTAAAAGTTACTTTCATCGAATCTTGATCATTATAATAGTCATTATTTAAATATGGGATTGAAAATTTTAATTTTTTAACTTGTGTAGTACCGAAAAGACTATAATGATCTATTGAGCCATTTATATTTATTTTTCCACTAGAAAGTCCTTCAAATTGAGAAACTGGTTGAATAAAAACATCTAATACATCTATTGGAAAATCTTTAAATAATACATCTATATTAATATTTTTTGAGCCATCCAATGGATATTGAGCAGAGAAATCCATAATGTCAATATCATTTTGAATCACTCCACGACTATATAAAGAATCATTTTTTTCATTAGAGTAATTATTTAACGATAAATCACCTAGTAAAATATTATTAAATGTGAAATCAGTTACATCAAAATTACCACCTAACATAGGAAATCCAGATTTATTAAATAAAACGTTCCCATTTAATAAACCTGTAAAAGACATACTTGGATTAGGTAAAAAAGGATTAAAGTGATCGAGATTAAAATTCTGAAAAGAAAACGAAAGGTTAGGATTATTATCTAAGTAACCTTTCAAGAACAAAGACTCTTTTTCCAAATTAATTGCAAAATCTTGAAAAAACAACTTATCCTGACTTATAGTAATCGTTGAAGTAGAATCTATTTCCCAAGATTGGTCCGAAAAATTAATAAATGAATGTTTATCAAAATTAAAAACAACGTTAGGATAAGCTATGTTTAATTTACCTGTTAAACTACCTTCTTTCTCGGTACTATTTAAATAAGAGTAAATCAAAGTATAATCCATACTTTTAGGATTAGTCATATCTATTGAAAAATCAAAATCATTAAATGAAAATTTTTCCAGAATACTTATCTCATCTATTAAAAAGTGACAAAGTGGACTATTTGTTTCCTTAGAAAAATCAATATTAAAAAAATCAATATTTTCTATATGAAAACTTGGAGTTGAAACAAAAAGATGAGATAATCTATTATCATGGTAATCAATATTAAATTTTAGACTATCATTAAAATCAAAATCATTGAAAAAAATATCTGAAAAAATAGTTGCATTAATTAAGTTGAAGTCACAGTACAAAGATTCTAAACCACTTTTCGCATTTAAAAACATTGCTTGAATTTCTCCAATAGAAGAATTAATTAGAATACTTAAACTTTTTTTGTTCTCTTCTAAAACCTCTTCATTTATTTTTAAGTTGACATAATCAATATTGAAGCTTTTAAAATCCTTTTCATAATAAAAATTACTCAAATTAATAATTGAATTTTTCTCTTTTAAAGAAGGTATATCTATCAAAAAATTTGTACTGACAAAGTTTAATGAATGATTAACTTTAAATCCAAGTTCTTTTAAATTCACTTCATTTATTTTACCCAATATTTTAGACTTCCATACTGACGCCAGGTTATTATCTTCAATATGAATAAAATCTATATCAAAATCCATATCAAGATGTTGATCGTTTACTAGTACTTTAAAAGATAGTTCGTCTTGAACTTGATACTGTGTACTCTGAATCGAAATATTATTATAAACATAATTATCTATAAATAGATCATCAATTTGTAAAAAGACTGTATTTAATCTCTGATCTTCAAAAGAAGATTCAACCAACATATTCACTGAACCTACCGATTTTTCATCTAATAAACGACCTAAATCAAAATCTATAAAATTCAAACTTAAATTAGAATTACGTTGTAAAGAATCTGTATGAAGATCATAATTAATTTCACCAAAATCAAATTGAAAAGTACCTGAAGACTTTAAAAAAGGTGCATGAGTAAAAGAATTAAAAACTTTATATTTAGGAATTGTTAAATTTCCTTTGACATTCAAAGAATCAATATGGTTAGACACAAAACCAAGGACATCTCTATCAAAATCACTAAGAAATACAATTGTAGGTAACAACTCTAGAAAAATACTGTCATTTAAATAAGAAAAAGAAAAATTTAGTTCACTATCTCCAAAATCCAATTTGGATTGGGAATTAATTGAGTCTTCAGTTATTACACAATCACTAAAACCTGAAACACTATTTATAGAATCAGATAAATATGAATTTAAAAAAGAAGAAAGAAAAATTTCATCTGTAAAATCAATATAAAAAGTGTCTATACTAAAGTCTATAATATCCTCTTGTAAAAAAGTTGATATATTAAAAAAAGAACTATCTCTTCTTATTGAAAACTGATCGACTATAAATTGATTCTGATTTAATGACAAACTATTAAACTGCATATCAATTGAATCAAGAAGTTCATTTTTAAATTGAAAATCTATATTAGATATTTTTAAATCAGATAAAAATATATCTTTTTCTAATTTTGAAAAAAATGAAAACAAACTATGTATTGAATAAGTATTTTTTTTAGATACATCAGGTACAAACAACTTGGGTGAATCAATCTCAATTTTATCAAAAAACATATTACGAGAAAATAAAATATCTAATAAGGAAACTTTAAGTTTTAAATCGTCTAAAAATAAAATAGTATCAATTTTTTCTTTTTGATTTTGAAGTAAATATAAATCTGTATTAAATTTTCCATTTAACGGCTGATAATTGAAATTCTCAACACTTATGTACATGTTTTTTGAGATGGCATCTTTAAAAAAATAATGGGTGATTATTTTTTCTTGGAAGGAAGAACTATTTACCAAATAAAATATAATTAGGCAAAAAAAGAAAAATCCAAATAATATTTTTTGTACGTTTATATTCAATGATTTAGTATTATGTCAAACAAAAGTAATAAAGATATCATTATTTTAGGAATTGAAACATCTTGTGATGACACATCGATTGCTGTATCAAAAAATAATCACATATTATCTAATATCGTAGCCAACCAAACAGTACACAGACAATATGGAGGTGTCGTTCCAGAATTAGCATCTCGAGAACACCAAAAAAATATAATCCCAACTCTTATTTTAGCCTTAAAGAAAGCTAATATAAAATTAAAAGACATTGACGGTATTGCATTCACTAAAGGTCCAGGACTTATGGGGTCTCTACTGGTTGGTTCTTCATTTGCGAAAAGCTTAGCTTTATCTCTTAAAAAACCCCTTATTGAAATTAATCATATGGAAGCACATGTCTTGGCCAATTGTATTGACCAAAAACTAATTTTTCCATTTATTTGTCTCACAGTCTCTGGAGGACACACACAAATTGTATTAGTAAATACGATTGATGATATGAGAATAATTGGGGAAACATTAGATGATTCAGCTGGAGAAACTTTCGATAAGTGTGCGAAGATTCTACAACTTGGGTATCCAGGTGGTCCAGAAATTGAAAAAAATGCTATAAACGGAAATAAAGATAGTTTTCAATTTACTATTCCAAAAGTGGATGAATTAAATTTTAGTTTTAGTGGATTAAAAACAAATATTAGACGATTAATTGAGAAAGAAACTGAAAAAAATAAAAACTTCATTAAACAAAATAAAACAAATCTTTGTGCATCTATTCAAGATACAATTATCAAAATATTAATTACAAAACTAGAAAAAGCTGTTGAAATATATAATATTAAAAATATTGCAATATCTGGTGGAGTTGCCGCTAATCAATATTTTAGAAAAAAAATAAAAACTTTCAAAGAGAAATATAATTCAAAAATCTTTATTCCACAAAAAGAATATTCAACAGATAATGGAGCTATGATTGCAATTAGTGGTTATTATAAGTATAAAAATGGGATTTTTACAAAATTATCAACAAATGTAGATCCTAGATATCAATTGAAATATCATAATTAAATGAAATTCACTATTTATATTGAATATTTAAATCACTACCCCAGTCAAAAACTTGACGAGCATTATTTAAATAAAATACAATGCCAAATTCATGAGAGGAGTTAGAATATTGGCCTATTTCACCTTGATTTATATCAATATTGTAAATAAATCCAAATCGTCCATATTTAATACCAAATCCTGCTAATATTTCTTTATTAGTTCTATATCCGCAAACAACCCAAAATAATTCATTAAAGTTAACTTTAATATTAAAATCAAATTGAGTCCCTGAATAAGATGTATTACGCATCAAAACCATTTGTTCAAGTCCCATTCGAGATGTTCTATTAAAATAATGATACCCTAATAAAGCATAATAATGTCTTACTAACTGATTTGGTTCTTCAACCGTCAAACTACTTACTGTTTTAGATTGAATCATGTTTAAAACCGAAAATCCACCATATAAAAAATCACTATATACAAAAATCCCAAAATTTGTATCAAAACTTATTTTTTTATCTGAAACATCTAAAACTGGGTCATATATATTAGAAATAACTTGATTTGCATTATACAAATACTGATATGGAACTATACCTAGCCCTATAGAAATATTATAATCAGAAACCAATGGAAATTTAAATGAATAATCTAGTTCAATACCTGTAATACTAATTGCTCCTGTATTATCTTGAAAAAGACAACCACCAACACCTTGATTCTCGCTTAAAGCATAGTTACCTGAAAATGATAATGTATTAATACCATCCGAAAAACCTATCCATTGACTACGAGTACTTAAATGTAAACTTGAAATTGTACTAACCCCAGCAAAAGCTGGATTAATAATTAAAGGATTATATATATATTGATTATGTAATGGGAGTTGTTGAGAAAGTAACATCTTAGGAGTCACGACAAAAAACAAACAAAACAAATAAAAAAGAGAAATAAAACTCTTTTTAAAAAACATTTTTTCTATTATAGAATCCATAATTAAACTCTAAATTATGATATACTTTTTATGAAACAAAGAGAAGAGGAGTTAAAAATCCATTTTAATTTGACTGTCATCTAATGTATTGTCTGTTATATCTTGTTTTTCAGAATTAGTATTTTCTTTATTTTCTGATTTAAGAATCTCATCACTATGATTAGATTTAATTAAAGAAATATTTTTAACTGGGTGTCTAGATAATTTATTTCCTAGAGCACTTACACCTTTGATATTGATAAATTTTACTACATCTATAATTAGATTAGGTCTTACATTTTTATTTCTTGGTTTAATAAATTCTAACTCTAAATTACAAGTTTTATCAGATGAAACCAACTCCAAATAACTATCCTTAGATTGATCTATAAAATGAACTTTTTTTGTTTTTAACTCTGGAATAAATCTTTTAATATAAAATTGCTTCTTTAGACCAAAAAAATAAACAACTGTCAACGCATTCTTATGATTATATTTTTCTAATAAAATAAGGTCCTCAGGAAAATGTGTGGATAAATCATAAGACACAAATTCATAATAACCCTTTGATGAAACAATTAATATTTTGTCATCTCCCGTAAACTCTCCTAAATAATCTCCTTTAGAGTCCTCATTTAATCTATTAATAATTGTATCAAACCATATTTTTTTACCAGATAAGGTGGAGACTCCTGACTGTTTTAACTCAATTCTATTAATGGAATGATATGTTAATACATTTCCTTTTACTGATCTATTTTTTATTAAAATAGAAGCAAAATCTACTTCCAATTTTATTTTTTTTAATTTACTCTTTGCTCGCAAAATAACAGAGATAATTTCGGCTTCACCATTCTTATTAGCAGAAAAGTATAATACCAATGACTTACCTGAACCCGCTAAAAAATATTGTTTATCTCGAGTAATACCTTTTACCGGAAAACGTTTTATATATGATTTATTTGAAAGGAGATCTTTATAAACCATATTATAAATCGTCCTCTCATCATTCTTTTTAAAAACTCCCACATGAATAATGTCCTTCCCAACAAACGTTTTATTCTTTACTTTGGTAACAACCATAGTCCCATCCGACTTAAATACTATTAAATCGTCTATATCAGAACATTCACATATAAATTCATCTTTTCTTAATGAAGTACCTATAAAACCATCTTTTCTATTCACATAAAGTCTTTTATTTGCAATTGCTACTTTTGAAGCAATTATTTTATCGAATAATTTAATTTCAGTTTTTCTATCCTTTCCTAAACTATGTTCTTTTTTAATATTCTTAAAATAAGTGATAGTATAATCAATCAAATTTCTAATGTTTTCTTTTGTTTCTTCAATTAAAGAATTTACAGAATCCAGTTTTTCTCTTTCTTTATCTAAATCATATCTCGTAATCTTTTTAATTTTTATCTCTGTTAACTGAACAACATCTTCATTACTAATTTTTCTAATCAAATCTTTCTCATAAGGTAAAACTGATTGATAAATTACATCTAAAACCTCTTGCCAAGATTCTATTTCTTCAATGTTACGATAAATTCTATTTTGAATAAAAATACGTTCTAACGATAATAATTGCCACTTTTCTTCTAACTCCTTTAACTGAACATCCAATTCCTTTTTTAATATATTCTTTGTATTCTCAGTACAGATCTTCAAAATTTCACTTACACCTAAAAAAACTGGTTTTTGATCTAAGATAACACATGAAAGGGGTGAAATTGCTATTTGACAATCAGTAAAAGCATATAATGCATCTATAGTTTTATCTATCGAAACTCCCGATGGTAAATAAATGAGGATATCAACATTTTCTGCTGTATTATCCTCTATTTTTTTAATTTTGATCTTACCTTTTTCATTGGCACGTACAACAGATTCAATTAAACTAGTAGTTGTTGTATTAAATGGTATTTCTGTGATTTGAAGTGTAGATGTATCAATATTTTTTATTTTCGCTCTTACAAGTACTTTTCCACCTCTTTTACCATCATTATAATCAGAAAAATCGGCAATTCCTGCTGTTGGAAAATCGGGTAGTATCCGTTTTCCCTTACCCTTTAAAATAGAAATGGAAGCATCAATTAATTCGATAAAATTATGAGGTAGTATTTTAGTCGAAAGACCCACTGCTATCCCTTCAGCACCTTGATTTAAAAGTAAAGGAAATTTGATTGGTAAAGTAACTGGTTCTTTAGATCTACCATCATAAGAATAATCCCAATCAGTAACCTTTGGACTAAATACCACATCTAAAGCAAATTTAGTTAATCTCGCCTCAATATATCTAGGTGCAGCTGCCCTATCTCCAGTCATAATATTTCCCCAATTTCCTTGCATATCAATAAGTAGTTCCTTTTGACCAACTTTGACTAACGCATCACCAATCGACGTGTCTCCATGAGGATGATATTTCATGGTATTTCCAATAATATTAGCAACCTTATGATATCTACCATCATGCATTTCTTTTAAAGAATGTAGAATTCTTCTTTGAACAGGTTTTAATCCATCAAGAAGTAATGGAACTGATCTTTCTAAGATTACATAAGAAGCATAATCTAAAAACCATCCTCTATACATGTCAGATATAGAAACTAGTTTAATTAAATCATTATTTTGATCATCAAATTCAACTATATTATCTTCAGAACTCATTATTAATCTAATTTATCTTCAAATTTTAAATTTTCAATTATAAACTCTTGTCTATTGGGAGTATTTTTTCCCATATAAAATTTCAACAAATTTTCAATAGTAGTATCTCCTTTCAATATAACAGGCTCCAATCTTATATCAGGACCTATAAAAGCTTTAAATTCATACGGCGAGATCTCTCCCAAACCTTTAAATCTAGTAACTTCTAACTTACCTGACAATTCATTCTCAGCTACTTGTTTTTCTTTTAAATCATAACAATAGATTGTCTTATGTTTATTTCGGACTCTAAATAATGGTGTTTGTAAAATATATAGATGTTTTTCTTTTATTAAATCTGGAAAAAATTGTAAAAAAAATGTTATTAATAGTAATCGTATATGCATACCATCCACATCTGCATCTGTTGCAATAACAACGTTATTATAGCGTAAATTATCTAATCCATCTTCAATGTTTAAAGCACTTTGTAATAAATTAAACTCTTCATTCTCATAAACAATTCGTTTTGTTAATCCATACGAATTTAAAGGTTTACCTTTTAAACTAAACACCGCTTGTGTTTGTACATCTCTAGACTTTGTTATTGAACCACTCGCAGAATCACCCTCTGTAATAAAAATTGTAGTCTCTAATCTTCTATCACCTTTTAAATTATTATAATGAAATTTACAATCTCTTAACTTACGATTATGTAAATTTGCTTTTTTAGCACGTTCTCTACTTAATTTCTTAATACCTGACAACTCTTTTCTTTCTCTTTCTGATTGTTGAATTTTTGTGTGCAACAAATCTGCTGTTTCTTTATTCTTATGTAAGAAATTATCTAGACTTGTCTTAATAAATTCATTAACATATGTTCTAATTGTAGGTAATTTACCACCCATATCACTAGAACCTAATTTTGTTTTTGTTTGGGATTCAAAAACTGGTTCCATGACTTTTAAACTAATTGAGGCAATAATTGACTGTCGAATGTCAGAAGCTTCATAATTTTTTTTATAAAATTCACGAATTGTTTTAACAATCCCCTCTCTAAAAGCTGTCTGATGAGTACCACCCTGGGTGGTGTGTTGACCATTTACAAATGAAAAATATGTTTCACCATATTTTTGGGTGGAATGACTTAATGCAATTTCTACATCTTCTCCCCTTAAATGAATAATTGGATATGCTAATTTAGCATCTATGTTTGCTGTCAA
>Ga0163179_10000496_pt1 | contig 28376 bp, 44 predicted proteins | sample AtlANTMetagenome_FD_109643 | JGI IMG/M metagenome (GOLD analysis project Ga0163179, IMG submission 109643) | Marine eukaryotic phytoplankton communities from the Atlantic Ocean - Atlantic ANT 2 Metagenome | ecosystem: Environmental > Aquatic > Marine > Oceanic | place: North Atlantic Ocean...
AGAATCTCTTTCCACTCACTAATAGAAGTAGAAGACTTAACAGCATAAGAGAAGTCCTGATAGTAGTAAGAGTCTTGAATCTTCTGAATAATCTCGGAAGGTTTACCAACGTCATCAATAAATTGACCAGTAGTCTTGGTAATAGATCCAATCTCAAGAACACCACGAGCAATCTTAAGATCAGTAATAATACCAGAAGACTTAGATATAACACCAGTAAGTCTTTGATTTGATGCAAAGTCTCCAGTGTAATCAACAATCTTAAGTATTCTAGGTCCTACCTGCCAACCAGAGTTAGTAGAAACAAATCCCTGTGCAGTTGCAGTATCAAGTGAATCACCTTGATATACAAGTTCTCCTTCTAGGAATGTTGATGTAATAACGTTTGCAGTAGCAGATCCACCGAATGATTCAGTTAATACTTGTTGACGACCTGTACCTGCGTTAGAGAATGATAAAGCATCACCAAGTGCAGCGTTAGCAGAAGTAATGGCAAGTTTTAATTGATCATCTTCTAGTGAGTTTGCAGTACCAGATATAGCATAGTAAGTTGTACTACTATTCAATCTACCTGTAGCACCAGATGATAGTGGGAAATCAGCACCATCTCCTGTATCAACAACATTCAATGTGACTGCAGAACCATTTGCAATACCATGTGGGAAAGCAAATTGTAGTAATCCTAAGTCAAGGTTTATAACATAGTTAAATGAAGATCTTAAATTAACTGTAGGAGTTGATGAATATCCTGCACCAGGATCTTTTACAATAATAACATCCAATCTACCATTCTTAATTGTTGCCTCAGCAATAGCACCAGAACCTCCACCACCAGTAATAACAACTGCAGGTGCCTGTGAATATCCAGTACCTGGATCTGTTATAGTAATACTATCAAGTATACTTGTAGAAGTAAGCTGTGCGTTTATTGGGAAAGATATTTCAGGGCGTAGCGTATAATCATGTGGATAATCATAACCAAAGTTATTGTTCTTAAGTTTCTTAATCTTACCAACATTAGCACCTTTAGTAAATACAGATGCTCCTGTACCTGCAGATGGTATAACAACTACTAATTCAGCACCTGATCCAGTCAAACCCGTTCCAAGAATACCTGGTATAGCATTAATATCAATAGATGCTGTAGTATAATTTTTACCTGGTGATGTGACAACAACGTTGTTTATCTGACCTGGTATTGTTGCTCCTGCAGCGTCAGTTCCGTCTGCAACAGTAATAGAAACAAATCCACCTTCACCATCACCAGTTATTGATACACCACTATATGTTCCAACTGCATATTCAGTACCTGGTGCATTAATTTGTACTCTTTCTATTTGTCTACTTGATGTAATACCACTAACTATAGGCAACTTAGTATAGAAACCGCCAGGATTAACAATACGAATATCACCAATAGAACCAACCGCTTTAGTGGAACTTGTCATGTAAGATGCTTGTGATATAGTTGCAGCACCTTCTGGTTCATTAACTAATGGGAATTTGAGTATATCTGCACCCTTAGTAATAGTAGCACCTGCAATAGAACTGATCTCAAATGTTCCGTTATATGGAGAATCTACAACATCAAGGTAGCTGCCAGGTACCACTGGACTATCAGTGCCTGTTCTTGATGGATCGAAGTAGTATGATATATTTGTTACTATACTTCTATCAACTTTAAGTTTAACTGTAGGAGTTGGTTGTCCACCACCAGTAACACCAGGTGTACCAACTCTTTCTATAGAGTTAAATGAGTATTCAAGTTTGTATAGATTATCTTTTGCAAATGATAAGTTTCCACCTGTCATAGATGAATGACTTAGGTCAAACAAATACTGATGACCATAATACATCTTTAATGTAGGTGATTTAATAAAGATACTTACAGCAGATGCTGATGTAGCAGGAGAAGTTAGAGCAGCTGTCTTTAACTTGTAAGTAAATTCAAGAGGACTTACAACAGTCTGTACAGCAAATGCACCATCATATTCATCGTATGAAGTGGCACCAATAGTTTGTGTTGGGTTTCCATCAACATAAACCATATCACCTGTACTCAAGTAATGACTTGTGTTAGTAATAACATACACTTCATCACTATTTGCTACAGCAGTTGCTTGAAGAATCTTAGTTAGATTAGCAACTAGAGTAATTTTAAGAACACCTGTTAATCCAGTTATTGTTGCTTGAGAGTAATCACTATTCCATGTAATTGCACCAGATCCTATAGTAACTACAGATCCAACAATATATGCAGATGATCCAGAAACTTGATCTATTCTTACAGAGTAGTCAGCATCAGCATATGGTTTGAATGTTGCGAATGAGTCTAGATTACCTGTGCAAGAGTTAATAGTAAATTTGGCATCTCCATTACCACCACTAACTACTACTTCATCTCCAACTTTATATCCAGATCCTGCAGCTCCACCTGAGTCAATTGAGATGGATTGTATAACACCACCAGATGCAGTGTAGTCAACTAATAATCCAGATGCTTCTCCATTACTTGTAGTTGTAGCAACACTATCCCCAGTATTAGGATAACCAGTACCTGCTGCACTTAGAGCAATTGTTGCAGGTATATCTGCTATCGTACCATCTAAATCAAAACCATCCAAGTTGATGATAAATGTGCCAGGTGTTTGATTATTAATTTCTGCAAATGTATAATTTGTTATTTCATTAACATCAGCAGGGATTGCACCAGTAATACCATAACTAGACTGTTCATTAAATTGTGCAGTAGATAGTTGACCAGTGTTTAGATCATTACTCCAAGCATTATTGTTAACTGCTAAGTAAACCTTGTTATTTGCATCATCCTTTCTAATAATATAACCACTATTAACAAACTGTCCAGAAGAATTGTTTAATACTAACTTAGAACCAACAGTAAAGTTAAATGATTGGTTGACAGTCAATTCTTGAACATTATCAATCTTGACTGTAGGTGTGACCTTGAAGTAGTATCTATCCTTAACAACTGCAGTGACTTGTAATTTTTGTGAACCTGGTGAAGGAACAGTAGCAGTTCTAGAACTCCAGATATCTTGAACATGAGTCAATGTCTCAGTATCTTCAGTCATAGTTGTAGTGCTATCATCAAAGTCTAATGACTGATAACCTGCATCTCCAAGAGCATAACCATTTACATTGATTGTAAGAGGTGAACCAGTGACAGCTGTCACAGCAGTTCTTGCAAAGGTTATACCACTATTAGGTTTCTTACCTTGATTTCCTAATCTTACTGCATCAGCATTTCTATCACTCTTAAGACCAAATCCTGCATATTCAATATAATCATAACGACTCATTGCATCAGCAAACCATGCATCATCAACCCAGTTGTATGCAAGACCATATGCACCTGCAGTAGGTAATGCAAGGATATCACTTGGTACAGTTGGTGTGATTGCTCTATTTCTTAAACGTAAATGGTCTATATGATATTGACCCTGTTCATTAGATCTAAACTGACCTAGTGTACCATTTGCACCAGGTATATTACCAAAGTATAGATCTTTAGCACCTAGTGATGTTCCTGATATAGTACCAGTAAGAACTTCTATTCCGTTTACATATGCCTTAAATGTATCACCACTCTTAGTCACTGCAATTGCTTGCCATGTATTATCTGCAAATAAGTTTGTTTGAGATGATGTTAGAGAACTACCTGCAGAGTTAATACTTGTGCTACTATTAGTAATAGTCATCGTCAAAGGACCACTCGGACCTGCAGAGGACTGATCATAGTATAAATGTAGTCCACCAGTAGCTACTGTAGCATCACCTATGGCAATTAATGTCTCTTTAGGCTGGGAGAATGAATTACTATTTGTAGCATCCTTGAATATAAAGAATTCTAATGTCCAATCTCCTGCAAGTTTTTGTCCTAAGTCTGAACCTGCAAATTTAATATTAGTATTTGTCCAAACAGTTGGTGCAGATGTTTGTGCACCAAGTATCTTACCCCATCCATTTGTAGCATCATAACTGAATGAATCACCAGTATTTGTAAGAGTAGCAGTATAATGTGTTGTAGTGTCTGTAAGAGCACTAGATGTAAATGGTATAACAAACTCATTTCTATTCCAATATGTCTGACCAAATGTGTGAACATCACCAGATGTATCAACATCTAATCCATGAATTTGTAAACCTTCTATATTATCTGCAGTAAATTCTGTAGTTGTATGATTTTTAATTAATCCATCATATCCAATCTTTAATACATCAACAGTCTTATACTCATTAGTATTATTATCTCTAGTATATGCAATATTAAGATCACCAAATAAGTCAATAGCAGACTTACCTGCAGATGTAACATCTCTACCAGGTGTTAGATAACGATAGTTCCATATTAATGCACCTGCACTATCAATTTTACCAACCCAAATACTATCTCTATCAGTATCATTTGCTTTTTGTCTACATGTAGCATTAATATAAACTTCATTGAACTCATCTATGGCAATGCTAGTGTCTATCATAGAATGTAAAGAACTAGCATAAGTGTTGATCCAGTCAACAGTAATAGCATTGACTCCAATTTGACACTTACCAACAGCAACATCAACATCTAAAGCATTGACTGTAGATGCAGTCTCCATACAGAAGTAAACATCCTGTGAACCTGTTGTTTGGTTATAATTGCAGATGATATCTGTGATTCTTTCAGATTTGTTTGCAGAAGCAAATTTTCTCTTAATTGCAAAATTACCTGTAGTATCAATAGATGCTATAAAGGCATCATCAGGATTTGCTGAGTTTGTATTTGTATAACCACCGATTATATAACGAGTAGAACTATACTTTTTAATTATTGTTATATGGTCAGCACGAGTACCACCAGAGATACCTGCATATGCTTTTTGGAAACTAAGTGTGGCACTTAGACCGTTTGCTGCTTGTGTATACTTACAGAGGATTATATCAGGATTATATGCATTAAGAATATTACTATTAGGTTTATTAATACCTACAACCCAAACATCATTACCATCAACATATATTGAGTTAAACTCTGCGTAATTTAATCCACCAGAGAGTTCAAGAGTTTTTGACCATTCTTTAACACCAGTTGCTGATAATTTAGAGACGAATGCGACGACGTTGCCACTTGAGTCTTTTGTTTTACCACAGATGAATACTTCCTTACTATCGTTAACAAAGGTATCGTTGACTTTAACATAATTGTTATTATTAATGAATGATAGATAATAATCTGCTTTCTTAAAGATTTGTGGGTGTGATAATATAACTCTTGGATTAGCTGAATATCCAGAACCAGAATTAACAATATTCACAGTATCGATAGAACCTACACTAGATACAACTGCTTGCAATTCACCATCTTGACCGCTAGTACTGTCAATAATAATTGTAGGAGGAATATCTGTATTATATCCAGATCCAGTTTGTGTAATCTGTATTTCTTCTATACCTTTATATTGACGAACAGTAAACTGTTTGTTAGTATTATCCATTACAGGAGTATAATCAACAAATATACTGTCACCTGCTGCTAGGTTGTGAGGACTAGAAGTTGTTAGCACACCAAAGTTATTACCACTTATACTTTCAAATGTATATGCAGAAACTGTTTCTCCTTTAATACGAGATACACGTGCAGAAGCACCATCACCACCAGTATTTGTATTATCAAAAACTAATCTGTCATTTACCTGATATGATATACCTGCGTTTTCAACAGTAAATCCAGTGACGTTAGCATCTTCAAATTTGTTAGTTGTTTCTACTTCAATATCAACTTTTGAGTCAAATCTAACTTTAGGGAAGTAATCAAATAGTTGTAAAGGTGATTCTTCAAATAACTGTCCAAGATTTGCAACATCTTGTTCGTCAGCATCTATTTGTCCATCTCTATTAGTATCTTCTGGATCAAATAATAGTATTAGACCATCTTCAGTCGTTAAAGCATTAGTAGAAGCGTTAGGTGCTCTTTCAACATCAATATCAACATTTTCATATGGATCACGATATCTTACAACACCAGTTGGAATATTTTGCTGCACAGCACTTGTACTTAAGTTCCAAGTATCAACAACAGAGTTAAAGTTAGGACCTAAGACATAAGGAAATTCTGGATTACCTGCCTCTGTAGCATCAATAGTAACAAAGTAGCAATATCTACCTGTAGGATAGTCAGGTGTTTTACAGAATCTACCATTGTACTGATCTAAATCACCAAGGTTAAAGATATACTCATAGTCTTCAACAAAATTACCTGCTGCCTCTGCACTAAGCAAAGGACCTGCAGTTCTTACAGGAGTTGGATTAGTTGAGGATACAACAAGAGCAGGTTTAACTCTATATGATGTTCTTAGTCTTGTAATAGAAGATGCTTGATCTGTAGGATCAGTATATCCATAAGGACCGTAGATTGGGTTTCCATCAAATGCCCAACCAATAATAGGAGAGTGTTGTAGTTGTGTTTCTTGTTCAGTAATAGTTCCTGCAACTGCCTCTTGTAAATTATCACCAAGAATGAAACGTAATTTTTGTGGATTTGATAGGTGAGCATATTCACCACCATACTGGTTATTATATCCTTCAAATACTCCACCCTTAGCAGAGTCTAATGTAGATGTTGCTTGTAAGTTATATGTCCACTTAAATACTGAAGGTGTAAAGATCGCACCTTGACCAACAGATGTCATATTGATAAGGGTAGTTCCTTGAACGTATCCAATACCACGGTTGATAATAGTAATACTTGTCACTCTACCTGCGTTTTCACCATCAGTGTCTATGGAAGCACGAGCAACAGCACCAAATCCAACACCTTGAATACTAACTTCAGGTGCTGTCGTATATCCTGAACCTGCAGAAATAATAGCAATAGAGATTATTCTACCGTTTTGTACAATGGGTTGTGCCACTGCTCCTGAACCAGAAGATAGACTTACACTCGGTGCACTGGTATAAGAAGTACCACCACTGGTAATATTAACAGTATTAATAGGACCTCTAACACTTGCAGTACCCGCAGCACCCGTTCCGCCTCCACCAACAATAGTGATAGATGGTTGTGAGACATAACCTGTACCACCAGAGTTGATTAAAATACGGCTTACAGCACCTTTAGTGATAATAGCAGTCGCTGCTGCTCCTGAACCGCCTCCACCAACGATTGATACTAGAGGAGAAGATGTATAACCAGAACCACCTGCTGTGACTGTAATCTCAGAGATAGAACCATTAACTATAACAGTAGCAGTAGCACCTGTACCGCCACCACCAGAAATAGTGATAACAGGAGGAGATGCTGCATCATAACCTTGTCCCGCATTAGTAATTGCAATACTTGTAATAGCACCAAAGGTTTTACTCTGTGTTGACTTATATGACCATACAGAAACACCATTTACCCATGTACCAATAGGACCTGAAGAAATAGCGGACTTAGTTGATATTGTAGTGGGTAATGCAGGGAATCTGTTTAATTTACGTTGGTTGCCAGGTAAAAGAGCAGAACCAGGAAAAGGACCTATAGAATAGTTTGGAATACCAGTTGATGCAACGTAAGTATGATTATCATTGAAGAATGAGTTCTGTATATTAGTAGTGTAAGGTCCTACTGCATTTAAAATTGTACTGGTATCAGACTTACCTTTGTTTAGGTCAACAGATACAAGAATATTACCTTGAGGTACGATTGATGCAGGTTGTGGTAGTGCATACTGGAATACTGTCTCACTATCTCTCGATGTGACAGTAAATGTTCCATTATAGATGATTGGGTTTGCACCATAGACTGTAACCTGATCTCCAACTAACAAACCATGATTATTAGCACAAGTAACAGTTGCAGATTGATCATTTACACCACCAAATGTAATACCACTAACAGTAATCAGTTTTTTAACGTTATATAACCAAGTTGTAAGTAAAGGAGATGTTCCAGTACCACCTAACTTAGAAACTGTTAGTTTATCACCTTGTAAGTAGTAAGAACCTGTATCAGTTAGAGTTGTCTGCTGTGCATCAACAATACCAACAACATTCATCACAACTTCTTGTGGTGTATCCTTATTAATCTTAACTTGGAAGTTTGATGCAACTTCTGTAGCAGAATCCCAGTCCTCTACAACTCCATTAACTGAACGAGTACACTCAATGAACTGGTTAAGTGATTTTTCCTTATATTGTACTAATTCTGTAACAGTTCCCGAACCAATTACAAACTCACCGTTTCTCTCTGGCCAACCAATAGTAGAGTCAACTGTAATGATTGAGTCAGTTGCATTTAATGGTTCAGCAAGTTTTGTTTTATAAGGTACAGTGAACGTTCCTGTAATAGTTTCTTCAGACAGAACAAGTTCAAATATCTCTACTGTAGATGTTTTGATTGAAATATAGTTTTCAACTAACGCAGATGCAGCTCTTACATTAGGATCCGCAATATCTGCTTCTTGTTGTAGAAGACCATCTCTAATGTCTGTAGCAAGTCCAGAAACCTTAGTTGCTCTTAAAATAGTATCAATAGACCATGTTGCTGCAGATGGTTTGATAATCTGGTCTTTTGGATATGATATACTTACTGTTTCACCATATAATAACTTGAATAGATACGCAATACTGAATGATGTACCCTTTGCAGAGTAAAAATCTTTAATAGTCTTGATTGCTGTACGAACATCAATCTTAGTATAGTCTAATTCTGGTACATCAGGTAAGAACTGTTGTGTATACTTGTCTAGTAAACGTTTTACAAATAATGCATCAAGACATTTTACCTCTGTATCAACAGCAGATGCAGCAGCAGTAGTATTATTAGAGAATACTGCATTACCATCTTCCGTGTATTCTACGATACCAGATGCAGCACGTGCACATCCTACGAACTGTGCTTTATTATATCCTTTACCTGCTTGATTAACTTTAAAACCTGTGACCTCATTTAAACCTATTTCCGCAGATGCTTCAGCACTTGTAGGTGCTTGGATTACAACAGAAGGGGGATTTGCAGAAGAATATCCAGTTCCGAACGCACTTACGTTAATATCTGTAATTGCACCGTTAAATATCGCAGCAGTTGCGGTAGCACCTGTACCACCTGCGTATGCTCCTGTACCATCTACTCTATTATCAACAATATAAACTGAAGGAACTTCATCATATCCGCTTCCTCCGTTAAGTATATCGATACGAATGACTCTTCCGTCTCCGTCAACTACTGTTTGTAATACTTGTGCACCAACAGGATCTACAATTGCTACTCTTGGAACGGATGTATAACCTTGCCCTGCGTTAATTGTAGTAATAGATGCAATAGTTCCGTCTGCAGCAAGAACTGTTTGGAAAGATGCTCTGATTGGATTATTTCCAGTTGGTTCGTCAACATACACTGCAGGAGGGGTTGTATATCCAAATCCTGCATTAGTAATTGTTAAACCACCTGTGATTGATCCACCAGATCCACCATGATAGTGAGAAACGGTTGGAGTGGCAACTGTAGCACCGCCAGGCTGTCGGAAAGTGATTCTAGGTGTGAATGTATATCCTGAACCTGATCCAACTAATTCTACACCAGTAACAGAACCATTAGTCACTGTTGCTTTTAGTGTTGCTTGAGTAGAACCTGTTTTTGTAGGAGATTCTATTTGAACAACAGGAGGGTTTGTATCACTATATCCTTTACCACCATCAAGTAGAGTGACATTCTTAATACCGTTTACTAATGCAGACGCAGCACCACCAGATCCAGTAGTTGTGTTGATAGAAACTTTTGGTGGATATTCAAATCTATAATTACTACCATTTACGTTAGTTGAGATACTTGTAAGTTGCCCTGTATCATTTACTCGTGCAAAACCTTCCGCACCATTACCAAAAGAAGGAACAGGTGCTTCTATGGAGTATAATGATAAAAATCTATCGTTTGTAGGTGCGGTAGCAAATATAAAGTCTGCACCATCTATAAAGTAGTCTACTTTAGGTATTAATAATCTTTTGTCGTATATTGCAATTACATATTCATCTACAATTGGTTCATATGCTAAACCATTACTTGTTGTTCTAAATTGTGTCTTACCTTCACCAAAAGAGTTTGAAATATTATCGAGTCCAACAATCTGATTTTCTACAAAACCATCTAGGTATGTGATAAAGGTGTTTATAGCGTCATCAGAGGGAATCTTTGTTCTAGGAGCAGTTGCATAGGTAATAGTTGTTCCAGACACCGTGTAGTCGGTCACAGGGGTCAATACCTCGCCATATACAGACACAATCAAATGTTGTGCAGATGGAGGTGCAATTGGATTATCTTGAGATGTTAGATTAAACTGAGTGGTAGTGCCATCAAAGTCATCAATAGGAGTTGCAAGGTTAACAAACTTAAGTTTTACCTGATCGTATGAAATACCTGGTGAAAGAGCAATGTTTGGAGAACTGGTTATACTCTCATAGTAGATAACTTCATTACCTATGAGAATAGATCCAGATTTTTCTAGAAACTGGTCAATTGACTCAACTACAATTGTTTCGCTTGTAGTATCAATTGCTTCTACTAATTTTGTCTTACCATCAAGTATTCCTACATCTAACCTATCAATATCAAGGTATCCAAGGAAATTGTTTAGAATATTCTGCCCAAGACCAGTCTTTTCTTGAGATTGGTAGTAATACTCAAGAAATCGGTTAAAAAGTGGGTAGTCAGACTCGATAAATTCGGGAGTCTGGGCAACAATTGCCTGAGAGACTTTATTAATATTTGTCATTAAACCTATTAGGTTACACTAACCAATGTTGGTGTTTGGTCGAACACTGTTGGACTCAAACTATTTAGTGGGATTGAAGGAGGTGGAGCAGTTCCAATCGGTGAAATTGTCACTTCAGGACTTACTAAGTTAATAATTGTGCCTGGTGTTGAGGCAGGTATGGTAGAACTGTTAGCAGGAATGAACTGAATCGGTAATGATAATGCTGTTGGTAATGCAGCTGGATCACTTACAGAACCTGCACCAGTTGTTGAATCAGTAATTGTTACACCAGTGGTGGCAATATTTGTACCTGTTCCAATAACAGATATAGGACCAAAGGCAATTTCTCCTGTGTCATAGTTGACAGTCCCTGCAGAAGTGTTAGTATATACTTTTCTTGTACCTGTATTATAGAACGTTCTAAGATTTCCATAACCATCATCCTCGAATTGTTGATCAACACCTGGTCTATCTGCTGAACGGAACTGTCCAGAGAGTAGAATTGGTTCTTTTGCTCCATCTATAGAAAGAGATGTCTTACTTGGTGCGGAGTTATACAAAGCAGAACCAGTAGATATTGTATATGTGTTAGTTTGATTGCTAACAGGAACGATATATCTCAATAGAGTGACCTGTAGAGATACGTCTGTAATAGCATTATTTGACAGTGTGATCGCTTTCTCGTATGCTTGTGATCTAAATGTACTGTTAAAGTTGTTTATTTGTGTTTGTGTTGCCCACTGACTGATTGCAGTCTGTACATTTGTCTTGATAGTAGATGTATCTGAACTACTACCAGTATCGTAAAGAACAAATACCTTAGTGTAGATGTAAAGATTTTCTGGATCAATGATTACAGGGTCAATAGATGCCATTGCATACTTTCTTAAATCTGCAGCAATAGACTTTTTAGTCGCATCATTAAGTGTAGCACCTGTAGCAGTCTTTACCGCAACATATACTTTACCATATACAGGAGGGTTTAGAGAGTCTCCACCGTATGCTACCACTGCATCTGCGTTAGGATATACCTTTTTAGTAAGAATAGCATAGTCTCCTGCAGTCACAGCACGATATTGTGAGGAGTAGAACCTTGGAGCATTATATTTGATAGACTCAATAGTCTCAGCAGCAGTTCCGTTTTGTGATCTTGCCACTTTTGTAAGTGACACAGAAGCAGGAGCATAACTTTGACCTAGTGTATCCGTCATTCTACCAGTGTATGAGAACCTGTCTACGTCATTTGCTTGTTCACCAGAGGTCACAAGGTACTCAAACATCACAACTTCTCCGTCTTTTAACGCTCTACCTACAGAATCATCTCCAAATTTTATCTCATACCGCATATCTTCACCCTCTGATAGGAAATATACCCTAGTGGATGCGGTAAGTCCTGTAATTGTGTCCACTAAATTGTACAAATCAGAGGTTGTAGAGGATTCGTTTGCCTTTACTCTAACGGAAAGTGTGTTAATGTCCGCATCTTCTGAAGGAACTTTGTAATTTTGTGTCGCAAATGTGTTTACAACGTACTGGAATGTGACTATAGACCCCTCTTTTAGTACAAGATTACTAAAAGTTGCTATGCCAGTCGTGGCATTTACCTCAGCAGTGGTATCTGCAAGGACATTCCATATATAATTTCCACCAGTTGCCACTGCACCTTTCTTTAATGTGACAGTAGAAGGGTAAGATCCGCTACTTTGTATAGTTTGTACAGTTAGATTTACAGTTCCTTGACTTGCTTGTATCGATCTCGGTACATAATTTAAGAGTTTTGCTATATTAACTACATTATCACGCACTGTGGAAGAGGGTAGGAACGCCTCATTCATTGCCATGTTCGCATTGAACGAACTATAGTAAGTATTATATGACAATACATCTACCAGATAGTTCAATGTTGCACCATCAAACTCATAATCTGTAAATTCTTTTCTAGTTCTCAGGTAAGATTTGATTGACGCTTTAATGTCATTAAAATCTAGTGCTGTTAAATTATTCGGTGTTGACATTATTCGGGTCTCTTAAGTACGAATGACACAGTTTCCACGAGTGGTTGACCCACAATATTATAATCTATAGTGACATTAAATTGATTTGCATCATACTGCTCTACTACAGCAAGATTGTTTATTGTAATTCTAGGTTCATGTTGCCCAACAGTATTTAGAATGTCATCTCTAATAGCATCTGCTGTGAAACCATCCATAGGTTCAAACAACAATTGTCTAACTCCAGAACCTATTTGGGGTTGAAATAACTTTTCACCAGGTTGTGTCATCACAAGATTCTTCAATGACTGCTTAATAGCATTGTCATTAGATACTTGAGATACATCTTGTGTAAAAGGATTCCTTGCAAAGTCTACTTTTATATCTTTAAAAGCACGACTCAGGTTTACATCCTTTCCGCTAATTGATTTTAACGCCATTTGCTAAGTGGTTTTACATCCTTTTCTTTTTTGACAGGATACTCACTTATTAAAGTTTTGCCACTTTTGACAAATTCTTCACTTTTGTCTACTTTTACGACCATAGTTACCTTTTGGATCCTAAAAGTATTTATGCTACTTTTTGAATACTTTTAACTTTGTAAGGACAAAAAGGGATAATATTACCCAAAATGCTATTTCTAATCCGTAATTGTTCATTTCATGTAGTTGAAGTTTGCTAGAATACGATTTGGATGGTGTAATGGGGAATGACCTGTATGCATCTTATCTCCATCAAAGATAACCAATCTGTTCTTTCTAGGTTCTACTGAGTGTAATATAGTTAGTTCTTTTGCTCCTTTATCTTCGTTGTATATTACGGTATCACCATCACTATCTATTAGATATAGTATACAAGACCAATGAGGATAGTTCTGATCCGTATGTGGTGTGTGCATAGTCTTTTCTGGTGCTCTTAACGTCATATCTAGTCTACATCTTGTCAGACTACCTTTTTGTACACCCAGTTCCTTTTCTATCTTCAAGACAGCAGGTATCCAGATCTCCCTTTGAAACCCCAAATTGTTCTGAGTATCAAAGAGAACATTAGATAAACCAGACAAAAATTCCATATCCCGAAGAGATGCGTGGTTAGGGGGTATGAACTTAGAGATATTATTGTGATACCTCCACTCAAACTGAGGATTGGTGACAGTATCAGAAAGATAATCTATATAATAGTCATCTAAAAAGTCATTAATAACCTGCATTATTCTCCGAGTGTGTGGATAACTGGTTTTTCGTGTTTAAGTATCTCGTATAATTTCTTATTTTCGGCAGCAGAGACTGGAATAAACTCAGTACCATGATCAAAACCTTCAGTTCTACTGGATTGATTGATTACAATTGATCCTTTCTCTCCAGATATTGACCTATGGTAGGTTTTTGTGGGTATAACGAGTGCACCAGACGTACGGTTGAGGTGTACAATATGATATGGATACTTCCAATCGAAGTTTACCAACTCAAATTGCCTCTCTCCTTGTACTACTCTGTTAAAATCTGTCTGATGATAGTGTATGTAAAACTGTTTTGCACCTACCGTGTCATTTGGAGGAGAAATCGCAGCACCATCATGCACTACTAGATCAGAAGCATTCGATTCTTCTACAGATATATCGAAGAAGATTACGTCTTGCGTCTCTCGAAAGACTCTATGCTTCCGAAATAACACGTCACTCACTTTCCTTGACCTCTATAAGGTTTCTTTTTCTTATTACTAGCAGTTGCAGAGTACTTTGTATGTGCTCCGTTTCCTTGTCTTGTCTTCTTAGGTTTGGTTTCATTAACTTGAATACCATTTCTATACATTGCCATAATTGTGGTCGCTCGCGGGGTAGTTTGGACTATTTTCGGCACCAACGGTGCAAATTATCAACTTTTTTATCAATTATCTCGATTTTTTCGTATAAATCGTTAATTATTTGATAAAAGTTCAAGTTTTCTTCAGAATTCTTCGGATTATACTGTATTTTATCCAAAGATGGTGTTTCTGCAACATATTCTTCTATTATTTGCGTTCTTTCTGCTAATTTTATGATACATTCATTGACAGTATTCAATGCTTGTGCATATGGGTCTATTTCTTGCTCACTCATGTCTTACTAACAAAGTATTTGTTGAGAACTTCGACCTGATCGTGGTAACGGGATATGTGGTCTAACTCAGTTTGTATTGCTTCAGTAATATCTGAATGCTCTCCGATACCTGCAGGATTCTCAAGGTATACGTTTACATTTGCTTTATGCTTCTCTATCTCACCGTGAGCATGTGCAAGGACTGCTCTGATAAGTATTTCACGCATATGTAGTGCCATAGTTCTATATTTTTTTATATTATAGACTATCTATTCATCATTGTCAAGTACACTGTTAAAGAATTCTTCTATTTCTTCCTCTGAATGTCTCCATGTAATCCCAGAGGTAGAACCTTTGCATGGGTTCACACACTTGAAATTAGGTTTGATACAATTACATACCATACCTGCAAGGTCATGTGGACATGCTTCTCGTCCTGTATTCCAATATAACTGTCCTTCTAACCATCTTGCGTCACATATAGGACAGATCTTTGGATCATCCACGTTTGCGTCGCCTCCTTTTTTTCTTAAACAACTTTTGATAGATTGGTCTAACTACAAATAGATCCAATGTTTCTATCAGGAATATAAATCCGAATCCTATGATCACTCCTACTAGGACTATAGGTTCTAATATCTTCAATAATATCTTATTCATCTCTCGTACCACGTATAGGAGGAAGTATTACTCGATGATACTCTTCCCAGAGTTGTTGTGGGTTTGGGTGATATAACCTATCTGTTTCAGAAACCTTTACAAGGTTATTTAGTTTTTTCTTTTTTTCACTCATTCTACTATCTCGAAATGCCATTTTATACCTTTAATGTAATCAAATGTGCATGAGATATCTTTATCACAATCATGTTCGTACTTTCTATCACAAAGATAGTTCCTTAATTCTTGTATGGAAGAGAATTTACCTTGGGGAACAAACTCTTCGTTAAAGAGTACGTATTTCATCTATCTAAAGGTTTAAAGTGTATAGAACCATCGTCTGACATCTCGTATTCAAACTCTGTAGTCTGATCCCAACCAAACTCTTCACATATATCATAAGGAATAGTAAGTTGGAGGTCACCAAAGTCATCTTCTAGCAGAGTGGTGGTGAATCTTTTTGACATATTAAGTGTATCCATTATAGTCTATTATGAGGTATTCTTGTTGAAAAGCATTCCCATGACTTATATAGTTTTTCTTTATCTTGTAAATCACCCCATATATCAGTGTATTGTTGGGCACATTCATACATGCTAGTGTATAAACATCCTTCCTTAAGCATGAGTTGTTGCATTGCCCATGTTCTTGTTTCTTGGTGGGGTATTGATGCCATTTTTTTTCTGGGAATTTTTTTATATAGAAAGTTAACTTTAATATGAATAATATACTGTCTCTGGGGAACCTTTGTAGGTTAGGGACTTAAGCGTTTTTAGTTACACCGCCCGCAGATACCGCGAGAACCCTTACAGTGACTGCGATCTCGACTGTTATTGTTTATATTTAGTGGGCAAGTCTTAAGTCATAGGTAATAAAAAAGGGGTGTGATTACCCCTATTATAGTATATTTAAGCAAGGTTGTCAAGTCTGGACTGTGGAACCTGTTTTGTAGTGTCTGTTTTACTGTCTACTCCGATCCACTTATTAATGTGACGAGATGTAGTGACTGAGAAGAAATTCTCAGATCTTACAAAACCCTCACCAAAAATGTAAGCAGCAACAGGTGTGGAATAAGAAAAGAAAATGCGAGCATCTGCTGTTTCGATTTCTGTCTGGTTTGCTGCGATTGGTGTTAGTCTCATTTTAAAATGTTCCTTTGTTTGTTATGTACTTATTATAACAAGGCGTTACCAGGTGTGACCAATCCCTGTGACACTTATTTTATTGGCACATAGTAGCAGTAACCTTCTTCCAGGAAGTAGTTACAGTATTTTTCGATAAACTCATTATAGTGTGTCTGCTCAGTATCAAGAAGAAACTGACATAACTCCACTTTTAATTCGTTACATATAGTGGGGAAATTATCCCACAATTGTTGATACTTATCAGGAAGAAATAGCATTAGTATTCTTAAACCTCTACAAGGTTAATTGTACCATAATTCTTATAACTTGTCAAGAAAATGTGCGTTTACTAATAGTACTTGACAGATGGGTATTTACACGCTAAAAGTATAACTTACGGAAGGATACTATCCTATAGTATATAAACACTTATACATTTAATTAACCATTTATTGTTTATACTTAATTCTGCGGATTTGGGGGTTTATCTGTATCTTTCCTCTTTAAATACTTCTCTCTGATATACTCCCAGATGATAATTGTTAATTCCTTTAATGTTACATAGACATACAAAACTTCTTCCTTAGTTATTATCTTAAAGTCGTTATTATCACTAGAATTCTTATTATTTTGCATACCTATTCTTTCGCCCTTCGATAACATTTAATTCCTCCCAATCTGCTCTATAAATTAACAATAACACTTGCCTATATGGTAATATTGCATGTTCCGCATACTCACTATTATGGGGTATTTCATTTAAACATAGTGTGATATAATCTTTACATATAAAGTTAATATAACCCTCCCCTTCTTTGGGCATTTTTATATACTTTCCTAAGATAAATTCACTATATTTCATTAACATTATATCCCGATATGTATCTGGTCATTAATGTTAATTAGTGTAGAATCTGCATGCGAAAAATCTTCTACATCTTTGTCATATATACTGACAGTTTGTGTTAGTTGATCGCTGTTAAGTTCAGATAATTGTTGATACAAATCGAGGTAAGTCATAGTTGGTTTGTTGTTATCTAATGCTTGTAATGTGTCTACACTATGTGTTAACTCACTCCAAGGAATTAATGTCCAAGTTGTTGACATAATACCCAAATAATCCTCATTATGTTATTACTTATAATGGTAAAAAATCGGGCGAGCAACCACATTCGGTGCGAATTTACTCGGATAAGTATTATCTACGAGGACTAATTATATCCTCTGAGTAATAACTAGGTTGACGTAATGATTGCCGATCTTTTTCATCTTGTTCCAATAATGCTTGATATACCAATGGGTCGAGGGCAAGCATCTTTGTATTTTGTCGATTACACATTGCGAAGTTCCTCCTTAGTTTTTTCTACAATTAAAGTTTTATGAATGTCTAAAAGTGCATCCATATTGAGACCTTCGAGATCTGTCCACTCTGATACAAGTCCATTCTGTTCCCAGTCTGTTGAACCATCTTTAAAAGTTGGTGCTGAATACAGTTCCCAATTTTCGTCTAACCAAAATGTTCTTCCAAAATGCATTGAAAGAACTGTCTGAAACATCTGCTCATATAAATTTGGTATCATTATGCAACCTCCCTTACATATCCGTTTTCTGCATGTATGAAAGCATCTAATGTAGGAACGTCTAATTCTGGATCGTCAAAATCAACTTTTGCACATCCGTCAACACCCCACTCTGCTAACTCTATTACAAATTCATTCCAGTCAGCACAACAACATGCCATATTCTGAAAATTGTCAACTTGTACGATTCTGTTCATTACTGTTTGAGTTTTGTTCATAGGTCTTTGTTTGTTGCTTATACTAATATTATAGAGGATGATAATGCCAATTAGTAGTCTAATTGTGCCAGTTTGTCAACTGGACTACATAAATGCTGTTAGAGCGTGTGGTCTGTTAAAGTCATACTCAAGTGATTTTATTGTATAGGGATACATGAATTTTTCAACTTTAGTCCATAGGTCTTCAGAATTTTCGGCATACCATACACCGAGAGCATCAAAAATTTTGTCTTCTAGATCTTTCGGTTGATCTGAGAGATATGGGTCAATATGGGTGAGAATGTAAGATTGCTGTTTCATTTTGTTAAACCCTCTCTAACAATAAGATCTTCAAATGCCTGATTATGAGATCTTGTTTCAATTAGTTGATCTCTTACTCTCTCTCTGTCTAGTGAATCACCATCACCCCATGTGATGTTGTCGCATGATGCACACAAGTCAAGATAGTTGAGAGTCGCAAGTGCTAACTCTTCTCTGGTTAATCCATCTATAGGATATAAACCTGATGATGGATTGTAGAAATCCATGCAGTAATCTAAAAATTCTCTGAAGTTGTGCATAATTTGTTTGTTGCTTATAGTAATATTATAAAGGATAGAATCCCAGAATAGTAGTGTTCTTGTGCCACTAATATCACTGGCACACTCATGTATAAAATTCTGCTAGTGAGTCTGTATAATAGTCTTTATGGATTTTCTTCAATTTGGGTATGGGGAAAGATACTTCCATACATTTAGTTTTAGGATTATAGCACATTTTAGTTGTTATATAATTGCACTCCTCGAAAGGGCAAGTATCTAACCACTCGCTGAAAATTTCAAAATTGTCCTTTTTCTTAACTGGTTTCATTGCATGTCCTCAAATCGTTGATAGGTTAATTTTTCTGCTTCGCTCTCTATAGTCTTACGAGAGATCACATCCCACTTGTATTTTTCAAATAGTTCGGATAAAACTTCTTCATATAGTGTTTCAAGAAGTTGGTCGTTAATTGCATGACTCATTAGTTTGAATCTCCATTTTTAAAATCGGTCTTTTCTGCTGTACCTTTTATATCATAGTCAAAATAGTCTAGTGAATATCCTGACCGAGCAACAACTTCACATAATAATTCAGTAAGTTGCTCTTTCTCTTCCTGATTCATTAGATAATAAATATCGAAATCTTCGAGGTTGACTTTACGAGGTGTTCGAGGTGTTATCATTTTAGTTGATTCTCCCATACTGAAGTTTTAAATCTTTTGACTGCTTTGTCTAGCAATTTGATGTCCCCATCACATACATCACAAGAATCCTCGTCCTCTAAATGAGCGAAGTTGTTATTGATGTCTCCTATGAGAGTGAGTAGTGCTTCGTAATTGGTCATGAATGTTTGTTGCTTATACTAATATTATAATGGATGGATAAACCAAATAGTAGTGTTCTTGTGCCAGTAATTAAACTGGCATAACATTATCTTCATTAATATTGAACTCTAGCATATAATGTTCTAAGTTCACTCCCATGAGATCACAATGCTCTAAACATTGCTTATAAACCTTTTTGGATATAAACTCAATATCTAAGTGTTCTGTTTGAACTAGATAAGGTTTTGGTTTTCTGTTCTTCTTAGGTAGATTAGGAAGTTTTGGTTCTCTTTTGTTTTTTGCCATGATGATTAGTGAGTAATTTTTAAAGAGTAGAGGTCAATGTCAGGTTAAACTAGATGCTCCAAGGCAATGTTAGGTTTGACTAGATGACCTCTAGTAGGGTTGATTATCTCATGTAGAGATAACCACCTGCCCATCCTGTGAAATTAGGATTATGTAATAATGTCCTTTGAGTAATAATTCTCATGTCAAATCTTACATGTTTGGCGGGTGCTGCCCATGATGCAGGTTTGAAGACTTGTCCAGTTTTCTTGTCAACAAATGCGTGAACACTTGCATCACGATACTTTCCATAGTACTTTGAACCTTCCCATGTCTCAAATTCTTGCTGAACTATCTTGTAATACTTCTTACCAGATTTTACTTTGAAGTACATCAAGTTTGCTGATCCATCTTTAATGGCATCTAATTGCTGTCTAGCATACTCTGGATAATTACCAGATAGATTTCCGTTTAAAGTGTTAACATGATACTGACGATAGTTTTCTGTAATAGTGTCAGCATATGTTTGAGTCCAATCTGCAACTCTTTGCTCTAGTGTTGTTTCTGTAATAGTGGTCATAATCTTTGTTTGTTATACTACTATTATAGAGGATGATAACACTAATATGAGTGCTATTGTGCCACTAATATAAGTGGCATAGTTACTATTTCGCATAGTCCTCCAGTGTGATACCTTTTTCATAACAATACTCAATTAATACTTTATGAATCTCATCAGGAAAGAAATCCCAATCTCCATCATTTTTTAAATCCTCTGCAAGTATGCTAACTTGTAAATCATCTAATAATGGATAGAATGATTTAATAATCCTAGTCAAGTTCCACTCTATAAAAGTGTCCTGATTTGTAATCACAACTTTTCTTCTCATGCTAAAATCTCCAATTCTTTGTAATTATGACATATCACTCTTCTACCATGATTGTCAATTAGAATAGTAAAATTCTCGGTTGGAATAAATCCCTTACGATCTTTATCTCCCTTAATGTAATTAATTAAGACTTCAAAGTCATTGTTTTTGAACCTGACTTTATCACCAACTCCTATTACATCAGGTGATACATATCTCTGAATAAATGTCATTAGTTAGTCTCCTCGAATGGTTCTCTTAATGGGTTTTTAAAAGGTGTTTTCATGTAGTCTTGAATCTCATCAATTACCTCACCAAAACTGTCATCCCAGTAGTTTTGTGCTTCATCAAGAAATTCTGCATCAGGCATATTCTTGTATAGGTCATCAAGATCATCCATGACATATTGAACTAGATCTTTTGTTGACATGTTATCAACATATCTCTCAACTAAAAATGATTTTAGTTCGTTAATTAGTGCTTTGTCCATGATTAATAGTCGTAGAAAAATGGGTGGTCAGTTTCGCAAGGTTCGGGGTCATATTCTGTATCTGCATCTATATTCTGTTTTAGATTGTCATCATAGATGCGAATGGATAACTCTCCATTGTCTGCTAGACCTATCCAACCCTTACGATCAAGTGCATTGTCAATAATGTCATATACTTTAAGGACTTCTTCATCATTTAGAAATCCGCATATGTTCCAATACTTTTCTGTGGTCATAGTTTTTGTTTGTTTCTATAGTACTATTATAATGGATGGATAGTCCAATTTGTAGTGGTCTTGTGCCACTAATACAACTGTCATGCACTATTCTCTTTCCATACCCAATTTGTAATATCCTGTTGTCTAGCGTCAGCAGTTCCTACATTTTCCTCAGCGAAAAATGTCCTGTGGAATACTTCATAGTCAGCATAATCCCACTCCACTTGCTCAAAAAATGGTTCTTTCACCCATGCTTCAAGTTCCTCTTTTGTTTTGAAGTCAATAGTGCCTGTGTTGTTTTCGTGAATTGTGATTCTGTACATTACCACTCCATAGTAGGTTGTTTGCTTTGTGCTTTTTCAACTTTTGTTGAATAGTTCACTTGTTGATCTTGTATCTTTTCAAATACACTCATTTGTTTTGATGTTAATGGCATATCCATATCCCTAAGAATATCATACAGTTTAATAAACTGATATGCTTCATCAAATGTGATTTCTATTTTCATGATTAACCTCTGAAGTTAAGTGATTTGATACCGTCATCAGTTCTTTCGCCTGTCTCGTCATAATCTGAGTCAACCATGTCCTCTAGTTCCTGACCTGTTTTCTTTGAGAGTGCATCAAAACTAGGATAGAATAGGTCATCTAAAATTTTCTCTGAAAGTACCTCTTCTGCATCTGTCATGTAAACTCTGTATGATCTGAGTGCTGAGTATAATAACTCATATTCTTGTCTGGTCATAATGTTTGTTTGTTGTTTATACTAATATTATAAGGGATGGATAAACCAAATAGTAGTCCAATTGTGCCACTAATATAGGTGGCACACTAAACGTACGCTAAGGGTGGAATACCCTCTATAAAGATATAGTCAACTACATCCTGTATTTTCTTAGCAATTCTCTGAGAGTACTTTCCTGATAAGGGAACACATATTTTACCGTAAGGTTTATGGTATAACTCATATGCTCCTACTGGAACTCTTCCCTCTGCCATTGCTGCTCTGTCCTTAGGATGTATCCTTATGACTCTACCAATAGTTTGTGCCATTTCGATAGTTGGTAGATTCCTGAGCATAATAGTATGAGTGAGACCTGCTACATTAATACCCTCGGATAGAATACTGTAATGGAATATGATGAACTTTCTGTTCTCATCCTTACCGTATTCTGTAAGAGTATTGAAAAACTCTTCTCTTCCTACTTTCTTACCGTTGATGTTAGCACCATACTTTGATGTGATGTGCATAACGTCATATCCCTGCATGTATAACCATGCAAGTGTATCTGTTCTTGTAAGGATAGCGAAAATGTTAGCAGTTGATTGTCCTGCTACTAAAATCTTAGGATTGATAACTGTCATGTCCTCGATCATATCCTTAAGATTGTCAGCATCAACTTCATGAGCATTGTATCTGTCTCTTACTCTGTCTGTCTCAAATGGTATTACTTCGGGTGGTAGTATTGAACCACCATCAATAAGTTCCTGAGCAGTTGTTTGCTCAAGTGTTCTGCCAAATACTGAACCGTTGCACATTCCTCTTACACCGTTGACACTTTTCTTACCTCTTGATACTTTAGGTGTTGCAGTAAAGAAAAACTTACGAGTTCTGGGTCTGTGTGATATTCTCTCAATAGGGATAAAGAAATTCTTTGATGTACCATTGTGTGCTTCATCAAAGTAAATCGTATCAATTAGAATACCACTATCAACAACTCTTTTGAGTGAGTGATAAGTTGTAAAGATGAGACGATTCTCTCCCTGCTGCATCACGTTGTTTTGCCATCTAACAATATGATCTGTCTTAAGTGTACTTGCGTGAACTGTCTCTCCGCTATGTACATGTAAACACTCTATTGTAAGATTATGCTTACCGTCTAAGTTCTGTTCAAAAAACTCTGCACATAACTGATTCGCTAATAATATACGAGGTGCAACAACTACAATAGTTTGATCTGATTTAGTTGATAGTTCTCTGATACAGTCAGCGATCATGATGAATGTTTTACCACCACCTGTAGGGATGATAACCTTACCGTTGCCAGAAGTCATTGCGTTGTATGCTCTGGTCTGGTGTGGTCTTAGTGTATCTGAAAACATAATTTCCTTTGAATACTCTTATTATAGCATAAAAAAGACCCCTGTGAAGGGGTCTGTACCACTTAACCAACTGTCCACCACAAACAAAAAAAGTGGACTGACCTATAGAATAACCAGTTCTATAGACGAGAGGAAACAAAACATAACCAACTGCTTAAGTTCGACTTAAATGCGTATGCGAGTGGTTTTAACTATGCTAGTTAAATCTTTAGTCATCTAATGACTTCACGTTCGGTGTCCGCAACCTTGAAAGTCTTATGTTGGTAGGTTTGTTTCCCCACTATTAATATAACAGGTCTTGTAGAGGATTTGTGGTCTGTTGTGCAACTTCTTCAACTGGCACACGTTGGTCTATCAAATTACCGTACTCTTCATGCAACTCACATCCGATATAATCTCTACCCAATTGCTTTGCAACCATAGCAGTAGTTCCTGATCCCATGAATGGATCAAGAATTATATCTCCCTTTTCACTCCCTGCTAGTATGCAAGGTGTAATTAAGTCAGGTGGGAATACTGCAAAATGACTTCCCTTAAATGGTTTATTTGTTATTGACCAAACATCACGTTTATTTTTCCTGTCATAAGACTTGGATAACCCACTATGAGGAACCAACCCACTACCAGTATTATGGTACTTACCCTTAGTGCGGTCTCTTGTACCCCAGTCTTTTGCGGGTTCTTTGATTGCTTCATTGTCATAATAATACTTTTTGTTCTTTGATAATAAAAATATGTACTCATGTGATTTAGTACATCTATCCTTTACCGATTCTGGCATTGGATTAGGTTTATGCCAGATAATATCCTGACGTAGATACCATCCGTCTGCTCTCATTGCAAATGCAAACATCCAAGGGATACCAATTAAATCCTTTTCTTTAAGTCCTTCTAATTTATTACCACGTTTATTACATTGTGTTGGTAGGTCTTGATTAGTCTTACTTACTGTCTGTTTAGGATATGATTGACCTTTTCCTGGTCGATAGTTATAATAACTATCACCTAAGTTAACCCATAGAGTTCCATCATCAGTTAATACATTCCTAACCTCTTTGAATACTCCTACCAGTTGATCTATAAACTCTTCTGGTGTCTTCTCTTGTCCTATTTGATTCTCTTCATTACCATAGTTCCTTAATCCATAGTAAGGTGGCGAAGTTATACAACTTCTTGCCTGTTCATCAAATTGTTTGAGTGTATCTCTACAGTCTCCATATAATATAGTATTTCTCATAATATTACCTTTTCTAATAACCATCTAACCTCTTTAAATGTTATTCTCTTACGATACTTGCCACTCTTCTGCAATGATTTAAAACTTGTCATATAAAAATCGTTTGTCTCATATCTATACTCTTGTAGTGCTTCATTGAATAGAGGTATATGTTTATCTTTGAGATATGATGACTCAATAGGAAACTTATTTCTGTTAGTTGTTTTACATTTACCATTACCATCAACAAGACCTCTCCTATCCTCGTCCTCCATCCTTTTTAAATAGATATTATCTTCATCTACCATGTCAATACCATTAATAATATAATCACTAAATTTAGGTGGATTGAATGTCATAGGAAAATTACTTCCTTTTGGTGTGTGAACAATGTTTGGTATATATTCTTTACCATTAACATATAGTCCAGTAGCAGTTCGTTGAGGTACAAAATATGCTACACCTGCAGGATTATCTGTATCTGAAAATAGTTTCATATCAAATTTATCCCATGCAAATAATCTATCCTTAAATAGATTCTGATTGTAAAATGTTGATGGTATGATTGCTGCAACATAATCACAATTATCTAACATTAATTGTAAACAGTCAAGGTATAAATCTTCATGCTTTACAATTACTGGTAATCTCTTTCTTGATATAATTGTCTTTGCTAAGTATGGTGGGTTAGTAATACATACTTGATAATCTTTAGGAAAATGTTTTATAGTATCTCTTATCTCTACATTAAAATGTTGAGGGTCAACATCATAACCTACCCATGCTGCATCTATAAAATCAAATAGATTCCCTGCACCTGCAAATGGTTCTAATATAGGTTCATCTTTAGGAACTAAATTATACCATGCTTTAAAAGCATTAGAATTATTAAAAGGGTCAGTAGTTGTGTAATACTGACCTAACAATTGTTTTGATTGCATCAATACTTAATTAATCTTTCTTGTAATTCTTTGTGATTAACAACCCAAATGTTTCCAGTAGGATTATCAAATTCTTCTTGTAATTTATTATACTCTACTTCTAGGTCTGTGTCAATCAAAGCAATGTAAATTATATCTTTTCTTATTGAGATGTCTCTACCCCATGATAACCATCTTTTCTCTTCTTGAAATACATTATCCTGTCCTCCTCCTTTACCTAAACAATACTTATGTGATAACCATCCAAATAATTTACCATCCTTCTTGATCTCTCCATCAATAGTTTTAATATCATTAACTGTATTACCAAACTTCTTTTTATATAATGCGTTAGGATATGTTTTACCATCCATTGCAGGTCTTAATAATGAGTTAGGTAAGCACTCCACTCTAAATCCATAATGTTTTACAGTTTGATCTATACCATTGAGTGTGAATACTTCATCCTGTCCAGATTGTCTATGTGATTCCTTACCCAATACAACCGACAACATTTTAGATACTGTACTATTACCTTGACAGTTCATGAATAAATCTCTTTCTCCACACCCATGAAATTCTAAATGACGTTGCAATGCAGTTTCATTAATATATTTCTTGATCGGTTCTTTATCTAATATTCCTTTCTCTAAAATTGCTGCGACAGTTTTCCATGTCTCATCTTGTCTCTCACTCCTTAGATTAGGAACATCAAATTCAAATAATACTGGTCGGATTTTCATGATTAAGTTTGTATTACTATTATTATAACACAAAAAAAGACCCCTGTGTAGGGGTCAATTAAATTACTGGAACATTTCGCTACATATTCTCCTACATTGATTTGGATGCGAATTGTCTGTTGTACATTCGATTAAGCAATCGAAGTAATCGTTTTGAAGATCATCCGTATCTGCACTTGAGAGCGTGTTATCGTTGAAATGATATGATGTCATTTGATTGATTGAGAGTATATTGTGCATTAGATGATGGGGTAAATGTGTACTATTCCATTACGACTAAGTTAGGGAACATTTTTCTTTCCTCCACATTCTACACTATTATTTACTATAATGGTATGTTTTGGAACCCTAATTGTTGCAAGAATTAATGCCTACCTCTCTACTCTCCACTCTGGGTCATTAGTTGGATGTACCCAAAATTCTATCCCTGTAGTAGGATTTCTAATTTTCCATTTGTCTTGACGTTCTGCAATCCACATGTTAGGGTCTCTCCTCATATGATAGACAAACATTTCTCTTGCTTTTCTTGTTTTAGGATAAACCCTAATTCTACCACTCTGCATTTGTCAAGTAAGATATTGTATCGTCTTGACTACCAAGTACAGAAGAGACCCAATCCTCTTCCCTCTCTTGAGTTTTTTCTTGTCTTGTGTCATAATCAACCTCAAGGTAGTTTTTTCTCTTCATAACCGAATCCTCCGTTTTGGAATTGACGTTCTTCCTCTGCTTCTACCCTAAGTTTCCTTAGAGCAGTTTTCAGTTTATGCAATTCCTCACTATCGTATAGTGATGGGTCTTGCTCACTCTTTTTGAGTGCGTGTTTTAAGAGTCTGATTTGACCCTTACTGCTGAAGAACTTTCTCATTATAGTATGTCCATGTCTTTACCTGTTGCTTTAGTAGACTGTTTGTCAACTGGCACAGGTGTGATTTTAAAGTTTGCACTAAATGTAATGCGTTCTTCAGTTCCTTTATGAGGTGATACAAAATGTAGATAATGAGATGGGAACATTAATATATCACCATCCTTCACCTTTGGAATAGTTAACTGTTCATCAGGTGTATTTAATACCTTATCAATTCCAAGTATTCTAATATGTGAAAATTCATTATTATAGAATCTAAAACCTGAGTCTGACTCATCAGCAAGTTTATAGAAATATACCATGCTGATATTTGTACCATCAGAATCACTATGGTCATGTGTCTCTTGATAATCTTGTGGTTGATATTTATTTGCCCAACTATTTTGCATAGTAATGTCAACGTCAACCTTAGTGCCGACCTCTTGAACAAATTTATCCATAGTTGGTTTAATACATTTTAACCATGAATGCCATAAAGTCATTGTATTGTTTTCATGTCCCCATGATGATTTGACTGCACAATTCCAACCTTTTGGTTTAAGGAAATTGTCGTCATTATTTAAAAAGTCGCTAAAAAGTTCTTTAGTTGTTTCTTGATCTTCTTTTGATAAAGTATCATGAAAAAACCATTTAGGACTAAACACTTGTACTGTCATTGATGTTTATAAAGGTCTTTTAAGTGTAATGCTTCAGTTATCTCTTCTATATCTTTCATTTTCTTTTCATACTCATTAAATGGTATTGCACCATCACGAAAATACTGCTTTTGCAGTTGACATACATACATGATTAATGAGTCTTTGACTATTAATTTCTGTTTGTGATCTAAAATAGCACTATGAACTATCATTTTCGTAATGTTTTAACGTACTCTATCATTTTATCACGTATCTCCATCATTTCAAGGTAACATCCTTGATTGTATGCACATGCACGTAATTTA
>Ga0163179_10000497_pt1 | contig 28373 bp, 23 predicted proteins | sample AtlANTMetagenome_FD_109643 | JGI IMG/M metagenome (GOLD analysis project Ga0163179, IMG submission 109643) | Marine eukaryotic phytoplankton communities from the Atlantic Ocean - Atlantic ANT 2 Metagenome | ecosystem: Environmental > Aquatic > Marine > Oceanic | place: North Atlantic Ocean...
CGTAATGGTCGAGATGCTCCGGGTCGATGTTGGTGACAATGGACAGGGTCGGTGAGAGTTGTAGAAACGAGCCATCGCTTTCATCGGCCTCGGCGACCATCCAATCACCACGTCCGAGCACAGCATTACTGCCGACGCTATTAAGCTTGCCCCCGACCACAACCGTGGGGTCGAGCCCTCCAGCCGCAAAGATTGCCGCCAATAGTGAGGTCGTGGTGGTCTTTCCGTGGGTTCCCGCAACCGCTACGCCGTGCTTCATTCGCATCAACTCTGCGAGCATCTCAGCGCGAGGAATCACTGGCACTCCTCGATCGATAGCAGCCGCGATCTCGGGATTGCGCAGACCCACCGCCGACGACCGAACAACCACATGGGCTCCCTCGATGTGCGCTGGATCGTGGCCGATATGCACCGTAACGCCCATGTCCTGCAATCGCCGCGTGGTCGCCGACTCACGAAGGTCCGAACCGCTCACCGTATAGTCGAGGTTAGACAGCACCTCGGCGATCCCCGACATGCCGATGCCGCCGATACCTACGAAGTGAATCTGTCGTGTTCCGAGGAATCTCATAGTGTCACCTGAAAACGCCGCGAGAGCGCTGCGGGCAGCAGAGTAGCAGCTACAGGATTGCTCAGGATCCTACGGTTTGTGCGACTCCGCGAACAGCCAAGGCCAAAAGATGGCTTGTGTGGTGAAACCAACCCCGACCTCTTTGATGATTTCGATGCCAGTAACGACAGCGGATTCAGGGTCTGCCAATGGCGCGGTACATCTCGTCGACTACTTCGACGGCCGCCTGTGGGCGGGCGAGAGTCCCCGCCTTCCAAGCCATCTCCTGGAGCGCACGCGGCTCGTCAATAAAGCGTTGCAGAGTGTTCACCAGTGATTCACCGCTGAGACTCTCCTGGAGAATCATCTCACCGCCACCGGCATCCACTAAAACCTGGGCATTGCGCTCTTGATGGTTATCAATTGCTTGAGGGTAGGGCACCAGCAGAGCCCCGCGCTGAGAGATGCTCAACTCCGATACCGTCAGCGCACCTGCCCGACAAAGAACTAAGTCAGCTGCTCGATAGGCCTCGGCCATGGCACCTATGAACGGAGTCACCTGGCCATCGACACCTGAGGCTTCATAGGCCGCGCTGACTCGCTCACAGTCAGCGTCACCCGTCTGATGCGTGATGTACACCCGCTCGTGCAGTTCCTTGGGGAGCAACTGCACCGCGTCCATCATCGCCTCGTTGATAGGGCGGGCCCCCTGACTACCACCGACCACCAAGAGCTTAAGCCGCTGACCGATACCCACCGTACCCGTTGAGTCCAGCGTCAAGAGTTCAACGACGCCAGCACGAATGGGGTTACCTGTCACATGAACCTTCGACCCCGGAAACGACACGCAGGCAGCCTCAAAAGCAACAAAAATACGCTTCACAAAAGGACCAAGAAAGCGGTTCGTCGTGCCTGCAACTGAATTCTGCTCGACTATTCCAGTGCAACGACCAGTTAACCAGGCAGCCAGCACGACAGGCCCAGAAGCATAGCCACCGACTCCCATCACGATGTCGGGGTCCTCACTACGCAAGAGCGCTAGTGACTGGAGCATTGCTTTCGGTATCTGCAGCAGGGCACGAAGACGGTTGAGCAGTCCGCGACCGCGTACACCAGAGATCTCGATGAAGCGCACATCAAGCCCCTCTTTGGGGCCGACTCGCGCCTCGATACCGCGGCGGGTACCGACATAGACAACCTGGGTCTCGGACGACCGCGCGCGGAAGGCCTCACCAACAGCAACGCCAGAGAAGAAATGACCGCCTGTGCCACCGCCAGCGATCAGTACCTTGAGTCCGCCTTCAGCCACGCCGCAATCTCCTGTCTGATTTAGCCCGGGACTGCCCCAGCACGTACTCGCCGATGCGCCGATGGAACCCGGAACGGGGACTTCTGCATATCGCTCAGAACAGTACGCCTTCTCGCTTGTGCAGTCACGTTCAAGAGGATCCCAAGCAGCGCCATCGTCAACACCATCGAGGAGCCACCATAAGAAACAAGCGGCAGCGTGAGTCCCTTAGTAGGCAGCAGTCCTGTAACAACCGCCATATTCACCGCCGCCTGTAGACCCACCATCAAGGTCAAGCCAATACCTAAGAGTCGACCGAAGAGATCGGGTGCTCCCTGGCAGCACTGCGCCGCTCGAAACACAAAGAGCCCGAACAACCCGATGATCAGGGCAGCGCCCACCAGACCGAACTCCTCGCCTACTACTGAGAAGATGAAGTCCGTATGGGCCGCCGGTAAAAAGAACAGCTTCTGGCTGCTCTCTCCCATGCCCGAGCCAAAGACTCCGCCTGCCCGAAAAGCCAGCCAGCTCTGGATCAGTTGAAAGCCGCTATCGGCCTTGTGCGCCCATGGGTCCATAAAGGCGACCAGCCTCGCTCGGCGGTACTCAGCGCCTGTCAGCACCAGCCAGGCCATAGGCAAGCCCACAGCGAGCAAGCCAGCAAGGTGCTGCACCTTGACCCCGGCAATAAACATCATCAAAAACAGAATGGCGGCCAAGGTCATCGTTGTGCCGAAGTCTGGTTCGAGCAGAATCAAACACAACACAAGGCCCACAAAGAGCAGGTGCGGCAGGATGCCAACAGAGAAGGTGCCGATGTGGCTCTGTTTCTTTTCCAGGGAGTAAGCCAGGTACAAGATCACCGCGAGCTTCGCGATCTCAGAGGGCTGCAGAAAGACCGGCCCCAGAGGCAGCCAGCGAGTAGCTCCTCCCATGGTCACACCGATTCCCGGTACCAGAGTCAGAACAAGCAGCAAGGTCACAAGACCCAGAAGCGGATACGTCCAAGGCTTCCAATTCTGATACGGGATCGCAGCAGTAACGGACAGCGCGACCAGGCCAATGATGGCGAACACTCCGTGACGCTTGATGTAGTACATCTCGCTGCCGTGCACATGGGCGGCGTAGATCGCACCCGAGGAATAGACCATGGCGACGCCGATGGCGACCAGCGCAAGAATGCAGGAAAGGACTACGGGATCTACTTCACGAAGGGCGCGCATATTCTTCTTCCTGCTTTGCTCAACGCAGCTTCAAGGTCATCAGCGCAAACAGCGCCAGTAAGATGGAGATGATCCAGAAGCGGACGATGATCTTGGGCTCTTCCCAGCCCTGCTTCTCGAAATGATGATGAATGGGTGCCATGGCGAAGACTCGCTTGCCCGTGGCCTTGAACGAGCCCACCTGGATGATGACGCTGAGCGCCTCGACTAAGAAGACACCACCGATGATCGCCAGCAGCAGCTCGTTGTGCGTCAGCACGGCCAGCGCGCCGATTACCCCACCCAGGGGTAGTGAGCCCGTGTCTCCCATAAATATCGACGCCGGGAAGGCGTTGTACCAGAGGAAGCCCATGCCAGCCCCGGCCAGGGTGACCGTCATTACGGTGAGCTCACCGGCACCCTGCACATAAGGAATAGAGAGGTAGGCGGCGAACTTGGTGTTACCCGCGAGATACGCGAGCAAGCCGAAGGTCAACGCGCTGGTCATCACCGGCCCAATAGCGAGGCCATCGAGACCATCGGTGAGGTTCACCGCGTTGGCAGTGGCCACAACCAGGAAAGAGGCAAAGGCTACGTAGCCAAGGCCCAGGTCAAGAGATACGGACTTCAAGAAGGGAACAGGCAGAGTCGTGCTCAGTCCCCACCACTTGACCCCGATAAAGAGAATGGTCCCAGAGATGATGAATTCCAGCAGCAAGCGAACTCGACCGCTCAGACCGGCGCTGCTCTTCTGACTGATCTTGCTCCAGTCATCAACAAAACCGACAGCGCAAAAGCCCACAGCAATGACCAGGACGATCCAGATGCGCGGCTCATCCAGGCGAGCCCAGAGCAGGGTCGACGAGATCACCGCAAACATAATGAGCAGACCGCCCATCGTCGGTGTACCTGCCTTTTGCTGATGGTCTGGCCCTACCTCTCGGATCTCCTGTCCGTACTTACGTCGTTGCAGAAAGCGGATAAATGCTGGATAGCAAAAGATGCAAATAAGCAGCGCTGTCATCAGCGCGGCTGCCGAGCGAAAGGAGATGTAGCGAACTACGTTGAAGGCAAACTCAGACTCAGACAGCGGATACAGCAGGTGGTACAGCATGGTTCCTTAGTTTCCTCCCGGTAGGGCTGCTAGAGGCTCAAGGGCAGCCTCCATCTTCATTCCTCGAGACCCCTTAAGAAGCAGCAGGTCACCGGGCTGCAGTTGAGCTAACAGCACATCGCCAGCCCCCTTGGAATCAAGCACGGCTTCTGCGCGGATCCCAGCAGCCCGCGCCGCCCCAACGGCATGTGCCATCAAGGGGCCGGCACCTACCAGTAGATCCAGGCCAAGTTCGGCCGCTTGGGTACCCGCCTCGGCGTGCAATACATCGGCAGTCGGACCCAACTCGAGCATGTCGCCGAGCGCGGCAATACGTCGACCAACGGTTGGCAGGGCAGCCAGGGTTCGCAGGGCTGCAGCAACTGAGGCTGGGTTCGCATTGTAGGCGTCATCAAGCACGGTAATACCGGCCACCTCGTGGACCTTCATACGTCGTCCTGGCACCTCGCACAGAGCGATACCTGCGGCAATGTCAGACAACGATGCGCCCATGGCATGGGCAGCGGCGGCAGCAGCAAGGGCGTTGTGCACCTGATGCCTCCCGGCAAGGGGCACGTCAATCACCAGGGACTTTCCATGCACCAGGATGCGAGCCGTGCTGCCAACTATCCCCTTGTCCTCAATGTGCAGAGCTTTGACCTCCGCATCCGAGTCAGCATTCAGACTAAAGCGCACCACTGTGCTGCCAGGAGGCCTTGGAAAGCGAGCCGAGAGTGGATTGTCCGCCGGCAGCACCAGCACATCACCGGGCTGGGCGCCTTCAAAGAGCTCTCCCTTGGCATCGGCGATGGCCTCTACGGAAGCGAAGAACTGAAGATGCGCGGCGCTGACCTCGGTAATGACCCGCACCTGGGGCCTGGCGATTTCGGCAAGCATGCGCAGCTCACCGGGCTCCGACATCCCCATCTCAAGGACCGCCCAGCGGTCCTCGGGCCGCAGACTGAGCAGAGTCAGGGGCAAGCCGATGCGGTTATTGAAATTACCCCGGGTCTGCAAGCCTGTACTGCTCTGGCTGAGGACAGAGGCGAGCATTGCTCGAGTCGTCGTCTTGCCCACCGAGCCGGTAATTGCGGCGACTCTCGGAGCACTCACCGCCAGGAAAGCCGCAGCGATCTCGCCAAAAGCAATGAGCGTGTCATCGACAGCGATCAGCGGACCACGTAGTTCCGCAGGCATGTCGAGCCCATCAAGGGACGCTCGCGCAACCAGCGCCCCACAGCTATGAGCAGACAGAGCCCCCGGCACGAATCGATGACCGTCGTGATGCTCTCCAATCAAGGCGACGAACAAGGCACCGTCGCTGAGCTCACGAGTGTCCGTACACAGAGACCATTCGCCCTGATCTGGTCCCGCAACCAGAGAGCCGCCCGTCGCTTCAAGAAGTTGAGCCACAGAGAGACAGCCGACCGGCGCGTATCGTCGCAGATCGATCATGACCACTGCTCCAGGGCTCGACGCGCATGCTCGCAATCATCAAAGGGGTGTAGGACACCATGGATCTCTTGGTGTCGCTCGTGACCTTTACCGGCAATTAGGACCACTTCGCCCTGCCCTGCCTCGCTGATAGCACTCATGATAGCTTCGCCTCGATCAGAGATGCGCTTATACGGAGTCGTGCTGCCAACAAGCCCCTTTTCGGCAGCATCCAGGATCTGATCGGGATCCTCACTGCGTGGATTGTCCGAAGTCAGAAACACCAGGTCCGAGCCTGTAGCTGCTGCCTGCGCCATCAAAGGGCGCTTGCCCGGATCTCGATCTCCTCCGCATCCAAACAGGGTGATAATTCGTGCGGGCTGCAAGGCCGAGAGGGCAAGGAGCGCCTCTTTGAGAGCATCTGGGGAGTGAGCGTAGTCCACCAGCACCAGGGGACCACGACCGTCGTCGCGCTCGACGCGCTCAAGACGACCTGAAGCACCCCGGGTCATTGCACAGCCCTCAGCAATGGCGGCTGGCTCAATTCCAGCAGCCAGGGCGCACCCGGCAGCGAGCAGGCAATTGGCCAGATTGTGACGACCGAGCATGGAGCTGCTCAAGGTGAATTGGGCCTCTCCAAAGGCCAACTCGGCGTGAAAGCCGTGCAAATCCATACGCGGCGAGCCAATGGGCGCAAGATCGGCATCTCCTCGTGCCACAGCGCCACTCTTCGACGAGACGCGCAAAACTCGCGACCAGTCATCCCGATGAGAGGCGACCACCGGGTCATCGACGTTGAGCACCGCACAGGCACCGACGCTGCCCCAGTTCGGTAGCCACTCACGTAACAACAGGGCTTTAGCGCACTCGTAGCTGGCCAGATCTCCGTGGTAGTCGAGATGATCTCGGCCCAGATTGCTCCATGCGGCGACATCCAGCTGCAGGCCTGCAGCTCGCCCTTGCTCGAGAGCATGGGAGCTGAGTTCCAAGGCGACAACCTCAACTCCATCGTCGGCCATCTTCCGCAGCCAACCATAAAGAGCCGGGCCGTCGGGTGTGGTGTGGGTCGCCTCGTAACTGAACTCGCCCCGGGTACCGCTCCATGTAATTCCAGTCGTCCCAAGAACTCCCACATGCTTACCCGCAGCACCTAGGATGGAGCGCAAGATGGCGGCTGTGGTCGTCTTGCCATTGGTTCCGGTGATAGCCACAACCTGCATCTGCTTCCCTGGGTCCCCCGACAAAGCAGACGAAACCAACGCCAGAGAGCGTCTTGGGTCCTCTACCTGTAGGCCAACGACATGCTCAGGCCAGGAATCGGGCCAGCGATTGAGCAACACTGCGGCGGCCCCCTGCGCCACGGCCTGGGGAATAAAGCGGTGACCGTCCAGAGTGCTCCCATCAATAGCGGCAAAGAGACTGCCGGCTCGGACCTCACGAGAGTCTGCCGTTGCTGCCAGCAACGGCGTGTCCTGTGGTCCCTTACGAGACAACAAAGAGAGCCGGCCCTCAATAGATGACAACATCACTGTCTTTTCGACCCCGACTTGCTACCGAGACCTAAGGCTACGGTCACGACCTGCCCTTCTGAGAACGACTCTCCAGCCATGGGTTCCTGCTCCGTCACCAGACCCGAGCCCTGCAATTCAACCTGTGCGCCTGTTGGAACAAGCACACGGGCAACATCCCGCAAGCTCAAGCCCCGTAGATCAGGCATCAGCCAACCATTCGAGCTGCCTTCAGGATCTGCCTCAGCAGCAACCAGTTCAGGCAAATGGGGCGCCGCATCCCGCGCTGCCTTGGCTTCATTGGAACGCAAGAGACGCGCTGCGCGCGCAGCTAGCACTTTCTTAGGTAGTTCCTTATCAGGAGTGACGCCAAGCTCTTGGAGCGCATACGTAGCGACTTCCTTGAACACGGGCCCGGCAGCAGTACCGCCAAAGTGTCGAAATCCCTTGTTTGTGGGCTCATCGATCACCGTCAGCACAACGATGCGCGGATCATCGCGTGGGGCAAAGCCGATAAATGAGGAGACATACAGATTGGCTGCATATCGACCGTCTTTAACCTTCTGAGCCGTACCGGTCTTGCCTCCTGCCGTGTACTGATCAAGGGCAGCACGAACTCCGGTGCCCCCCTTTTCGACGACCAGCCCAAGCATGGTTCGCATCTTCTCACTGACCTCTTCTGAAATCACCACCTCGCCCGGCTCACTGGGGCGTCGGTTCTCAAGAAGCTCTCCCTGACGGCTACGCACCTCGGAGATGATGTGCGGCTGCACCTTACGACCCCCGTTAACCAATGCTGCGAAGGCCGCTGTCAATTGGATCCCAGTGACCGCAAGGCCCTGCCCAAAACAGTGGTTTGCGAAGCCGATACGCGACCAGCCTGAGGACTTGTGCAGGATGCCGCCTTCCTCACCCCAGACATCAATCCCTGTTCGCGCACCAAAGCCGAAACGACGGTACATGCTCTCCAGGGCTGCAGGACCTAACCTCTCACCCAGCTTTGCGGTGCCAATGTTTGATGAGTACTTAAGGATCTCAGAGACACTGATCTTTCCGTAGGGATGCGTGTCGTGAATGGTTCGCCGACCAATTCGGAAGGCACCCTTCTCGCAATAGACCAGCTCTTCCGGTGTCGATAGCTCTTTTTCAAGGACCTCGGCGAGCACGAAGGCCTTCATGGTCGAGCCGGGCTCAAAAGACTCGCTGATGGCCCGGTTGCGGCGGTCGTCAGCGACCGAGTGACGAAAGTCGTTCGGGTCGTAACCTGGAGAGACAGCGCTGGCTAGCAAAGCCCCAGTTCGAACGTCCATAACCAGCGTCCAGCCGGCCTTGGCCTCGGAGCGTTCAATGGCAGCGGCTAAGGACTGCTCAGCGCGATGTTGGATGTTGTGGTCAATACTCAATACGAGGGTGTCGCCCTCTGTTGACTGCCTGCCCAGTACAGCTAAGTGACTTACAGAACGCCGCCTACCGTCTCGAAAGGTCCGGTATTGGTACGTATCCCCCATCATCAGATCGTTGTATCGCGCCTCAATACCCTCGAGGCCGCCGCCATCAATACCCACAAAGCCAAGCAACTGAGAGGCCAGGGCCCCCGATGGATACTCTCGCTTGGCCTCAGCCGTTAGCCTCACCCCGGGAATGTCGAGGGCGCGGATGCTCTCTGAGATCTGATGTGGTAACTGCCGAGCGAGCCAGACGAAGCGAGAATTCTCGCGACTCAATCGAGCTTGAATGTCGTCGACGTCACGATCGATAAAGGGCGCCAGCAGCTCGGCGGCTGCGATGGGATCTTCGACCATGGCAGGATCGGCAAAGAGGCTCTGGACTTCAACGGACACAGCAAGGGGGCGGCCCAGGCGGTCAACGATGCTGCCGCGCTTCGGCGCGACCTTGATAACGGCCTCATGCTGACCGGCAAGAAGCCGGTCAAGGCGAAGGTTAGGCCCCATCACCAGCCAGCTGGCGCGGCCGAGGATCAGCAACCACAGGAACAAGAACAACAACAGCACCGCAGAGAGGCGCAGGTTGATCGCGAAGTTCTCGGGAGGAAGGTAGCCATCTACACGTCGCATGGAGCCCGTCGTTTCTGTGCGACGTCTCTTGCTCTGGACCTTGTTCTGCCGAAGCCCACCGGGGGGGGTCGGGCGGCGATAGGTTCCCGATCGAGTGCTCATGGACGCGCCTGATCGCCCAAGGTGGCACTAAGAGCTTCGGGGTCTTCTGTGACAACGACAACCTGGCCCGCCTCAGGCGCTACCAGGCCAAGTGCCGGTGCGAGGGTCTCAAGGTGTGATGGAGCCCTCAGCTCGGCCAATTCCGCGCGCAGGCGGCGCTGGTCACTGGCCAGTTGTTCCTCGCGCTCGACCAACGAGCTTATTTCATAGGTGATCTGGACCGTCTCCATCTTCGCCCAGGCGACAAAGATGAGACAGACAGCAACAGCTACGGAGGTCAGCATCGCGCCTCCAAATCCAACGGAACGGGTTCTCTCAGAATTCACCAATAGGTTCCTCCTCAGTGGGCAAGGTCTCTGCAATACGCAAACGAGCGCTGCGAGAGCGGGGATTGGCGCGCAGTTCGACTGCGCCAGGGGTGATGCCGCGACGTGCGGGTAAGTGGATGCTGGGTCTACCTGCACAAGCGCAAATAGGTAGCGAAGGCGGGCAGGTGCAGGCACTTGCGAGGCGCGCAAAGTGCTTCTTGACCACTCGATCCTCACCCGAATGAAATGAGATCACAGCCAGTCGGCCCCCAGGGCGCAGCCAGTGCAGCGCAGTGTCAAGGAGCGCGTGTAGCTCCTTTGTCTCTTCGTTCAAAGCCATACGCAGGGCCTGAAATGTTCGGGTAGCAGGGTGTGTCTTTGCGCCCCGACGTCCGCCCAGCGCTCGCGAGACCACGTCCGCAAGATCTGTGGTTCGCGTAAATTGCTGAGTTGAACGACGCTGAACGATTGCCCGGGCAATCCGGCGTGAGCCAGGCTCGTCACCGAAGCGATAGATGAGATCTGCCAGATCTACCTCAGAACTCTCGTTAACAAGATCTGCTGCCGAGAGCCCAACGCTACGGTCCATGCGCATATCCAGAGGACCGTCGTGCACAAAGGAAAAGCCGCGCTCGGCGACCGAGAGTTGATGTGAGGACACGCCGAGATCTGCGAGGACCCCATCTACGCTACCTGGAGCGATACCACGCTCATCAAGCACCGCAGCCAGAGTAGACATGGGCGCATGAACGACCTCAACACTCGGCGCTGCCGACTGCTGCTCTTGTGTCGCGCTCAGTCGAGCTGTGGCTGCTGCAACGGCATCAAGGTCTCTATCGAGAGCCAATAGCCGCCCCCTGGGACCGAGTCGCTCGCAGATAGCTGCCGAATGTCCGCCACCTCCTGCCGTGACGTCCACATAGAGGCCATCCTCTTGAATCGCCAGCCCTTGCAGGCACTCCTCCAGAAGGACCGAGATGTGCTGAAAACTGGGGGCTGCCATCGCCCTTAGAGGTCCTCGCCTTCGTCGTCGGGGTCGAAGGCCAACAGCTCGCCCAGACCAGAGCCGTCGGCAACAGCGGCCAGCGCCTCGTCCTGACGGCGCTGCCAGCTCGGCGCGTCCCAGATCTCGATGAGCCCCAAGTACGAAAGGACGACGCAATCCTTGGAGAGACCGGCTCGTCGTCGTAAGGGTGCTGGAAGAAGAATACGCCCCTGAGCGTCCGGCTCCACTTCGGCGGCACCAGCTACGTAGGCGTGTAGGAACTCTCGGCTGCGACGGTCGAACAAAGAGACGCCGGCGAAGCGCCGCTCCATCTTGCTCCAGCGGCTCTGAGTGAAGCCCTGGAGACCACCGTCCCAGTAGGCCAGAACCAGCCCGGACTCCCCAGACTCCAGCATGCGCTCGCGCAGGCGCACCGGTAGCGGCAAACGCCCCTTGGCGTCCATACGGACCTCGAACTGTCCGCGTACCTGGAACATCGCTCTCCGGGGTCAGCCTCAACAACATACCGCCACAATTCCCCACTTGCTGCCACTATATGAAGCGAGGATTGCGAGAGCAATGTTCCTTTTAAAGAAATTTGCTACCAAGCATGATAGCAAAGCGCTGCTGGAGAGGAGTACGCTTGATAGCTTGGGTGCTATCGCGCTAAATAATTGGCTTTGCTGTCGTTTTCTGCGCTAGCGGTGCTTGCGGGCGCGATCCATCTCACGGCGAGCGTCGCTGGCCTTTTGGTCCTGACGCTTATCGTGCTGCTTCTTACCGCGACCCAGGCCAAGTTCAAGCTTGGCTTTGCCCTGCTTGAAATAGAGACGCATGGGCACCAGGGTGTATCCCTGCCTGGAGATCTTGCCGATCAATCGTTGAATTTCCTTTTTGTGCAACAACAGCTTGCGCGCCCGAAGAGGCTCATGATTCTGTTGATTGGCCTGCTCATACGGTGGGATATGCACATCGACCAACCAGGCCTCACCGTGTTCTAGTCGAACATAGCCCTCGGCTATCGAGAGTCGACCCTGGCGCAGAGACTTCACCTCGGAACCGAGCAAGACCAGTCCAGCCTCGACGGTGTCCTCGATGTGAAAGCGATGGCGCGCCTTCTTATTGACCGCAATGGTCTTGATGCCGCCGTCGCTCATGGCCTTACCGGTGTTTCCCATAGCCGAGGCAGGCTAACAGAGGAGGACCCCCACGGCACGTCCACGCGTTGACAGCCCCTCGCGCGCGTGGTTCATTCGGCGCCGCCCATGCGCTCGTTCTTCGCCGTGATAAGCCTGTTTCTGGTCCTTCCAGCCCTCTCCTGCTCAGGGGGCAAGGATAACAACGACCCCTGGGCGACTGGCGAGGGCAAAGGAGCTGCCCCTAAGACAGAGGGCTTCGGTCAGGAAGATTTTCAAGGGCCCAAGCGAAGAGATGAGCGTGGCCCAGGGCCCGGACCAGGACCAGGGATGGGGCCAGAAGAAGTCCCTGAAGCTCGCACAGGCTCTGATCTCAGTGGGCCAGAAGACTGTAATGACACGATCGATAACGACGGTAATGGCAAGGCCGACTGCGATGACCCGGGCTGCGCAACCGACCCGGGCTGCCTGGGCGATCCCAGCAAAGGCGAAGAGCTCGGCTTCGAAGACTGCGACAACAAGATCGACGACGACAAGGACCGGAAGGTGGACTGTGAGGATAGCGACTGCAGCAAAGACCTCAGCTGCATCGACAAGAGCATAGCTAACGCGGACCCCAGCCAACTGGCGCAGATAGCTAAAGCCGATCCCAGCCAGCTGGCACTGGTCAGCAAGCTCGTGGAAGGTGGCGAAGTCGGCATGCGTGCGCCTGACTTCCTGCTTCCCAACCTCGGACGATCGGGCAAACAGAGTCTCTCTGAACTGCGAGGCTATATCGTGGTGCTCAACTTCTGGGCATCCTGGTGTAGCCCTTGCCGCAAAGAGGTGCCTGCTCTGGAGCTCACCTGGCAGTTATATCGCGACAAACACATCGTGGTCGTCGGTGTCTCCATCGATGACCAGAAGAGCGCTGCCGAGGACTTCCTTGGCAGCTTCCCGGTCTCTTATCCCATGGTGCATGACAAAGAGGGTCGGGAGGCCGCTGAGAAATGGGGCGTGAGTTCCGTGCCGACGCTCATCCTCATCGACGCAGCGGGCAAGATTCGAGAACGTCACCAAGGCTACAGCCCGGCGCTCCTGCGCAAGACTGTCGTCACCATTGATGAACTCCTGAAGGAGTAGCAGATGCTGAAAAAAACGACCCCTATCGCTCTGCTTGCGCTGTCTCTAGTAGGGCTGTTTCTGGGCCTGATGCTGACCAGTAAGCACTTCGATCTCAACCATGCGCCACCTGGTCCGCCAACGGCCATCCTCGGCTTCGACGGCATGTGTGGAGACGGCGGCGGCTGTGCCGAAGTCAACACCAGTAAATACGCCAAGATCAGCCTGGGCGAAGACCGCGTCGCGATGCCAGTCTCTATTCCTGCCGTAGGCTTCTTCTTCATGATGGCTATCCTGGCGGCCGCTACACTGCGCACCCGTGCCCCGAAGCGAGAGCAGTACCTCGCCGTAGGCATCGCCAGCTTCATTCCAGCGCTCGCTTTCGGCTTGTATCTGCTGGGAGTACAGGCGCTGATACTCGGCAAGTACTGCGTCTATTGCCTGGGCCTGGATGCGGTCACCTTGCTCGCCGCCTACTGCGCCTATCTGGCTCACGGCGGAGGCGTCGCAGCCATCCTTCGTGATCTCAAGTCCCCGCCCCGCAACCTCATTGTCGTCCTGGTCTTCGCCATGTTGATCGCAAACTACAAGACCTATGACGTGTATAGCGGCTGGATCGAGGCCGCTCAGGCGCCAGCCAGCGACAAGACGGCTACAAAGGACAAGACCCCGACCCGCAACCCTCAAGAAGAGCAGCAGGCACTCACCGAAGCACGTAAAGCGGTGGCTGATTTTATCGCCAGCTACCCAGCAATCGAAGCCGTTGAGCTGCCCACCAACGTGTTCGATGGCGCAAAAGGCACTCTGGATGGCGGCGTCGTAGTCACTGAGTTCGCTGACTTCGAGTGCCCTCACTGCAAGCTGGCTGGATTCTACGTAAAGGACATTGCGCACCGCTACGGAGATCGCGTTGGCTTTGTCTTTAAGAACTACCCCCTGGGCACAGACTGCAACGACAATCTCAAACGCAATGTCCATCCGGACTCCTGCGAAGCTGCCATTGGCGTGCAATGCGCTAAGCGGCAGGGCGCGTTCTGGCCTTTTCACGACAGCACCTTTGATAATCAGGGAGCGCTGGGACGCAGCAAGCTGCTATCCATCGCCAGCCAACTGAGCCTTGACGTGGACGCATTCGAAGAGTGTCTAGAGAAAGACTCTCTCCTCGCCGAGGTGCGCGAGCAGGTAGCCCAGGGACGCAATGCAGGTCTGTCGGGCACACCCACATTCTTCGTCAACGGAAAGCTCCTACCCAGCTCCCACCCGCTGTTTGTCGAGGCCGCTATTCGCTGGGAGTTGACTCAACTGGGCGAGATGCAATTGCCCGAGGACACCGATGGCGTCTTCCCCCGTTGAGCACAATGCAGCGACGGACTGGTGGGAACTTCGTCTCGAGTTGCCCAATGAATGGGCGGCGCTCGCAAGTCAGGCGCTACTAGACCAAGGTGCCACAGGAACGCAGGAAGACCACCCTGGCCTGCACTTCGAAGCCGAAGAAGACGGCCCCATCGTCAGTGGTGACCCCCGCTCATGGACCCCGCCCGTCCCCTCCAACCCCCAAGAGAGCGTGCTGCTCAAGGCCTGGTTTGCGGGTACTCGTGACTACAAGACCTTACTGGAAGAAGTGAGCGTCGCTCTAGAAGCCATCGGCGTTCCAACCCAAGGGGCAAGGCTGACAGCCCTGGCCGATCAGGACTGGAATGCCAACTGGAAGGCGGGCTTCACAGCTTTTCGCCTGTCTCGCCGGCTGCGGATTGTTCCTTCGTGGAGCAACGAAGAGGAAGAAGAATCAGGTGAGAGCTTGCAGCTGGATCCCGGCATGGCCTTTGGTACCGGCACGCACTTCACCACCGCTGGCTGTACTCAGCTTCTTGATGAGCTACTAGCGTCCTGGTCGGGAGCAGCGCCCGCACTCTTAGATGTGGGCACAGGGACCGGAATTCTGGCGCTCGCCGGCCTACGTCTGGGCGCAGCGTCAGCGGTGGGCGTAGACGCCGATCCACGTGCCATCGAGGCGAGCGCCGAGAACGCGCATATCAACGGCCTGACGGAACGTCTGCAGCTCTTTGAAGGCGGTCCCGAGGCGGCCCCACCGGGCACCTTCCCCATCGTGCTGGCTAACCTCATCGCGCCGCTTCTCAGTGAACTCGCCCCTGCCCTTTGCTCCCGTCTGGCACAAGGAGCATCACTGATCCTCAGCGGCATCCTCTGTAGTCAGGAAGCGAGTATCGTCGACACCTTTGGCGAGCATGGGCTACAGACCGTGCAGCGACTGTCGGATGACGAATGGGTCGCGCTACGGATGACACGACGCGCTGGAGACCCACGGTGAATCCACGCTCCCTCGAGGCCTGTCGTGAAACCCTGCGATTGGCGGTCTCTGCCCTCACAAAGGAAAACGGCGGCCAGAACACGAGCCAGCATCTCAGGGCCTGGCTGGCCCTCTATCAAATCACCGAAAAGAAACGGTGGCTCGATTTACTTCGCGGCGCGAGTTCCGCTGCTTCCTTGGATTCCCTGTCGCCAGAGGAGCGGGGAGAGTGGCTCAGGCTTTGCTGCGATTGCTGGGTCATCGACGCTGCAGGCCCTTTTCGAGCGGCAGCCAACAAGCTGGCCGCTGACAAGCTGAGTGGAACTCGGGCGATACCTGGCCTGTTGCGTAACTGGCGAATCACCGGAGAAACAAGGTTTCGAGATCAGGCCCTCGCTCAGTTGCCAGCAAAAGCAGCTGGAAGCGGCTTCGATGAAGCAGCAGCGTTTCACGCCGCCTACCACGCCACGGGTGACGAGCAGCACCTCGAAGCAGCCAGGGCGCCTTTCACCGATTGCTCTCCCATTGATGTTCCACTGCGCTGGTGGCCCCTGGCATGGGACATCCTTCATTGGGACGCACAGCAGGTCGCTGAAACCGTAGCAAGCTGGCAAGACGGCATGCACCCGGCCCACGACATCGTTCCCGCTCTCGCGCCGATCTGTCTGCCTCCCGTTGATCTGGAGGTGCGTTGGTGGGATGCACGCGAGCTGGAAGAGGGCTACGTCGCCGAGGCTGTGACCTTCCCCTACCCCGCTCTGCGCCTGCAGTTCGTCCGCCGCACAAGTCCCGGGCAAGTCGTATTTGCATCTCGACTGGACGGTGAGCCCCGTGAGATCCTAGAAGATGCTGGAATTATTGCCTCACTCCTAAGCAACCTGATCGATGAAGTGAATCGACAGGCGGTCGTCAACCCACCCAGAACGCGTCTGGGCAAGGGGACGATTCGACACAGATAAAGGTGTAAACTGCCCGCATGCGTCCTCCCGAATTAACCAGCACCACTCCATCAGCAGAAGAGAGCGCGATCCCGCGCGAGCTTGAGGTGATCTATTCCGGCGACGACGGCCACATCTATATCTCGGAAGGCGACGGTCTGCGCGCGCATCGACTGACCTGGAGCATTGACGACTTCTCGACGCTCCCAGGGATGCCGGCAATGCCTGGCGTCTGTGGCAGCCTTGAAGACAGTCTGGTCTTCACCAACCCTGTACCGAGCCGCGATGGAAACACGGTCGCTGTATTTGGCCTGTTACCCACCCTTCTCGATGATCGGGAGCTCTACCCGTGGGAGCCATGGATGGGCGAAGAGGCGCCCGACGACGAGTGGGAGGTCGTGCAAGCTGCGGCTGCCGACGAAAATCAGGAAGAGAGCGATGTAGTCGGCCGAGGCATGGTGCTCGTTGTCTACGGCGATGAGGATGAAGACGAGGTGGGCGTCGAGAGTATCGAGGAGAGTGTCGACGACGACAGCCGTGACCTCCCCACCTTCTGGCCGGGAAGCAAGGTCTATGTGATGCACCGCGATGGTGTACGGGTGTGGCAACCGTGGAGCAATGACGAAGGCACCGCCATTCACCTGGAGTGGGCTCCCGACGACAAGCATCTTATGGTCCTGCATCAAGACGAAGAACTCATGCACCTGGATCTGGTGACTTCTACGGGTGAGGGTGAGGACATCCGTATTGCATCAGGAGCACCGCTGTTCTGGTCATGGCAGCCCGGGGGCAGGCGCCTTGCGGTGCGTACCGACCATCCTGAAGATCAAGAGGCTCTTCTGCATCTCTGCGACCCCCTCGACAACATGGAATCGCAGCTCGTTGGCCCAGCAGGATCGTTCTATTCCCCCGCCTGGCACCCAGAAGGTAAAGCCCTTGCCTATGGCAAGCGCGGCGAGCGAGAGGATTGCCTGACCCTTGTGGACCCAATGGGCGAGCCGCTTCGCGAGTTGTTCACCTATCCAGGCAGGGCAGCCTTTCGCTGGGAACCCCAAGGCAGTCAACTCGCAGTAGCCCACGCACCCGAAGGGCACGGGCCCTTCCAGGCCCTTGAGGTGCTCGAATTAGATGGCAGTTCCCGCACTCTGTGGCGAGGCTCATTCATCTGCTTCAAGTGGCTTGCAGACAGTTCAGGTTTTCTGATCTGCAGAAGCGATCTTGAACAGGGTCACTTACATTGGCTCGTCTTGCACCGCGACGGCGCCACCCGGCCCATTGGCTTGCCCTTCGTACCAACACGAGAGACTGCTGTGTCTCTGCACTTCTTTGAACAGGTCTCCCGCGGCCAGCCCTTCAGCTCACGCGATGACCGGTTTGTGACCTACGCAGGATATCCCGTTGAGCCATGCGAGAGCGATAGCGGGACAACCGAGCCCAAACCACCCAACACCCTAGAACCCGAAGACCGACACTCACGCATCCTGGTGACCCCGCTCAACGGATCAAAAACCGTCGCCGTAGGCGAGGGACGCTACGCTTGTTTTCCCTCGAAGTGAATCCCTAGCGGCGCCGATGCCTGCGACCCAGAACACGGTGGCGCAAAAGGAGTAGAAACCAAACATCGACGCCGGTATAATTGCCGCCGGATAATTGCAGGACTATAAGAGCAGTAAGCCACACGCGGTCGCTGCCAACGGAGGTTTTTTGTCCACTCAGCCCAGTTCCCCATCTGCCGAAACCCCCGAACAACTTGAAAGCGTCGTAATTCGCTTCGCTGGAGACTCCGGCGACGGTGTGCAGCTCACCGGTACACAGTTTACCAAGACCTCGGCGCTGGTCGGCAACGACATCTCGACCCTGCCTGACTTCCCCGCCGAAATCCGCGCTCCAGCAGGCACGCTGTTCGGCGTGTCCGGGTTCCAGCTTCAATTCGGCTCCACCGAGATCCGTACCCCAGGCGATCTCCCCGATGTGCTCGTAGCCTTCAACCCTGCCGCCCTCAAGACGAACATTGAGCGACTGCGCAAGGGTGGGCTGGTGCTGATCAACAGCGCTACCTTTACCTCGAGAAACCTCGATAAAGCTGGCTACGAGAACAACCCTCTCGAAGACGATAGCCTGTCGTCATGGCAGGTGATCACAGTCGATATGACCAAGCTCACCCGAGAGGCCCTCAAGGAATCGCCACTCCGCACCAAAGACAAAGACAGGGCCAAGAACCTGTTTGCCCTAGGCATGGTCTATTTCCTTTACAGTCGCCCCATCGAGCACACCGTTTCGTGGCTCAACAACAAGTTCAAGTCCAAGCCCGATGTGGCAGCAGCCAACGTCAAGACACTCAAGACCGGCTACTACTACGCCGAGACCGCAGAGGTCTTCCGCAGCACCTACTCGGTCCCAGAGGCTGAGGTAGCCCCAGGTACCTACCGAAACCTCACGGGCAATCAGGCTACAGCACTGGGGCTGGTCGCGGCCGCTCGGCAGGCTGACCTCGACCTGTTCCTGGGCAGTTATCCCATCACTCCAGCATCAGACATACTTCATGAGTTGAGCAATCTTCGTGCTCACGGGGTTCGCACCCTGCAAGCTGAAGATGAGATTGCTGCCATCTGCTCAGCCATTGGGGCAAGCTATGCTGGTTCCTTAGGAATCACCAGCACATCAGGCCCCGGGCTGGCATTAAAAGGTGAAGCGCTCGGCCTTGCGATGATCGTCGAAATACCCCTGGTGGTGATCAACGTACAGCGAGGGGGCCCATCGACTGGCCTACCTACCAAAACGGAGCAGGCTGACCTCCTTATGGCTTTGTATGGACGTAACGGAGAAAGCCCACTGCCTGTCGTCGCTGCCAGTTCGCCCGCTGACTGCTTTGAAGCCGCCTTTGAGGCCGCACGAATAGCTATCAGCACACGTACCCCGGTTCTGCTTCTCACTGATGGCTATCTAGCCAACGGCTCGGAGCCCTGGGCGATTCCTAATGCAGCTGAACTACCCAAGATCGCGCCTGACTTCCTCCTTGAAGCGGACAATCTCCAGCCCTACTCCAGAGATCCCGAAACTCTGGCGCGGCCCTGGATCAAGCCCGGTACGGAGGGACTTGAGCACCGCGTCGGGGGTCTTGAGAAGGCCGACCTGACGGGCAACGTATCCTACGATCCAGCCAATCACCATCGCATGTGCACGCTGCGGAAGGACAAGGTGGCTCGAATCGCTGCCACCTTACCCGCTACCGTAGTAACCGGTAATTCCGAAGGCGGCGACCTCTTGGTGGTTGGCTGGGGTAGCACCTACGGCTCGATCACCACGGCAGTCCACAAGGCTCGCGCCGCTGGTAAAGATGTGTCCTCGGTTCACCTACGACACCTAAACCCACTACCGCCTGATCTTGGTGACATCCTCAGGCGCTTCGACAAAGTCCTCGTGCCAGAACTCAACCTTGGTCAGTTAGTCAAAGTGATCCGCGCGGAATATCTGGTGAACGCCAAAGGCTGCAACAAGGTGCAAGGCCTTCCATTCACGGTCAACGAATTGACCCAAGCGATCGACGCCGAGCTCTACGGGGAGGTCTAAAGGAAATGACTGAACAACCCATAATTTCCCTATCCCGTGCAGATCTTGTCAGCGATCAAGAGGTTCGCTGGTGTCCCGGCTGCGGTGACTACGCCATTCTCAAGCACGTACAAAGTGCTCTTGCCGACTTGCAGGTCCCCCGCGAAAACATGGTGGTGGTTTCTGGCATCGGCTGCGCCGCTCGCTTCCCCTACTACATGAATACCTACGGCTTCCACAGTATCCACGGTCGCTCTCCGGCAGTGGCAACGGGCGTCAAGATGGCTAATCCAGAGCTTTCCGTCTGGGTAGTGGGTGGTGACGGCGACATGATGTCCATTGGTGGCAACCACCTGATCCATGCATTGCGGCGCAATGTGGACCTTACGATCCTGCTGTTCAACAACGAGATCTACGGCCTAACCAAAGGTCAGTTCTCGCCCACCTCAGGAATCGGTAAGCGCACGAAGTCGAGCCCCATGGGCTCCATCGACCCAGCCTTTGACCCCGTCAGTCTCGCCCTCGGGGCCGGAGCCAGCTTTGTGGGCCGAACTGCTGATATGTGGGGCAAGCACTGCCAGGCCATGATCAAAGCTGCGCATGCGCACAAGGGTGCCTCGTTCATCGAGATCCTTCAAAACTGCATTATCTTCAATGACGGTGCTTTCGAGCACGAAGTCGGCAAGAAGACCAAGAACGACAGCACTGTCGAGCTTGTCCACGGCGAGCCGCTGATCTTTGGCAAAGAGAACAACCGCGGTATCCGCGCGAATGGACTGGAACTCGAGGTCGTTGACTTGGGCGATGAATTTAGCGAGAGCGACCTACTCGTCTACGACAAAACCAATCCGAATCCAGGAATGGCGCAGATGATCGCCGCTATGGGGATCTCAGATGGCGATATGCCTCTGCCTGTAGGAATGTTCAGACAGGTTGAACGGGCCAGCTACGAGAGCTCTATGGAAGCTCAGGTGCGTGCTGCTCAGGCCAAATCTGGCGGTAGCAAGCCTGACTTGCAGGGCCTTTTTGAGCAGGGCGATACCTGGACCGTTGAATAAGTCTGTAGACGCGGAAGCCGAAGGCAGATAAGACAGATAAATGTCTCAGGCGCCGCAATTCTTGCTCATGCAGGCTCGTAACCCGGGCGATCCGGGCAGAGCCCATGAGCAGCAGTGCTTTGAGGAGACCTTGGGGGTACCTGCAGGCAGCATACGCTCGTGGGACCTCTTATCAGGAACGCCACAACCAGAAGATCTCGAGCAGGCTGACATGCTTCTTGTCGGTGGTTCAGGTGACTACTCGGTACTCGATGACCTGCCCTTTGTTACCGGCTTCATCGACTTTCTAGGCGACGTGTTGATACCGAGCAAGATCCCAACCTTCGCCTCATGCTTTGGCTTTCAGGCCCTCGTGCTGGCAGCAGGCGGAGAGCTTGTGCGAGATCCTGAGAGGGCGGAAGTCGGCACCTTTCCCATCTCAGTCAGTGAAGCCGGCCGTGCCGATGCTCTTCTCGGTTCCCTATTTCCCAGCTTCAAGGCACAACTTGGCCACAAGGACCGAGTCGAGACGATGCCATCAGGCCTCACCTCTCTGGCGGCTTCAGAGCGAGCCCCTTGCCAGGCGCTGCATGTAGAAGGCAGCTATATCTACGGTACGCAGTTCCACCCTGAGCTCTCTCGTGAAGCCAACATCTACCGCTTCAACCTCTACCGCGAGCGCTACAAAGGCAGCGCCGCCGACAGCAGTAGCGAAGTTTCAGACTCTCTTGAGCCGACCCCGCATGCATCGGCCCTGCTACCTCGATGGGTCGAATTGGTTCGTTCAAACGCCTAAGTCAGTTCCTCTTCATCGGAGTTTCACCTCGCCTCAACATCCCCCCAATATGGATTGCGCATAGTTCGCTCAGGGAGATCGCTATTTTGACTACACAAGGGGCAAGAAAACACCGTATCCACCAGCTGATCTTGTGCGCAGTCATCTTGCTGCTGTGCGCCGCTATGGCTCCGGTGCTTCAGGCACATCCACAAGCCCAACGCTCGAACATCAATACGTCCCCGCTGTATCTCGAGCCCAGCCTGGAAGAGGTAGAGCAAGCTCTAGCCGATGCCGCCTGGGAGTATGATGTGCCCCTCGAGTTGATGGCGGTAGTCGCCCACACCGAATCCCGCTGGAGGCACCGGCCGGAACGGAGCTCTCGTGATGGACGGCGGGGCTTGCTCTCTCTCAGCCCTGACCGAGTGCTACAGGCAGCCCACGAACTGGGAACTACGCCCCAAGATGTGGTCGAGGATCTGACGACGCACACCCGAGCATTTGCCTTATTACTGGATTCTCAACGGCCCGAGGGCTCCCTGGCACTCGGAACCTGGAGGGACGCACTGGCCTGGACCTTGGAGCTCTCCCCGGCTGGGAGCGAGCAATTAGTCGACCGCTGGTTCTACATGCTCGATAGCGGTGTCATCGACCGACTGGACAGTGGGGAGCCCGTGGCCATCCCGCCCACCCCAATCTCTTCCAACTACCTCGGCCTGTTTGCCGCAAGCATGGGTAATCAGGCCCGCAGCGCTGACTACCCCGGTGCTAACTGGAACCCAGCAGCTTCCTGCAACACGCCCTATTGCCTCTACCCTCGCATCGTCGGGGATATCGACATGGTGGTGATTCATACCGCTGAGGGAAGCTATGCGGGTACCATTTCCTGGTTCCAGAACTGCGATGCGGGAGTTTCAGCTCACTACGTTGTCAGCGAAGCTGGTTCCATAACGCAGATGGTCGCCGAGGAATATGTCGGCTGGCACATCTCCGCCTGCAACGGCCATTCCCTCGGAATCGAGCACGAGGGCTACGCCGCTGATTCCTGGCACCCAGATGCCATGTATCAAGCCTCCGCCGCGCTCACAGCCGACATCCTCGCTGACTGGAGTATCCCGGTGGATAGAGACCACATCGTGGGACACAATGAAGTGCAGTCTCTATGCAGCACCAACCATTGGGACCCAGGACCTGGTTGGGACTGGAACTACTACATGTCGCTCATCGGTGGCGAGAACACCGTCGACCTCACCGAATTGGTGGGCTACATCCGCCACACTGACATCTACGACGCCAGCGCAGGGATCTCCGGGGCGACCGTGAGCATCGATGGACATGGCACCGCACAAGCGGACTCGGCAGGCTACTACGTATTCGATGAGATCCCGCCGGGTACATGGACCATCTGCGCAAACGCCAGCGGCTACGCCGAAAACTGCCGCACAAAGACCGTTCAAGCTGACTTGACCAATTGGGGCTCGATTCTGCTTGAGCCTTCACTGGGTGATGACGACGACACCAGCGGCGACGACGACGACACCAGCGGCGACGACGACGACACCAGCGGCGACGACGACGACGACACCAGCGGCGACAATCAGAGCATCGTCGACGACGACGATACCAGCGGCGATAATGACGACACCACCTGGGGTGACAACGACACCAATGGCGATGAAGCGCCCGATGTGAGTGACCGCAATGGCTGCGGCGGCTGTTCGGCTAGCCAAGCACAGGTCAACCCCACCAGCTGGCTGCTACTGCTGCCTCTACTCTCCCTTGTGAGTCGACGAAGGCCTGGTCGTAGAGACTCTCAGAACTGACGCAGCCCCGAGAACAGGCCTCTCAACTCATCGAGACCAGGCTCAAAGACCTCTGTATACAAGCGATCATAGAGCGCCGCTCTCGCCGGATCGGGCTGCACCAAAGGACTCTCAGGCACCATGGCGGCAACCGCTTGATCCATTGAGGGATGTAGGCCTGCACCCACCGCCGCGACAATGGCCGCGCCTCGAGCAGAGAGCTCTACGGACTCAGGCCGTCGCACCGGACGGCCTAAGACGTCAGCCAGGATCTGTACCGCAAGATCAGACTGGGAGCCACCACCACCGACCCGCACCTCTCTGATCCTATCGCCACTGACCTTCTCAAGGAGTTCCGAGCCCCGACGTAGATCCATGGCAATGCCCTCGAGCAGGGCGCGATAGATATGTCCGCGGCGATGCACCTCGCGTAAGCCAACGACAACTCCCGTCTCATTGGGTTCTTGAAGGCTTGGCGACCAACGCGGCCAGACCACAAGCCCGTCGGAGCCTGGTGGAATATCCATCGCCTCCTGCTCAAGAAGCGCCTCGACCGCTACTCCTTCGTGTTCAGCCCGTGCCGTCAGATCACCTGCCAGTTCCCGAGCAAACCAGCGAACTGTCCAAAAACCACGAAAGACCATGTACTCAAGCTGCCAAGACTCAGGCTCCACAGCGGCAATCGTGAGCCAGCGATAGCTACTGCTTGCGCGCGGCACCCCCGATGCAATTGCAATGCTCGAGGCAGTACCCAAGCTGACTACTGCAAGGTCTGGTCGCCCGCTGCGGACCCCTATTCCCAAGGCCTCACTCTGCTTGTCCCCGCCGCAGCTGATGACCGGCAAGCCCTCTGGCAAGCCAGTAGCCTGCGATGCTGAGGAGCTGACTTCACCGATCTTGTCACCGGCCTCGACCACCTCGGGAAGCCAGGCGCGTTGATAGCCCAACAAAGAGTAGAGCAGGCCAGGACCTGCCCATGTTCTCTTTTTTACATCGACAGGAAGCACGCCAGCGAGACCGCCAGGGGCCAATGCCATGCGTGAGCAGAGTTCAAAGTTGAGCCAGGCCTCAAGAGGCGCGACCCAGCGAAGCTCCGACAAGAGCCTGGGATCCCTGCCTCGCCACTGACGCGGCATAGAGCGAGACATTAAACGAGGAATTAATGCATCTGCACCGAGCAGACGCAGTAGTACACGCAAGGGAACGGACGACTGCGCACTGACATCAGCAGAGCGGCGGTCTAACCACGAGATCGCATCACGAAGGGGAACGCCTTGCGCATCCAGAGCAAGGTAGACACCCCGCTGAGTGGTAAGGGAAGTTGCTGCAATGCGGCTCGGATCGCCGCCCCAGCCCGAAAGACAGCGACGAATAGAATCAAAAAGACAGTCCCGAATATCAATCGGGTCCTGCTCGACCGCACCCGGCTGGGGGTAGCGCATGGGCTGATGCTTTGCGCTCGCTTGAGAGACAATTATTCCCTCTCTATCAAACAGCAGCGCGCGCGAACTCTGGGAGCCCGAGTCCAACGCAAGGACCAGATCAGGATGGCTCGGTGTGTTCGGTACGGTCACGAGGTGCAAACCATAGCAGGCTCAGCTTATGAGCAAGCCCGCGCAGACAAAGGTGATTCACGCTAGGATTGGCCGCCGTGAAAAGTTACCTCGCCACGATTGTTGTTTGCCTCCTGCTCGGTGGCTGCGCCCCTTGCTCGGAAAGCTGCACACAGCAAGCTGCCGCCTACGAGCTTTGCCTGGCCTCCTGGGGGCTGGAATGGGCGGACCTCGGAGCTACCGACCGAGAGGACTTTCGCTATAGCTGCATAGACAGCAATCAGGTCTGGGTACAGTCTCTCGACGAGCAGAGTGCGTCATCACAAAAGCAGCAGTGCACCGCTCTGGCTAACGAGCTGCGCGGCGAGACGAACTGTGAAGAAGCTTGGGAGGCTCTGCTCAACTACGGCGTCGAACCCTGAGCAGCCCGAGCGCACCAAGCAAACCGAGCAGAAGCGCCGAAGACCGTGGCGATGAGTCAGCGGCGGCGTTGCAGCCCCCGCCTGTCTGATTGGTAGCCGTGACCGGGCTATAAGCAGTGCTGACATCCTGACTAAGGAGGACGTTGCCGAACCCTGTAGCGGACTGTCCCAAGCTATCGGTAACCGTCACCACCAGCGACGGGAAGCGCTGCAGATAAGCGGTGCGATTTACGTCGGTGTCGGCAGGTGCGTTCCAAAACACCGACGACCCAGTAGCCGGTTCATCAAACCAGGACTCCATATCGGTCTGCCACTCGTAGGTGAGGTTGTCATCAGACGATATCACCAGCACTTCAGCCCGGAGCCGCGAGCCCAACTCGACCTGGAAACGGTCGGTGATTACACCGCCAACGATGCGTGGCGGGGCGGTCTGGTCAATACACTCGTTGTCAATAGTGCCGTCACAGTCATTGTCGAGCTCGTCACACCACTCAACCGCCCCACTAAAGACGTTGTCGGCATCATCATTACAATCGCCAACAGCCTCCGTCTGTCCATCACCATCGTCATCGAAGAACGTGGTGCCTTCATCGGTAATTCCATTGCAGTTGTCATCGAGGAAGTTAAGACCCTCTTCGGCCGAAGGATAGATGGCAGCACCATCTGCGAACCCATCACCGTCGAGGTCCGCCGCGTTGTCGTTGCAGTCTCCAAAAGGCGCCGCAGCCAGGCCAGTGCAGACACCATCTCCCACAGAGGGGCCCTGTCCGAGACAGATACTTCCGTGTTCACAGTAGCCGTCGCAGTCATCGTCCCAGGAGTCCGTCTGTTCGTCGACGATGCCATTGCAGTTGTTGTCGTAGCCGTCTAGCTCTTCGACCGCCTGCGGGAAGATCTCAGGATTGTTCTCATCGCAGTCCCCCTGGTTCGGATCAAAGCCATCGCCATCTACATCCTGAGTCGACAGGGGAAAGTCCACAGCGGCCACAAAGGAGTCAAACCCACAACTGACATCCATCCGTTACCCGCAAGGAGAGAGGCTGCAGACCAGTAGGTATCGACGGCGAATGATCATCAATGTCGATGACAAAAGTCACAAAACCATTCTCGTCAGGGAACTCATCTTCAATGAGCAGACCACCGAGAAACAACTCGACATACAAGGAGTCAGGTGGCTGTTCCTGATCGAAGACGCGCGCAGTCACCTCAAGGTTTTGCCACTGGTGATAGAAGCTCGCTTCTACGGGACTGACCACCTCTACAGAAGGCGGAGTGCAGTTAAGCGCACTCTCGCCGTTGCCAAGCAGAAAGACCGTGAACTGAGGGCGAACAGGATCTGACGTAAAGATATTCAGTTGCGCCGACACCGCTTGTAGATTGTTGGGTACAAAAGCCAGATCAAACAAAGCTGCTGAGCCGGGAACGATTGGCGTCGTAAGCACCGCTGCAGACTGCTCGTTGAGCCAGTCACAAGCAGAAAGAGCCTGCCCTGGGCAGGTGATCGTGAATGCAGGCTGCGAGTCGGATTGAATCAGCTCGACAGACGTAATCTGTAAGTCCTCATCACCCTGATTACGCACCTCAATGGTGCGACGACTCTCGACGCCGAGGAACTGAAATCCCCAGTCCACGATGTTGTCAGAGACTCGCGCGTCCGGCCCACCGCTTGCCTGCCGGCCTATAAAGGCGACTGTCTTCTCTGCTTCGTCAGGATCGTCTGAGAAGATCTCCATGGCCGCGAAGGTGTCCTGACTCTCTGAGGCGACGTAGAGCACCTCGATGACAGCGTGTTCGTGGGGCTCAATGGTGTCCGGGATCGTCTCGGTCAGGATGCTCCAGTTCGAGTCACTCTGATAGTTCAGCGTGACCTCCTCGACAAAAAGAGGACGATCACCAGCGTTATGAACGAAGACCTCAGAGGTCACAACGGTTCCGACGGGCAGGACATCAATCTCGATGAGCCGCTCGGGCACGTAGATGTCCTGAAACTCAACCCGTGTGCTTGAGGTGTAGGTCGTGCCCGCGTCGGTGTCAGCAGGAGTACAGGCGCCCAGGGACAGCACAACAGCAAGACACAAAAAAGCAGACAGGCTACGCATAAAGAGACCCCGATTCGTTCCAGACGCTCAATCTAACAACGGCTCAAGCTAGCGTCCACCAGCCCTTTGTGCCCGGTTCTCAACGAGCCAATGCTGCAAACCACTCAAGGAGAAGCCAATTCAAGGTGCAGAACGTATCCGCTCGGTAGCTGGTGATGACAGGCAACCGCAATGACCATTGGGCTGTCAGGATCAACAGCAAGGGCTCGCACAGTCCGTTCTGGGTAGGATAGTGAATAGCCATCATCATTGACGATGGTCCCTGTCGCCAGGGACAAAGAGTCGAAGACCACAAAATCAAGATCAGACTCTATTGCCCAATCACTATCCGGCTCATCGGGAAGATAGGGGGCATTGCCCTGCTCACCCGGCAGGTTGTCCCACTCCAAAGAGACCGAGAGCCAGCCGCGCTGATTCAGAGCCAGAGAATAGTAATCCACATCGCCCGAATACCACCCCTCAACCCGGACTACCTCACTACCGTTGTTACCTTCGACAACGTGGGCGGGCCAAATAAAATCATCGCGGTCCGGGTCGAAACCGCAGGAGGCCGTCGCGCCACGTATTCTCGCTACCGCCGGATAGGGAAGAGGGGCCAACTCCTGGATCTGATCGTCCAGAACTGTCACATCCTCAAGCAGATCAACAATAATCGAAGTCACCACGGGTGGTTTGTCCGGCTCAATATGCAGATACAATGGCCAGCCTTCGCAGGCGCCAAGAAAGAGCACTGAGCACAACACTGGGGCCAAGCGAAGCCCCTTCAAGAAGAATGCAGACATGTTCTGGCAGTATAGCAGCGGCACGGTCTGTTCATGGGAGATGGCAGCCTTGAGACAGGGGTTGGCTCTATCGTCTGAGCCATTGGAGTACACTGGAACGCAGCCATGACCGACCTACATGCGAAACACTTCCAGCAATGAGTGGAATCAAGGACTCGATTAAGGATCTCCTCTCGCAGGTCTTTGGCCGCGCTGACTTCGCTGATGTGCTGGAAGACCGCTGGGAGTACTCCGAGACCTTCGAAGGCCAAGTGATTGCAGGAGAGCTCCCATCGACACGCACCAGAGCCCCAGCTAGCCCTAAAGTCCTCTCACCCACGGCGGAG
>Ga0163179_10000498_pt1 | contig 28332 bp, 26 predicted proteins | sample AtlANTMetagenome_FD_109643 | JGI IMG/M metagenome (GOLD analysis project Ga0163179, IMG submission 109643) | Marine eukaryotic phytoplankton communities from the Atlantic Ocean - Atlantic ANT 2 Metagenome | ecosystem: Environmental > Aquatic > Marine > Oceanic | place: North Atlantic Ocean...
CGATCACAGGCATCCATGAACTCATCCGGTTTCTCGGTGTTAAAACTGAACATGTGGTAGTGGCACGGCACCACCATCCGCGCCCCGATTGCACGGGCCAGGGCCGCGGCTTCCATTCCGTTGAGGTTTCCTGCCACTCGTCTCTCCGGCTTATTCCCATTGATCGGGAGCATGGCCAGGTCGGGGCGTCCATCCAGCAACTGCTCCACCAGTGTTTCGTGCCAGAGAGTATCCCCACTGTGGTAGACGCTGAATTCTCCGAAGCCGACCTGGAACCCGAGAAACCTGCAGCGCCCAAGTTCGTCCCTCTCCACTTCATTATGAGCCGCGGAAACCCCCTTGATTTCCCAGGGGCCCTTGAATTTTCCTGTATTCTCGTCCAATCCAAGATAGTCGACTGCAGCACCTCCCAGGCGCTCCCTTGCAAACTCGATATTCGCTTCCGGGAGGATCAGGGTCACCCCGTTCCCGGCGGCCGCGATAGCACTCAGGGTCTCTCCATCCAGGTGATCGGTGTGGTTATGACTTGATGTGACGCAATTCACGAAACCCAGGCAACCGGGATCGATTACCCTCTCGGTCATCCGCACATGCGGCTTGTCGGTATCCTCATACTTCCTGGTGAGAGAATCTGAAAGATAGGGATCAAAGAGAAGAAACTGCCCGTCCCACTTCAGAAGAAATCCACTCTGCCCCAGCCACCAGACATGAAAGCATTCCTTGCCCCCTCCGACTGCCTGGATATCAGCAAGCAGGGCATCATCCTTCTGGGAGGCCTCAATCATCCCTCACCCCAGGGTCTCCTTCACCCGTTGCACACCTTCGACCATGTTGCAGAGCTTCTTCCGGGCCGCCCACCGGGCCGTCTGGCTGAGTCCGCAATCAGGAGCAAATACAAGCCGCTCGGGAGGAGCGAATTCCAGACAGGCCTTCACCTTCTTCTGCACCATTTCCGGCGTCTCAATAAGATAACTCTTCACGTCAATGATTCCGACCGCCACATCCATTTTCCGGGCTATTTCGCCAATCACTTCCAGTTCGGCATATTCACGGTTGGCCATTTCGAGGTGCAACTCATCCACATGAAGCTCCATGAAATCCGGGAACAGCGGAGCATAACGACGATACCCTACCGGATGACCCTTGAAATTCCCAAAGCACAGGTGAGTACAGAGCCGCGTCCTGCCCACAACCGATTCCACTGTCCGGTTGAAAATATCAACAAAGCGCCCGGTATCCTCCTTGTATCCGTAACAGCTCATCGAGGGCTCATCGACGCAGATCTCCTCGCAACCGGCCTCTACAAGATCCTCAAGCTCCTTGCGGATGAGAGGAAGAAGAGCCTCGGTAAGAGCCCACCGGTCAGGATAGGATTTCCCGGGCAGGAGCCTTCCGCTCATCGTGAACGGGCCCGGAACACTGACCTTCAGAGCCTGTCCCCGGGGCGCTATTCTCCGCAAGCGCTCAAATTCCTCCACCGTTCCCAGACCCCGCGGAGCTGACAACTCCCCACAGACCTCATGCTTTCCCCGTTGATCATGAGCCGGCGGACCCCATTTGCGGGGAGAATCCGCCTCCAGCGAGATTCCCTCCAGGTGACCATAAAAACTAAGATTGAAATCAAAGCGAGTCTGCTCCCCGTCGGTAATGACATCCAACCCGGCACCCAGCTGGTCGCCGATCGCCACAGTCGTCGCATCATCCTGCATCTCCTCGATATCAGTCGACCCGAACTCCCCGAGTCTCCCTGAACAGGATTCCAACCAGGCAGGAAAGGGATAACTTCCCACCACCGAGGTTCGCAGTGGCTGCTCCTTCATGATTCTTTTCCGAGGTTCTGGTAAAGCCTGGCCATTCGCCGGGCATGCTCATCGTAAGCAGCTTCAAAGAGCTCTGTCGAGCGCTCCGGCCCCACCGTGCAGGCAGCTGCCAGGACATTTGGAGGAGCACCACCTGCGGCCAGGCGCTGCGCGACCTCTGCCTTGATCGCGTTGATCAGGATTACCCCGCCAACAGTAGACAGGGGGGCCACCTTCTCTGCCAACCCTTCCACCTCCACCGCCGCATCGCCCACTGGAGCGCCGGTATCGAGGATATAGTCCGAAAAATCCGAGAGCTTCTTTCCGTCCTCCCTCTTCGCTCCGCTCGCCTCCGAATGTTCCCCACTGACCATTGCCACAACCTTGACTCCCCTCCCCTGCAACTCTTCAGCCATTTCGACGGGCACCACGTTCGTCCCACTGGAAGAGACGACAAGGGCCGAATCCTCGTCCGTAATATCAAAGTTGCGCAGGATCCTGGCGGCAAAACCCGGCACGTTCTCCAGATACATCGCCTGTCGCTGCCCATTCGCTCCCGTCGCCAGGTTGTGAAAGGTCAGGGACAATTCCACGATGGGGTTCCATCCGGGAAACGATCCATATCGAGGCCACATCTCCTCTACCATGATCCTGCTGTGTCCCGAGCCAAACAAGTGCACCATGCGACCCCGCAGAATCGTTTCGGCGAATTGATCCGCCACCTGGTCAATGACATCCGCCTGGGCAGACACCGTCTCAAGCAGGCCGGCGCACAACCGCAGATAATCTTCGCTGGCTTTCATTACGTTTCATATCGCCGCATTGCAAAATAGGCAGCCCCATAAGCTCCCGCCATGGGGCCAAGCGCGGCACGACGAATCTCTACCTGTCCTCCGCCCGGGCGCCACTCAAATTCTTCCATCCAGCCCCTCAATCTCTCCTCGATCTCATCCCAGGCCTCGGAGATTCCTCCTCCGATAAGGACCAGTTCCGGGTCCAGGATATTCACGAACGAGGCAACCGCAACCCCCAGCGCCCTGACCGAGCGCCCCCACACCTCAAGCGCATGCTGATCTCCCCGCCGGACTGCATCCACCAGATCCCGGGTGGACTCATAGCAACCGTCCGAGCGTTCCCGCACATTGTGATTCCCAATCATGTCCTCAAGAGCCCCGGGCATCCCACAGATATCAGTTTCTCCATTTAGATCGAGAGACGCATGCCCGAGATGCCCTCCCTTACCGAAATGCCCCCGGAGAAGACGCCCCTCCGTCACAATTGCACCGCCGACCCCTGTCCCGAGCGTCAGCAGAATCACATCCTCCACCCCGGATGCGGCCCCTTGCCAGATCTCTCCCATCAGGGCAGCGTGAGCATCATTCAGAACCGCTGCCGGCCGTCGAAGGGCCTCCGGCCATTCCAGCCCTTCCAATCCTTCCAATCGTCCAGGCATGGAAACAATATGACTGGCCTCCCGGTTCGCAAATCCTGGCGAGGACACTCCAACCACTGAGCATTCCCGGGACTCTCGCCCTTCAAAGCGCTGCAGCAACTGACGTATTTCGAACAGGAACGCAGGATCGCCTCCTTCCCATTCCCCGTCCCGGGCAGGAGCGACATCTTCATGAAGCAAATCCCCGCTGGCGAGGTCGAAGGCTGCTCCCTTGATCAGCGTGCCTCCAAGATCGATACCGATTCCAAATGCACTCATGTCATCCTCTTCAGGCCTCTGTCACTCCCCAACCGCCATCCACATGCAGGACCTGTCCCGTCATGAACCTTCCGGCCTCACCAAGAAGACAGAGGACCGCCCCATCAAGATCCTCCGGCGTTGCAATACGACCACCATCCAGCGGTTGCTTTTTCTCTACGAACTCCATGATCGACTCGTTTTCCCTGGCCCGCTCCGACATCGGGGTCTCCACCAGGGCCGGGGCAATGACATTCACCCGGATGTCCTCCTTTGCATAAAAGGAGGCTAAGGACCTCGAAAACCCCTCAATGCCAGCCTTGGCTGCCGCATAGGCATGCGAGGCAAAATGCCGCGGCGATGGCGAAAAGCCCAGCACGCTCCCCATGTTCAGGATAGTGCCTCCGCTTTTCTGCGACCTGAAACGCCGCACCGCCGACCGGTTCGACATCATCACAGAGGTAAGATTCTGCCGGATTGTGTAGTCCCACCCCTCATCACTCAATTCGTGCAGAGGACCATCTCCGGCACCTCGCCCACTTCCGCCTGCCACATGATACATTCCATGCAACTCACCGAATTCGTCACAGGTGGCATCAATCAACTTTTCCACTTCCCCCGGTTCCGCCGCATCGAGGTTCAGGCCTACCGCATTTTCCCCCAGAGCCTCAAGGGCATGGGCCACACTCTCTTCTGAACGCCCGCACACTCCGACCCGGGCACCATTATTGATGAGCGCCCGGGCCGCTGAGAACCCCAGACCGGTGGTTCCACCCACGATCACAAAAGTCCTCTGTGCTAACCCTAAATAATCCATGTCACGGTCATTGACGAGCAGCCACCTGCTCTTTTCAAGCCTCACCTTCACCCGCAACCCGGGAATACCTCCGGAACAGGAGACTTCATTCCGGCAGGAGGGAGGAATGATGGTGGAGAATCGGACGGGCTGCATCCACGTCCATCACGAAGGTGAAACGTGCCCCAAAGCGTTTTGCCTCACCCTGTTCATTGATCAGCCAGTCATAGACCCCGCTGATCACATGCTGACTTCCTGAACCTGCCTGTTCCCGCACGGTTTCATCCCGCAGGATCACCTCAACCTCCCTGTCATCCGTAATATGGATGAAATAGGCCGCGATTGTTTCTTCCGTATCAAATATGCGCCCTGCAAAGGTAGGGACAAGCACAGCCGACTCCCCATAGAGTCCCCCTACGCCGCCCAAGTCCCGTGAATTTACTCCCTCGACCCATTGATCAAGGACTTTTCTAAGCTCTGACACCTTGTCACTCATGATTTATTCCCGATTCTTCAATTTCCATATCATTCGGCAACAACCTCTCCGCCGGCCACCCGGAAAAGAGGCGGAGACTCCTGTCCCAGCCACGCAACACTGGTGGTGGTAATCAACTGCTGGGATTTCTCCGGCAGATATTCCATCAACGCGTTGCGCCTCCCTGTGTCGAGTTCTCCAAAGACATCGTCAATCAGATAAACAGGCGCAATCTCACGCTCCCGCTCCAGAAGATCTCCCTGACCCAGCTTGAGAGCGAGAGCCATCGTCCGCTGCTGACCTTCACTGCCGAACTCCGCTGCTCCACGGCCATTGAGGGTGAGAAGCACATCATCCCGGTGCGGTCCGACAATCGTCTTACCCTGCCGCCGCTCCCGCCCCGCCTCCGACGCATAGGCCTCTGCCAGGTTCCCATACCCTGATCCCTTGTAAAAAATCCCTACCTCCTCCGCCTTCCCGCTCACTCCCTCCTGGGCATCGGCCACTGGTTTGACCAGGGATTCAACAAGAGACCGCCGGATACGCTGCACCACTTCCCCATGCTCAACCAGAAGAGTTGTGTAAGCTGAAATCTGGTCCTCATCCGGAACGCGCTGCTTCAGAAGAAGATTACGAGCCTTCAGCGCCCGCCGGTATCTCATCAGGTGCCGCCGATAACCCGGATCGATCTGGCCCGCGGCAAAATCCAGGAACCTCCTCCTTGTCTCACCGGGCCCTCTTACCAGCTCAAGATCCTCATTCCCCATCCAGACCAGCAACCCTCCCGAGGAGAGATACTCTCCCTGGGAAGCGACCCCCTCTCTTTCAACCTGAAGATCCAACCCCTCGCCATTCCTCGTCACCCGGCGCTGTTCCCCCCAGCATTCACCAGCCACCCCGAACTCCTGCTGTTCAAAGCGCTTTAAGTTCCCCAGACGGTGAGTTCGGGGGGACTGGAGCCTTACCAGCACGCAGACGGCCTCCAGCAGGGAGGTTTTACCCTGTGCGTTTTCTCCTACAAAAACAGCACTCTCGCCTGGCAAGTCCAGATTTAGCACCCTGAAGCAGCGAAAGTCCACAAGGCGCAGGGAACGAATCACGGCGAAGCATTTCCCGGACAACCCCCGTCATCAATTCGAAACCTTCACTTTGCCCTTGAAATCACAAAAACACGAATAAACTTCGCACACGCTCAGCGGCCAGCACCGCTAGCCCATTGGAAACCCATTCCCCCGCTCCCCAAGTTCAATCCCCGAAAGCCAGGCTAGCCCGGTCAAAACTCATGATCGAAGTAAACAATCTCACCAAGCAGTTTGGGAACAAGACCGCAGTAGACGACCTCTCCTTCTCGGTAGAGAAGGGAGAAGTTCTTGGATTCCTCGGACCCAACGGAGCCGGGAAGTCCACTACCATGCGGATTATCACCGGCTTCATCCCGGCTGACGGTGGAGACGTCAGCATCTGCGGAATCCCGGTTGCCCAGAAACCTGAGGAGGCAAAACGCAAAATCGGATACCTTCCCGAGTCCGCTCCCCTCTATGCCGACATGACCGTCACGGGATTCCTCCGGTTCTGCGCGAGCATCCGGGGATTTTCCGGCGCCGCCCGGAAAGAGGCTGTCGACCGCGTCATTGAAACATGCTTTCTCCAGACCGTGGTCCATCAGTCCATCGACACCCTCTCAAAGGGGTATCGACACCGCACCTGCCTGGCTCAGTCTCTTCTTCATGATCCCGAGGTCCTCATCCTCGACGAACCTACCGATGGTCTGGACCCCAACCAGAAACACGAAGTCAGAAAACTGATAAGTGAACTCGGCAAGGAGAAGACCATCATCTTCTCAACCCATATCCTCGAGGAAGTCGACGCCTCCTGCACCCGTGCAATGATCATCGACCAGGGCAGGATCGTCGCCGAAGGGAGCCCGGAAAATCTTCGCGAAAAAGGCTCCGGCTCTCTCACCGAACTCTTCCGTAAGCTGACCACCTCGGACGTGGTCGCCTGAATCAAGCACCTCTCTTCCTTTCGTCATGTCTGCCATAGGAATCATCGCCATCCTCATTCTCTTATCGGTCCTGATCGGAGGGCCGCTGCTTATCTCCAACATCCGGGCCATATTCTGCCGGGAGGTGACCTCCTTCTTCACCTCCCCCCTCGCCTATGTCCTGATCTTCATCTTCCTCGTCGCGATCAATGCCCTGACCTTCCTCTGGCCCGGGCGGGAACTGATCGAAAGCGAACAGGCCGCCCTGAAGGACTTCTTCTTCTACTATCACCCGTGGGTCCTTGCCTTTTACGCGCCATTGCTGGCAATGCGCACGCTCTCCGACGAGCACCGGCAGGGCACCATCGAACTGATCTCCACCATGCCTGTTCGCACCATCGAGCTGGTCTGCGGAAAATTCCTGGGCAGCTTCATGCTCCTTTTCGCCTCTCTCTTTTTCACGGTTTCGGTCTGGATCACCGTTTCGATCCTCGGGGACCCCGACCACGGCCCCATCATTTCCGGTTATCTCGGAAGCCTCTTCGTAGGCGGCACCTTCATCGCGGTTGCCATCGCGGTCTCAGCCGTCACCCGTAGTCAGGTAATCTGTGTCGCGGTCTCCATTCCGATCTGCCTCATGCTCTGCATCATCGGTTTCGATCCGGTCCAGAATTTCTTTGCTGATAGCGGAGTCCGCTTCCTCTCATTTACCGGGGAACTCCTCGCCTCGATCAGCGTCATGCCCGCCTTCGTGGACTTTTCCAAGGGCCTCATCGAGCTTCGCTATCTCTTCTACTTCGTAAGCATAATCGCGCTCTGTCTCTTTATCACAAACACCGTTCTCCAGAACAAAAGAGCCTGAAATCCTAACCAGAATCTCTGCCGTCGCAATGAAAGCACTAACCAGGTCGAAGACCATCGGGGGAGTCCTCCTCCTCTGCCTTCTGGTAGCCTCCCTGAACGTTATCGCCAAACGACTCGCCACCGCCCGGTGGGACACCACGGATGGCAACGTTTACACCCTCACCGAAGGAACTCGCTCCATCATCAAGAAGGCCAAGGACTCCGATCGCCGCGTTACGATCCGGTTCTACATGAGCAACCCGGAGGATGTTCAACTACCCAAGAAATACGTCGACTATTCCAAGAGGGTTAAGGACCTCCTTGAAGAATACGCCAAGCTCTCAAACGACTCCATCGTCGTGCAGACCTTTGTCCCCGTTCCCAACTCACAGGAGCAGGACGCTGCTGAACTCGATGGCATCCAGTTGAGGGATCCCCGCATGGACATGGCCCAGAGCTCCAACCTGGACGATTACGACTACAACCAGCTCGCCAGTCAGCCCTATTATTTCGGCCTCTCAATCAGCAGCCTTGAAAAAATCGAACGAATCCCGTTCCTCGACCCGGAGCTGGAAAGGAAACTGGAATACCAGCTTTCACGTTCCATCAGCGCGGTCACTCGCAAGTCCATGCGCAAAATCGGACTCCTGGAGGGTAATGAGATGTCACTGGGAGGATCCCCTGGAATGATGGGGGCCCCGGGCCGCCCACCCTCCGTGATCTACCGCCATCTGGCCCGCGAATTTGAAATCGTGAACGTCCCCTTCGACGTCGGCCCCATGAAGCCAGGCGACACCGACCACCCATTCTCGGACCTCGACCTCCTTCTCATTGTCCACCCCGTCAAGATCAACCGACCCCAGTCCCCCCAACCCGGCATGCCTCCGATGGGCAACACGACCCTCGAGCTGATCTCCAAGGAAACCCAGTATGCCATCGATCAGTACCTGGTGAATGGCGGAAAGGCCGTGGCCTTCCTCGACAACCAGCATTTTGTCTCCCGGTTCTTCGACATTTACTCGGCACCACTCCCCTTCGCCCAACAAGACCGCAATCCGCAGTGGTACAAGGATCTCTACGATCTTTTTGAAAGAAGTGGGTGGGAGCACTATCGCTCAGGTCTCGACGACCTCACCACCGCCTGGGGGGTCGACCTCGGAGGCAGCGATCAACCGATGCTCTATGATCCGAAGTATTCCCGTGCGGTCATGTTTGATCGCCCCCTGAACCAGATGCTGCAGCGCGACTTCCCGCTCAACCGCCTTCTCGGACAGATCCCCGACCGGCGATATCAGAACCAGATCATCCAACCCCTTCTCCGCGGCAACGGCCTTATGGCCAAGTTTGAAAACGAGGCCCTCACCAGTGACCACCCTGTCACCCGCGACCTCTCCACCATCCAGATGGTCGACCCCTCTCCCATCGTTGGCAAACCAACGAGCGGGCTCAAGATGAGAACCCTCGTCAGCACCTCCGGAAGAGCAAAGTCCGTCCCGGGAAATCTCGCCCATATGCTCCTCAGCCAGGGAGAAACTCAGGAGCAGATCCAATCGAGCTTCCAGTCCGCCGGGATCAAGCAGGAACGCTATCCCGTGGCCGTCGTTCTCGAGGGGAAATTCAAGTCAGCCTATGAAGAGGATCCTACTCAGCCTGACCCGGCCGAGGAACCTCCAGCACCGGTTGCCCCCGCACCGTTCACCCCTCCCGTGCAGGCCCCACTCCTTCCCGAGGGCGCTCCAGACTCCACCAACACACCAGAGCCTGCACCAGAGCCTGCACCAGAGCCTGCACCAGAGCCTGCACCAGAGCCTGCACCAGAGCCTGGAGAAGGATGCGAAGAGGCTAACGAAGAAGAATCCACTACCGAGGCTGAAAGCGAGGCAGAGGCCCCCAAGCCTCCTGCGGAAGATGCACCTTCAGCTGACACCCCAGCATCTGCTCCCGCCGAAGAAGAGGGAACTGACGAGAAAGAGCCCGACCCAACCGAAGACCCAGCAGAACCTTCCGGGACCCCTTCCCCCGAGACTAGCGAGGAGGACGCTCCCACCCCCGGGGAGGAGGATCACCATATCTCCGAGGGAACGGAAGAGGGAACCATCGCCATCATCTCGGATGTCGACATCCTCTTTGACTACTTCATGGGAGACCCTGAAAGGGGCGCCTCCCGTGACAACAACAATGTGGATTTCATCCTGAACCTCGTCGAGAACCTCGCCGGGGATCAGGACCTCCTCAAGATTCGGGGCCGGGACTCCACGAGCCGCCCCTTTGTTGTGATCAACGACATTCGTGAAAAAGCAGCCGGGAAGGTTGCGGGGGAACGCCAGGAGATCCAGAAGAAAATTGAGGAAGCCAACAGGAAACTTGCGGCGGGACAACAGGCTCAGGATGTCGGCGGAGGCTTGATGATCATCGGCCAGAGCGAAGAGAGCCTCAAGGAAGTGCGGAAGATAGAAACCGAGATCCGGGACCTCCAGCGAAAAGAAAACAAGGTCAATCGAGATCAACGCGAGGATATCCAGGCCGCCATCAACAGTTACGAGTGGACCAACATGCTGCTCACCCCAACCCTCGTCATCCTCATCGGACTCGTAGTCGGAATCACCCGCAAAGTTAAAACGGCAGCGAAATGAAGAATACACACTTTTCCCTTCTGGCGGGAGTCACCGCCATCAGCGCAATCATCGCCACGGTCATGCTGCTCCGTACTCCGGAGCGCTTCAGCCCCAACAATGAGCAGATCGGAGATTATCTCGTAAAGGACTTCAATCAGGACGCGGTAAAGGAAATCCGCATCAAGGATTCCGAAAATGAGGTCGTCCTGAAACAGAACGGAAGTGACTGGGTCGTAGCCAACCGCCAGGACTACCCCATCGATAATCCTGCCGAAGTCCAGCAACTGCTGCGATCGCTTCAACAGTTCAAGATCGGCCTCGAGGTTCGTGCCGAACCTGAGCACTTTGCCCAGATCGGGCTTCTTGCCCCGGAAAAGAAGGAAGAGGCCGAGGCTTATCAGGAAGAGCTGAAAAAAACTGGCGAGAGCAACCCGAAGGATCCTCGTGGCCTGCGCATTTCAGTCACCGGAGCCAAGGGCGAAAACTTCGTGAACCTGATCCTTGGTGAGCCATTTGGAGAAATCGCCTCCCGGGCTCCCCGGGGCTTCGTGGCACGAAATCTCACCGCCTCTTCCGAAGAACCCGAAATCTGGAAGGCCCTCGGAACCCTGAATCAAACAACCGGGGATGCCGAATCCAGAAGCACCGACAAGCGTCGCGGCCCGTTTACCAACCCTGCCTCCTGGTTGTCCTACAAGTTCATCGAGGTCAACAAGATCAAGAGCATTTCTCTAAGCGCTCCCAACGACAAGGATTTCAAGGGATGGACGGTCACCCGCGACGATGAGAATGGTGATTTTTCGACAGGTGACCTCAAGGAGGACGAGGAAATGGATTCCACCTCTGCTGGAGCCTTCAAAACTCTCTTCAGCACCCTCCGTTTTGAGGATGTCCTCGATCCCGCGGAGGGCGAGAAGCAAAAGGATCCTGCTCAGGCGCGTAAGGCCGTTCTCACCACTTTCGACGGATTCACCTACACCTTCGACTACGCCCCGATGAAGGAGAAGGAAACCGAGTCAGATGACGATGCCCCTCCCCCTCCATCCGCCAATTACATCGGAACCGTAAAAGTAGCGGCTAACCTGCCTGCTGAGAGAGAGAAGAAGGAGGGCGAGACCCCTGAGGATGCGGAGAATGCCGAGAAACTCTTTCAGGCAAATCTGGAAAATCTCAAGTATAAGCTCGAGCTCGAAAAGGTCTTCGCGAGCCGACTTTATGAGTTCGCCAATTTCGCGATCAGCAGCTTGAATAAAGGCCGCGACGAGATCGTAAAGAAGAAGGAAGAGGATGCAGAGAATAATGCGGACGCAAATGGAGCCGGAGCCCCGCCCAGGCCAACCGCGGTCTCTCCGCCAGTGGCTATTCCCCCTCGCCCCAGCGCCACCACCCCGCCCATCCCGGTTCCCTCTCCGCCGGAAGACGATTCCGACGACGAATAACCCCTTGGTGAGAGCTGCCACCTCACACGTTACGCAGGCAGCCGTAGCACCTCGGAAGCCAAGCGGATCATCACTTGCCAATAAGAAAGGCTGTCCTACCCTAGGGCAGCCACTCTCGGGAGAGAGGGCCAACCCATGAATGCCCTCAGCCGCTCGGTTGCATCCTTTTGGAATTCCTCCATCGGAAAGAAGGTGCTCGTTGCGCTCACAGGTATAGTCCTGCTGCTTTTCCTTCCCGGGCACCTGATCGGCAACCTCCTCCTCTTCGCGGGAAAGGACGCGATCAATGAGTATGCCCTCTGGCTCCATGGTCTCGGCCATGGGAGCGCGGTATGGGTCGCCAGAATCGGCCTCCTCTCCGCTCTAGTTGTTCATGTCCTGCTCACCGTCCAACTCACCATGCGCAACCGGGCAGCTAGTCAGAGCTACAGCCACCCGGCCACCGTCCGGGCCAGCAAATCATCCCGGATGATGATCTGGAGTGGGCTTACCATCCTGGCCTTCGTGATCTATCATATCAGCCACTTTACCGTCCGGATTGGAAACGAGTATAACGGCAGCAGCTATCTAACCTCGCTACCAGGACACGAGGGCAAGGTCCACAATGTTCACAAGATGATAATAGACGGATTCTCTCATCCGGGAAACACGCTGTTCTACGTTATAGCCATCAGCCTCCTCTGCTCACATCTCTCTCACGGATTTTCCTCCGTCTTCCAGACCCTCGGGCTGAGGTCGACAAAAAACAACATGCTCATCACCCGGGCCGGATCGGCCTACGCTCTCCTGTTGTGGCTGGGCTTCCTCTCCATTCCGGTGGCGGTCTTCTGCTTTGGCTACGGGCGCGCTTAAAAACAAATACTACCTGCCAACTCTCTCTTACTCCTGCCATTACATGCCGACCTCCCTCCATAGTGCCGTGCCCCCTGGTCCAATCGACGAGAAGTGGACCAGGCACAAGATGGATTCGCGGCTCATAAACCCGGCCAACAAGAGGAAATATTCCATTATCGTCGTCGGGAGCGGACTCGCCGGAGGCGCAGCGGCAGCCACCCTCTCGGAACTCGGATATGGGGTAAAGTGCTTCTGTTATCAGGATAGTCCCCGCAGAGCGCACTCCATCGCAGCCCAGGGAGGCATCAACGCCGCAAAGAATTACCAGAATGACGGAGACTCCGTCTCCCGGCTCTTTTATGACACGATGAAGGGCGGGGACTTCCGTTCAAGGGAGGCAAATGTTCACCGCCTTGCCGAGGTCTCACTTAATATCATTGACCAATGCGTCTCCCAGGGAGTGCCTTTCGCCCGGGAATACGGAGGACTGCTTGATAACCGTTCCTTTGGTGGAACCCAGGTGAAGCGCACCTTCTACGCCCGTGGCCAGACAGGGCAACAACTCCTGCTCGGTTGCTATCAGGCCCTCTCCAAGGAGATCGCAGGCGGAGGGGTCAGGATGTTCCCGCGCACAGAGATGCTGGACCTTGTCGTAGTGGATGGCCACGCCAAGGGAATAGTGGTCCGCGACATGGTTACCGGTGAAATCAGCGCACATGCCGCAGATGCCGTTGTCCTTGCGACCGGAGGATACGGAAATGTCTTCTACCTCTCAACCAATGCCAAGGGTTGCAATGTCATGGCGGCCTACCGTGCTCACAAACGTGGCGCCGCCTTTGCCAACCCTTGCTACACCCAGATTCATCCGACCTGCATCCCGGTGAGCGGCGACTACCAGTCCAAACTCACCCTGATGTCCGAGTCTCTCCGCAATGATGGCCGCATCTGGGTACCGAGGAGCACATCCCTTGCCGAGAAGATCCGCAGCGGTGCCCTCAACCCGGGAGAGGTTCAGGAGGAGGACCGGGATTACTATCTCGAACGCAAGTACCCCTCCTTCGGCAACCTCTCTCCCAGGGATATCGCCTCCCGCTCTGCCAAGGAGGTCTGCGATGAAGGACGTGGGATCGCACCAACCGGGCTTGGCGTCTTTCTCGACTTTCGTGACGCCATCCTCCGGGACGGCCATGACACCATTTCCTCCCGCTACGGCAACCTCTTCGAGATGTATGAGAAGATCAAGGGAGAGAACCCCTACCAGACCCCGATGCAGATTTTCCCAGCAGTCCACTATACGATGGGAGGGCTCTGGGTCGATTACAACCTGATGTCGAATCTTCCCGGCCTTCATGTAGCCGGGGAAGCGAACTTTTCCGACCATGGCGCCAACCGTCTTGGAGCCTCAGCCCTGATGCAGGGTCTTGCCGATGGATACTTCATTCTCCCCTCTACCATCGCGAATTACCTGGCTGACCAGCAACCAGGCTCCGTCAATGAATCTCACCCTGAGTTCAAACGCTGCCTTGAGGAAGTCGATCACCGCGTGAACAGCTTGCTGGAAGCGCGCGGCGAACGAAGCGTGGACAGTTTCCACCGTGAACTCGGACTCCTGATCTGGGATAAGTGCGGAATGGCCCGGTCCCGGGAGGGACTTGAAGAAGCGCTTGAGCGTATTCCTGTGATACGGGACGAATTCTGGAATAATGTCCGCATTCCCGGCAGCGGCGACCACCTGAATCAGGAACTTGAGAAAGCCGGACGGGTTGCTGACTTTCTCGAGTTCGCCGAAGTACTTTGCCATGATGCTCTCGACCGGGAAGAATCATGTGGAGGCCATTTCCGCGTCGAGCACCAGTTTACCGAAGCTGACCCGGAAGTGAAAAATGGAAAAACCCAGACGGGGGAAGCAAAGAGAAACGACCAGGACTTCTGTCATGTGAGCGCATGGGAGTTCACCGGGGCCGGAAACAAGCCGAAACTGAACAGAGAACCACTTGAGTTTGAAAATGTTGAGCCTACTATACGGAGCTACAAGTAACCAACTGGATCTCATGCTCCGCGTCTGGAATCTTCAGTTCTACCCCTCGACGGGGCGTCACTACGCTCTCAATGAATCTCACGCTTAAAGTCTGGCGACAGGAAAACCGGGACTCCGAGGGCCGCATCGAGGTCTATCCTGTGGAGAACATCCCCCCCGAGGCCTCTTTCCTGGAAATGCTCGATATCGTAAATGAGCAAATCATCACCGAAGGAGGAAGCCCTGTCCATTTCGATCACGATTGCCGTGAAGGCATCTGTGGCATGTGCTCTCTCACTATTAACGGCATTCCTCACGGAACGGAAAAGGCCACTACCACCTGTCAGCTGCACATGCGCCATTTTAACGATGGTGACACCATCTGGATTGAACCCTTCCGCGCTGGAGCGTTCCCTGTCATCCGAGATCTCGTAGTAGACCGCAGTGCCTTCGACAGGATTATCGAGGCAGGAGGTTTCGTTTCCGTTCGGACCGGGGCGGCACCAGATGCCAACTCCCTTCCTGTTCCCAAGGAAGATTCCGACCGTGCATTTGACTCTGCCACCTGCATCGGATGTGGCGCCTGCGTGGCCGCATGCAAGAACTCCAGCGCCATGCTCTTTGTCAGCGCCAAGGTTTCCCATCTCAACCAACTCCCCCAAGGGAAACCTGAAAAGGATCGCCGCTCTCTCAGGATGGTTGAAGCCATGGACGAGGCAGGATTTGGCAACTGCAGCAACCACTACGAATGTGAAGCGGTCTGCCCGAAGTCCATCCCTGCAGACAACATCGCAAAGCTCAATCGTGATTATGCCGCGGCCGTAACCCGCAAGGCTCTCTCATAGAGTTTGCCGCCGGGCAGGGTGCGCCCCTTCAACAGGAACCGGTAGTCATTCGGTATATTCCCGCACGGAATACCTTGATTCCGGAAAAAACACTCCCCTCTCTACCCGGGGCCCTACGCAGCACTTGAATCACGGCGACCCAGCCCTGAGACTCCAAACGTGCGCAGCCTCGCCATCCTCCTTCCCTGCATCCTGCTTATGGAGGGCTGCGCATTCATGGGACAAACCGTGAACAGCCCCTCCGAGGCCGCCGCCACGACGCCTCCCGCCCTCTGGAACAAGGCATCCAAGGGCCAGCACGGAAAAATTTCGACCGGGTGGCTCACTGAATTCAGGGATCCTCGAATGAAGGCGCTGGTCCAGGAGGCCATCGACAAAAACAACAATCTTCAAGCTGCCGCATACCGTCTAAGGGCCACTCGCGAGAACAATATCACCAGCAGAGCCGCTCGCCTTCCACGGCTTGGCACCAGCGGGTCAGCTTCCCGCAGCCATAGCGGTCTTGGTTCTTCCCCCGGCATATCCAGCCGCTCCTATGGACTCTCCTTCAGCGCGAGCTGGGAAATTGATCTCTGGGGGCGCCTCAGAGATCTCAACAATGCCACCAACTCCGACTACCGGGCGGCCTTGGCCGATTACCGTGCTGCCCGTTTGTCGCTCGCGATCAATACCGCAAAGGCCTGGATCAATCTGACCGAGGCTCAGCAACTGGTGGAATTGGCCGAACAAACTCTTGGGGATTTCAAAAAAAGCCTCTCGCTTATCAGTCGACGCCATCGGGAGGCACTGTTGCGAGCGGTAGACGTCCAATTCGGCCGCAATAATGTGGCCAGTGCTGAGCGCAATCTGCGCAGTCAGATCCTGCGGCGGGACGAAGCTGCCCGGACCCTGCAACTCCTTCTCGGGCGCTACCCGTCGGGAGAACTGGCAGCAACTTCCAACCTGCCCGCTCTGAAACCACATGTCCCCGCCGGACTTCCCTCTGAACTCCTCTCCCGCCGTCCCGATCTTGCCTCTGGACGAGCACGTATCTATTCATCTGCTCGGCGGGCAGATGCCGCCCGCAAGGCGCTTCTCCCCTCCCTTCGTCTGACCGGGTCAGGCAATAGCGGGTCAAGTCAACTGAGCCGGGCCCTCGACCCGTCCTACCTCACCTGGTCAATCGCTTCATCACTTGCCCAGACCATCTACCAGGGCGGGGCTCCCAGCGCTCAGGCACGTGCAGCGCTGCAACTCAACAAATCCGCGATTCATGATTACACCCAGGACGTCCTTCAGGCCTTTCGGGAAGTGGAATCCGCCCTGCAGATCGATAATTCACTCCGGGAGCAGGAGAGTTTCCTCCTTGTGGAGGTTGATCAGGCCAGCAAGGCTCAATCTGCTGCAGAAAGGGATCTCGGACTGGGCATTGAAGGATCGAGTGTCCTTGAGATCCTTGAGTCTCAGCGGCGCGCGGTCAATGCCCGTGGCAGCCTGATCCGGTTGCGTAGCCAGAGACTGCAGAACCGACTCGATCTTCACCTCGCTCTGGGTGGAGACTTCCAGACACTGGAGAACTAGGATTCGGGTATTATCCAGATTTCGGAAAAACCCTTTTCCCGGCAAGAACCATCCGTCAGGAAATCCCACGCTAATTGCTCAACTCTCAGGGGGCGGGCACTTCACCCCCCGGGGGAAGCGTATTCACGGGAGCATTCCCTTCCTCGAAGCCTTTTACAGGCCCATGTTCCAGCACCTCCGCCGAGGTTCTCCCCCCGGGCCAGATAAACGAAGCAGAAGCAGCCAGAAAGCATACCACTACCGCAGCATAGATCCACTTCACCCTCCCCATTTCTCTGAACCAGACTCCCAGTCGCTCAACCAACAGGCTTCGCGCAGATCGTTTAAGGAGGTCCTCACGCTGCCGCCGATGAAAATCCGACAGGAATACTTCAAAATACTCATCCGCAGGGACCCTCTCTCCACGCATCTCAAGAAGCTTCTCGATATCTGGTAAGTCCTTCTTCACTGGAGTTTGGCAGAAAAAAATTGGCAATGGCTAGTGCTGCTCGGAATTCCTGAAAAGGCTACCGTTTCCAGAAATCCTCCAAATAGCCCTGCAACTGCTGGTGAGCATAATAAAGACGGGACCGTACAGTCCCTTCCGAGACCCCCATAATCCTGCTGATCTCTGCATGTGGCATTCCCTGAATGTCAAACATCGTCACAACCGCTCTGTGTTCTTCAGACAAGGCCTGCAAGGCTTCGTTCAATTTTTCCTGCAGTTCGTGAATATTACTCTGTCTACGGGGATCGGACCGATGCGCATCGTCTACGAACGACTTGTCGTTCTGAATGCCACTTTCAGCATCATCCAGACTCACCCCCTTCCTGCGTCCACGCTTTTTAAGGAAATTCAGGGTCATGTTTGTCGCAATCGAGTAGATCCAGGTATAGAAGGTGGACTTCCCGCGAAAATGGCGCAGAGAGCGGTATGCTTTCGCAAAAGCCTCCTGCATGAGGTCATGGGTGTCCTCCTTATCGGAGGTCATGTTGTAGATAAGGCTGTAGATTTGCCGGCTGTATTTGATAACCAGTTGATCAAAGGACTGGGTATCTCCCCCCTGGGCACGAAGGACTAAATCACGATCAGGGTCATTCTCTCTTGCAGCCATGCTGACCTGAAGGACGGTTCTGCCCCGAAGACTAAATGAGCCCTCCCCGGTGTCAAAGGACAAGGGCCAGACACCGACAAAAGAAATCCTCATGGCTGTATGCTACCGCCTGATTCACAACTCCTGCTTAAAGGCCGCTCGATATCAATCCCCGGCATCAACGGGACAACCCACCACGACTCTGCCGGGTTCGAACAATTACAGCATCCGTAGCGGGAAGAATATCCTTCTCCACCTCGACCAAAACCTCCCGGGCTGAATACTCATCAAGAATCATCCGGGCGATTTCATCCGCAAGTGTCTCAATCAACTGTCTCGGTCGTTCACAGGTCAACTCCTCAATTCTCCGCGCAACCGAGTCATAATCAATAGTGCGCCCGATATTGTCTCCGAGTTCGCAAAACTCTCTTTCCGGCGTCATTTCAACAGTGAGGTGAAGAGTCTGCTCCTGAGCCCGCTCCTCTTCCGGAACCCCAATAAAGCAACTTACAGCCAGGCGGCGGATCAGGATCTGATCCCGTGACCTCCTTGTCATCCGGGAAGAAGCACCCTTAAGCATGGTGTGTAGCGACTTAATGCAGGGAAAAAGAAAGGTTGGACTACTCGCCTCAAGTTTTGCTGCGGGGTCATATCCACTCAGGACCCCCACCGACGCCAACCCTCCTGCGTGAGCCGTTTCAATATCATGCACCATGTCGCCTATGTAGGCTGTATCATCCTGATTAAGTGCATGCCTTGAAATGAGTTCGCTTATTACTGTGCGCTTATCAAGCACACCCGAGTAGGTCTCTTCGAAATGATCCTCAAACCCGAACTCAGCCAGTTGCTTCCGGAAATTCACCGTATTCATGCTGGTGAGAGCGAAAAGTCGAATGCCACTTCCGGAGCACCATTCCAGAAATTCCAACGCTCCTTCCAGGGGAACTACGGGATATTCCGACGAATCGAAAGCCATACGGAAGTGCTCTTCCAGTTCTGCCAGTGAGACTCCTGGAACATGCTCCTCATACCACTCGGAATAAGGCAGCCGGAAACTTTCCCTGAATTTCTCCCATGCCATGGATTCCTTGCCGTAGGCAGCCAGCACCGCATTGGTCGCTGCCAGAGTAGGAGCCGAGTCGTCCACAAGAGTTCCGGACCAGTCGAAAATAAGTGCTCTGAACATATTTTCTGGAAATACTTACAGATTGTTCTGTGACGCAGGAACCATGTCTTCCTTACCTGATGATTAATTCAACTCAATCTCCCGAACTGATCTTTTCGATCAACCCAGAATCAATCTTACATCGCGTACGGTCTGCGCACCAAGCTTCTGTTTTAACCGATGCAGAAGCTCGTTGCGTATTTGTTCGAGGTGAAAGCGCATGGACGGCTGGATTACCCGAAGAGTCAGAACCCCATGGCGCAACGATACCGGCTCGGTCTGCCTGCCCACAAATTCACCGGCCACCTCAGACCAGGCCTCCCGCAGGCGGCTCTCTTCAACTCCCTCGGTAAGCCGCAGATCCTTAAGAATTCCACCGAGCAAATCCGCTGGTGTAGACATATTCTCCTCAAGATCGAGGGGCTCTTCGCTCCCACGAAACTCACGGAGAACCTGAGCTCGGATTATCTCTCCGCGGGCAATTCCACGCCGCCGGGAGACTCCTCTCAGTCGTCCGACCCGTCTCCGATGGCTTCCACCGGACAACCTTCCATAGCCTCGCGGCACTGTTCCTCCTCCTCTTTGTTTTCAGGCTGTTTATAGACGTATGAGTAGCCCTCGTCTTCTTCACGCTTGAAATTTTCCGGAGCGGTTTCCCGACACAGGTCACAGTCAATACACTGACTGTCGACGAAGAATTTCCCATCTACGTTCTCCGGATTCTTATCTTCGCGATCTGCCATGTGAATAGCGATGTGGGTTATCAATAAGTAACCACACATTCCTTCGCTCAGCTCACAAGGAGATGCAATCCTTTTCCAGCCCTTATGGTGAGACTCCATTCAACACTGGCCAAGTCCGGAACAAAGGGTTAGAGATTTGCTCCAACCCGGATGGACCCACTCCCAGACAAGGATTCTCCCAAACACCCCGAGTCACACCCGGAAACCGGCGATCTCGGAGGCAAAAGCACCCCCCACCCGGCCATCTTACCTGATAGCGATCCTTCTCAGGAGTCAACTGGAGCAGGGTCTGGGGCCGATGCTGATACACCAGGGTCCAGCGAGTCCATTGGAGAAGAAACAATCGGCCTGAAGCCTGCCACCCCGGCAACCGGGGAAGCATTCTCCCTGATCCCAGGATGCTCCCGGAGGGATGTTATCTGGTTAAGCGCTCTGGGACTCGCAATAATAGCTGTGGCAATAATCGCTCTGTCTCTCTTTTTCGGCAATATCAATACCAGCACGAAAAGCGCTGTCGATTTCCCGGTCAGGGGAGAAAGCCTCGTTATCAGTAAAATCGAGACCTACTGGCGCAAGGTTGACCGGGAAGAAGATATTGGCGTCCAGCTTAACATCAATTTTATTCCTGCAGCACAAATCATACTCAAATCTTCCGACGTAGGGTCCCTCCGGTTTTTCTTCGAAAATCCGAAGGGTGATATTGTCGGGGATTCCGTCACGCTAAGCTTCTCCGGAGGCGTCTTCAGTGATACCGGGAAAGACACTGCGGACATCCATTGCACAGGAGGATTTGCAGGCCTTGGAGATTACAATGATTACCTTACCGAGCAGGTTCACTTCTGGAGCCTCGTTGTAAAGGAAGGGGCAGGAACACAACCAGAAGGGAAGGACTTCAATGAGATAGTCCGTATCCGTATCTCTCCCAAACGTCGATAACCAGACCCTCATATGTCCGAACCAGCTTCTCCATTGGTGCCTCGCGAAGGATGGCACGTCATGCACCTCTTCTATCACGTCGACCATGGACAGTGGCAGATGCTGGATGATAACGAACAAAGGGAAGCCAAGACGCGTTTCACCGAGCTGATTCAGGAGATCCGGACCACACCTGACACGCAACTTCTTACTTTTGCCGTAGCAACCCCCAAGGCCGACCTTGGCTTCATGCTCCTGACTCCGGACCTGCAGAAAGCCAATGCCTTCGAAAAACGATTAACCCTTTCACTTGGAGCTGAAGTAATCACGCCTTCCTACTCATATCTCTCGCAGACCGAACGTTCAGAATATACCACCACCCGGGAACAATATGCGGAAGAATCCCTTAAACAGGAAGAGGGGCTGGCGGAGGACTCGCCCGAGTTTGCCGAAAAACTCAGGGAATTCGACGAGCGAATGGAGCACTATCTGCAACACCGCCTCTACCCTGCGCTTCCGGACTGGCCTGCAATATGCTTCTACCCCATGTCCAAAAAACGCCAGGGCGAGGATAACTGGTATGCCCTCGACTACGAGGAGCGCCGGAACCTTATGAAGGGCCATGCCACTACCGGCCGGAAATACTCCGGACGTATCCTTCAGTTGATTACAGGTTCAACTGGACTGGATGATGCTGAATGGGGCGTTACCCTGCTGGCCAAGGATACCATCGACATCAAGGCCATCGTCTACGAAATGCGCTTCGACCCCGTCTCGGTACGCTACGGCGAATTCGGAGATTTCTATATTGGAATGCAAATGCCCCTTGATGAAATATTCAAGCGACTGTGTCTCTAGCTTCCGTTTACCTGCCCCCTTCACCGAGGGGATTAAATCCGGTCAACGACTCGAAGTACCATTCCCACAGCATCCATCCCCCGAAGATCCAAGCTGCTCCACCAAGGGCAAGAAAGGGTCCGAAGGGTAACTGCCGCCCAAATCCTATTCGTGACGGGATTGCCCAGATAATGGCAAAGACGCAGGCGGCAAACAGCGTAAAGGCCACCCCGTGCCATCCGATAAAGGCACCAATCAACCCAAGTAGAGGAGGATCACCGTCCCCCATTGCTTCACGGGGAATTGCCACCCTCGTAGCCTTGCCTTCAAGGGACTTCATATCTTCGATGGCATATTTCTCACCCTGCATCTCAACCGTCTCACGACTGACCACCAACCGGGTAGCCTTGGTCCTCTGCCCATCCATGAGGATTCCATGCCCTTCGATTTCAAGGCGGTCATAATCCCTGAAAAAAAGATCTCCCCAGGCATACACGTCCTCTTCCAAATCTTCTTCCCCTTCCTTCCCCGGCATCCTGATAACGAAGCATAGTTGCTCATCATCCGATTCGGGCTCACGCAAATACCATTCGTGAGCCTGTGTGAAATCGATTCTCTTGATTCCCATACACTTCTTCCCGAGGTAGACCACAAGGGACAAACCTCCCCACCCCAGCGCTATTCCCAACACCGCCTGCACTCCCCCCTGCCACCAGTTCATCAACTCTGGATCGCCATCCATTGCCACCAGCGCTGGATCGAGACAGGCTCCCACCAAGCCAACGACCATGCCCCACCAGCAGAAATCAACGGGCACCACCATCAGGTCCGCATCAATCCACGCTATGCATATCAGCAACACCGATAGAATTGCCACCAGTATCCCTGCTATTGGATAGGCCGGAGCCTGATCCATGACAAAGATATGCCATCCCGCAAGAAACAGGACCGCGGTCAGAAACTCGACACAGAAATAGCGAAAGGCGATCGGAGCGCCGCATTGAGCGCACTTACCTCTCTGCAGGACCCAGGTCAGGAGGGGTATATTACGAAACCAGGGGATCTCTTCCCTGCAGGCAGGACAAAACGACCGGGCAGGCTTCGTTACCGAGAGCCCTTCACGTGGCCACCGGTAAATAACTACATTCAGGTAGGAGCCGATACAGGCCCCCATCACGAACAGGCACCAGGACCAGACAGGGAGCCTCAGGATGTCCTCCATCTGTCATTCATTATGCCCTTTATCAGGTATTTCGAAAATAACATTTGTGCCTGCGCGTGGTTATGGTTTGGAAACCCCAGTGCAACTGCTCCGCCAAGCTGCTCAGTCCGTCGCTCGCCGCCTTGCTGGTGCGGGTCATCAGGCTCTATTTGCAGGAGGCTGCGTACGGGATGCCCTTCTGGGACTGGAACCAGCGGACTACGACATTGCTACCTCTGCACGACCGGAGGAGATCCTTGCTCTCTTTCCGAGAAGTGACGAGGTTGGAGCGCATTTCGGAGTCATCATCGTTCGAGAACAGGATTACCAGTTTCAGGTCGCTACATTCCGTTCCGATGGGGCCTATATTGATGGTCGCCACCCTGAAAGCGTGACCTTTACCAGCGCCGAAGAAGATGCCAGACGGCGCGACTTCACGATCAACGGACTATTCGAGGATCCTTTCAGTGGAGATATCATTGACCATGTCGAAGGAAGACGAGACCTCGAAGCTGGAATCCTGCGCGCAATAGGCATTCCCCGGGAACGCTTTACTGAAGATGCCCTCCGCCTTCTCCGGGCCCTGAGATTCGCGGTCCATACCGGATTTGAGATTCACTCTGCAACCTGGGATGCCCTGTGTGCAGATGCCGCTCTTATTCGACAGGTCAGCCCCGAACGAGTCCGTGATGAATTCAGTAAGATCATGACACATTCCTCCCGGCGCATGGGTATCGAGTTGCTAGTCGACAGCGGACTCATGGAGTTTGTCATCCCGGAATTCCTGGATCTCCGGGGATGCGAGCAACCTCCTCAATTTCATCCGGAGGGAGACGTCTATGTCCACACCCTCATGATGCTCGAACTCCTGGGGGATAATTCCTCCCTGGAACTCGCCCTCTCGGTGCTACTGCATGACATCGCCAAGCCCCCCACTTTCAGCATCGACGAAACCGGCCGCATCCGAAACAGCGGCCATGACAGGGTTGGCGCACGGATGTCCGAAGACATCCTGCGTCGACTACGCTATTCCAACCAGGTCATTGAAAACGTATGCTCAATGGTCGGCAATCACATGAACTTCATGAATGTCCAGCACATGCGTACTGCCAAGTTGAAACGATTCATGGCCCGCCCCACGTATGAGGAGGAACTTGAACTCCACCGTGTCGACTGCACCAGCAGCCACGGGATGCTCGACAATATCGAATTCCTGAACAGCAAGACTGAGGAATTCGCCAGTGAACCGCTGATTCCTCCCTCCCTGGTAACCGGACACGATCTCATCGCCCTTGGCCTCGAACCCGGTCCGCACTTCGGGGAAATCCTCGATTACCTGCAAACCGAGCAACTCGAGGGCAGGATTACGAACCGCGAATCCGCTCTTGCCATGATCTCTGAAAAATTCGGACCAGCCTGACCTAAATCCTTTCCAATTCATCACGGAATCACTGTATGTTCCCGTGCAGCAGAAGATTCGCCTGCTACAACCAATCCTTTTCAATAAATGGGCATTCCTACTGAGCATGATGACGCGACAAACGCGCAAATCCTCTCTGTCTCTGAAGACCTCGTCGAAGGATTCCAGCAACAACCCTTCCATATCATCGCCAGTCAGTCGGGCATTCCGCTGGACACGGTTCTGCTGCGGATCCGCGCCATGCTGGAAGCCGGCGTCATCAGACGCGTAAGACAGACCCTCCTGGCCACCAAGCTTGCCCATGGGGCTCTCGTGGCCTGGAGAATCAGTCCCGAAAAACTGAACGACGCCTTTGATTTCATGGCCAAGAAGGACCCCTTCTCCGGGCACGTGGTCATCCGTTCCACCGACGAGGAGGTTTCAGGTTCTGGTTATCGACTCTGGACGACCCTGAAGGTGCCCCAGGGAGAATCACTGGAAGAACACGGCGAGGTCCTGAAACGAATCGTTGGAGCGGATGAGTTTCTACTTATGCCCGCCAAGGGACTTTTCACCCTCGGAGTCGGTCACGTGAGACGAAAGGGCCTTGAACCGGGTGCTCGCATCGACACTCCTGCTGAAATGATGACAACCGCTACCGTCTCTCTCGATGAAGAGGAATGGCGAGTCCTGATCGCAATGAAGGAGGAACTTGAGTCCGATGAGATCATTGAAAATCCCTGGGACCGAAGAGCTGAACTGGCTAATGTCTCTCTAAGTCGATTTTTTGAGGTCGCGCAGACCCTCAACGAAAAGAAAGTAATTGGACGCTTTTCGACCTTTCTTGAGCACGTCAAGCCCTCCAGTACGGGCACAAGGGTCACCCGCTTCAATGGACTCTTCCACTGGGCGGTGCCTCCCGGAAGGGAAATAGAGGCAGGTGGAGAGGTGGGGCGCCACCACTGCATGACCCATGCCTATTGGAGAGAGGGAGGCCCCGAGTTCGGCAACGTAAACGTCATGGGAGTAGTCCATGGCACCGAAAAGGATACCGTTCTGGCGCATAAGGCCGCAATCGATCACCACCTCGAACAATCGGGGATCCCAGTATCCTACACCAATGTCTTCTGGGGCGGCCGGAGTGAGATCAAGCCGTCCGAGATCTCTCCGCAGGTCTACCGCCGCTGGCATCGGGAACATGGTAACATTCCCGATCAAGGCATCCATTGAGATGTATGACGAATGCGTCACACTTTAAAGAGGTCTACATTCCATGGAAGATGGCATTCTAGATCCTGTCATGCAAAAAGTCTTGGTCGTCGAGGACGAACCTGATGTCGCTGAACTTGTTGCCTTTAATCTTAATCGTGCAGGGTATACCTCCATTATTGCTCATGACGGGCTCTCCGGACTGGATACAGCATGGGCAGAGGAACCGGACCTCATCCTCCTGGACCTGATGCTGCCGGGGAAGGATGGGTTTTCCGTTTTCAAGGAGCTTCGTCGCGATGCCCGTACCAGCAGGACCCCGGTTATCATGCTCACTGCCCGGGCGCAAACCGAGGACCGCATCCAGGGGCTTGAGGCCGGGGCTGATGACTACCTGACCAAACCTTTCAGCCCCAAGGAATTGATCCTGCGAGTGCAGTCTGTCCTCCGCCGATCCGAAAAAATACCTGGCAAGGTCACTTTCCACTGCGGCCCCCTGCGATTTGACAAGAACAACCTCAAGTTCTTCCTTGCGCAACAGGAAGTGGATCTCACCGCTACCGAGTTCAAGTTGCTGCTCTATCTCAGCGAGCGGGCAGGAACTCCCCAGACTCGCCACGACCTCCTCCGTCATGTATGGGGGTATAGTGATGATGTTCACAGTCGGACCCTGGACACTCATATGAAGAGGGTGCGCAAGAAACTCGGCGATCAGGCAGGAATGGTGGAAACTATCCGCGGCGTCGGGTATTGTCTCCGCCAACCTGACTAATGCTGACCCCGCTTCTGGCTATCATCTGCTCAATCCTGGCAATCATTATCGCCGTCATGGCCGTAAGGCTTAATCGACTACGCCGCCTGTCCGCAGAGGAACGACTCATCCTTGAGGAAGATCACAGGCGCTCCATCGGAATGAAGGAGCATCAGAACCGGGAACTCCTGAATGCCCTGAACGATCCGTTCCTCCTCCTGGATGCCGAGGGCATCATCCGCTATGCCAACTCTCCCGCTGAACAGCTATTCCCTGGCCGTGCCATACTGGATCAGCATCTCGACAAGGTATTCCTCGATGGAAAACTTGCTGCCCCCATCCGGAAAGCAGTGATCAGCAAGAAGGAGATAGCAAAACAGGTCATTCTCAGTGAGCAATCCGGCACGGGAGCGCATCACGAACCTGCGGGAGAAAGCGTCTGGTTTGTCGATGCTGGCCCCATCGAGGCCGACAACCCCGCTACTCCCGTGCGGGTGATCATCCGAAACACAACGGCAGAACACCATGCCGAGCAGGTTCGTAAGGACTTTGTAGCCAATGCTTCCCATGAATTACGCACTCCTCTGGCAATTATTAACGGATACCTCGAGAACCTTATCGAAGGGAACCTGCTGGATGACCGGGACACCGCCCTCCGTTTTCTCAAGATCATGGACAAGCACGGCCGCCGGATCGCCCGTATCGTCGAGGACATGCTGATCATCTCCCGACTTGAATCCGGAGAGGTCAATACCCTGAAGGTAAAACCATTCCCCCTGGAAAGCTGCGTCCAGGATGTCGTGGAACGCTTGGAGTCTGTCATTACCGGGCAAGGGGCCTCGGTAAGTATCTCGAGCGACGACCCCGATCTTCGTCTGCAGGGAGATCGCTTTTACTGGACGCAGATTCTCTTCAATCTCGTCGAGAACGCCCTCAAGCAGAATCCCGAAATCCCTCTAGTGGTGGAGATCGGCTGGAGGGAAACCAAGGACGACCTGGTCATCTGGGTAAGTGATAATGGAATAGGCATTCCGGCCGCGGACCTGCCCTTTATCTTCCGACGGTTCTATCGGGTGGAAAAACACCATTCCCAGGCGGAAATCAAGGGGACCGGGCTCGGCCTTTCCATCGTCCGCAGGGCTGTCGAGGCCCACAACGGGAATATTGAAGTCACCTCCACACCGGGAGAAATCACCCGCTTTAAAATATCACTTCCAGCTCAGGCAATCTATCAACCCTCGGATCACTCAGAGGCTCCTGTTACCCAGAACGCTCACGAGGAGAGCCCTCCTGGAGCCTGACCTCCTCAGGAACTGAGCCGGGTTTGCTCGGGGGATTCTCATGTGGGTGAACCCGCAAGCCAATCCTCCTCAACTCGCAACCTCAGCCTCATCAGGCTCGGGCTTGGATGGCTTAACCTCAAAGGATAAACCCTTGGCGCCCTCCTCATGGCTGACCGCCACCAGGTCCCCGGCCTTGAACTCAGACCGCAGAAGAGCTTCAGCCAACGGATCCTCCAGATGACGCTCCACCGCGCGACGCATCGGCCTGGCCCCGAAATTTGGATCATACCCTTCAGAAATGAGGAAGCCACGAGCCGATTCATCCAACTCAAGGTCGATCTCTTTCTCCCTCAGGCGGATGAGTAATTTATCAATCTCCAAGTCAACAATGGAGGACAAGCTGTCTTTCTCGAGCATTTTGAATACCACCAGATCGTCAAGGCGGTTCAGGAATTCCGGCTTATACTCCTTCTTCGCCTCTTCCATTATTTTCTCCTTCATACCCTCGAAGTCCGCATTGTCCTCACTCATTGCGCCAAATCCCAATGAAGTCTGCCGCTTGATTGTCTGGGCCCCCACATTTGAGGTCATGATAATGATGGTGTTCCGGAAATCGATCTTCCTTCCGAAACTGTCCGTTATCATTCCTTCTTCCAGGATCTGGAGGAGGAGATTCATTACATCCGGGTGAGCCTTCTCAATCTCATCAAAGAGCACCACCGAATAGGGTCTCCGACGTACAGATTCAGAAAGTTGTCCCCCTTCTTCATATCCCACATAACCTGGAGGCGACCCTATGAGCCGACTTGAGGTGAACTTCTCCATGTATTCCGACATGTCGATCTGGATGAGCGCTTCC
>Ga0163179_10000499_pt1 | contig 28315 bp, 36 predicted proteins | sample AtlANTMetagenome_FD_109643 | JGI IMG/M metagenome (GOLD analysis project Ga0163179, IMG submission 109643) | Marine eukaryotic phytoplankton communities from the Atlantic Ocean - Atlantic ANT 2 Metagenome | ecosystem: Environmental > Aquatic > Marine > Oceanic | place: North Atlantic Ocean...
ACTAACCATGAAGGAAACAGAATAAGTTTACCCTCTTCTGCTGCGATCTTTTCTATAGGACCTCCACGGACTTTAAGATTGTCAGATATGACCTCCATACAGTCCATTGTGCGAGGATATACTGGATCATGGAATACAGTTGCTACTCCACCTGTAAGATAAAAAACTCCCGACACTACAGCCATAGGATGTCTGTGTCTTGGATGTCCTACCCCTGATCCTGCAGGTGCAATGTTGCCCCACATGAGTGATATGTCTAGTCTATCACATTGTAGAGCAAATGTCACTTTATATTCTTCTAGACATTCTTCAAACCACTCTACGAGCGAGTGGAATCTCTCATTTTTGTGAATATTGCCACACGTCGTCTCAACTCCCTCTGGAAAATTAAACTGCTCTCTTCTCTCGGATCTAAGAGTTTCTTTAATTTCTTCAAGATCTTCTTCATAGGTAAATTCGGGGACAATAACTGGGAATAATTTGTTTATTTTCATTTAACATCCTTCTTTTCTAGATTCATCATAGGCACATCCCATCCACCTATATTTTGATTTCCAAAAGGGAAGAAGTTAGCAGCAAGTGTGAATCTATTAACCGCTCTTACGTTAGGTTGAGACCCATGCACTAGGTAGGCAGGAAAAATTATTAACGTGCCTGGCTCTGGACAGAAATTATGTCTAGTCTCTTCATAAGGACCTCCATCTAAATGCAACTGTGCCCATTCTCTTTGTGCAAGAGGGTCTACAAACGTAGTAGGAGTTGCTTTTGTGATGTAGTAGATACTGCTCCAATAAGACATGGGATGTCTATGTGGAGTATGGTAATGACCAGTCTGAGCATCAGATCTGTTACACCACATTGATGTAATTTCCATCCTATCAGCAAGGAATTTGTTATCCTTTAGGATTTTATTGGCACATAATTCTAACCACACCTTCAACTCATTCCACTCGGGACGTTGCTCAAGGTGTGGATGTGAGGTGCCTACTCCACCATCTGTATTATATCTCCTATATTCTTCTTTTTGTGCTAATTCAAAAGTCTTTTTCCATAGAGACTTAGGACTTGTAAACTCCCACAATCTGACAGGAAACCAAAGTTTCTCTGTGTAGTCAGTTTTCATTGCGAATCTCCTCGGGAGCATTGACACCAAACCAAATACCAACTACAGGCACAGCAAAGATCAATACTCTTGCCAAACCTGTAATTGCTAGGAAGATCAAGACTCTCTTAGATGACTTCCACCTTCTAGGTGTCCTTGGGGTAATCATTTGAATTCACACCTCATCATAATTTCTGTTAAAAATGCAACAGAGTTTATCTCCAAGTCAGCAACGAATGCTGCTTTATATTGATACTCACCTATGATGAGCACTGCCTCAGGTATAGACTGTGGCTGAAGATATTCATATAGCTTATCGTATATAGCACGAAACAAGACCTTGTAATCATTGTCTAGATTCGTGACAACCCATTTACGCATGTTAGTAAACTCTTTTTGCTTAAGGAATCCAACTAACTTATCAATATTTTGACTGTTAGATCTACCTAAGATACCAACATCAATCTTTCCTGTAGCAGAGTATGCCTGCAACTCATTAAGAGTGCGACGGAAGTCTGGGAAATACTTACCAACTACCTCTGCTACTACTTTTGCATCGTATTCAATACTTTCTTTAGTAAGAATGTCTAGGCATCGCTTATGAAAATTAGAAGCGAGGACGGCACGATTCTTACCCTTTGTAGACATATCTACAACAGAGCATCGACTCTTGATAGGGTCAATGATTTTGTTGATATAGTTACAGGTGAAAATAAAACGACAGTTATTCTGAAACTCCTCGATGACAGCACGCAATAGCAACTGGACATCGGGTGTAGAATTGTCTGCCTCATCAATAATTACGACCTTGTGTTTACCTCCCACAAGAGAAGAAGATGATGCAAAGGACTTACACTTTGTGCGGACGGTATCTAAGTAACGACCTTCATCAGATCCATTGATTAGATAATAGTCAGCACCAATTTCTTCACACAGTGCCTTGGCAAGGGTAGTTTTACCGATACCTGCAGTGCCAGGCAAAAGTAGATTAGGAATCTCTCCCTTCTCTACATAACCTGAGAAAACTGCTTGGTTGACATCTGTTAGGATACAATCAGAAACTGTCCTTGGACGATACTTTTCAACCCAAAGAAACAGTTTACTCATTAGTCTTGGTCAGGCTCCAGTGCGATAAAGTAATTAAGAGAAGATTCAGATAGAGAGTTGAAATTGATAACATTCTTGTCTGAAATACACACATGGTATGTGCCATCAAGAATCTTAAGGTTTTCAATCTTTAGACAGTAACAGAAGTTACGCTCATGAGTTGGAGTTGTGCCCCAGTAATCTGCTTCCCAAACAACTTTGTCTACAGGGACAGAGAAGACGTGACTGTTATCAGTTTTCTTATCCTTAACTGAGATAGACAAGTTACCTTCGTATGAGTTAACACAGAAGTCAGTAACACCAAAGTTGTATGCTGCTTCACGAAGAAGTTTTAGATTCTTCATAGTCAACTCAAAGTTTACAACCTTCTCAGGAAGATTAGGGTCGTAAGTCTTAGGTGGTTGGACAATGATATCAGGGTCAGACTTGATGTAAGTTGCCTTACCTTTTGTCGCTTTGTCTGCAATATAGATTTTATTCTTTCCCATGAAGATGAGATGTGGTTGCTCAAACATAGAGCAAGTCTTCACAAACAATGGGAGATCGTAGATAGGAATGTCCTCAGGAAACTCTTCACCACATGAAGAGAATGCAAGAATATTCTTGTTGACCGCCATAGTAGCAAGAGTTTTCTCTGCTGCTTTAATTACAACCGACTTATTGATCTCACTAAAATTCTTTAGGAAAGCGATAGTCTTCTTAGAGAGACGAATCTCTGTTGCTTCATTCATAATGTTGTTGCTCAATTTTGTTTTCGTGACGGACTCTATTGCGATCGTTAAAACACATTAGAAGTATACAATAATGCATTGCCTTCATAATGTCAACCCTTGCCTGTCCCTTTTTATCATAGCGTGACAAATACTTGATAGCATTAGACCTGCAGAATGCTTCGGAATCTCCTACTGCATCAATCAGGTCTAACGTTTGCACACCTTCACCATTTTCGGAGGAGTAATGTTTACTATACGTCCCTCCGATATACTCCGTGACCTCTTTCATGATCACATCTTCATCATATTTGAATGCCATTAAGCGTTAGTAAATAGATTTTCTACTTCGGTCATGTTAATGTCCCCATCTATCTTATCATATAAGTCAAGGAATGACTGTTTTGTTTCATCATCGAAACGATTAAGACATGCTTTGATTGCTTTAGCACGATCACCGAAGATAGCATATGCACGGATGATGTGCACAAGACGACGAGTTGAAATCACTTCATCAACACCACCTTCTTTGAAAGTCCTACGAATCATGTCTGCCCATGTGACTAAGTTAGCGATGTATTTGTCATCACATGCATCCAACTCTTTACAGTAGTTGTTTAGCATCTTAGTCTCGATAGCAGGTGTAGGATACTCTTGCTCGAATGTCAAGGGGAATCTCTCAAGGAATGCTTCATTCAACACGTTAGTGCCAATGAATCTTCCGTCTTCAGATCCTTTACCTTTTGTGTTAGCAGTAGCAATAACTGTAAAACCTTTAGCAGGTGTTACATATCTACCTACCTTCTTGAGGAAGACACCTTTACCTTCTAGTATAGACTGAAGACAAAGGATTTTGTTAGATGCAAGGTCAATCTCATCAAGGAGAAGGACTGCACCACGCTCGAGTGCTTCCACTACAGGACCATTATGCCACACAGTGTTGCCATCGACAAGTCTGAAACCACCGATGAGATCATCCTCATCAGTTTCTATAGTAATATTAACACGAATCACTTCACGATTCAACGCAGCACATGCCTGCTCTACACTCATAGTCTTACCATTACCTGATAGACCTGTAATGAATGCAGGGTAGAATACCTTGGACTTGATGATCTTCTTAAGATCAGAGAAGTTACCGAAGGGCACAAAGTTTTTGTCTTTAGATGGAATCAATCTCTCAATTACTGCAGGTGCTTCGTATGCTTTCTCTAACTGCTCAGTGATGGATAGATCCCACTTACCAATACCTTTCTTGTATTGCTTAAGTCTTTTCTTGACTGTTGCTACAGAGCAATCGAAATGGTCTGCTGCTTCGACAAGATTCTGGAAGGTAACATCGTTACCGTGCTTCTCAGATAGGTAGTTTTTGAAGTCTTCTGTTGTCACTAGGACTGGCTCGAAAGGCATAATCGTATTTGTTTGTGTCTATATGATTATTATACAAGAATAAAATCCGCAATGCCACTGTTAGTGGACACTATCCAAAGTGGCATACGCTCTGGTTTGCGTAGGTAATTTGTAGGTGCCCATGGTTTACTTGCAACATAGCGTCTATATGCAAGTGTGGTAGGGATATCGTAATCATATTTCCACTTATCAGGCATAGCACGAGCGAATGGTGTATGCCTAGCACTGCAACCCTCGGGTGCAATGTGTGCTGCGAATCTTATAGAGTCTTCGCAACCATGTTTCTTATCATATCTATAAGTATACTCTTCACAAAGTGCAATACCATGCTCTATCAACCATGCAATATTATGATTAGACTCTGCTACCCACTTGGTGCATGGATGATTACGGAAGGCACCCTTCGCTGTTTTATAAGGTGTGCCATCAGACTTGAAAACCTGACCGATACTGTGATACCAGTCAGAGTATACAATGCTGAGCATTTGACATGTTTCTAAGGGCATCTTAACAACATGCTTATCTGGCAACTGGTATGCTGACAGATAAGGATCGTTGTTAACTGCGAAGATATTCATGCAATCTGTGTAATAAAGTTAGATAATACTTTTTTGTTGTTTGCCTTGGCACCTAGAGACTTTTTGAATGCACTTCTGATTTGTGCATTAGTGGCATCTGCTTTGACCTCAAAGTCAGTGTCTGATTCAAGACTAGTTGAGTTAAGGAGATACAACTCTTGGTAACCGTTGCAGTTAGGAAGACAAAGTGACTTGTCTTTTCTCCACTTCTTAAGGATAGCATTTTCTGACTCAAAGTCAACTTGTCCACTGTAACGAATGAAGTGACTAGCATCAGATCCATTACAGATACGGAAACCTATGAAGTTTGTCTCAGGGAAAGTATACTTAAGATACTTAAGAATCTGTTGAGTCAATCCTCCATGACAGTCATTACTTGGTTTGCTGTGGAAACCACTCTTTCTATCTCTTACAACTGCCATACCATGTAGTCCACCTCTGTATAACTTATGCTGCAAATCGTCTGGCAAGTTTGGTTTCTGTAAGATACCGATAGTATTTGACTCACCGTCAGTCAAGGTAACAACGTGTAGTTTCTCAACTCCATATCTTTTCTTGAATGTTGGGATGATAGTCTTCAATGCAATCAATGAATCGTTTAGAGGAGTGCCACCTAAGTTTACTTGATGTGGGATAGGGAAGTTGTATCCAAGATATTGGTTTCTGTTTTGAAAGTGAGATGAAAGACGGAATAAGTATTGAGCATGAGTATCAAAAGTATCTTTCTTTGACTCATTGCTGAGGTATTCAACAAGACGTAGGTGTGGATAGATAGAAAACTCACCTACCTTAGGAGCATTCTTGTATGCACGGAAGTCTTCGTCAAAACCATGTGACCTTCTGTATGTATCGTCACCTTCCCAGTATGCATCACTGAATGCATAGACTCTGAAAGGAATATTTACCTTACGACAGAAGTATGCAAGAGAAAGAAGTTGCTTTACAGTCTGGTGAAGATCTCGATACATGCTACCAGACCAGTCAAGTAGGAATACAAGACCATGATTCTTACCATCAGGTGTGGACATGATCTTTCTGAAGATATCGTCGTTGTATTTGTATGTGTGTAGTTTTGTAGTATCTAGGACACCTGTCTTAGAAACTGACGCTCTAGCATATGCTGACGCTGCTTTTCTACACTCAAACTCTTTGACCATGTAGTTGACTTCTTGGTTGCACTTCTTCTTGAAAGATGCATAGTCAGAGTCAACTTTAGAGAAGTCGATACCGATATAGTTTTCATTGTTAGGATCGCTATAGATATCCTGACCCCAGAAATCTTGTAGGACTTTTACCCAGTGATCAGGTTTGATAACAAGGTGAGAAAGATTTACTTCGGGCACATCAGCGTATGTTGGTGTCCTGTAAGATTCTTGCTCTGCAATTTCCTTAAGGTTATCTTCAAAGTTTCTATCTGTTATTCCTTCATCATAGTTGAAACCACCTTCATTTGATGTTGCAGGGTCTTCATCACTATCTTCCCAATCGTCAGACTCTGAGTCTGAATTTGATTGAGGATTAGGTTGAGGTTGCTGTGCGTCACCGTCATCATCCTGCGAAGTCTCAGTCGTAACCGTATCCATCTGGGGAGCATCTCCACCATCATCTTCAGTTGAAGGTGTGTTATCGATATGCTCTTGATCTTCTTCTTGCTCACCTTGCCACTCGTAAATTTTTGCTGCTAACTCACATACGTCTTCAAAAGACTCACATAGATCTGCTAGTGCCAACCATTTCTTTTCTTCTTCGTTTTTGAAAGGGATGGGTATAGTCTGGTCAACAATGCCTACCTTATAATATAGGTTGATACGGTCGATAAGTTTTAGTTTGTTAAGATCCATCATGCCGATACCGAAGAAATCTTTCTGATTCAACTCACGGTAACCTTTGAAGAAATCTTTACGAAGACCTGGAAACTTGTCCTTCATTGACTTCTCGATACGCACATCTTCTAGAATATTTACATAAGACTTAGGCAAATCTGTCATACTTTCCCATCCATCAGCAGGTGTAAATAAAGCATGACCTACTTCATGACCCACTAGCATGTCATAAACGCTCTCAGAGGCGATCCAGAGGGGCAATGAGAGGACTCTATTCTTTACATCGAATGATGCAGTCTCACACTTACAATGCTCAACAGTTAGATTTTCTGTAGCAAGTAGTTTAGCGAGTGATCCTTTGATTTCTTGTATTAGCATGTGTGTGCGATGATTATATACTCATTATAATGAGAAACCCTCCGCTTGGGAGGGTTTAGTAGACACTTTAACAACTGTCCACGACGTTTCCTTGCTTGACGCAATGCTTGTGGCTTCAAGTGTCGCTTCTTTTCTTTCTTTGAATGGTGTTGCCAGTTAGGGGTTGTCACGGTCTGAGTATTTAAGGGACGAGAAGTCATTTTCTTTAACAAACTCAAGACTAGATTCAAATGCATCGACTAGAGTGTCAATCATCTTGTGAGAAATCACATAGATGTTTGTATTATCACTCATGCGTCTCAGGATCTTAAGAAGATCTGTTGTTGCATTGGTATCCAGACTAGAATCAAACACTTCATCTAGTAATAGGAGGTTAGTTGCTGCAGAATTTTTCATTCTAGCAATATCTCTCCATGTAAAGAGCAATGCTAGGTCAATCTTTTGCTTTTCACCCTCAGAAAAGGATGCATAGGAAAAGATATCTCTATGTCTGCTCTTAATTACCTCGTTAAATTCCTCGTCAAGAGTAAAATTGACGTAGAAATCCATATCTTGTAGGTATTTATTGATATGTGTGTTGATAATGGGGATAAACTTCTTAATTATCTTACTCTTGATACCATTATCACGCAATAGGGTGCTGACCACTTTGTGATGTGACTCCTGTGCATTGACATCAGCACATTCTTCTACCTTTTTATCCAACTCTTCCTTAAATTTGCTTAGTTTTTCCTGCTCACAGGTTAAATCTGAGTTGGTAGTCTTCTTACCCTTGACTGCGTTGAGTCTAGAAGCAATAGTTTTCTTTTCTTTGGTGTATGCTTTTAAATTACTCTTAAGTGTTTGATATTGTGCTGCCATTTGCGAGTCTGCCTTGACTTTCTTGTCAAGTTTCTCTAAGACCTGCTCCATTTCTTTCAGTTTAGACTGGTAGTCCTCATCTTTCTTACTCAAATCATCCACTCTAGACACTTTTGTATCAGTATCAATAGTCTGTGTGCAAGTAGGACAGGTATCATTCTTGATAAAGAAGTCAAGATCAGATAAATTTCTATTTACTTTAGTTTTTACAGATGCAATATACTCTCGCATCTTACTATACTGTGCCTGTGATGATGCTGAGTTGGCAAGTTTGTCAGTAAGATCACGGATCTCAGTCTCTGTTGATGCTATATTTGTTTCTACTGCAAAATTCTCTTCCTTTAATGACATCAACTGTGATGCAAGGTCATCATTTACATCCTTAACCATACCTTCCATGCGTTGCACTGTAGCAGTTTGCATGTCATAGGTCTTTTGATGTAGTGTGACTGTGTGCTCACACTCTTTAACTTCATTTCTTATGTCTCTCAAGCGATCCTTGAGCAACAAATTCATGCGTGAGAATACTTTGATGTCGAGGAGGTCTTCGATAACCTCTCTTCTATTTGGAGCATTAAGTTGCATGAATGGAACGAAAGTGCTAGACCCAAGAATAGAAATCTGTGTGAAAGATTTGAAATTGAATTTAAGTATCTTCTGCTCGAGATACTTTTGGTAGTCATTATTTGCTGCAGACTGGTCAATAAGTGTGCCGTTACGATATATCTCAAAGACATTTGGTTTGATTCCCCTTACTACTTTATACTTTGACTGCCCTACTGAGAATTCAACTTCCACCAATAGATCACGCTCGTTAATTGTGTTAACTAACTGACCTTTACTAATCTTACGGAAGGGTTTATTAAACAATACAAAACATAAGGCATCTAACATGGTAGATTTCCCTGCTCCATTATCGCCATAAACAACGGTAGACTTATATCTTTCAAGATCTAAATATGTGAATCCATTTCCTGTTGATAGGAAATTTTTCCACTTCACTTTTTCAAAAACAATCATGTATTAGGGTCGTCGTATTTACGAAGGATATAAAGTGCAATGGTGGCACCAATAGATGATGCACCTAAGACGATTAAAAATAAAGGCATTAGTCTATGACTGAAGGTGGAGGAATAACAAAGTCATTCTCTGTTATGATAGCATACCTGTATCCATGTTGTCTACAATTTGAAACAACATCTTTACGCTCAACCTCTGCCACATCTAATTCCCTAGGGAAATCTACATCTATTAACATTTGATGATATCTGTCAGCGTCATCTTTAATCGCAAAGATCTGTACGATACGCTCAAAAGACTTATCATCTTTAACAGCGTACACACCACCAGTTTTCTTTTCGACTAAGACAAACATCAGACTTCTACCGATTCCATGTATAGATTTTTCAGTATAGCAAAAACTTCTTCTTTATGTGGAAGCTCTTGGACACAGGTTTCAAGGATAGTAAGAGTATCTTCTACCTCTACATCTGTTACGTCTTCCAGAATATAAGTGTTATCTTCTATAATTTTCAAGTCTGCTACATTACCACACTGGATGTAGCGAATGGTCTGGTCAAACTTTGCTTGATCAGTCTTGTCATCTACGATTAGTTTAACGTAGGTGTTTGTAAAGTCAAGACCTTTGATATCATCTAGAGTTGTTTCATTATAGTAGATCTTATGGAATACCTCATAAGGATTCTGCTGAAACTTTAACTTTAGATCATCTGTATTTAGCAGATGAAACCCTTTTTTCTGACCGTAATCATTCCAATAGATTTGATTCGGGTTACCTAGATACTGGATATTCTTTTTCTTACTCTTTAGATGATAGTGTCCTGATAAGACCATATCGAATTTATCGTAGGGTGCTGCGTCATCCCCATGAGACATAACAATTCCAGGTATAGCCTCAAAACCGCTAAGCTCGAGATGCCCCACACAGATATCTGAAGCACTAGTCTCGATTGCATCTCTAGTGGCATCTCTTGACTCGTCACATACCCAAGGAATACAGCACATATCCCTGCCACCAATGCTATAGTCTCCAGGTACGTCAATAATATTAATGTTGTCATAGTCCTTTAGTAGTAACTCAGGTGCATTTACCTTAAGAGTATTCTTAAAGTAGATATCATGATTACCAATCAACATATTCATAGTGACACCACGATCACGGAGTGGGTCAAACCACATCTCCTTTGCAGCATCTAAACTATTAAAGTTAATAGTCTTTCTCTTATCAAACGTATCACCTAGACACAATACCTCAGTAATTCCCATCTTATCGATGGTTGGTATGACAACTTTAGAATAAAATGCTTTATATTTTTCTAGAAAAACTAGACTGTCATTACGAACGCCGAAGTGTTGGTCAGTTATAACCAATACATTCATGTATTATCCTCGCATAGTAGTTTCAATTCTAGACTTGATTGAATTCATCTGAGCATGATCGTCTTTGGTATCAACTGAGAATACCTCATCATATCCACTCTTCTCAATCAACTTGTCTTTGATATCCATTTGACGTTTTTCCTTTGCAATACGACGTAGGAATGCATAATACACTATCTGTGTAAAATATGCAAATGGGTTAGTCGATTTCGCAGGATCAAAGTTATCGATATACTGGACACAATTCTCAATCCCATCGCAGATCATGTCATCCTTATACATGTAGTTAATAAAGTTAGGACGATATGATAGGTGAGTAGCAATCTTTAAGAAGCACTCTCCAATATAGTTTGGGATTCTCGGTTTGGGTAGATCTTCTTCAGCAGCATGCTTAACGTCCTTGCGGTATACCACGAGCTCGTCGAGAAACTTCTTGTTATCTACATAGTGTTGTTTTTTTGCTTTCCGTGGCATTTATTGCTTCCGAATGTCTTAAGTATACACCAGTTATATGTCTACGTCAACCTGTGTTACGCCACTGCTTCTCTAACTTCTTACGGAAGTCATCAACTTTACCAATAAGTCCCATGGTTTCATTCATAGGTGCAGTGTAATCATCATTAGATCCAAATTCTCTACGCAACCACATGCGATACATGGCAATAGAATCATCACTCATAGGTGCTACGCAAATTATATCTGGCTCTCTAATTAAATAAAAATCTTCTTCACTAAACATCATCCACTTGGTAAAACCAATAGCAAGACCTTGATGCTTACCCTCTGCTACAGGTGTAGCGTGTGGTTTGGCAGGATTAGACACAAAAATAAGAGTATCACCCTTATCATCAGTGGCGATCATAGGTCCTAAGACCTCATCACCAGAGACTAGTTTGACTACTCCGTAGAATTCTTGCTCGTGTTGGATGTAATTAATCATTTTTGAATCTTACTTTAGTGACTTCATAATCAAACTCTTCAGACTCGTATATCTTCATCCTCTCTATTAGATGTCTGAATGTGTAGTTATGATATGACCCCTTCGTGCAGTCATCAGCAATGTCGTAAAGTGTTGCCTGTGATTTATTCTCGCCTTTCCTTAAAACTCTACCAATGGATTGTAGGTTTCGCACTCTAGACTTAGAGGGACTAGCGAAGATAACGTTATGCAAATTGCGAATGTTTATACCAGTGGAGAATGTGCCATAACTTGCAATGATGATAGCATCTTTTTCCTTTTCGGTAATTCTTCTCGCTTCTTCACGATCTTCAGTATCAATTCCACCGTGAATAAAAAACAAACGGCGATTTTGATTGTAACTATTTATCAAATTGTAAAGGGGCTCACCATGTTTCTCAACGTAATTAAAGAGAATTAAGGTGTTGCCAACCGTATCTAATGCTAATTTACTTATAAATTTGTTACGTCTCTCGTGCTGTGTGATGTAATCCATCTCCTGTTGATAGTGATCAAACGGCACCCAACCATGTTTAAGTAGAATAATTTTTACTTTTAGTGGTGTGAGATGTCCTTTCTTTTGAAGATCCTTAGTCTTTGTAACCTGATCCACACTACCAAACAGACCTTCCAATACTAATTGGTGAGTTTGTAACCCATCAAGTGTGCCTGTTAACCCAACACGATACTTAGTATCCACCATTTTAGTGAGGATACCCGACAATGATTTTGCTTTATATAGATGTGCTTCGTCTCCTATGACAGCACCAAACCTCTCAAAGAAATTTTTACCTTCTTTGTATATACTCTGCCATGTGGATATAATTACTGGATCGTCAACATATTTCTCTCTACCTGCTCTAATCTTATGACAGTATGCACTTGCTTTCCAACCATAAGTTTCAAAATCTTTATACATTTGCTCTACCAGTGATGTGGTAGGCACAATAATCAATACATCTAGTCCTTTCTGTAGATACCAACGCACTAGTGCATAGATGATTAGGGATTTCCCTGATCCTGTGGGGGATAGTAGAAGCTTCCTACGCGACTTAAGTGCTTGATATATGCCTCGTAACTGGTAGTCCCTTGCTGTGAAAGGGAGACCCAAAGACCTAACAAAAGACGCTGTGCTTTCAGGTGTGACATAATCTTCTTCCTCTTCTGGTATACCATAGTAGTCACTCTGTTTAATGACATACTTATAGTGTTTGTTATTAAAGAATTCTTCTAGGTAGTCATAGAGACCACAATAGATCTCACCTGTGCCAGGTGAATATAATCTTATCTTTCCATCCCACACACGTTTCTTATAGTGTGGCATGAATTTAGCGTTAGGCACATCAAAACAAAAATACTCTGATAACTCTTTATGGATGTGCTCCTCTGTTTCTACTTTTAAATAAACTTCATTTTTCTTGCTAACGTATGTCATAGTATTTGATGATGTCAAATGCATTCTTGATAGCAAACCCTCTCGAGTCTATCTGTTTAAGAATCCTCTCACAACAATTTATACAAGTTTCGAGGTAGTGGATCTTAGCGTTTGCACGAGACAAATCCTTATCGCCATCTAAGTATAGACCGATATCAGATTTTAATACTTTAAGTGGGTATATCTTTCCTTCTTCGTCTGGTCTTTTACCAGAAAAATATTCAAACTTGTGTAGTCTTATTAGATTCCTTTTACTCTCTGCTTCTGAAAGCATCAGTCGGAATTGATTCAACCATTTCAAATACTTAGAGTGTAGTTTAGCAGACGCTAACGAGTCGTTTGCCAAAAGCTCAGGCAACTCCCTATGGAGCTCTGAGTCCTTCTCCCACATCTCTTCAATTTTTTCGAGATTCATTACTCTAATGCTGTGGAGCGTACGTTAGTCTCACCACTCTGAATCTCATACAAGATATATTTAAACGTGGCATTGGCAGTAGCGTACTGTGTGCCATCTATTGTAGCATCAAAATCCAATCCTGACAAGGAGACAGGAAACAATCCTTTGAATACGATGTTAAAATTTGCATTGAAGTTACTGTTAAGCACTGTCAAAGATGCGTCAGCAGATATCAGATCCCAGTCCTTTGAATCGTATTGGAATCTAGACTTCATAAAATCTATAAAAGTTGTCCTTTCTTTTGACTTCTCGGGGACACCGAGAGCACGCAACCAGTTGTGTAGTAGGAGATAGTTTTCCATATCCTCATCTACTATGAAAGACATTTCAAAATCTTCGTATTGAAATGTGCCTTCTAGAGGTAACTGACGTCCATACCTTGTGGACTGCATGGGTTGTGTGATTGAGATTGCAGGAATAGCAGCAGACTGACTAAAGTACACGACCTTAGGAAACTTAGGCATCACCATCTTAAACCCAAGTGGTGATAAGAAGTTTCTATTTTCAATCTGTGAATTCCAAGCGTTAGTCATTAGGCACCCATGTAGACAGGCGACATGAGACCACCTTCGGGATCGTCATCGTCGTCGTCATTATTTATATCGTACAAGTCGAAGATCACCTTCAGTATGAAGTGTGCAAATAATCCGACTGTAATTCCTCTAATAAACTGTATTAATAATATGCTAGTGTCGTAATCCATGAAAACGGTGTATTGGTGCGATAATGTTATTGCTTAGGTCTTCTTTAACTGCCTCGACGACCTTATCTAAAATGTTAATGTCGATGTGCATGAATGGAGGAATGATACCTAACATCCTCAACAATCCATCAACAAATAATGCAAGTGCTGTGAATCCTAGAATCATAGAGATAACAGTAGCATCTCTATTGTGCTTCTTCATTGATTCTTCATCAATGCGTCTCGCCTCAGAGACAGCAGTATCTACAGCAGATGCTATCATAGCATCAACTTCACTTTTTGTATAGGATACCTGCCGTATCTTTTTTTCGGTCATGCCGATGTCTACAACGTCTGTGCGAGGAAACTCACTGATTAGTTTGTTTATCATTGATGTCCTTGGAGTGATACCAGAAATCTTCCCAGTCCTTCGGAGAATCCGTGACGTCTACAATTCCTGTAATTTTGTTTTTCATCTTCTCGATGTCATCTATGAGATCATCAAGTCGATCTAAATCTTTTCTGGGCATACTAGATAAGTTTTTTATATCTTACTATATTATGCTCCTAAACGCAATAGGTAAATGGTAAACAATCCTAAAAGAAGGAAGAGCATAACGTAGTATGTAACCTCTGCTACCATGTCTATCTCGTCAGTTGCTGTATTTATGTTGCCTAATAAAAAAGGCAGGTCGTTAGACCTGCCCAAGTCAATGTATCCTGACAATTTACATTAGGTTGTCAACTAGCACACGTCTGTAGTAACGGTTCTTGTTAGGATCAAGATCTCCGCCACCTTGGTCTGTGCCTTCAGCAAATGGGTTAGCAACCATGCCATAACGAGTCTTAAACCCGATTTTTGGCTGGAATGTATCCTGACCCACAGCTCTGACCATCTGTAGTGGGACATAAGGACAGTAGAAGATTCCTGCATCATATGCAGATGATCCTTTGTATCCACCAACGTAGAAGTGTCTGTCACTTACGTTTGCTGAATATGGATCAACATAAACCTTGATTCTACCATTCAATGTACCAGCAAGAGTGCTGCTGTTGTCATCTGGAAGCAAGTTACTGTTTCCTGCAAGAGCTGGAGTGTAATCAAGCACACCTGCCATTGATAGAGCACTAGCCACGTCTGCTGAGCAGATGAGGATGTTACCCTTCCCACGACGAGTTTCATGCCCGATAGCATTCATGTCTCTTTCGATCTGGAATAGAAGACCTTTAAACTTCTCAACTGACCATCTACCGTTGGAGTCAACGTCTAGGTCAAATACACCTGCAGTTGCTGTGTTATTCTGTGCACCAGGTCTTGCGACTTTGTATACAGATCTTACAACTTCACGGTTGATTTCAGCAAGTACTTCTGTTGAAAGAATGTTTGCCAATTCAGACTCAGCGTCTAAACCGTGAACTGCCTTAAGGTCTTGTGCCAATTCTAGAGAATACTCTGCCTTGAGTGCTCTGGACTTCGCAGTCACAGTAACTTTCTCAATGCTGAAGTTCATCTCAGCGAACTGGTTACCAGATGCATCACCCAATGCTTCTGCCTGAGCTGTGGTCATACCAGTGTTAGTGGTGTATGTACCAGAGTCGTTAAGAAGACCAGGGTTGCTTCCTGATTGTGCAGACTGTCCGAGGTCAGATGCTGCGTTCTCTCCAGAGAATTCTGCGTCTGCTTCGTTGAAGAATGCTTCTGATCCTGCTGTACGGTTTGTGCCGTAGCGTGATCTCATTGCGAAAATAAGTCCTGTAGGACCTGTCATTGGTTGTACGCCTGCGATATCGTAAGCGATCAACTTAGGCATTGATCTTCTGATCAATGAAATGAGAACTGGGTCGAAACCTGCGACTGGACCTGTAGCTGTGCTACTACCACTGAAACCTGCTGTACCAGCAGACATAGTAGGAGCGGCTTCGGTCAATACGCCAGCTTCTTCCTTAATAAATTTCTCTTGGTTCTCAAGGAGGACTGCAGTCACTGCCTTTCTATAGTTATCGCTAATCTCTGGGAGATCGCCATGTGTAAGAATAGGTGACCACTTCTCCTGTAGATGCTCAGAATTGAACATTTTGGTTATACCTCTATTAGGAAAATGGGTTAATTATTTGGACCAACGGGAGAGAGCTTTTACATAAGCATCCATACCCTCATTGATAGGTTCTACGTTTTCTACATCAACATCAGCGGAAGGTGCAGTTGCAGCTTCTGGTGACTTAGATGAGAAATAAGATTCCCTGAGTGTATCAATTTGCTTTCTGTAACTCTCAGCATCATTAAACTCAACAGCCTCTGCGAGAGCAGACAATTTTTCGCGTTGCGAAAGGGTCAAACCCTCGGACGCTTCATTCACAATCCCATTCTTAATGTAGGTGCCAATCTCTTTGTTAAGAGTAACGTTCTCTTCGATTGACTGGTTGAGCTTTGTTTCCATTTGATCTAGTTGAGATGTCATTTCATCTACTAAATCAAGCTTCTCTTCGGGGAGCTCAATATGATTCTCCACGAAAACTTTTTTGATTCCGTCAAGGACGTTTTCTGCCATCTCATTCTTGATACCGTGCTCAATAGCAAGGGAGTTGGTATCGATCCAGTTTTTAACTGAATATGAGAGGTAGTCGTCAACCTTTTCTGCAAGGTCAGACTTGACTTTTTCAATTTCTTCTTCTAAGACTTTTGCATACTCATCATGCATGCGTCCTAGTTCTTCGTTTAGACGAGATACGACCGCTGCTTCAAAGATAGTCTTTGCTTTCTCTTTGAATTCTTCACTTAGGTCTTCGCCTTCTGTTAGGGCTTGAACGTCTGCAGAAAGATCTACTTCGATCACTTCCTTCTCGCTCTCGTCCTCAGCAATTACTTCACCTTCAGGCTCATGTCCCGCTTTAACATCGCCCTTCATTGAATCTACTGTTTGTCCACTTGCATCAGATGGTTTAGTTGCAGGAGGTGTTGCAGTAGGTCCGCCACCTGTTTTGTACTTGTTAGAGTCATCATCAGGTTTGGAATTCATAGGTGTAGGTCCACCAAGATCTTGGTAACCAGGTTGACCTGGTGTGCCTGCTTCAGATTTTGGCATAGGATCAGCTGGTTTCGCATTCGCTGTCACAGCGTTTTCATCCAGTGATTTTTTATCAATTTTAGACATCATGGTCTCCTAAGTGTACAAAGGGCGGTAATTGCTATAGTTATTTATATATTAGAAACTTTGAAGATAGTCATTAAACGCGGAAAGCTTCCTTTCCTCCATTTGTGACCTCTCTGCATTATCAATTCTATGTTTGATTTGCTCGATTGTTTGCTCTGTGACGGCTCCATTTGCATAGATCCATTCTTTTCCTTCCATGATACCATCTACAAAAGCATCAGGTGCGGAAGGATCAGCAACAATATCAGCAGCAGTTGCAAGCATGAAGTCATCCATTACGACTTTCATACCATTTTCTTCTTTGATAGTCCCCAGTCCTCTAGAGGAAACGCCAAGTTTTACACCTTCGTCTAGAAGATTCTTAGCAATGTTACCCATAGGAGTGTCGAGGATTCTCGCTTTTCCAACAAAATTGTTTCCCTCATTTTTAAGGGATGTGATTAGATGTGACACGCGGTCGAGGTTGATAGTCGGTCCGTCTGGATGACCCAACTCTCCTAGTGCACGTCCTTTCTTAATATAAGATTCGTTATATTTATCAACTTCTCTCTGAAGTGTGGGGATAGGATACATACGACCATTACGATTCTTGATCGCACCTTGAAGAAACACACCTTCTATGAAGTGTCTTTTCTTTCCATCTTTTCCTTCGGTGATTAAAACCTTAGCGGTTTCAATTTCCTCCCTGATCAGTTTCATCTTTTGATTCCTCTGGTGTTACTTCAGTTTCAGTTTCAGTTGACGCTTGAGGTGTTTCTGGTTGCTCTTCCGCTTCTGGCTCTTCCACTTCGGGAGGCTCAGGAGCAAGAATAGTTTTACCAACCTCTGCTTTTCTAGCATCGATAGAGTCTACTGCAGCATCTTTCATTCCAGTTGCAACGTAATCACTTACGTCTTTCTTTCCTGAGAAAAGTGCGTTAACAATATCTAGGGCTGCTTGAGTAGGCATAACAATAATAAAATATGTAGTTATTTATATATTTCCTTTATCGTAGTCTGCGGGATCTATCCCTTGCTCCTCTGCAGGAGGCTCTGGGGGTTGTAATGCCATCTCCATTTGCTGCAATTCTAGTTGCTGCATTTGCACTGGAGAGACTAACATTCCTGCTTTTATCTCTTCTGCCATTTGCTCATCTATTTCGTTGAATTCATTCTCTGTTTGACGGAGAATTTGACGTCTTAGATATTCAAGTGAGAAGTATTTGCCCGCAAAAGGATCCATTTGTTGTAGCAAAGCAAGTCTTTCTGTTAAGATTTCCTGTGCTTTAAGCTCTGAGAAGTAGTTATCTGCAACGTAATCGTATTGGATATGCTCCTTCATGTCCTCCCATTCCTCTAAGGAAATAACTCCTTTAAGGACTAGTTGGGTTTTAAGTAGATCGCTGAAAAGATCGCTAAATCTTTTGCGGAGTCTGACTATGAATTTTTGGAATTTAACTTCATCTCTGGTGATCTCTGCGGATCTACCAACGTTGAAGGTGTTGTCTGATTCTAATCTAGACTCGGGGACGTTAAGTGAGCGATAAAGTTTCTTTTGGAAATACTTTACATCCTCTAACTCACCTAGGTTTTGTCCACCTGGTAGTGTAGAGATCTCTGTGCCTCTGCCCCCTTCACGTCTTGGTAGCCAGAAATCTTCTAGCATAGACATGAATTTCTTGTCGTCTCGAATCTCCCCAGTGTCTGCGTTATACACTAGTTTGTTTCTGTATCGACTCATTACCTCGCGGAGATATTGCTCTGCTTTTTGTTTAGGTAAATTTCCTACATCGATATAGAAGATTCTTCTTTCGGGTGCTCTGGATAGACGATAGATAACCAGAGAATCCTCAATCATTCTAAGTTGATTGAGTGCCTTGATTGACTTATGTAGATGAGATAAGACAATATTTCTATTCATGTCCCTCTTACCAGAGTGGACATAGGTGATCGCGTCAGGTGCAATCTTCACACCTTTATTTTCAAATCCACGCAATCCTTTAGGAGCATATATGTAATACTCTAGAGATTTAGGGACTAAGGAATCTCCCTGTGGATCGCCAGGTCCGTTTGCTAGACCTGATGCACCTTTACCTCTGTCAAATTCAACAACCTTTTTGATTTTACGAGGGTCGATGTATCTTAATTCCGTAATACCTTCAGAAGGTTTCTCGGGATTAATCATCTTGTGGTAGAAAAGTCTACCATCGATATACCATCTACGGAATATATCGTATGCTCTTCTATCAAAATCTAATAGAGAAAGGACGTTTTCAAACTCCTCTCTGATTCTTTTCTTCAAAGAATCGCTTGCCTGCAGGTGTGACAACTCAATGTCAATAGGATGATCATCCAACTCGCCAGCTATAGCCTCATTTACAATATCGTTGATAGCAGCATCCGCTTCTGGGTGCAAACTCATCTCACGATATCTACCAATGAGATCCATTTCCGTGCCTTTAGATGACTCTTTGTCACCAAAGTCCACGTACTGTCCGAAATAACCACCTGCTACAATAGGTTCGGCAGCATCTTCACTATCTTTACGCACGAAAGAAGGACCCTTGGGATTAATCTTCCCAGAGCCCTTCTTCTTGCGATCAAGAGAATAACCAAATAATTGTGCCATTCAAAAATGTAACTAGGTTATAGTTATTTAGCGACTTCCAAAAACTAGTTTTTAGGAACGTGGTGTGCTGCGTTAACGTCTGACGCATAAGTCCAGTACTGAACCTGAAACTCAACTGTGTATTCTTCTGGTGTATCGTTGCTATCCCATGCAAGATCGATTGCTGAGATGTTACTTGGCCAGATACCTTCAAACTTGTATGCTCTAGTTTGCTCAGATTGTCTGTCATACTGACGGACGATCGCTGCAGTTTGATAGTTAGCAGGTGAATCAAATGACTGGAAGTTTTGTTGTAGTGCTTGGATCTGTGTAGACCAATTCTCCAACTGATTTCTAATCACGAAGTTAGCGTCGTTAAGGACTGTAACTGTCCATGGCTCGAATGTCCTGTCTCCTGCGATTTTAATTGTCCTTCCTCTGTAAGGAACTTCAATTACACCAACAGTAGATGCGGGAATGTTTGCTGCTTTAACTAGAAGTGTTGCAAGGTTTCCACCGAAAGGTGCACTTGCTGCTTCTGTTTCTGCTGCGTCTGCTGCACCACCGCTTCCTCCGATGTTTGCAGTGCCTGTAAGTTGAGGGAAAGTTAACTCTACTTGGAAGAGATTAGGGCGGGCAAGATCCCCAATCTTATTTCTAAAGTCGAAAATAGGAGAGTTAATCTGCCCCCCTTCGACGTTATTAATTGCCATTTTAAATGTCTCCTATTTTTGTGAATTGACTACGAAGTCGTAGCACGGTTTACTTAGGTTGCAACCTCAGAGAAACTAGCCCCTGTCCTTGTTGCTGTAAATGTAAGTGTGATGAAGTTAATAGATCTAGTAGGTTTGATGAAGATCTCTGCGTAGAATTCACCTCTGTCAATAGACTCAGGTGGGTTGTTTGTGCTGTCACATACAACCAAGAAATCAGTAACACCACGACGTGATTGTACGGATCTCATGAAAGGTTCTACGATATTCTTGAAACCTTGGCGAGTAAACTCGTCATTCAATTCAAAAAGTTGTGTCTTAGCAGCCTGTGCGATTGCTCCTTCTAATACTAAGAAGAGGCGTCTTACGTTGATTCTATCGAATGCAGACTGATATGATAGTGCAGTCTTGTCTCCGAAGAGGACGATTCCTTCGCCAGGGAATGCAACAACTGGGTTGACTCTAGCAGCGTATAGTCTGTCTCTGTGATCCTTTAGAGGTGAGTAAGCAAGTTTAACTGCGTTACGAAGTTGACCTCTATTGAAACCTGCAGGTGAGAACCATGGCTCCTGATTTAGAGTTGTGCTAAGTGTTAGACCTGCAACGTCAGCATTACATGGAATGTAACGATAGACATCGTTGTAACGGTCATAGATGTATTTGTAGTTATTGTCAAATACTGCGTATGAGCTAGATGATAGTTGATCAAAGAAACTAATAGTCTTGTCAACAATATCTGTAGTGGAAGAGATTCCGATCACGTCACCTCTGTAAGGTGAGATGAATGCCATGCAATCTTTACGAGTGCTTGCAATATCGATAACCTTCTGTGCCTTAGCGATTGTATCACTTAGGTTGCTCATTGAAGGACCCATGAGGACGTAATCTACTTCCTCAGTTTCAGCGTCTCCGAATAAATCATATCCAGAAAGAAGTGAAGGTCTGTCAACAGTGTATCCATCTACTCCACCTTGTAGGTGATACTTGATGGTGCCGTTATTCTTAGTCCCGATAACAGGAATACTATTTGGATCAAGACCAGTAATGTTGTCTCCACCGTAAAGTGCAGCGTCTGCCTTGATCAAGTCAAAGTCACGGTTAGTTACGCTTCCACCCCATGATCCGTCGGCTGTGCCTGAGCGGTCAAAGATGTTAGCAGATTCGTGAGATCCCCAGTAAATATAGGAGGATTGATTCATCAAAACATCGACGTAGTATAGTGACTCACCTTGTGGTGACTTAGCGTCTGATGCTTTTGAAAGGTTTGTAAACTTCTCTAGAAGTGCTCCTGGTGTGCCTGTTAGTGCACCGTCGCCATCTAAGACAAGTACGTGTAGTAGATCTCTGTATCCACCACGGTCATCTGCCCATGCAGATGTAGAAGGACGAGGAGCGATGTTGATCCACTTCTCGTTGTAACCATACATTCTTGACTCATAGTCACTACCGACTGCGATAGCAGATACGTTAGCAGCGTTTCCGTCAACAACAACTTGGTTTGCTTGGAATAGAGGTGATGTTTTGTTTAGAGATACTCTTAATTCTCTTGAGATAGATGCAATCTTACCTGATGTGCCAGTTGCAGATCCAGGTGATCCACCGTTGTTTGCCAACTCAGTAATTGTGTCGCCAACTTCCCAGTAGTCTGATGCAGTGCCATCAACACTGATTTCAACTTTCTGTGTCTCTTTGTCGTATGCAACGATACCACCAGTGATGTTACCAGAAAGACCAGTGTAGAAGTTAGAAGCAACGAAGTTACCAACTAGAGTTGCATTCTCTTCAAGTGTAAGCACTACAGTGTAAGAATAAACTTTACCGTAGATGTTAGCAGCAGAGTAAGAAATCTCCGCACCTGTTGTAAATGCCCACTCAGCAGATCCTGGTTGTGCACAATATAGCACTTGGTCTGCACCTGCGTCAGTCATTACAACTCTAAGACTGTTTCCGTGTGTGCCTGCTGTTTTACCTGCCCACTTCCAGTTGTTAGAAGCATCTTTAACTGTTGACTCGTAAGCGTCAAGATTCTTAATTAATGGAGAAGTAACACCTGTAGATGTTTGCTCATTAATTGTTGTCTTATTACTTGAGACAGTTAGGAGTGTGATTGTTGATCCATCAGTGTGTGCTGCTGCAGTAGTGCTTAATGCTGCACGAGTCACAGTTAGGTCGTTACCTACGACAGCTGAGACTTGAAGGATTTCATCGTCAATTCTGATGTATGAGTTAGTACCTGCACCAAGAGTAGCAACTGAAGCAACCGATAATGTTGTATCTGAGTCAGTGAATGTCCCGCCTTCGTTAACTGTTGAAGTAGATCCTGCTGTTTCAATCAGTGTAACTTGTGATCCTGCTGCGTGTGAAACTCCAGATGTCTGTAGTTGTCCACGAGTAACAACCGCATCGTTTCCGTTTACAGATCCGACTGATACGATTTCAGCGTCGATCAATAAAAGGTCTGCAACGTCAAAGTCTGTTGTAGAAGTAACCGTTAGAGTTGTATCAGTAGCACTGAATGTAGTATTAGTAAACTGTGCTGTGTCAATGGCATTCTTAAGTGAGTTGCTCATTGCACGGACAATCTTCATGGTGCCACCATAAAGAAGGTATTGTGCTGCACTAAACCAATACTCAAAGTTTGAGTTATTTGGTCTACCAAATATTGCGAGAAGCTCTTTCTCACTAGTTACCGAGGTAATTTGCTCTACTGGTCCTTTTTCAAAACTACCAACGAGTGATGCTACATTATCTACTGTAGCGTTAACAACGTTAGTTAGATCTCTTTCCAGTACAACAACACCTGGTGAAAGCTGCGTTGATGCCATGTTTGTATACTCCTAGAACGGGTCAATACGGATGCTATTAGTATTTAGAAAAACTCATGTTTTCAGAGGGGAAACGTGACGTGAGCATACTACCAGTCAGGATAGTCACATTCTTTACGTTTGATTTTTTTCTTTCTATTCTTCCTAATTCTATTAACTGTGCATTCCTTACACTCATATGAATATGCGGATGGTATATGTCCTCTGTCTCTCCTAGTCCAATAAAAACCGTCAATGAGGTCAAACGTCCTAAGACATCTCCTACACTGACGGTCTACAAATAGTAGATGCTCTAACTCTAAATCATTCTTCATTCTTTCTTGCCCAGTATCCAAACACTACACCTGCAGTGAAGATTACCAAGACAAAAAGTGTTTGTGCTGCTGATCCTAAGAATGTCTCAATCATTGTGCCCCTGCTTACTCTTAATATCCATCATGATCCAACGTGGCAGATAGAAGATCATAAATGCACCCAACCAAAACACACACAGTGCTATGAAATGTGCCATCCTATTAGGATTTACAATCAACCCTAGTGTTACTAGACCCATCCAGAGATAGTCTAGAGTGCCATGCAGTCTATACCATATATTCTCACCCAACTTCTTGATAACCTTATCTCTTAGTCTAGCAAAGAAAGGTGATACATGTCTCATCATAACGAAACCTTCGTTAAAAAACATGATGAGGAATCCAATTTTAAAAATCATTTCTCCCCCTCTTGCTTTGTCCACTCTTTCATGTATTGCTCTCTACCATCTTCCAAAAACTTTTTCTTTTCATAATCATAATAAGGATGTGGTGCAGCACTTACAACAGGACTCTTGGATTTGTTTTTGATAACGATAAATCTATCAGCAGCAAATGTCCCTGCTAATTGCACCTCAATCTCATCTCCATCTTTCCAGTTGATACTACCATCTTTCTTGGTATGAAGCATTGCTTCTTGTATCTGGTCAATAATGTCTTGTGTTAATTCCATACTCTAGTTAGTTGTCTCACGTCATCGACACCATAGATCGATTTGACTGTTTGTAATGCATCCTCTCTCAGATTAGAGGGACACTTAAATTTAACTTTCTGCAGTCTGTTGCTTGGCAACAGTATCTGTGCTGTCCATAAGCTTGTAATCATACTTGGTTAAGTCGCATTCGATAGTCGGCATACCTTCGTGTTTTTCTCTGGTAGGTTGTCCTATCTTCTGTAGGATGTCACCAGGTATTTTCTTCTTAGATATGTCATAAGGTATAGGTGCGTTTGCTACACACACTCTAATGCATTCCATTTCTTCCTCAGTAAAAACAGGAAGTTTGTTAGCAGTCATACCTTTGTAAACTCTTTTAGTCAATACGTCCCTCGGTAAAGCCATTCAGTTGATCCGTCTTCACCTATAACAATTTCAGATTCATCTTCTGGAAAGTCATAAGGACCATCAAGTTTTTTCTGATGCTCTCTCTCATCTAACACCTCATTGATGAGTTGCTTTAACTCTACCTTAAGTGAGTCAGATATAAGATTAAGTTTGTTTACCTTCAAGGGAGGAATAGCAGCACGTTGCTCTTCGAGTGATTTACCACTCTCTTTACTGCCATATGACATGCCTTGGGTATCAATCGTCATGATCATCCCAAGGATCTGACAATCCTTTATTAGCAAAGAATCCTCTATAGACTCCAAAACCTGCCAACAGCACAGTAAATACTGCTACTGATATTGGAAACGTAAAGTTTGGGTCATAGTTTGCGTGAGGTATAAGTGCGTCACACTTTGTCCATGTGCCAGGTAATGTATACACTGGTGGACAAGAAATAAAAATCATCGGAATTCCCACATGTAGGCTCTGTCGCCGTATTCATCAGTATGCCATACATCGCCCTCTTTGTCAACGAAAGTTTCCTCATTCAGTCCGTCATCAACGAAACCAAAGGGTGCCATGTCTGCTTCAATCTGCTCTTTCTGCTCTTGATACAGACGTGCTCTAACGTCATTGTCGTGCAACTCTCTAAAATAATCAGATGTTGCTAACCAACTAAAGATAACAATACACATGGCAAGATCGTCATTACAACCGTCTTCCGCTTCCCATGCTTGACCTTTCTGTATGAATGTAGTTAACTCTGCTATTATATCATAATCTTGGAAGATTAGTTTGTCTGTTTCAATTAGTGTCTTCATATTAGAACACCCAGTCTTCTTAACAGTGGTGCTCATCTTGACTCCTAGTTGTGTCTTACTCCCTGAGAATCCTTGCCCCACAACCTGTCCTGCTCTTCCCCGCATAGCACACATAAGAAGATTATCATACTCAAGATCATACTGTAATATGTCCGCAACCTGCCCGCCAATATCATTTACCTCTGCCATAATATACGCATGGTTATAATTCACTGCAACCTGATGTATGATATTAGGAAATAGCATAGGTTTAATTATATTATTCCTATACTTTGCCACGATCCGATAGGGAATAGTCGTCGTATCAAATACTAGAAACGCTGAATAGTCCTTAGTCAGACCTCGTGCCACGTCAACTGTCATCACATATGTGTGATCTTCAATAGGTGCCTCGTATACATCAAGTCCTGAGTTAGATGTAATAGGATCTTCATACGTCATGATCTTTAACTTAGTTGACGTAATCAATGTATTTACAGATCCTAGAAACTCACATTCAAATTCTTGGTTAAACTGCTCTTCAGATGTGTTGGCAATAGTTTGCTCTCGCCACAAAGCATCTCGACCTGGCACTTCAGACCAGTGCACTTCTGTAGTTACATATTCATTTCTCTTCAACTCTGCATCATGCCAGAGTTTGTAAAACATATTCATCCCCTTAGGTGTGGAGATGATAATTACCTTGGTAGATTTACCAGAGGATATAGTTGGATAAACAGAGCTAAAAAACTCATCAGCAATATGAGTTGGAATAAAGGCGAATTCATCGAGAAATATAATATTAAACGACATACCCCTAACAGCAGAAGCAGAAGTAGATGCAGCCATGATCTTACTTCCATTCTCCAATTCCAGTGATCCTCTGTTCCAGTTGACGACTCCTTGTTGGAGCCATTTGGGGAGGTTTTCATATGATAATTGTAGACGTTGCAACATCTCACGAGCAGTCGCTGCCTTGTTAGCAAGGATCGCTACGTTAACGTTGTCATTAAAAATAGAATACCACAACAGATAGGCAGTAACAACTGTTGACTTACCTGACTGTCGTGGTAGTTTTGCAATATTAAATCTATTGTCGTGAAACTTATTAACCATATCCGCTTGAAACGGATACAATGTAAATGGCACTAGACCTAGATCAAGAGAGATGATCTGGATATAGTTAGTAATAAAATAAACAGGATCCTTACTACACTTGACAAACTCTGCAACTTCTTTAGGGGAAAAGTTTTGTGCAACGTTTGCCCTTTTGAGATTGGGATTGCCTAGATATATGTCCTGTGTACTCATAACTCCGTAAATGCGTGCTCTTTTTTCATGGCATATAATCTAAGTTTCATGATCATCAAGTAGTCTTTCTCCATCTTCGGTCGAATACTACCATCCCATGTATCTAATGCATAACAAACATGATCATACATTAAATTAACTTCATCAATACCCATATTCATAGAACAATACCAATCACCTTCTTCCAAATCTATATCGATATAAGATGAATCGGACATTTATCTGCCTAAGAAATAGTGATTAATAACTTCTATTTTTTCATGTGCCTGTGCAATAGCAGTGATTTCCGTTTCTATTGCTGCCATAATATCTGAATGCTCACCAATACCTACAGGTTGGTTGAGATAGATTTCCACATTCTGCTGATGCTTTGCAATCAAACCATTGTAATATGTGATTTGATTATTAAGAATGTCATCACGCAAGTTTACCATAAATTAACCTTCATTAAGTGTGCCAAAAGATCTACGAATTTCTCGTAGTGCTTCTAAGTCCATGTTTTTTGTACCTCCATCATATGCGTGAGCATATCCTTCGGTAATCATCTGCTCATTGAGAGACACATCTGAATCCCCAATGTAAAGCCAGCCAAGAAGACGACCATACTTCCCCATACCACCAACGAGCTCAGTCCTAATGACAAGATCATCTTCGCCTTCGATCGCTCCTTCGAGTTTCTCTTTGATCCACTCAGTCGCATCAAGTCCAAGTGCTTTCTCCTCTAGATTTCTTGTCCTCTTCTCAGGGGTATCAACTCCTGCTACACGTACTCTTTCTTTTTTACTAAGATCGAAGCCTAAGTCTATTGTAACATCTATTGTGTCACCGTCAACTACCCTGTTGATCTCCGTCACTCGGAAGTTGTAACAACTCTTCCGACTCGGTGGGGTCATCGCTCCCATCATTCATCTCCTCATACGCATACTTCATTATATAGGCTATCAATATTGTCACACTTATGACAAGTATGAGCACCATTATATTAACTGAGTGTACGACTGTCATCTTTTAATGATGCGAGATAGTCAATCCACCACTGTGGATCTTTATTACTTTTCCATAATGGGACAGGCAGTCCACGCTCAACAACATAGTATTGGTGGATAACCTTATCGATAGTCTGTGCGATCTGTAAATTCTTCTTCCTCTTCGTCAACATCCGCATACGGATTTGCCACATATGGTCCTCGCTTTCTGAATTTTTCTTTGCTAACATAGATCGTCTCGTTGTTTATAGCGGACATCCACACAGCAATTTTCATCACTATGTATATTGCAACTAGTGGCAAAAAACATGCTATTAATATAAATTGGGATTTGAATGCAATCATTAGTAAAAAGAAAGGGTCTTGTTAGACCCTTGTTTAGTTATATATTAACACTTCCATTTGCGAAGTGCGAGTGCTTTTCGGGTCGGTCTCCCTTTCTCATCTTTCATAGGTCCTTTGACACCACCCATTCGTGCACAGAATGACCTCTTCCTAGGTCCTCCCTTAGGTTGTGGTGCTTTTAAATCGCTGCCAGGATTCTCACGCTCATAAGACTTACGTCCTTTTTCATTGAGACCACCTGTCTTATTCTTACCTTCCTTCCTCTGCCATGCAGATTCGTGAAACTGTTGGAATGTTTTTATGCTGCTGCTTGACATGTTGGATTCTTAGGACAGTTTG
>Ga0163179_10000500_pt1 | contig 28276 bp, 24 predicted proteins | sample AtlANTMetagenome_FD_109643 | JGI IMG/M metagenome (GOLD analysis project Ga0163179, IMG submission 109643) | Marine eukaryotic phytoplankton communities from the Atlantic Ocean - Atlantic ANT 2 Metagenome | ecosystem: Environmental > Aquatic > Marine > Oceanic | place: North Atlantic Ocean...
TGAATTGACCGGCTGGCTTTGACTTATCCCAAAAAACAGGACCATCATACTCTAGATTTTGGCAAACGAGCTCAACTACAGACGCAATACTTCTTTCCTCTGTTATACCAATATTAACAGGATCGGGGTCGTTGTACTCGTCTAGCAAATACAACAAAATCTTCGAGAGATCCGGCGCAAAAGTAAACTCCCTAAGAGCTGATCCGTCGCTCCAAAATGAGGGAGTGTTTCCTGATCGTTTCGCTTCCCATACTTTCCTTATTATCGCAGGGATGACATGTCCATTTTCTAAATCAAAATTATCATGAGGCCCATACAGATTGTTTGGCACAGCACAGATGAAGTTACACCCATATTGCTGACGAAGAGCCCTAGATTGTACATCTAGCATCCTCTTTGAGTACGCATAGCCAAAGTTGCTAGTGTGAGGCGCGCCGTTATGAATCTGGTCTTCAGTTAGCGGATAGTTTACTTTGTCTGGATAAACACAAGTAGATAAAAGAGACACGACTTTATTTATACCAAATTTTTTCGACGCTTGTAAGACATTTGTGTTTATCCTGGTATTGTCAGCAAAAAAGTCAGCAACAAAATCAGTGTTGCCCTTTACACCTCCAACACGTGCCGCAAGATGGATCACCGCTTGAGGAGTGTAATTCATCATCATTACTTGTGCATCATGCCAAGAACGTAAATCATGGTGCTCAGAGCTCATAAGAATAATCTCATGGTCTGTCTCTATATCTTGAAATCCGGAGCCGACCATTCCAGTCCCGCCTGTAATCAATACTCTCATATTTTCATAACCTCGTAATAATGGCCAATCAAAAACTTGTTACCTTTACTTAGTGACTTTAATTCATGAGCAGAATTATAGTGCTCAGGGAGCATTACTCTGAAATCAAAGCTTACCCGTGTAACTCCAGTTCTATTCGGGAGATTTCCATGTATGCATTGATTGCCGTTAAATTGCACAACCTGCCCTGGGTCAAGCTCAAACTGTCGAAAATCCATTTTTCCTGGTTTACTTTCAGCGATTGTTGTGTTACTTTCGAACATGCGTGTTAGCGCAAGGATAAAATTCATTTCACCAGACGGATGATTGTAATCACCGTCTTTATGCCAACCACCTACCGCAACGTTATCTGGTAAATGAACACGAAATGATGGCCATTTTTGATATATTAACTTGTCATTGGCACCTACTGTGGGCGCTACAAAATCTTTTATAAAAGCCCTATAAGAATCTAAAAATTCTGGCCAACCTGAACGCATCTTATCATAAAAAACTCTATGAAACTTTGTATCTGAATCTGACCCTGGCTCACTGAAAAACTCATATTGTTTATCTAGATCTAGATGAAGATTATCCAGATCTTTTCTTCCGAAAAGACCCTGAAACAACGAGACAAACTTGTACTTTTCTATATCATAATCATAATACTTTTCCATGTATTTCCTCAATAGAAGCAATTACGTCTCGTATCCCTTCTTCTAATGTTAATTTAGGCTTCCAGTATTGTAAGATATATTCGTCTGGAGGAACATCGACAAGCTTTTGCACTGTATCTTCTTTGGTACCGGGGATGACAGGGACATTTCCACATATTGAAGAGACAATGTTTGCTATCTCTCTTATGCTTGTCCACTCAAAATTTGTCACATCCAAAGACTGGCCTGCAAATCGTGCCGGGTCTTTACTTATCATATACAGCGCCCTTGAGCAATCTTCAGCATGTAAAAATTGTCTTGTCTCCTCTCCGTTTGTAAGCATCTCTATCTTACCCTCTCTTTGAGCATTCAAGGCAAAGTCTGTTATTACGTGCGCTTTTTGTAAATCTCTTTCAGGGCCATATACATTCCAGAATCTAGTGATCGTTCCACCCATAGAAATTGTAAGTCGTTCACCAATAAATTTCAAACCACCATAAGTTGAGTGCTTCATATCCGCCATTTGACTTGAAGCAAAAAGAAATGGCTTCGAGTGCCGCTCAATACAGCTAAACGTATTTGTCATTAGCTGGAGGTTGTTCATCATGAACCAGCTCTTATCCTGGTTCTGTTCGAGATACCTGGAACCTCCAACATCATAAGCAAGAAAATAAATAAAGTCAGCTTTGGATACGGACTCTTCCAGAAATCCGTTGTTATAAATCCTCAGGTCTTCTCCCTCTGAATCTACTATATCGAAAGTATCAACCTCATCGCCTTGTGCTCTTATAAAATCGCACAATGGTGCGCCAATCTGGCCGGCTGAACCCAAAACAAGATGTCTCATTTTGACAAAAACTCCTTTACCCATGTCACTGCGTCAATCGTTGGAGACCAGCTTAGCGCCTTGCAAACAAGAGAAGTATCCGCCATGGTGTTTCGTGCATCTCCTGGGCGCTCGGGTAAATGTACATGCTCGCTAGAGATTAAATTCGCTATTTCCATTACACTGACCATCGATCCATTACCAACGTTGTATACATTGGCGCCGAGTTTGTCCGGCCGGAATGCAGCATTGATGTTGGCTTTTGCAACATCTTTAACGTAAACAAAGTCTCTTTTTTGATGGCCGTCACCAACAATAGTCAACGGCTCTTTATTTCTTAGCTGCCTCATAAATATAGCGATTACAGGGGCGTACTGGCCTCTCTCTGGCATTCTTTCACCAAAGACGTTAAAGTACCTTAAGCAAACAGTATCAAGTCCGAAAACACTAGAATAGTGCTCACAAAGAGACTCACCGTGTAGCTTACTAAGAGCGTATGGGTTTAAGCAATCAGGCTTTCTGTTCTCACTATACGGTATTTCTTGATCACCATACACTGATGAAGATGAAGAAAATACCACTCGCTTTACGCTATGCTTCCTTGAAAGCTCAAGAATGTTTAGAAGACCAGTATAGTTTTCCCATAGGGTCGGTGGAGGATTTTCCATTGCTGGAACAATCTTAGTTTTTGCGGCAAGATGAAAAACATAATCGAAGTTGTGGTTCTTAAAAATACTGCTCATTTTTTCCACATCGATTACATTCTCACGATAATTCACGCATGAATCATTCCAATGAAAAATGTCTGATGCTTGACCGCTCTCATCATCTACTACAACAACTTCATGTCCAAGTAAAAGTAATGCATCTACGACATGACTTCCAATGAAGCCTGCACCGCCTGTAACTAATGATCTCACAGTATCTCCCGTATTATTCTATAAAATTAAAGTTTGTCATAAACGAACAACTCTAACACCATCATAGTCTACATTAACTTTAATCGCTTCTGGTGGAATTTTCATGGGCTTGTTCTTATGCTTAAAAAATAGAAAGAATCCTCCGTTGCCGGCGCCACAAAGTTTATGACATAAAACGCTCTTAGACGCTGTTAGCTCGTCATCTATTAATTTTACCTTGTTGTTCTCAAGAATCATTTTTGATGAAGACTTTTTCATTTCCCAACCGTCTTTCATTATTCTAGAAAATAAAGAAATATCTTCATTTCGAATCGCGGTGGTCATTTCATTTACCAAATCAATCAACTCAGTTGTTGGAGGCACCTTTATCGTTTTTAGCACTTTCGTAGAAGACCTACTGACACCCGTGGGTTGTAGATATATCTCTAAATTATCAAATATGCCTGCATTTAAGTTTTCTAGTTTTGGAGGCGTTTTACTACTAAATTCCAGATGCTTTAGACCCGGTAACCCACACCCAAATGTATCTTGCCAACCCAACAGTGGATTAAAAATTCTCTCAAGCTCTAGCGCTTCATGACACATCCTGTACTGGGTTGCTGGCAAGCGCTGCAACTCTCTAATAGCTGCGATTACTGAGATCATATAAGAAGAAGAAGATGCTAATCCAGATCCCGAAGAATATACATCGGTTGTTAGTGTTGTAGTGCAAGGGGGTGTGTTAAAATGATTGAACGCTTCTCTTACCACATCATTTTTAATCTCATTTATAGAGCCCACTTCTTCGCGCTGGGAATAACCAACAATGTAGCGATTTTCTATGGCATTGAAACCTCGCACATCTTTAGACAAAGTAGCGTATGTGTAAAGATTAACACTAAAATTAACTACTGCGCCGACACCATGGGTATCAATATAGGCCTGCAGATCTGATGATCCACCGACCAAGCCAATTCTTAATGGGCACTTCGCTACAATCATATATCACACTAATTTATAGAATCATATATGTTTACATAAGAATCTACAACAGATTGTAACGAAAAAGTATCCTCGTATCTTTTTATTGCGATTTTTGACAACTTTTTCCTGTTGTCTTCATTATAGAGCTCATCAATTGCGTTGGCATACTCTTGAAATGTCGAACAGATGTATCCAGCATCCCTTATTTGGTCCCTATGTCCCATCGAGGGTGCGGTATGACCAATCACAGGTATCCCATGGTAAAGTGCTTCTATAATGGAGCTAGAGCACTGCTCCCCATCTTTTCTGGCATGTGTATACACATCTATTGTGTTCAAGAATTGATGAACCCTGTTGACATCTCCTGTTGGAGGTAAAAACAAAACGTTGTCTAGACCGAGCTGCTTTGCGTGTTCTTGATAATGTCTAGAACCGCCTAAAACAAGCAGGCAAGTATTCTCTTTTGACGCCTTAGACCCTTGCCAGCACGGCATTAAGGCCTGTGAGAAGATACCATCGTCTGCTCGTTGATGCATTCCATATACCACAGTATTTTTCGGAATTCCAAGTTCGTCCCTTAGGTCTCCTTCGACCTCAGGCATTTCTATCGCAGGTGGAATAACAATCGCTTTATCAGGCTCTCCGCCCGCTCGGTTCCAGCGTTGATGTTGCTCTTCTGCTACCAGCACTACCTTTGCGACGTTATCTTTTTTCTCAGCCATATCAGGTAGATGAATGCTGTCAACAATCGGTGTTGTGTTGATCAAAGTAAATGGATATTCCGGGTGGCCGGATCGGCCGGTTTGAATAATATCAAAGTCACTTTCATTAAAGACATCCCATAGGTTTGTATCCACCCAATCATGCGTACGAACAGTCACATCTTTGAACCCAACATCGAACTTAACAATATTAACGCTAGAATCCTGCATGTACTTCAGACGAAATGGGTCTGTGTCTAGATGCTTGAAATCACTTCCTATGTAGGGCGCTGCGTCGCAGTAAAAATAGGTAACGTCAAACTTGTCTTTTGGCAAATGAACCGCTAAAGTCTGAAGATGTTTTTCCGTTCCCCCTGCGCACATTCCGCCAAACTTTATAAAAGCAATTTTTTTCACAGCTTAATCCTGCTTAACAAAGCACATCAAATTGCGCGGGAACCACCATGGAATCCACACATTGTCAAATCTAGCTTGAACAATCTTGCTGGTATCAGCGTTTATGGCGTCATCATGACTCACCCAGTTTGCAACAGGAAATCTCACCGTACCGGGGGCGCATCGAGAACCATCCCCTTCAACAGCTAGCCTCTTTAACTCGTGAGGAGCATCTTGGGTTTCCCTACCTTCTTTACACCACTGGTATATCTGATCTTCTAGCTCTGAATCTCTTTTGTATCCTTTGTAGCCCATCTTCTCAACCCAGTATTCTTTTGGTTGAAGGTTGACATGTCCTGTCCCTCCTTGACCGGGCGGCGCGGCGGTCATGACGATATATTTTGAGTCGTGCATTGTAAGCACATCAACATAGTTACCAGCAAAAAATGGCTCAATATGCTCAGCAACCTCAATGCTTAAGACAAGATCAACGTCATGCTTCGTTGCGTACTTGTCTCTTAGATCAAAAATAGAAACAGATTCTCGAGGGATTAGCAAATGGTTTAATGTGTTCATAGAACCCTCTAGCCCGTAAACATCTGCCCCTATATCACTAAAGCACTTAAGCCAATGACCGGTGGCACAACCAACATCAAGAACGCTTTTTGTGCCGAGCATTTTTGCTATTTTTGGCACGAGATATTTTGCCATTGGTAAACTATCAGCTATGTTATCTCTAAAAAATAAGTCCGTGTACGTGGAATCAATATCTATTTCTCTAAACATGTCGCTCATCTTGGTTCCTTCCCTGTTTCTTTAATATAGCGATCCCTCAACTGTGGTATATGCCAAATATCAAGCTCATGAAAATACTCTGCGCCGTTGTCGTCGAAATATTTCATCAATCCAGGGAGTAGATCTTTTCTCATAAACCACTTTTCATTCCAGTCAGGATCGAAATTTGGAACATTAGGAACCGGCACACCGTCATACCACTCAGGCGGCATTTCAGCAATGCCGACGTTGTTTGTTAATAATGTGATGGCGTATTTGTTACGAATCGAAGCACCATGACCCGGTTTCTGAACTAGTTCTCCGCACTGACACCATGCTTGTTTTAGTAAGAAGTTATTTAGCGCAGCAAATTGATAATGCATTACGGCACCTTGCTGGGTTGGAAGTCGAAGCCATGTACCTTCATTAGACCCCAGCGTTCGACCCTCAGCCATGTAGTTATATTCATAGTCTAAGCTCGGGTCATCACACACAACAAAGTCTTTGTAATTGTTGCTCCACACAGTGTTGTCATGTCGAAAGTGCTTATAGCTTTGCCACAATGCAAGCCAGTGCATCGCGAGCTTTTGACCTGGTTTCAATTGAGATATTACGTCCCTAGCTACAGGTACAAAATTGGTCGTAAAAGTTTCATCTGCATCTAAGCACAGAAAATGAGTACCGCCGGCTTCTCGGGCATATTTGAATAAGTGACTGCGAATCAAACCACACGGCCAACCGCCCTTGAGTTTCTCAGTGTCTTCATATCCCTTAATTGTGGCACCAGCATCTTCTAAAATCTGCCTGCTATTGTCTGTCGAGCCGTCATCAATGACTATTAGCTCATCAACTATCGGCATTACATTTGATAAAAAAGTAGGCAGAATCCACTCTTCATTCTTAACGGGTAAGATCCCAACTATTTTCATTTTTTTCTCCTGTAAACAAAAGCAGCAAATCCGGATGGGTCATGACAAAGCTCGGTTAAATCGTATTTCTCACCATCCCACTCTTCAAAAAAACGATATTTTGTTCGATGCATTTGTGCGTCTTCATGGGTATAATCATCCTGAATGTCGTCAACTAATATAATCGCTTCATCACAAAGGAATTTTTCGTATGCATCAAATTCAGCCTGTAATTGGTCATACACATGAATTGTATCACAAAATAATAAACTGACATTCTTGTTCGATGGCCAGGCAGAAAGATTATTACTCACAAGCGATAACGTTTTGGGGTGAATACAGTTGCCTGTAACTACAAAGACGGAACCGTCCTCGATCATTTGGTTCACTCTTTCGTAAGGTAAGAATCGTAAGTCTTCAACAACATCTATTGTTACAAATGTGTGGGTATCACTCATTGCATCTAAGATCGCAAGAGTTGATAAACCTTCTCGATTTCCAAGCTCGCATATAGAAGTGTTGGGAGGCAAATTTGAAACTATATTACTTAATAGCGCAAAATAGCCATGACGTCTTTTACCTCCGCCGGGACCGTCAATAACGTGATTGTTCATATACGTGGAAAACTCAGGGTCTAAATTGACTTTTTCCGCCCATGTCGGGTCGTTCCATTGGATTACTGGAGTTTCCTTTGTGGATTCAATCGCATCTTTTAATATCTTACCAATGTCTACCATTTTGTACCGTTTTTCATAATAAAATTTTCAAAATCTGGAATCAATTCTGTGGGACTTTTGACTTCATCATACCACTTGAGCTCGTGTACTTTGTACTTTTCTCTTGCTTCATCGACATACGTTTGATCGATTTTGTCATTAATTCCATAGCGCATCTCGATGAGCGTTCTCTCTAGCGGCTGCTTATTGTCTGGGCGCGTACTAGCGCCTTTACCCTCGTCTAAATACGCACCGAGAACTTCATTGATTGTACCGACTCTAGAATTTGCGGCCAACCTAATAGATAAATCGAAATCAGCACCTGAAACAAGCTGCTCATCAAACATTCCGCACTTATTTTTTAGATCTTTTCGCCACATTAGAAATGGACCTGTTACCATACCTCTTGTCAGCTCATGGTGTGGAGTACAATACTGCGAATGATCTATAAGTCTCCCTGCACCGGAGCCGAAAGTATTAACAATGACAAAGTTTCCATGAACAACGCCATGAGCCGGGTGGGTATCCAAAAAATCTCCCTGAAGCTGTAAGGAATTTGGTACACGAAGATCATCGATATTCCATATTGCAACATATCTACCACTAGCGAGAGTCCAGCAATCATTCATAGATCTAGCAATGTTGTCAACATGCTCTTTAACGTTGTGTACAAAAACACCTGGATGCTCTTTTTGAAACTTCTTGACTAGATCAATTTCCCACTGTTCCGGGGCATTGTGGTCCAAAACGATCTCAACTTCATCAATATTAACCATCGAAGTTACATTACTAAGAAATCCTTCAAGGTATTTTCCCCCATTATAGCATGGTGTAATTGAGCTAATCTTTTTTGACATTTGTACTCTCTAAAATATCTAGAAATTTTTGAGCGCAGATTTCTAATGTTAAATTTTCTTCAATATAGGCTCTTGGATCAAAGGAGTCAAGGTTTTCCAAGAAGTAAGTAAATGCCTCATATATTTCTTCCCTGGATGCACCTTCTTCAACTTTTACGCCACAACGATCATCCCAATACGGTACTGCGGAAGCTGGACACTTTATACCATCTGCTCTATCATCCCATGATTTTTTTTCAAAAACAAAACACGGCAATCCCGACGCTAAAATTTGCTGATATGCAATGCCTTGACTTTCTGTCCTCGTGACTAGTATAGCAAACCTACATTGACTGACTGCATCTTTTAGCGCATCTTCTGTGTAATTACCATATTTTAGACAACCAAAAGATAACCCTCTATCAATACAAAGCTCAGCTGCTGTGTTCTTGTCTTCTTCTGACATATTCTTAAAATAGATTAAACAGTCACCCTTTTTGCTAGAAGAGCTTTCATCAGGCCAATCGACTGTATCTATCCCAACCGGCCAGACATGTATGTTTTTTCCTTCCATACAAGAAAACTGTTCGTACAGATCTTTCACCCATTTAGAAGGTACAATAAAATCTTTGAATTTACTAGCAACGGAGCCAACGGGTACTTCCCACATATTGGGCCCAACAAGAGAGCAGTCAGTTAAGTCTACGCCGGCTGCTTCCCAGTTTCTTGGATCAGACAAACAAACACAGTGATCATACGTGGCATCATTTCTTATTGGATAATCTTCAACATCGACCCCAAGTAATTCAAGACCTTTTCTTAAATTTTTATACACCATTCCGGGTCCGCGTTCTGTTCTATTATTTGTTAAAAGCCTAATTTTCATTATTTATCCATCTTTGAAGTATCATTAGAGTTTACTGGGGTCGATGTACTTCCACCACCTCTATATTTGTTGTCAAACTTGCGTATTTCTGCTGACACACCCCAGATTGCAGGCATCTTATTATCATCGCAGCTAACATATCTTGCATCAGTATTCATTTTGCAAAGTTGCTGCCTGGCCTCTGTTATACTCTTGGTTGTTATTTTCCCCTTTTCAATTCCGCCTTCTGGATGACCCTCGGGGTCGAATGTAGATGTGCTTGGGTCACCATGCAATCTATAATGCAGCAAAACTTCGGGAAGGTTTGCCATAACGATATTGTTCGCTACACAACGCTGCCAAAAATCGTAATCTTCAATCACGAAATTTGTGGTATCAAAAAAACCAACACCCCTGATATGAATGTTTCTCTTATACACTGAAGAAGGGAAAGGCATCGGATTTTTTCCTCTTGAGAAACACCAATAAATTTCTTCATGACGGAGAGGGTTCCTGGGGGCTTCACAAATAAGGGCGCCAATATAGTCTAACTGTGTACCGATAACATCAACATGCGGGTTCTCGGAAATAAACTTTGCCTGGTATTCTAGCTTTTTCGATAGCCACACATCATCTGCATCAATTGGTGCGATCCACTCTTTTGTTGAAAACATAACACCGATATTCAAAGCATTCGACTTATTTGCGTGATTTGTAGAAATTATCCTAAACCTCGGGTCTCCCTTTATCGTGGATTCTGCAATGTCTTGTGACTTATCAGTGCACCCATTACAAACAATAATACACTCAAGGTTTTTGTATGTTTGATCCTTAATAGACTCGATAGCTTCGGATAGCCATTTTTCGCCATTGTATACTGGTAAAATAACACTAAACATCTTTTATTCCTGTACTCCTCATCCATGACTCAACATTGACTGCCTTATCATCTACTAGTAAGTCATAGTGTGGCTTTTTGTTCATGATTAACTCGTGATACTTAATACCCCACTTTTGTAGCTGCATTGTTGTTAACTCTGTGTGGTCTATGCCTGAATTACAACCTCTTGCAGTAAAAAACTTGATTGTGTGTCCTGCCTCATACAGCTCATTAATCTTATTAACCATATTCTGATACGGCTTTGCGCGGTGGTACTCACTATTCTTTTCTAGACTACATATCGTGCCGTCAATGTCAAAACAATAAATCATCTTTAATCCTAAACAGGTGTATGAAGAAATACCTGGTGAACGCACTCAACCACACCGTAAGAGTGTGAATCGACATGCATATCTAAAGTTGCATGAGCAGAGTAAAGGCTTCGAACCTTATTGTCTTTGTCAAACCCTGTTATTGTGATAAAAGGTAGACCATTATCATGACAATACTGCGCGCAGTTAACAATATTTTGAGAGTTTCCAGAAGATGAGATCAGAATTACTAGTGTGTCATCTGTAGCAAAATCATCTAAAAATCGCTCATAAGCATTTTCCATACCAAAGTCATTTATATAGCAAGTCAATCTAGAGGCATCGGAAAATGCATATGCTCGGCAACCTAAAAACTTTGTATAGTCTTGCGAAATATGAGAGCAAATCGCGTTACTGCCACCGTTACCGATCATGATTACTTCTTCATGAGTGGTAAGAAGCTCCTTCAACCTATCTACCGAAGCTCCGTCTATCTCATCGATAGCTTTTTGTACATCAGCTAGCTCCATCTTTCCTCACATACAGTGCGTCGCCCCAACCATGTTTTGTCATTTCTGTCATAGTTCTATTAAAACCGTGTTGTGATAGAAATTCATCAAGCTCTGGTATAAGAGCGCAATTTTCATAGAGATACTTTTCATTTACCTCAAGATAAACATAATCTAAGTGCTTCAATTGTTCATGCATACCTTTAAGAGCAAGAAGCTCAGCACCCTGGATGTCTATGTTTGCAAAATTAAACAACGATCGATCAAAACCTTTTTTATGCATCATTGTATCGACACGAAATGCCCAGGTTTGCACTTTCATAATATACTCAACCTGTGGGTGCTCTTTTGAATGCTCATCAAATTCCAAAAGAGAAGATGACTCGCCATTATTCGCGATGTTGAGCTCAACAAGTTTTTCATCTTCATTGCATGCGGCACCAAACACAACAGTGGAACCTAGATCATTAATCGTTCGATTTATCAGGTGAATCGCCATACCAGTGTTTGCCTCAACCCATATTATTCGCTCGATACCGCAAGATTTGTACCCTTCTAACTCCTCGGCTAGATGTGCACCTAAATGTAACACACCAGTTACTGGAGTCTTTTCGAATAGAGGTTGTAATTGTTCAAATTTTATAAGCATTTAATTTCCACACTCAAGAAATGTTCTTATTTGATTTAAGGCGTTATTTTTCGCATCAACAAAATCTTTATGTAAAGCCTGCTTCTTAGAGCTGTTAAAGTTGGAGGCCTCGTGAATTCTATGATCTACCAAGGCTTCATCTAAATTAGCGAATTTTAATCCAGCGAAGACGCAACGAGACCATAGATCATAATCTTCTACTGCGCACAGTGGGTCGTAAAATCCCACAATGTCTGTATGAATTGCTTTTTTATATACAACGCTGCTATTGCATACAGGGTTCTCCTTGCGGTACAAAATAGAGTGATATATCTCAGAATTTGTTGTTGGCAAAACTGGAGCGCCAGGCTTTATGTTTTCCGACTCATCAATGTAGCGCATCTGTGTTCCAATAATGTCAACACCTTCTGTTGCTTTGGACATTTGTTTTTCTAGCTTGGTGGTATGCCATACATCATCAGCATCACAAATCGCTATCCAGTCGCCAGTAGCATGGTGGATCGCATAATTCAACGCAAGGCTTTTTCCTTTCGGGCGAAAAAATAAGTTCTTTACATCGCTCTCAAGTTGTGAAACCATAGAATCGACCATGAGATGACTATCATCAGAAGAACCATTATCAACAAAAACCATCTCAACTTGAGAATATGTCTGTGCGAGTAAAGACTCGATTGTCTTAAGAATATATTTCTCTGCATCCCTATACGGGACTATAACAGAAACTTTCGTCATGAACGTATCTCAGAATGATTCTTATCTAAAGCTACGATCTTGGCTGGATAACCAACTTCTTGCGGATTATTGTACTCTGCAAAACAATAAGACGGGGTCATTATTTTTAGGTAACGAAGATTCTCAGGACGTGTTACGTATTCGTTAAGGTGAGACTCATCATGCCATACCGCGATAATTCCTCTAGCGTGATCATCATCGATATTCTTAGATATCTCTTTAGACATTCTTATAAACGCATCATAAGCGCCGCCGTTGAATCCACCAGCTACGTAACACGGACGATATCGGTACGGAGGAATAAAAGCTTTTGACTCCTGCCTGGACTCTGGTGTGCCAAGAGGGTGTTGTGGTGTTTTTCCTAAATAAAAGCCAGGATGAGCAGTCGCAGTTAGGCCGTATGTCTTTTCTGGAATCACTTCTTTACCAACTCCTTGTACAACCAGCATGTCGGCGTCGGAATAAAAAAGAAACTCAGGTTTCTCCAACCCCAGCTCAGCTATACGATCATTAAGCGTAGAGAAGTGGCGATACCGGTATAGGGTGTCACCAGGAAAACCCATCCTTTCAATCTGAAAATATTCATGAGCCAGTCTTGTTTGTGGCACGTACTTTTTTGCACTATCGATATCGTCTGTAAAGAGATAACACACAATCTCTTCATCTCTTAAGAAATTCTGGGCTATTGAAGAATACAAGCCTGTTAAAAATTGTGTATATTTGCCAGTCGCAATTGTTAGGATGCCGATCATTTTCTATCCTTAAGGGGTAAATCTACAACAAAGTGAGCAGCATTTGGGATGTGCTTAGAGAGCTTTGCGACATCAATCTCTAGACCTTTATTCCATTTTTCAAGCAATTGCTCTGATGATATCTTTCCGCTTCGATTTTTGTGTGTATCCTGAACGCGGTTCAGGGGATTATTAAATAAAGAAGACTCAGTATAGCACACGCACATATCTGGAATTGCGAAGGTGTGCTGTATCGTTTGCATCGCTTCCTCAAAAGAATTTGGCGCTGTGAATTGCAAATGCTGAATCCACCCTAGCAATTGGTTCGTCCTAAAAACGTTACCATCAACTGAAAAGGGATAATTCCAGTCATGTTGAGAATTTCTCCAACTCCATAAAAAGTGATTACCTTGTACGGTACCATCTGGTACTGGCTGGGTTTTATTAACCGGATAGCAATAATTGAGGTGTAACCCCATCCGTAAAGAGTACGTCAATATTTGTGGGTTGTTTGACATGATGTTCATGCATGTGTCGGTATCAAATGGTCTACGAAAAACGATATCATCGACCAAAAACAGACAGAGCGGCCCAGAGTTCTTTAAAAACGTTATGACCTGGTCCTTGAAATTGTTGTCTTCATGAAAACTAACACCATTAGTTTTTGACTTTATTTCCTCGAGAGCTGGAAGATATTCTTCATCATAGCTATACAGCACAGTAATATCTCGAACAGGGTGAACATATTTCATAGAGCGAAGTAAAGCGTATAATTGAAGAGGACGATTTCTAGAAAATATGCATATGCTAGTGTTACCGGACCAACGGCAAGAGTACACAAGGGAATGTTCATGAGAATGCTCATGGGAATGACCGCAGCTATCATGATCGTGAGGCATTACCTTACTCCTTCCACCATCTCTAATATTCTATTACATCTGTTCACAAACGTATGTTCTTTTCTAATGGTTTCTATTACATTTTTTTCGCGATCTAAGTCGCGGTCTTTTAAGTACTCACTAGCCTTTATCGCCAGAGTTGCACAGTCTTCTTCATAAAAGTCATCACCACACACTTCTTTTATTACTGGGCTGTTGCTAAAGGTAGGTTGGCCGTATGAGATATTCTTAAAAAGACGACAAGGAACATAAAGATTTTCTCGCTGCCAGCCGGCGACAATGGCAGGAGCCTGATTTGACGACCTTATTAACTTAATCATATTTTCCCTATCAACACCTCGATGAACATGTACAGGGACACCTATTCTAGAAGCCATAGATTGAGCATATGCTTGTAACTGCTGTAAATTTCCTTGATCCCCATCAGTAACGGACCCAACCCAATTCACAGATTTATTAATTTCTGGTGCCGGCACAGGTTCATAAATCATTTCCTCAGGAAGCAAATCTGTTGCCCAAGGCTGATACAAACATCTGCTATTTTCTTGCCAATATGTAAATGCACTTAAGCGTTGAGATTCACGCTCTGGTAAAAGAGTATCCTTGGTATAAACTTGAAGATCTATATAATTGTCTGTCTGGCGAAATCGGTGATCGTCTACATTGTGCAAAACGTAAAAACACTTTTCATTAACACTCAGTGTTTTGCAATCAATACCGCATGCAATAACTAACGAATTATTAAGAAAATCATTTTCAATTTTCTCAGAAGTATCCTGCACCCATACCGTTTCAATTCCCATTGACTTGAATGCCTTGAAAAAACAATCGTGTATATAACTGTGAGTGTGAGAATGAAGAGGGAGGCCCCATATAACGACCTTTTCGAAAGAGCTATTACCCATTGTTTAATTGCTCCTCCATCATCTGCCTCATTTGCCACTCAGCCATTATTGGAGGTCTTTCGCCGCGAATCATTCCTATTGTCTTGTATAGATGATAGTACATATCTGAAATTAGAATCACTACGTTTGGATCGTAGTCATCACGTACTGTCTGGGTATAGTCAATCAACACTTCATCGATATTAGCAAATTTTGTAAATGGCATCATTCTGCACCACAGCTCAAAGTCTTCTGCAAGATGCCACAAATCAGAATATCCACCAACACGTAACATTGCGCTTCTTTTAAAGACTACTGACGGATGACATATAGGGTTTTGACCTATCATTAGCATTTGCTTCATGCCGTTATCATCGGTGGCATAATTCACTTTTTTACCGAACGTTCCGATTTCCTCTACCCTTCCTTCTGGGTCAAGTGTCCTTATTTGAGTACCAACAATACCTAATTCAGGATCGCTTTCAAATAGGTTCATTTGCTTTTCAAGCTTATCAGGATACCAATAATCATCATCATCTTGACGAGCTATAAAGTCACAATCGGCATTATATATACCAAAATTAAGAGCAGGTACCAGCCCTTGCTCTTTGCAGTGTACAATTCTTACATTCGCAGAATCAGTGAATTCTCTAGCGATATCGCAACTTGAATCCGTGCTATTATTATCAACTACCAGCGTTTCAAAATCACGGTAAGTCTGGTCAGCGATTGATTTAAGAGCACGAGATAGCTTTTTCTCCCCATTATAAACAGGTAGAATAATTGAAACGTTTGGCATCTTTACTTCTCATTTGATTTTTCGTATGATATAAATGTAGAAGGATGTCCTCGTTGTACAGAAATATGCGGAATTTTTGTTGAAAAATCTACCTTGTTATGGAATATCCAGCCACCAAGTTCGCTTGCTAGTTTTGTTGAAAGCTCTGATATGTCTGACTCTGTTACATCTGCCCATGGCTTGTCGAACATCACATTATTCTCAGCAGTATCTTCCGAATCAAAACGATACATACTCTTCCAAAACTTACCCCAATGAAGCTTATACTGGTTTATTTTGTTCTCGATGTTGTACCACGAATAATGATGAACACCGGGTAAGTTTTCAACAGCTCTGTTAAACCACTCTTCGTATAATTTTCTTGCATCTTCGTTTCCAGTTAAACCGGCGATCCTTGTTTTATGAACGGTCTCATCATAAAATCCAGCATGAGGAAGTACTTCTCCTGTTTCTTTGTGAATATAATCGCAGCTATCGGTACCCATTGAAGCGTATTCATATCCTTCATCATCCACGTTCAAAAGAGCTGCTGGAATTCCCTGAGTTATTTCAGGAAGATTTCTGCTTACTCTCCACTTCCATGGGTTTATATCCATTCGAACTTTTTCAGTCGATCCCCAATATTCAATAACAGGAAGAGAAACAATGTCTGCATATCTGGGGAAAGACCTTAAGAGGTTTCTAATTTTTGGATAATCATCCTCATGTACAACCTCATCTGCGTCCATTTGCCAACAGTATTCTAGCGTACATAATTCACGAGCAGTTGCTTTAAGCTTCCCATCTGATTCGTATGCAAAGCTGGGGCTGTCTGTATCCACTGGATTTTGATACACTTTCAATCGGCCGTCTTCTTGAAGCTGTGACATTGATTGAAGGTCTTCCCATGTGCCATCCGTTGAGCCGCCATCAACGACAATAACTTCATCACAAAAACCCAGCATCGATTCAATAGTGGCTTTCCATGGGTACCTCATTTCAGTTGCATTTCTTACAGTAGTATACCCACTAAGCGTTGGAGAGTAATTCATGATTTGTTTTATTGCTGTCCAGAATCGATCTCTTGCTGCGTAAAGATACGAAAGCATGTCTAGCTCGTCTCCAGTAAACCAAATCTCATCCTTGTGCTGAACATGCTCGTTAAGCGCTAATTTACAGCCCAATGCTCTAGCTTCAATAACCATTCGTGGACATGTATCACCACCTTTCGGCAGGTATACAAAGCCCTCTGAATTAGCTAGCTTAGTTAACAGTTGGTCATGTGGCATTCCCCAAACAACTTCATATTCTAGATTATTTTTCTTGCAGTACTCTTCAGCAGCATCTGCTCCCTTAATCCACGAATCAGAACCTAAAACAATCCAGCCTTTTCTGTCTTCTTCTTTTGTAGAATCAGCTAGCACATTTACGGCTTGAAAAAAGCTGTCGTCGAAAACGCTGCTTAAAACGCATCTTGCATTTTCTTCTAAAAAAGGAAACCTTTCGAGATACCTTTGTTCTTGCTGCTCACTCATCCACCAAATAGATTTAGCTGCATGGAAAAAAGCAGATATCATCTTACCGTGAAGTTGTTCAGAACAGTCACATGGTGTACCGGCCTCATGCTCATGTCGCTCTATAGATCGATACACACAAAACTTATAGTCATATTCTAATATCGAATACTGAAGATTACCAATAATAGAGGGGATCAGATCAGGTTTAAGAGAAGAAAAATTCCCAAAGATCCAATGCTTTTCCACACCGTCTCTAAGACTATCCATATTAACATCACGAGCATGCAGCTTTTGGACATTGACATCAACTGCTGATGATATCAAAGCTTCGGTGGTCATTTCAGCACCACCTGCATAATCTTCCACAAAGAAGTCTGCTACAAATATAACGTCCGCATCAGGATCTACTTTCACTGATTGCGGAGTATCAAAGGGACTAGTCAGCATCAAAACACTCCTACTGATGCAATAATAAGCCCTCTTGATCGACTGTAAAGAAAGAAAAATCAGTTTTTTTAGTGTACAAATTTTACAGCTGCTATTATATTAATTCTGAATTCAGCTCTTCAGTAACCAGTTAATCAGTTTTTCTTTAGTAAGTTTTTCTAAATTAATTAATTCAATTACTACGTAGTCAGCTCTGTCTCTTCGAGCACATATATTATTTGGAACATAATGTAGTTTGTAGAGTTGTACGCGGAGCCATCATCATTGTAAAAGTCATCAGAGCCGGCTGTGAATGACATCCATATTCTATCGCCTGCTTCGAAGCGTCCGTTACTGGCACCAAAGTCAAAGGTACAAGGTCTCCCGGCTCGGTAGGAGGAAATGTTCGTATTACGCCCCATCGCTGTGGTGTCGCTAGCGAAATGAGACAATCCTGAAACATCTGAAACGGTACTCTTATTAACCTTATACCATTTTATAGTACTGCTGACACCCACGAAAGAAGACCCGATATTTGCTTGCGGCACAGCTTCAACTAATTCAATGAAACCGTTTGCTGGAGCGATCCAACAATATCTCCATTGCAGTGGAGCAGTCAGCGTTGATTTTGTAGCATCAGATGTTGAGGCTGGCGTTGACATCACAATCTTTTCAGTTTGATCGTCACCTGTTGACAGACTCATACTCCACTGCATATAGTTTCTGTGGCCGTCAATACTAACTGGAATGTCTGTACTTCCAGAAGATATCAACATAGTAGCTAACTGTGTGCCAGTAGATGGCTCTATAACTACTCCACCGTCTGACCCAATTCTCATCCGCCGGGTACCAGAAGCAGCACCATCAGAAGTTGTATAAAAATCGATTTGTCCAGGCTGACTTACACCGTCAGTCCAGGTTCCTGTTCCAACCTCGCCGATAATTGCCGCAGCTATACCGTAATCTACAGTATCAAACCCATGTGGCGCAGAACCGGTTGCAGCCAAAAACCTGATTTCTCCAAGGTTTTCTCCGTTAGCGAGAGTGCCATCATTAGCGTATTTTCTCATATTAAATTCTGGACCAGCTGTCTGTGATGTTGCCCTGCTGGTTATTTGCAGCTTGGGGGTTACACCATTACCGGTAGCCATAATGTTAACAGGATTTGTTGCATTGCTGTTTATGTTCGACCCGCTAAAGCTTAAAACCTCGTTCCCGCCCGTGGGAAAATCAGAGTATATTTTGCTAATGTGCACGTCGGTAAAAGACTTCGATGTCCATGACCCGTATACCTCTTGTCCCAAGCTTGTGATTGAAGCCTCCGGCGTCTGATCGGACAAAAGATGGAAGCCACCACCTGCTGATGTATATTGACCGAGCACACGTGTGTTTCCACCTAAGATAGAAGTGTATACAGTCCTGTAACTTTCTTTTGACCTAATCCATAGTTCAACAATCCCTGGCAGACCTGAGTTTGAAAATGACATGGCAACATCCAGCGCTGGATCAAAGCCCTCCATGTCCGCCACCCCGTCCCAAGAATCAACCAATATTCCAGTACCTTCTTCGTTGTACCAGGGAGAGCCAGTGGTGGGATTAAACGAAACGTTTAGCAAGAATGTGTCGTTCGAGTCGTAGAGATTGCTGATTTCTGGACCAACCATTGTAACAAGAATGCTTGTTTTTGCTTGCCTGAAGTTTGCCAAGCCGCCATCAAGCTGCGCAATCTTAAACCATCTGTCCGCCACACTGCTGGAGTCGCCCGAATTAGTGCATACCGACATCGATCTTGTTGATCCGCTCGTCACCGTTACTTGTCCTTCAATATCTATCACGCCTGAGCTACCCGATGCAGCGAGGGCATCACCCCATAGAATAAGGTTACGAGCAACAGCAACGTCTCCCGAACCAGAGAAGTACAAGCTTTGTATGTTACCGGAATCTCTAATGATATTTTGGCCGAGCTTTAGGTCTCCACCGATCAGGGTCGTGCCGACATCAACACCTTCAGCTTCAGTAACAGCAAATAGTGGTATGGTGTTTGCTATGGAGCCAGAGTATATGAGGAATGAGTTGCTACCCGGAGTTGTTACATCATTATCAACAAAGAATTCAATGTTACCCTTTGATGTAACTTGCAGGTCGTTAGAGGACATACCCATAAACATGCCGCCATCATCAAGATAAATAGAACCACTTATCCGCGCATTGCCACCAGCATAAATCGCACCGGCAGCCGAAGCAACACCTGCCATCGAAACAGAGAACTTCTCGGTATCAGAATGATTATTAACCTTGAACTTTTTACCACCGGTATTGTTGTCTGCATCTACCTTTACTATGACGTCAGCGTTGGAATTCAGTTTAAGCTGTGTTGAATCTTTACCCCAGACTTCACCATCGACATATAAACTACCGTTCCCAATGGTAACATTCCCGGAATTATCTAGCTCAAGATCAGGGGAAGCATCAAAGTCAGCACCAGTATGGATCTGGAACGTATCACGGGAGTCGTTAATCCCCATTACAGTCTTAGTAGTTGCATGACCAAACGTGATCTTACGATTATCATCATCAGAATCATCGCCTATTGTTAATAGAGTTGCTCCGCTTTTTGCAAGGTCTAGATTACCGGCTAGGGTTACATTTTGAGAAGAATCCATGGAAATAGTCGCGTCACCATCACTATTTCTTATATCATTTCCGCGGATTCGGATATCTCCATTAACATCTAGCATGTAGGAAGGCCATGACCCACCAGGGCTGGGACCAACCCCGACTTTTTGGTCGGCGGTCATGATGATCGTCGTTTCTCCTTCGCTATTCTCGATTTCATTTCCACCGACGCGGAGATTTCCACCTGTATGTGCTACTAGCCCCCCGGTACCGGTGCCAGAATGAACCAATGTAAGCACAGGAGTATCATCGGAAGATGCGTCATTTCCATTTTCAGCTACGAAAAATTGCATATTTGACGGAACATCCACGGATGAATCGCCGTGATTAGCGGTTGCCTCAACAAGAATTATTGCGCTTCGCGCCCACGAATTGTCGTAAGCCCAAAATTCAATGTTTCCGATTCTATCACCGTCGTTAAGGGGTGTAGGACTGTCTAATGTCCCTCTAGATTTATAAAGCTTTACTGTTGGGGCGAATACACCATACGCAGGGACATCAGCATGTTTTATCTGAAGCGAACCTCCGTTAGAGGATGCAATCTGTGTTTCAGCGTAACCTTTTTTATCTGTGAAATATGCTTGTACACCACCCGCTCGGCCGTCAAATCTTGCTGTACCTGATATCAGTAGGCTGGAAGAAACCATAAGAGAGCCTGACACCCTGAGGTTTCTTTCAATTCCAACGCTACCCGTAACTTGAAACAAAGGTGGGTTTAGCGCACCAGCTGCATCATTATAATGAGAGCCTGATAAACTAATTGTACCAGATAAATGGGTATATGTTGAGCCTGAAACTTGTGTTGTAAATATCGGCATTACTCGTCATCCTCCAAGGGTGTAAGCCCCATCTTGTATCTTTTTCCTGTTATATTATTTACGACAACTAGCATGTCTCTTTCCTCGTAGATCGTCCAATCGCCTCGCTCATTTCGAAGGTGGAGGTCACCGGTATAAAGGTTGGCCCATCTAGTAGAGGGACTACCAAGATTGTACTCATTATCGTATCCCGGGAGTATACTACCAGAAACTGCAACGTGGCCCTCAAAGCCAGTCCCTTGATTTGTACCGGTAACTGTACCGCCTGAGCCCATTGAAAAACTAATCCGACCGTCGGCTGTCCTGTTCGCAAAATGTAATATCTTTGGACCAGGATTAGCGCTATTTGTGTTCGTGTATCGGATAAACGTGCTGTTTTCGTTCGGATCCCAGTAGAGCTTTCTACTGTTTCCTCCGGTGCCGCCAATCTCAATATTATTATTAGAGTTAACAGAGAATGCTACGTCTGTTGCTGTTGAGCCACCTACTCCGAACCCAAGTCTTCCAGCACTTCCTGTAACGAATACCCCACCGTATGTGTAGAATCCATCAGCGTCCACTATGGGTGCTATTTTTATTTGTCCAAAGTTTGCAGACCCTGTTACACCGAATAGGTGGTGACTAGCAATAGCGTTCGTAGTGGTTCTTTGAATTTCTACTTTTTCCGCGTCTGCTATGATTCTGCGACCACCACCCGCTTCTTCTTCCCCAGCGGCGTTGGTGTCATAGCACTTGTCAAGTGAAGATGCGCCGAATGAGGTATTATTGCTTGTAAGCGTTCCTGAAATATGAACATCACCACCAAATAGAGCAACAGATCTTCTGTTCAGCTGATTTGCAATATCTGCCGGCGCTCGAGCCTTCATACCAACAGCACCACTAACGAAGAAGTACACATCAGTATTTCCAGCGCCAGTATTATTATTGCTTGCCAAGTTTGTGGGTCGCGGGTTGTTATCTGAATAACCGTTAAATCCGCTATCAAACGAGAATGATCCAGTGGACATTCCGTAATTCGGTACGTTAAGAGCAGTCCTTGTTACACTAAACAGGTCATCACTAACTGATAAGCTAGCGAGCTGTGTCAATGATTTGACAGTGCCTAACGCAGCGTCATAAAAATTAAGGTTCGTGCCGTCTTTCTTAATGTACGTATTGGTATCATAAAATCGAAGATACGGATCTGTATCTGTTAAGGTAAGGTTCGAAAGGTCCACTGTTCCTGCACCCAAAGCGCCCGAAACGTAAACATCACCACCGAAGAGTGCTGTTGCTCTGACAGCCGCATCTGTATCACCTGCCTGATACTTACTTCCAATCGCTCCACTGAAGAACAGAAGAACATCGTCACCATTTGCTGGGTCAATGTCTGGGTTGCTTGTTGAAAATGTGTTGTGGAATGATGCACGGTTGGTGGAATCATGGCCATATGCATGGAGGATTGGCTTATTGTGGCCTCCAATATATGTGGTAACTGGTTCGCTATCAGGGTTGAGGTGCAAAGCAAGAATCACTCCACCTCCCCCCTCAGCCATCAGCATGTCAGTACCAGACGCTATTAACTTTACGCTCCTATCTTGAAATCTAATCGCTGTTTGTGGTGCACCGCTGGAAGCGTCTTCTTGGCCATCATGGTAGATGTAGTTCCCAACAGCCATACTTCCAGAAAATACAACGTCGCCCATAAACAATGTTGTACCGCGAGTTGTCTTAGACGGGAATTGGCTTTTCGATCCAGAGAATATTAGGGTGACATCTTCGTGCTGGCCTGTGAACATCCCGCCGTCAAGCTCTTCGGTGCTATAACCCAGCGACGCGTACCCCTTATCCGGAGCCCCAGTGGCGGATGAAGTAAAGATAAGAACAGCGCCGGTACCCCTATTATTCTTAGTGGCAAGTAGCTCGTTAGCATCTGCAGCGAATATCTCAACAGATTGTGCATAGCCAGTTGTTTTGACAGTCGCCGTCTGCGCCGAAGAATAGGTAAGGTCCTCATTAGATACTTGACCATCACCTTTTATATACTTGCTGTCTGAGTTAAAAAAGATTTTCTTGGTGGCGCCGACGATCTTAAATCCTGTCATCGCCCCACCCATGTCAAGTCGGACCTGGTCTCCAGAGATGTTCCATCTAGTATAGTCTGTAGCGTGCTCGTTCCACCACATGTACTGACCATTGTACATATCGAAAGAATAATCTGATCCAGAAAATACAAGAGGATGAGCGTTAGACTTTAGCATCAACACATCTGTGGGGTCTGCTGAGCTGTGACCGTGTCGAATCTGGAAGTCACTGGCAGCGAATTGAATGTTCGGTTGTCCAGTTAACCTGAGTGCATTTTTAAGATTCAGGTCTAATCTCTGGCTTGTACCGCCCTGCTGAGACCTAAAATACACGTCATTTACAGTATCATCCAAGTATATCTTAGAGCCCGGGCTAAATGTGAAGTAAGAGCCGCTGATATGGAAGGGTCCAAGATTGAGTCCGCCGTCTGTGGTACCTGCATGTAGCATGAGCCGTCCAGCACTTCCAGTATTACCCGCTCTCACAGTGTACACACTCGCACCTGGAACCTGTGATGCGGTCATTGTCATTCCGGCAGCTGTTCTGTATCCTGCTCCTCTAAAGTCGATAGGTGTCGCACCAGTCAAATCGATAGCTGGTGCACCAGTGTGGTCATCAACATCCAGCCTACCTGCTAAGAAGGTATCCCTACTGGTTGTTGTGTCTCTACCAAACACCATAGAAAAGTTCCAGTTGCCTTGTGCGTTTGTAAAAACTGACCGCGAACCCGATACTATCGCAATACCGCCACCTGAATTTGCTGTTGTTGATCCAGAGTTTAGTTGCAGCAGCGGATCTTCTAAGGATGCTGTATAAACGTGGCCCTTAATAAAGTCACCATGTACAGTCAAGTTACCCCAGACATCAACACTTCCAGAGTGTGCTATTGTTCCAACTTGGAGATCGTTGCTAATCGTTACCAATGATGTTTCACCACCGATAGTGACCGGTACGTCCGTAGGCCAACCAACCGGAAGATGGGCACCTGTTCCTTTTCCAATTTCGATACCGTCCACGGTATCTTTTGCGTCTATCTTTAGGCTAGCATTGGAGGTATCACCTACTTGAATTGTCATGTCACCGCGACTTTCAACAGTAGATGTAGTTGTCGTGAACCAGTTTCCGGTTGTCGTCGAAACAAGCGCAAAACCACCGGTACCCGCGTTTATGTCAACTTCGGCAGCATTCAACTCAACTTCTGTAGTATTAGCAACTGTTGTGTGTCCTACTTGAATCCTTGTCGCAGTAGCAGTGGTTCCTAAGTTAATGTTTCCGCCACCTTCTGGATCAGCAGATACATCACCCGATCCTGTCATGATCAGATTGCCGTCAGTTTCGATTGTGAGATGTGCATCACTTCCAGAGTGGTCGTTTGTCTTAAGAGTAAACGCTCCGTCAGTTGACGTGCTTCGTGCAGACAGGTAAGAATTATCATCGGATCCGCTTGCAAATAATTTCCACTGGTAACCTGCAACACCTGCGATATCATCTTTGATCTGAAAAACACCTCGCACCGTCGCGGTGACGGAATCCCCATGACGATCAGTGTACGACATCCCGTCCTTGGTGAAGAAGTTGTATTCGCCTCCCATAGCAGCGACATTCCAGTCATCACCGACGTTGAGGTTGTAATCATCATCGATGATGACCGTATATTTATCGCCGCAATAGATATCAATGTCACCGGTAGACGGACCAGAGTACATTCTAATATCTCTTGACGCGTTTATGAGTATGTCATCTTCAGCGCCCAGCTTAAGATCATCAGACGACGTTATTATCAAAACGTTGCTGTTGGGATCTTCAAACTTCGCGACCGGATGGCCATTTGCTGAATCATTGTAAAATATTCCAGCTGTCGGATATCCAGGTGTCAATGTACCCTGGAACATGATACCTACGTCTTGACCGTAGAACCCTTGTAGGCTTTGCTGTTTCTTCGGCAGGTAAATACCACCTGAGCCAGTTACTTCACCGCCAGCAAACTCAAAGTGCGCTGGAGAATTTTCAGATCCCGAAAAGATAAGTCTATTATTTTGTGTTCCATCGCCGAACGTTCCGTCGGTTTTAAGAGCCGGTTCGTGAGTAATTCTCAAGAAATCAGGAGCACCGTCATTACCAGCAAGGTTTGTTCTCTGCCGAGTGTCGAACACAAGTGCCTTAAACGGATCAAGAGCGAAGTCACCAGAGCCGGATAACGTAAAAACGCTCCTGTTCGTCGCCGCAAAGCCACCGGGCGCCGCAGCATGGAGTCCGTCTCCTGCAACCAAGAACCGGAACCCACCAAACTTTGATGCAACGAGAGGGTTCTCACTTCGGACGTCTAGTGAGCCTGAGTTAATGAAGTCAGAATACCAGTGCGACGGTATCGGTCTGGCTGTCCCGTGCATTGTGATGTTAGTATCGGCAGACCCCGAAATTGACCAACGGTCTTGCTCTATATAATATGGATTCAGATGGTTGTGACTTTGGCCCGCTGCTTGATATGCAAACGTACCAGTTGTTGCATGACCAAAAGCTGGTCCATCCTGCGTTGCAGCGTCTCCCCACCATGTATTAGTTTGATTATACCAGCTTGCAGAATTATTAAGTATGAGATTTTCGTCTGGAGCGTAGAATCCAGAGCCATCCCCTGTTATGTTACCAGAGATATGCACGTCACCTTCGAACAGTGCTATGCTAGCAGCATTACCATCTTTGCCATCTTTGGCGCCAGAAAATACAAGAAAGCAATCTTTATAGGTGTCTGTCCACGATGAAGCGAGCCGGGTTGACCACTTTATCTTTCTAAACGATATTCTTGGGGGATTATTAGCGTCACCCTGCTGCACAACAAACGCATCTTCTAAGGGGGTTAGCGAATCGGGATACTTAGTTTCTCCTGCAAAGATGCCTCCAGAAACAAACGCATCACCAATAACGTGAAAATCACCGGGGACATCTTTGTCCACAGTAATGACCTGCCTCTTTCCGAATAAAGTACCACTGATAATGACATCGCCCATGAATAGAACAGCGCTGCCTTTTGGATATCCGCCGCCTACGTCTGGTCTATCCCACCCATCTTGACCGTTTGTGGTGGTGTTAGCAACGCCAGAAAATACGAGCCACGGCTCATGTCCAAATTGGTTGAACATATCTCTGCCAGACTGGTTAAAGTTACCTTCGTAGTCATAGGCATCGCTAGCAGACATGATGACCATGCCCAGATAAGGATGACCATTACCGTCCAAATACCCGGGGTTATTAGGTGGGGTATCACTTGTTTGTCGCGGCCACATAGTGCCTGACGCAAGGATTGTATGAAATCGTATTTGGTCTGCTCTAAAATCTTTTGCCATTTTTTCCTCTTATGCCCACATTGAAAATATCTGAAAATTCATTGCAATGGACCAGTCTTCATCCACACCATCTTCATTAACATCAGATGTTGATGTAGCAGATGAATTTGCTCTCCATCTCCAGCCATTTGATCCTGTGGGTGAATATTCTGTCTCAACCCAGGAATTTACGTTCGCAATGCTCCCTGATGGAGTAAGTATTATGTTAGGTCTTGCTCTTTTCGGATGAGCAGAAAGTGGTAAATATTGCCATGCCGTAGCTGACTTTCCGCCAGGAATAACTATCAGACCGAATGTTAACGCACCATTCCCATTATGTGCATAATAAACTTTAGGCGTCGGTGGAAACGTTCCGCTTAAAATTCTCTCTCTATACGGCCATGAGCTCATTATGATCCTGCCTTGATAGACTGTATGAATACGGTGCCCGTCCATTTCGCACTACACTCAAGAGTGATCGTACATTTTTTGCTTCCGGGAGGAACGGTACCTCCAATCTCTACTTTCGATACCCAAACATTAATGTCGCTATCAAAGCTATCACTATAGGGTGTTACCAGCACAGTTGGCACACCGTTGTAATTTTCTTTTAGGTGAAACAGGACTTTTGTAGTGTCAGTGAATTTAACTTCATGCGTTTCGATAACAAGCGCATCATCTCCTATATAAGAAGTAATTGGTAACTTACGAAACCGTGGGTAGGTCTTTCTCCACCTATTCTTGTCAATCTTTTTTAGCTTTGTACTTCCCATCAGACACCTCTGATCTAAATATGCACGGGAAGAGTTAAAGAATTAAAGAAGCTAGCGAAGCTATATCAGATCTCTGACCTTTTTCTAATTGCACATGTGCGGCCGAATTTTTGTCCCTAAATTTATGAACCACAATCGATAGCCCGTTACTTAATTTATTGATGTAAGGAGTATCAATCTGGTCTGTGTCACCCAGCAAAACAATCTTTGACCCCTTTCCAATTCGGGTTATAATCGTCTTTAACTCGTGCACAGTCGCATTCTGCGCTTCATCTACAATAACGTATGAATCGTTAAATGTTCTTCCTCGGATATAAGCTAGCGGCGCAACTTCGAGCTCACCTTTGTCTCTCATCATTTCGAAGTACGTAAAGTTTTTATCACTTAACATTGTTCTAAAGTTGTCAGTGATCGGTGCGAGCCACGGTTGCATCTTATCATCCATATCCCCAGGTAAGTACCCAAGATCCCTTCCGACAGGCTGTATGGATCTGGAAACCACTATTCTTTTCCACTTGCCTTGCTGCACTCCATCAATGCCTGCCATCAGTGCTAAAAATGTCTTTCCAGACCCAGCGAGTCCTGTTAACGTCACTAGCTCTATCTCATCTTGCATTAGCGCTTCAACCGCAAAAGCCTGCTCTTTATTTTTCGCTTCGAAGTTACTCATCAGTTGTCCAGGCTTTTTTACCAGTGGATAAAGTTCATTATCTCTATGCATCGCCAATGCTGAACCGGTTTTGTCTCCTGTTGTCATTACAACAAATTCATTCGGTAAAAGATCGTGGTCTGAAAGCGATAGTTTCCCATCCTTAAAAAAAGCGTCGATATTTTTACGTGATTCAAAAACCTCTCTATGTCCCCTGTATTCTACGTTAGAGCTCTCAAGGTGGTCTTTATAGTAATCTTCGGCCCGAATACCCAGAGCGTCACATTTGACCCTTAGATTGATGTCCTTTGTCACCACCACCAA
>Ga0163179_10000501_pt1 | contig 28272 bp, 23 predicted proteins | sample AtlANTMetagenome_FD_109643 | JGI IMG/M metagenome (GOLD analysis project Ga0163179, IMG submission 109643) | Marine eukaryotic phytoplankton communities from the Atlantic Ocean - Atlantic ANT 2 Metagenome | ecosystem: Environmental > Aquatic > Marine > Oceanic | place: North Atlantic Ocean...
ACGAGCAATTGATTACTCGAAACAAGGACTTGCAAGATGGTTCGGTGCCCAGCGGAAATTCGCTCGCCGCTTGTCTCTTTGTTCGTCTTGGTAAGTTGACCGGTCGGACTCATTATTTGGAAGCCGCGGAGGCGATTCTGATGGCGGGAGCCAACATGATGCAAGATTCGCCCTCCGCCGTTGGGCAATTGCTCCTTGCCCTGGACAGCTTTCAGGGACCATTTCACGAAATCGTTGTTCTCGGTGATCGAACCCAGGCCGATGTCGCCGACGTTCTCCGCGATTTGGATTCTAGGTTTTTGCCCCGCAGCTTCGTTGTGTCTGCGGATCCCAACCAACAGGAAACAAGTCAATCTTTGGCGCCCTTACTGAACGACAAGACCGCCAGCGATGTGCCAACGGTTTATCTTTGTCAGGATTTCAGCTGCCAACAGCCGCAAGTGGGCAAAGATCAAATCCTGGCGACCTGGCAGGCGCTCAGCGATTCCTCTTAGTTTTCACCCACCGCCTTGCGATAGCAATAATTGAACAGTAGCTCCCATTCGGCGCGGGCGACTTGGCGGCATAGATTTTCAGCGGCGCTGCCTGCGCCCGCGGCTGCCTGGCAGTGATCGACGAAGGCGTAGGGATCCCAAGTTGTCGTGGAAAAGGTATCAGCGGCACCCGCTGCTTCTGCAATCTCTCGAGCGGATTCTGCCAACGCATCGAAAATAGGATGATCGCCGACCCGGCGAAACCAATACTTTGCGTTCGAGTAGTCCCGTTCGCGTCGATGCATGATGCCGTGCCAATAACTCCCGCTGCTGGTATCGATGCTTTGGCTCACCGTATGGGATTCGTCCAGGAAATCATGAAGTAGCCAAATTGCGGACAAACAACACGATGCTGCATTCATGTCGACCACCGAATCTCGTGGAAACAGGTCGTCCACGCTCAGGCGAGCCAGCCGTGAACCGATGGCATCGTCTGGCGTACCCGGCCCCAGGTCGTTGATCTGTTCGGTGAGAAACGGGTCAAATTGATTGCCGTAAGCTTGGCTTTGAAACACAAATGACATGGTATCGTCCCCATGAAGTTTCGGGAAAACCCAGAACGCCTATTATGTGACAGGGCGAATGCTTGGGGCAGGGGCTGATCTCAAGGTTATTCCGGCTGAGCATCGATTCTGTTTTAGTCGATACCATCCGGCCGCTTGGTCTTGTACAATATGGGTTTCCATGGAGGCCATCCAGGCGGGGCTTACGACTCGTAAGGGGTTCAACCCGGGTGGCCAGGTACCCCGGTTCGCGGTGCTCAATTCAGCATTGCAAAATCAAAAGTAAATCTCAGCGATTCATGAGCGACGAAAAGAAATCGATGACGGAAGGTGAAGTAACCCCCTCGGACACCAAGTCGGGCTCGTCGGACATACGACGACGAATCAAGATTGGATCGCAGCGGGAAGAAGAAAAGAAGCCGGCTGCCGATGAGTCACTCTCCGCAGCCGAACCGAAGACGGTAGAAGCTCCGCCGACACCGGAGTCCGTCGATGAAACACCGGAAACTCAGCAAGCTGCGGCAACTCCAGAGACCGTTGCTGACGAAAGTTTATCTGCCGCAGCAACCCCAGATGTCAATGAACGTGCCGCTCGATCAGCTCGAGCACGCCGATTGGCAACGGAGTTGACTGACGAGATCGACGACGCCTTGGGCGGGATGTCGCTTGATGAGCTTATGGCGGGAGGCACACAGGGTGATTCGTCCAACGCTCAGGAAATCGAATTGGACCAACGTTGTCCGGCGACCGTGATCAAGATCGATCGCGAGTTTGCCTTCTTCAACCTGGGTGTCCAGAACGAAGGAATCGCCTCGCTGAAACAATTTGGTGAAAACATTCCTGAAATCGGTCAGCGGCTGGATGTCGTTCCGACTCGCTTTCTACGCGACGAAAGCCTCTTCGAGTTGGTGGTGCCGGGAGCGTCCGTCCAGGTTCAAGACTGGTCCGATCTCTCCGAGGGTGTTGTCGTTGAAGCCAAAATTACGGGGCACAATAAGGGTGGTTTGGAATGCGAGGTCAATCGCATTCGCGGTTTCATTCCCATTAGTCAGGTGTCTCTATTTCGTATCGATGATTTAGAGCCGTACGTCGGGCAAACGTTGCAGTGCGTTGTTAACGAAGCCAATCCCGACCGTCGAAATCTGGTTCTCAGTCATCGTGCGATCCTGGAACGCGAGAAGCAGGAAGCTCGCGAACAACTGCTCGAGCAACTGGAAATCGGTCAAATCCGTGAAGGAGTCGTCAGAAAAATCCAAGACTTTGGAGCTTTCGTCGACATTGGTGGTGTCGATGGTCTGATCCATATCAGTCAGTTGAGTTGGGATCGTGTCGCTCACCCCAGTGAAGTTGTCGAGGAGGGACAGTCGGTGCGAGTGCGGATCGAAAAGATCGATTCTGCGACCGGCAAAATAGGTCTTTCGTATCGCGAATTACTCGAACACCCATGGCAGGATGTCGACACCAAATATCCCGTCGGCACAGTCGTCGATGGCGAGGTGACGAAGATCATGCAGTTCGGAGCTTTCGTCCGAATTGCCTCTGGCATCGAAGGGTTAGTTCACATTTCTGAATTGGCGCATCACCGAGTTCAACGCGTTACTTCGGTTATCCAAGAGGGCAATACCGTTCAGGTCAAGGTGCTGGCTGTCGATCCTGACGCTCAAAAAATGAGTTTGTCGATGAAGGCTGTCAGTGCGGCTACTGAGGTGAGTGACACCGCCGAAGATACGGAATCGGACGAAGCCGACACTCCGCCGCCAAAACGACGGATCAGTGATGAATCGCTCAAGGGTGGTCTTGGCCGCCAAAATGGTGGAGAACAATTCGGGTTGAAGTGGTAGCGGCCCAGGCCTGACACCGAATTTGCCGTGTTACGTAATCCTTACAACTGTTGTGACAGGGCAGCTTTTCGAACTTCATGATATCCGTGGGCCTGCGCGCCGATTCTCTTAGATAGTCAGTAGGTTTCTGCCCCGAATGGGCGGGTCGCGTTAATCTTGGTTATCGGTGAACTCTATGTGGCGAGCAGTATTCCTAGCGGTCGGCGTTATCCTCTGTATCCTGGGGCTTGAGTGTCTGGTCGTGGACAGTGTGGTCGTCGCGAGTCCGCTCGAAATTGATATTGTTCGCGAAGCAGGCGGTGGATTGCCCAGCGGTCACAAGGTCATCGAGCCACCAGGATGGGCCCCTTGGAGCCTGCTTTCCTGCGGAACCATCGTCATTCTTTATTCCCTCACCATGAAAAGTGGTGGTTAGGCCGCTTTTCTTCCCCAGTCGACGAGCACCCGTTGGCGAGCGACTGTTGAGGGACAGGTGTCCATCAATCGGCGACTGCCCATCTGTCCCTTTCTCCTCCCATTTGGGCGTCTGAGAACGATCTGCCGCTGTGGGTTGTTGATAGGAAGGCTGTTGTTGTCCTGTTGTAACGATCGATTCGTAGTTGGGGACGGCAATTCGGAAATGTCCTCCGTGTTTTCGTGATCGGTCAACTTGCTCGTATCCGGTTACCGATCTAAGATACGGAAAGCGTTCCAGGGGTTGCAGTCAATTGTTCATTCGTGGGGCGGTATCAGATTTTCTCACTGCGTCCCATCGAAATCGGTAGGAGTCGGGGAGGTTGTCGCACAAGCCGAAAATAATTTTCATCGGCCAACCATCTTCGCAAGAAGATCGTGTCATCCGTCAGCTTCAAGAAACTTACGAAGTTGATGTTGTCGACAGCCCGATCCGCGCCCGCGAGTCGCTCGAGGGTGTATCTGGAATCTACATCTCCTCCGAGCAAGCGGCTGAAAGCCTGCAGCTGGCTCGTCTGCTCAAGAACGAGAGAATCCTGGAAGGCATGCCAGACGGCGTGGCTCTGCTGGACAGCGACAACTCCATCCTGTGGGCTAACGATTGTCTAAGACATTGGTTGGATCGTGAAAACTTGGTCGGTAGCAATTTCTACCAGGTTCTTGGCAACCCGGAGATTCTGGGTCCCGACTACTGTCCATTTCATACGGCATTGGCGACGGGCGAGGCGAGCAGCTCGACCCTGCGTTGTTCCGACAATCGATATTACCACGTGCACTGTGTGCCTTTTTACGATGCCAATGATTCAACGGCAGACAACCTGATTGTCACCGTTCGCGATGTGACTTCTGAAACGCTGCAACAGCAAAAGATGGCAGCGATCCACAAGGCCGGAATCGCGCTTGCCGATTTAACCGCCGAAGAAGTTTTTCAGATGCATGTCGACGATCGTATCGACTTGCTCAAATCGAACATCATTCACTACACCAAAGACTTGTTGAACTTTGATGTGGTTGAAATACGCTTGCTTGCTCAGGAGACGGGTGAGCTTGTTCCGATTCTCTCGGAAGGTATTGATGCGAAGGCTGCCAAGCGACAGTTGTACGCAAAGCCAGCGGGGCAGGGTGTTACCGGATTCGTTGCTGCGACAGGCAAGAGTTACCTTTGCGAGGACACGGCCGAAGATCCGCTTTACATCGAAGGCTGTCTCGGCGCGAAGAGTTCATTGACCGTTCCGCTCATCCAGCACGATGAAATTATCGGCACGTTTAATGTTGAAAGTCCCGAGCCGCGAGCTTTTACCGAAAACGATTTGCAGTTCCTAGAAATCTTCTCACGCGATGTCGCCAACGCGTTGAATACTCTCGAATTATTGGTTGCTCAGCAGGCCAATACCGCTCAGGCAAGTGTCGAGGCGATTCACCGAGAAGTCGCTCTGCCGGTCGATGAGATCTTGAATGATGCGGTGAATGTCATGGAAACCTACATCGGCCATGATTCCACCGTCGTCGAAAGACTGCAGAGAATTCTGCGAAACGCACGTGACATCAAGCAATTGATCCATAAGGTTGGACAAGAGATGGCCCCGGCGGAAGCCGTTCCGTCCTGTGCCAAAATTGAATCTCGTCCGACTTTGCAGCGCCGCCGGGTCTTGGTGGTGGATGATGATGAATCGGTACGTAGTGCCGCTCACAATCTGCTCGATCGCTTCGGCTGTGTTGTCGAAACGGCTCACGATGGTGACGAGGCGATCTTCATGTTTCGCAATGCAGGCGCTGAGACCGGTTATGATGTTGTCATCTCGGATATTAAGCTGTCCGACATGAGTGGGTATCAGTTGCTTGTCAAACTGAAGGAGCAGGTCGATACGGTGCCCATGATCTTGATGACGGGTTTTGGCTATGATCCCGGACACACGATCGTGAAAGCGCGGCAGCTAGGTCTGTCCGCGAACGCAATTCTTTATAAGCCATTCCGACTCGACCAGTTACTGGAGACAGTCGAAGCCATGATTGCTGCCCGGAAGGTTCCTCAAACCTAACGTCGCTGGCCTCCCCGTATTAACGGATTATCGAACGGTCTTCTGGTCTATGGTGTTTCTGCTCGCTTTCCTGATGCTGGTTGGCCATTGGGTTTTCTGCCTGTTTGTGATCAATCGTGCACACGCGACATCGTTGCCCTATTGGTTGGTTAAGGTCATTGATGCTCTCTGGTATCTGTCGGCCCTGGGCGTACCTCTGATGGTCTTGGCCTATCTCGTCGATGGAAGACCGGATTGGCTCGGGTCATTTGTTGCCCTCGAGTATCTCGTCAACGGCTACGTGGGAGTCTGTTGGTTGGCCGCAGTCGCCGCGATTCCAGTTTGGCTGAGGTATTACACCGATTCGGGCACGACCAATCGACTGTTGTCGAGTACGAGTCGTGAAATCGATTTGCTCCAACGAATTGGCCGCCGTCCGGTGGATTCATTTTTCACCAATATGTTGTCGCGCATCCCAACCAATCAAGTTTTTGACCTGGCCATTACGGAAAAAACGCTTCGCTTACCACGGCTGAATAGCAGTTTGGATGGACTCACGATTACCCATCTGTCCGACTTGCATTTGACCGGTCGAGTTACCCGTGAATTCTACGAGGTTGTCGTGGACGAAGCGAATAAACTCGACTCCGATATTGTTGCCATTACCGGAGACATTATCGACAAACGTGTTTGCTTGCCTTGGCTAGATGAGATCCTCGGGCGACTCACGAGTCGTCACGGCGTGTTTTTTGTGCTCGGCAATCATGATCTCAGAGTCGACGATGAACCTGGCCTGCGAACGCAATTGACGAATCTTGGGTTCATCGATCTGGGGGGACGTTGGAATGTGATCAACATCCAACAGATTCCAATTATTCTGGCCGGTAACGAGCTACCCTGGTTCGTGCCCGCAGCCAACATGCAGACGTGTCCCGTTGATACTCGTTTGGGTCGGCCGTTGCGCATCGCCCTCTCGCATAGCCCGGATCAAATCGAATGGTGTCGTAACAACGATTGCGATTTGATGCTCGCTGGTCACACTCATGGCGGGCAAATCCGATTACCCGTCATCGGTCCGATCTTTTCACCGAGTCGTTACGGTGTGAAGTATTCCGCCGGGACATTCTTTGTGAACCCGACTCTGATGCATGTCAGCCGGGGATTGTCAGGTACGCGACCTTTGCGTTTCAACTGCACTCCTGAGATATCCAAACTGACTCTGCGCGTTTGATTTCTCTTAGCCAGGTTTCCGAATTGCGGAATGGGGTCTCGATCAGTCAAAAAGAAAACTCTGCGCGCCCGACCAGGCCATCAAAGCTGATCGTTTTGCTGAGGCCGTCAAAGTCGATATCCGAGCACCCATGAATCAACGTCGAACCGTCGGCAGAAGACTGGCCTTGGCGGGATAAGGTTCCATGGCCCAGGTCGCTGCGGCCTGCATCGGGGTAATCCGATCAGCCGCAGGTGTCAGGGGAGTAGGAATCAGGTTCTGAAGAGGCATTTCCGCATCTCCTACCTGAGCAAAATAGCCGCCGTCACGTTTTGTGGATTTCGCTTGCGCCCAGGTGACAGGGGGCTAGCACGCACACCACCAATAACGTCGCAAAACCGTTCCGCGTCGCTCTCATTTTTTGCCATCTCCCCTGACTGCGAGAAGGTGTTGAATTGTGTCGACGCCTACAATCTGGAAATCAAAAAAATCAATGTAACCCACAGACTCACTTGAACTTGCCCGGATTGACGGTTCTGTTTTGGGATCGGCCGTCTCAGAATCTGTCGACTCGACCCCAGTTGTGAGGGCGCCTTTTGTAAGAATGGGCCTTGTGGCCAAAGGGTAGGGCGGTTTACGGTGACGCATTATTGACTGGCTGACAGCAGCCGAACACGGTCGTTGCTTTTGTTTGAGGGTGAATTGATGGGGCGTTTGAGTCTTGCTTTCCAAATGTTCTTCGCAGCTCTCGGTGGATCGATTTCCGTCGAGAGTGGTCGCAGGCTGCTCCAGGGTGGAGATACCGACACTGATCGCCAAACGAAGCCCGCTCCCGCGCCGCCCAAGGAACCCAAGCAACCGCCAGCTCCGCAGCGAAGTGACGCGATCACATTGCTTGCGGCACTTCAGCGCGAGACTCGGTTTGTCGATCTTGTGTTAGAGCCGCTGAGTCATTATTCGGACGAACAAGTTGGAGCAGCCGCTCGGGGTGTGTTGTCCGATTGTGCCACCTCGTTGCAGCGGATTTTCGATCTGAAACCTTTAGTCGATGATGAGGAGAACGCTGAGGTTCAGACTCCGGACCAGTTTGACGTGGCTTGCTACCGATTGACGGGGAATGTCACTGGAGAGCCACCGTTTCGCGGTCGTTTGATGCATCACGGCTGGGTCACAAGCAAGTGCGACTTGCCGACCTGGTCAGGGGGCGAATCCGCCAGTAAAGTCGTGGCGCCCGCCGAGATTGAAATCTAGCTGTTTGGGGAGGGTAGCTCAGAATGGCAGCCGCCTTTGTGATCGGAATCGATCTTGGAACCACGAATACGGTCGTTGCCTACGCTCGGATTGACGACACGGATGTGCCCCAGATCCAACAACTTTCAATTCCTCAGTTGACGGCACCCGGTACTGTCGAGTCGTTACCTTCGCTTCCGTCATTCATCTACTTGCCGCCATCCCACGAATCAGGCAGTGCCTTCGATTTGCCTTGGCAGACCGGTATGGAGTTTGTCGCGGGGCAGATGGCTCGCAAGCAATCGGCGGAAATGCCGGAACGATCGGTGGTCGCGGCCAAGAGTTGGTTGGCTCATTCGCGAGTTGATCGACACGCGCCGATTCTCCCTTGGGATGCGCCGGAGGAGGTCGACAAGATCTCCCCAGTTGAGGCCTCCCGAAGATATCTCGAACATGTGATTGCGGCCTGGAACGAGGCCTTTCCCGACACGCCGTTGATCGATCAACAGGTTGTGTTGACCGTACCTGCCTCCTTTGATGCAAGTGCTCGTGAATTGACGCGTGAAGCAGCTTTGTCAGCTGGTTTACCGGCTAACTTTGTCTTGCTCGAAGAACCGCAGGCGGCTGTTTATGCCTGGCTCGACCGAGAAGGCGATCAGTGGCGGGAAGAACTGCGACCCGGTGACCAGCTCCTGGTCTGTGATGTTGGCGGCGGGACAACGGACCTAAGCTTGATTGGCGTGGTGGATCAGGGTGGGGAGCTGTCGCTGCAACGGGTTGCTGTCGGGAACCATCTACTCGTAGGTGGAGACAATATGGATCTGGCAGTGGCGCATTTGGCAGCCACTCAATTCGCAGAAAAGGGAGTTTCGCTGGATGCCTGGCAATCGGTTTCTCTCTGGCACGCTTGTCGTGCCGCCAAGGAGTCGCTGTTGGCTGAAAACGGACCGGAAACACATCCCGTTACGGTCTTAGGCCGCGGCAGTAAGCTCATCGGCGGAACAGTGAATATCGATTTGGAGAGACAGGCGGTCGTGGATCTTCTGGTAAACGGCTTTTTTCCTCAATGTGATTTGGCCGATCATCCGTCCCGACAACGTCAGAGTGGTTTCGTGCAACTCGGGCTGCCCTTTGAATCTGATACGGCGATTACCCGGCATGTCGCGCAGTTTCTGACCGATCATGGGGTTGATGGAACGCCTGCCATACCGAGTCGCGTTTTGTTCAATGGTGGTGTATTTCGTGCTGACTATTTGCGCGAGCGGATGCTCAAGGTACTCGGCCATTGGAATGCTGATCCTGTGCAAACGTTGAATCAATCGAGCGATCTCGATTCGGCGGTAGCACGTGGCGCTGTCTATTATGGATGGGCAAAATGCAACGGAGGCATTCGCATCCGTGGGGGCACGGCACGATCCTATTACGTTGGTGTTGAAACATCGGGCCTTGCGATCCCGGGCGCGCCCAGGCCTTTGCGAGCCGTTTGTGTGGTGCCCTTCGGTATGGAAGAAGGATCACAAACCGATGTACCGTCGGCCGAGGTCGGACTCGTTCTTGGTGAATCCGTCCACTTCCGCTTCTTCAGCTCCTCAACTCGTAAACAGGATCAACCCGGTGATACGCTTGATCGCTGGAAGGATGACGAACTCCAGGAAACCGACTCGCTCGAAGCCGAGTTGCCTCCGGACGATAAACTGGATGACGACTATGTGCCTGTACGCTTTCAATCGAGAGTTACCGAGTTGGGGATGTTTGAGCTGTGGTGTGTAAGCACTCAAACCGACCAACGGTGGAAGCTGGAATTCAGCGTGCGGGAAGAACGATAATCAATCTTCGGGTGCATTAACGACTCGAATGCACTCGGCGTCGTCATTGCGAGGACTGTTCACCAAGGTGCTGACCGGTTCCGCAACCATCTCGTCCGAATCGTACGGCCGCAATAAAGATTCGAGTGCTTCTTTTCCCGCGAATTCCGGATCCAACCAGGCTTCGTAGGCTTCGGGAGAAAGAATCACAGGCATCCGATCATGGATTTCATGGGTCACGGAGTTGGATTCCGTGGTAATGATCGTGAAGGTTTCGATCGAATCGGCTTGATCGGCATGCCATTTTTCCCACAATCCAGCCATCGCAAAAGGTTGCTCATCTTCCATCCGGATGTAGTAGGGTTGCTTGTGGCTGCCACGACGTTGCCATTCAAAATAGCCATCCGCAGGAACAAGACAGCGGCGGGACTTGAACGCATTTCGAAAGGACGGCTTGGACGCGACCGTTTCGCCCCGCGCATTAATCATCCGATTTCCGATCTTCGGGTCCTCAGCCCAAAAAGGGACTAAACCCCATTTCAGCGGTGCCAGTTCACGGGTCGCATTCGTATTTCGGACAACCGGTACCTGTTGTGTCGGCGCGATGTTGTACCGCGGAGTGAGTTCAGGCGCAGCCTCGATCGCAAATTGCTGCAGCAGCAGATTCAGGCGAGAATGTAAAGTAAAGCGTCCACACATAATGGACAGTATGTGTAATGGCGTTTGCTTGACTACCCCGGCTGCGGTGGAATCCTGGATGCGGTTCTGCTACCAAAGAAGCATCCCACCCGATGTTCCACCTGTTCGTATTCGTTTGAGATGCCAATCCATAACCGATTTCAGCACCAGACCTACTCATGCGAACGGCCTCAGGCGCCTTACGAGATAATTGCGCCGTCGCCGCCCTTAGAGTGGAATGCAGCGCGAAGGAACGCCACCTTTGAGGCACTGGCGGGTGTGCTGGCAAAGCGCAAGATCCAGGTCGTCTATCTCGTACACGGAACTTTTACAGGGACTGACGCACTGGGCTTCATTCGGGAATTCGAAAGGTGGAAACCCGACATCGGAAAAAAGCTTCGTGATGCTCAGAAGATGTTGATCGATAAGATCACCGGAGAGGCCGGAAACTATTCCGAATCCTACGCCAAGTCTTTTCAAGATGCATTGAATCACGGCTCGTCGAATCACGGTTCATCCTCCATTCCCACCGTCAAACTGTTTCATTGGACGAGTGAGAATTTGCACCTGGCTCGAGCGAATGCTGCGGTCAGGTTACTCGACGAACTACTCGAAGATACCTATCACGAACAACGCCGCTATTTGATGTGGGGTCACAGTCACGCCGGTAATGTTTTTGCACTGCTAACGAATCTCATCGGTAGCGATGTCCGAACTTTGCGAAAGTTTTTCAAGATTGGCGATGCGTGGCGACGATTTCCGCTACTCGGTCACCTTGACCCGCCTGTGTGGAAACGAGTGCGTGAGCGTGTTCTGGAAAATCCTGAAATCCTCAAACGAATTGAATTGGACATCGTGACCTTCGGCACACCCATCCGATATGGATGGGAAACCTCGTCCTATCGGTCCCTCAGCCATTTTGTTTATCATCGCCCGCAAGCCTCGAAAACTGAGTATCTCGCTCCTTTCCCCGAAGGCTTATCGGATGTTCTCGAGGCACGTTATGGGGATTGTGTGCAACAACTCGGCATTGCTGGCACCAATTTCACTCCTTTCTTGTTCGCTTGGCGGAGCTGGATCGTCGAGGAACGGTTTCGCCGCTTCTTGCAACGCGGCATTAGCCGACTCAATACGTTGGATCGATTACGGATTGGGCAGCGAGTCGCGAATGAAGGAAAAGCCTTTCTAGTCGATTACGATGTTGATGGGACGACTACCGCACAACAACTTTTTGGACACGCGATCTACACTCGTACCGAGTGGTTGCCATTTCACATGCAGAAGGTCGCTACGGAACTTGCCGAACAAGAAAGCTAAGGGTCTCCTGAACGTTGGCCCATGATTCTGAAGGGAACAGCATGTTGAGCATTATTCAGGTTACGACCACGTGCGACGATGAACAGAAGGCAGAGGCCCTGGCGCGAGCCCTCGTCGAACAGCGTCTGGCGGCCTGCGTCCAGATCGATGGCCCCATCAAAAGTGTTTACCGTTGGAATGGTAAAGTCGAAGTCGAGCGAGAATGGCGCTGCACCATCAAAACCAAAAAGGAACATCTATTGGAGCTGCAGAATGCGATTAAGTCGTTGCACGACTATGAAGTCCCGCAAATGCTCATGACGGATCTCTCCGTTGTGGAGGAATCTTACGGTAGCTGGATATTGAGCGAAGTCGATTCAACCCATGAGCCCCCGCGGTGATTCGAACTTGGGTGACTCGTGCTGAAGAGGAGCTAGCAATGATTGCTCGTTGAATTGCCTAGCTTCACTTGTTTCCATTCGTCGGTTCTCCCTACAATCCGCCTTCAATGCTAAATCGCCAGCACGTTTTTGGGAGAAGGTGAACACAAATATGCTCGACGTCAAACGAGTCAATCAGCTGCACAATGAAACGGTCGATCGTTGGCATCATCAAGCGATTGATAATCCCTACGATGGAGTGTGGTCGATTATCTGTAAGCAACATAGCTTTAACTTCTTGCTCTGGCACGAAGAAGACATCGCGCGAAGCAAGGACGTTTCAGACGAACGCATTGCACAAGTTAAACGAGCGATCGACGGTTACAACCAGCAAAGAAATGACTGGATTGAAAAGGTCAATGATTGGCTGACCGGATACCTGGTCGAAGCTCGTATCTCAGCTGCCACGAACGCCAGGCTAAACACGGAGACACCGGGCAGTGTGATTGATCGACTGTCCATCCAATCGTTGCGGATCTACCATCTCCGTGAGCAATTGGAGCGATCGGATGTTGACCAGCAGCATCTGGAATCCGTGCAACAGAAAATCGCCAAGTGTTTGCTGCAACAACAGGATCTCTCGAATTCGCTTCAGGAATTAATCGAGGATATTGCGGCTGGACGCAAGCGACATCAAACCTATCGCCAATTCAAAATGTACAACGATCCAACGTTGAATCCCGCGTTGTACAAAAAGGCTGGCTAAAAACGCCTACAGAACGAGCTGAAGAAACTAAATGGGTCCTTTATTGACAGGGCCCATTTTTATTAGCGGTTTGATCGATGGTAGAAAGCTTAGGCAGCTTGAGCTCTTGCCAGCAGCTGATTGCAGGCAGCCTCAACCTGTGGTACTTCGATCGCGCACATGGCGCTGTTGTCCGCGCCACGTCGTTCCCGCCCTGTTCCACCCTGTAGATAGCTTTGGACGGACACATGTTGTAGTCCGTACGGTCCACATTCCGACGGTCGAGTGGGTCCGTAAAGACCGACACAGGGAATGTTCACGGCTGCTGCCAGGTGTAGAGGCCCCGTATCGGCGGCTACGCAGATAGTAGCCCCTCGCAACACCGATGCCAGTTCGGGCAAGCTGGTCGAAGGTGCCATCGAAGCGTGAACTCCCGCATGCTCCACGATCTCATGAGCCCAACTCTCTTCGCGGTCGCCCGCCCAGACAACGATCGAGTGCAGCTGATGTTTTTGGCCCAGGTATCGTGCAACTTCGCCGAAACGCTTTGCCGGCCACAGTTTTGAATCCCATCCGGCTCCCGGATTAATGACGGCATAGCGGCCGGCTCCGATCTTCTCCTGCAGAAATTGCTGCATGGACGCATGCTGCCATTCTGCCATTTCAAATCGGGGGTTCGCCGGAATTTCAATCCCCAGTGGTTCAAGCAGCTGGAGATACTTTTCGACGACATGATCCACTGTGGTTTTCACCTTGATATTGTTTAGCCAAAGGCTGAGCTCACGGCCCTGCGGTTTGCCGAAACCGATCCGATAACGTGCTCCACTCAACCAGCCGAGTGCGGCACTTTTCGTGAGACTTTGGGCATCAATTGTCACGTCAAAATTGAACGATCGTAGTTCACGACGGACCGTGGAAACGCTGCTGAGTGACTTCAACCAATCTCGATCCACTCGATAGATTTGGTCGAGGCCCGGATAATTGTCCAGCAGGGTGGCCGGTAAGCCCTGAGTGGCCCAGGCGATAAACGCACCAGGAAACCGCCTCCGCAGAGCTCCGATGAGTGGCATGGAGTGAATGCAGTCTCCGACAGCACTTAGCCGAGTAATCAAAAATCGAGGGTGATGGGGGTCTTGGTACGAGATATTCATACAAAGCCTCATAGGTGTGGTTGGGCGGGCGAATCATAAACTCCCAGGGAGAATTGCCCAATATCAAGTCAACTGCGATTTGACGAGTTAATTAAGGGCGGGACCCGTTGCGCTGGACTCCTTGACGATCGTCCGATCGCTTGGTCTGCTGGAGAGATGTCCAGAATAGAAGATCTTGTTGAACAAAAAAATGCGCTGCGGCGGCGTGCCTACGACGCGCGGAATGCTCAAGTGGAGAAAGATCGCGTCAGTGAGGTGGCGATCGAGCGTATGCTGGCACTGCCAGAATACCAGCAGGCGAGCACCGTGATGTGGTATCTCGATTGCCGTTCGGAATTGCGGACCCGACATGCTTTATCCTTCGCCTTGACCGAGGAAAAAACGATTGTCGTACCCTACTGCACCGTCGATGAGGATGGGGCGAACAAGCTGGGTCTTTGGCGTTTAGAGCGATTTGAAGAGCTGATCGTTGGCAAATGGAAAATCCTCGAACCGCCCAAAGAGGAATGGGGGCGTGCCGACAAGGAGGTCCAACCGGATCAACTCGATATCGTGTTGGTTCCCGGGGTCGGCTTCAATCGCGAGGGTGGCCGCATGGGTAACGGTCAGGGCTATTACGATCGCTTGCTGGCTCAGGTTCGGCCCGACTGCCAACTGATTGCTCTTTGCTACGAATCACAGCTCTTTGACGACCTCGTGGTCGGACCACACGATGTCTATATGGACCAAGTTGTGACTGAGGATGCCGTGTACGATGGTCGGGGGCGCGGTTAGCTTTGATCGGCGGTTCCGCCAGATCGACGATGACCTGACCCCGATGCGACCTCTCAGCTGGCCACTCTTGCGTCCGCGCACGGTTCGTATCCGATGAATGTCAACGAAAGTTGAAGTAGGGTCACGAGGTCGAGTGCATTGTGGTGCAGGATCGATCGAACCTGTTCTGTATTTCCGGTGCGAACGTAATCGTGATAGGCCAGCGGGATATCTCGGCCCGGAATATCCCCCACTCGATTACGACCACAGATGTATCGTTCGAGCGTTTGCAATTTGCAGTTGGGTAACTGTGTTTTCCAGCGTCGGCGAGCGTGGTGCAGTAGATCGAAATGTCCGATCCCTGGTCGATCTGAGTGAGCATCCAAATAGAGAGGTTCGTAACGAAGCTCTTGAATTCTTTCCGTCCCCGAACAGCTCGTCCCCAGATGATGTAACGTGCTGCGATCCTGGACCTGTGGCCAATCAAAGCTCTTGCCGTTGAAGGTCATGAGTAAATCGGATCGCTGGACGAGTGTCCATAGCGTGTGCAGTAATGCTTTTTCCTCTGCGTAATTTCGCGCCCAAAGTTGAGTCAACACGATGCCGCCAGATTCAAGATGCATGACCCCGGCGAGAAACACCATCGAACCGGCGAAACCACAGGTCTCGAGATCCAACCACAAGATTCGATGGGGAAAAGAACATTCCAGCTGGAAGAGATCCCGGTCACGTTCCTCGACGATAGGGTTTTCGAAACGCGTCGTTTGTTCGATGAGCTTCGGGCCACGTGACCAGAGTTGCTCTAGAGGTTGTTGAATCAACCAATGCTCGCCGTACGGTGTTCCGACGCCGGATCCTGAGGGCAAATAGCTGTTGTGATTGGGAGAGATCGTGGTCTTGCACGAACTGTTTGGCGTCAGGGATCGCTGCAGTGCATTCGTTTTGGACCGCGCAGGCAAGGCAGTCCGATTCAACTGCTCTAATCGCTCGCGCACTCGATCGGACAACATTCGGAAATCGCTCGTTTGCTGGAATAGGGCAGTCCGACTCAGGCGTGATGACCTTCGCCACAGTAAAGCTCGTTGTGATGTTCGTCCCCGGTTCGGTCGAGGATCAGCTCCAATAGCCGACGAGTCGCCTGCTTGTCGGGGATGGGATATCCGCGCGAAAGATCCGGGTCACTATGGATCGCTGGTCGTAGGTTAGGCAAGCCGACGCAACTGGGGCATCCGTCCTCGCATTCGCACTCAGAAACCATCTGGTAACAGAGAGCCAACAATTCATGAATGCGATGGAATCCCTTTTCGCTGTATCCCAAACCACCCGGATAGCGGTCGTAGGTGATCAGCGCACTGCGACCCAGGTTTTGGCTATCCACCACGCCACTGATGTCACGACTATCGCACATGGCAATCATCGGCAAGGTTTCGACGATCAGATTGCGCACGCCGCAAAGAGCTTCACTTGTTCGCAGGCGTTCCGCTTTCAATTGTGTCCGAACGTGATCCTTGGGAACTAGCCAAAAGGCACAGGTGGGTAGATGCTGCTCAGGAATATCGACAGAACCAAAACCGACATTTTCGCGTGTCGAGAATTTGATTTTTTTGAAGGCCACCGTTTTCCAGCTCACATCAACATTGCCGTAGGCTAAGTCGGCGGTTGCAAGTGCTTCGTTGATGTTTCTTTGTTGGGTAATCAGTACGGTGTTTTCCAGCACGGCTTGAGTGTAGTAGTCCATCTCATGTCTCTCGGCGTGAGCGACTTTGTTTTCGAGATCTAAGGATCGAATAAAGTAACTCTCGCCGTTGTGCAGGTAGACGGCCTCTGGATAAATCAATTCCGGTGCGCTGATCGCGTCAACATTGGCGATCACTTCATTCGTGTGATCGAGTTCATCTCGGCCGGGACCCAAATCCTTGGGACCGTCGCCGCTGGGTGCGGTTTGATGCATCGTGAGTCCGATCTTGCGAGGATCGCGATGGGGCCGCCGCAGAATAATGCTGAACGTATCTTCGCTCATATGTCTCAGGCTGATCTTGTGAGCTGGGTTTTGACCGCCCGCAAAATAGGTTTTGCCGGCGACGTGTGACAGCTCATGAGCCTCACAGAGAATCTCCGTAACCGCCATCGCCGAATCACCGAAGCTTTGCGTACCCTGCTCGTCCAGCGGAAGTTCAAAGGCCGCCGCCTTGAGATGTTTTGCCAGCACATAACTGTTTTCTGGATCAACCACCGCATGTTCGGGTGATTGCGCGAAAAAGTACTGGGGATGCCGCAGCAAATACTGGTCGACCGGGTCGTTTCCTGCCAGCAGAATCGCCAGACTTTCATCGTGGCGGCGACCACTGCGCCCCGCCTGCTGCCAAGTGCTCGCAATCGTACCTGGGTAGTTGACCAGCAAGGCCACGTCCAAGGAGCCGATATCCACACCTAGCTCTAACGCATTGGTTGCTGCGACACCTCGCAACTCTCCGCAAAAAAGATCCTTCTCAATCTGGCGCCGTTCGTTCGGCAGATAGCCTCCTCGATAGGCTCGCACTCGTTCGGCCAAATGAGACTTTTCGTCGCGCAGTTTGTCCTGGGCATATCGATGCACCAATTCCGCTGCCTGTCGTGTCCTCGTAAAGGTGAGTGCCTGGCCGCCGGCTCGCATCGCATCGACCATCAGCCAGACCGCATCGTCAGTCGCGCTCCGCCGTGCTAATTGATCCTTTCCTAAGGGCGAAGGATTCCAGAGAACAAAGTATTTTCGACCACGCGGTGATCCATCATTGTCAATGACTTGGACGTCACGTCCGATCAATCGAGAAGTTAACTCACCTGGATTCGCAATCGTTGCACTTGCCGCCAAGACCACCGGTTGGCTGCCGTAGTGAGCACAAACACGCATCAGACGACGCAGCACACAGGAAACATGAGCTCCAAGAATGCCTCGGTATGTATGGACTTCGTCGAGGACGATAAATTTCAGCTGACTGAAAAAACGACTCCACTTTGGATGATAGGGCAGAATCGATGCATGCAGCATGTCTGGGTTCGAAAGAACAAGATTGGATTCGGCCTTGATGCGACGACGTTGCGCCGTTGGCGTATCTCCATCGAAGACGCCCGGCTTGATGAGCTGTGCGATCTCCTCACTGCTCGACAACAGTTCAAGCTGACCCTTCAACTGATCCTGTGCGAGAGCTTTGGTGGGAAACAAATACAATGCTCGCGTATCCGGATCGTGCAAGCAACTTTCAAGAATGGGCAGGTTGTAGCAGAGCGTTTTTCCACTTGCTGTGCCGGTGACCACAACGAGATCTTCGCCTGCACGTGCTGTCTCTAACGCCCGCACCTGGTGCGTGTAAAGTTGCTCGACGTCCTGAGCTGCCAAAAGTTGCGCCAGGCTCGGATGCAGCGGCCGTGATGGAACCGCGAACGCACCGGATCGTTCCGGAAGCTCTTCGACATGACTGATCTGCCCGGCGTAGTCTTGATGATGCTCGATCGCTGCCAGAAAAGCTGAAACGTCCATGTTGTCCCTCGTCACAGGTCCTCGTTCCCTGGGTGGGCTGGCGCACCAAGAGCGATGCTCGCAGCTCCGATACTAAACAGATGTATAGTATAGGCTATCGGTTATCAGCCTCAAGATTGATCAATGAAGCCACTGATCGATTGCGGCAATCAGCTGATTTCGGGTGTCGTCATATCGATCTCCAAAATCGCCCAACTGTCCCTCTTCGAGAATAATGAAGAGCGACAGCAGTCCCGCTAGCAGCGCGATGGTCAGCCGAAAATTACTCCGTTTCATCGTCATTTCCTCCTTGGACCACGATGAATATGCAGATCCCGTGCCAGATTGGGGTCGGTGCGACCGTCGCGAGCATCATGGCCGCCGCACCGATCGACTCGCTCGTCCAATTCCCTTCGACTTCGGATCGTTCCGTCTGGATGTGCTGGCTAAAATAGAACAGGTGGAAGGTTCCCAGGAGCGAGCTGGCTGGCGAGTTGGTTTGTTCACGATTCTTTACGAGCCGCGGAATTCAACATGACGCGAGAGCGATCGATTCGTTGGCTGATCGGACAAATCGGACTCGCATGCGCTTGGTGCTTGAGTTGCGCCTTCATGGGAGCGAGTTTGGCCGCTGCCGAGATCGACTTCAATCGTGACATCCGACCGATTCTGTCGGACAACTGTTTCCGTTGTCATGGTCCTGATGCGGGTGAGCGGCAAACGGATCTACGACTCGATGTGCGAGAGAGTGCTTTCGCCGAGTTGTCTTCAGGGGGTCACGCGATTGTGGCTGGCGAACCTGCGTCGAGCGAGATGATCCATCGAATTGAGTCGGACGATGCCGACATTATGATGCCTCCTCCGGAATCTGGAAAAACGTTATCGGTTGAACAGCGCGAGATGCTTGCTCGCTGGATTGAATCGGGCGCGGATTGGCAAGACCACTGGTCATTTGTGGCGCCGCGACGTTCCAGTCTACCCACGGTACAAGTCGTTACCTGGCCTCAAAACTCAATTGATTATTTTACGCTTGCCCGGATGGAATCCATGGGGCTGTCACCGGCAGATGAGGCGGATCGAAGAACGCTGATTCGGCGGGTCACGTTAGACCTAACGGGTTTGCCACCAACTCCTGCTGAAATCAAACAGTTCCTCACGGATACAGAGCCGGGGTCGTACGAGCGACTTGTTGACCGTTTACTGGAATCACCGCGGTATGGCGAACATCAGGCGCGGATATGGCTCGATGCGGCTCGCTATGGTGATACGCATGGTCTGCATCTCGACAATGAGCGATCGATCTGGCCTTATCGTGATTGGGTCATCAAGGCCTTCAACGAGAACATGCCGTTTGACCGTTTTACGGTGGAACAATTAGCGGGAGATTTGCTGCCGTCGCCGACACTTTCTCAACGAGTTGCAACGGGATTCAATCGCTGTAATGTCACGACGAGTGAAGGTGGGTCGATCGCTCAGGAATATCTGGTTCGTTATGCGGTGGATCGAGTTGAAACGACGGCGACAGTTTGGATGGGACTGACCGCTGGCTGCGCGGCATGCCATGACCACAAGTTTGACCCGCTCTCGCAAAAAGAGTTCTATCAGCTGTTCGCTTATTTCTATAGCCAAACCGAACGCGCGATGGACGGAAACGCATTGATCCCGCCCCCTTCGGTCAAAACGGGCACGGTTTTGCAGAAATCGAAGTTGCGAAGGCTCGTTCGGCAACGAGATCAGTTACGAGATGAGCAACACGCATTGCGACAACGGTCGGTCGATGCTATCCCGAAATGGGTGGACGAATATCGACGATCGAGTACGGCTCAGGCTCAACCGGCTGGTGCATTGCTCACGATTTCGTTCGAGGAAAACGATGGTGATCAGGTCTCTGCTGGCGCGGATCGTTTGGGTCAAGTGGAAGGCACGACAATGTGGGACGCCGGTAAGGTGAACACCGGTCTGCGTTTTGACGGTGATACCCACGTCGACTTTGGAGATGTGGCAGCCTTTGACCGAGAGGATGCTTTTTCGTTTGGCGGATGGATCTATCCCACGGAGATGAGCGCATCGACGGTGTTGTCACGAATGGATGACGCCCAGGCTTTTCGAGGATATGACGTCTATCTCGGCGGCGGCAAGGTGTTTGCTCATTTGATCAGTCATTGGGATGACAATGCGATTCGAGTGAACACTCAACGCAAGCTAAGTCTCAACAGCTGGCAGCATGTATTCGTCACCTACGATGGTTCGGGTAAAGCCGGTGGGCTTCGTATCTACATCGATGGTCAACCGCAAGAGCTGGAGATTACGCACGACCATCTGCGCGACAGTATCCGAACCGATGCGACCTTCAAGGTTGGCAGGCGAAGTGGCTCAGCCCCCTTCCAGGGTGTTTTGGATGAAGTCACTGTTTACGATCGTGTGCTGGCTGCGGACGAGGTACTCGCGCTCATTGGAGGCGACCCATTAGCCTCCATTGTCGCCATGCCGATGGAGCAATGGACAGACGACCAACGACAGCAGGTTTTGGAACGATTGCTCGTCGATCGCAATCCTGAATATCGCCGCCTGAAAGAGGCGCTCTTGCGTCAAGATGCTCAGATCCGGCGATTGGAGGGTCGCTTTTCGAGTACGTTGGTTATGCAGGAGATGAGTAATCCTCGCGTAGCTCATGTGCTTAAGCGTGGTGAGTACGACCAACCTGGAGAGGCTGTTGAGCCCGGAGTCCCCGCGGTGTTTCCCGCGTTTGATCCACAATTACCGAACAATCGCTTGGGACTTGCGAAATGGCTTGTGGAACCCACCCATCCACTCACGTCTCGAGTTACGGTCAACCGCTTATGGCAGCAACACTTCGGAATTGGGTTGGTCAAAACCGCGGAGGATTTTGGTTCGCAGGGTGAATGGCCTTCCCATCCAGAACTGTTGGATTGGCTGGCGGTTGAGTTTGTGAAGAGTGGGTGGGACGTCAAGGCGATGCATCGTTTGATGGTCACGTCGGCTACCTATCGACAATCTGCAGATGTCGCGACCGATTCCTATCGTGAAGATCCAGATAACCGTTTGCTTGCACGCGGACCTCGGCATCGATTGGATGCAGAAACGATTCGTGACCAAGCTTTAGCCATCAGCGGTTTGCTGTTTGAGCAAGTCGGCGGGAAAAGCGTAAAGCCTTATCAGCCCAATGGGCTCTGGTCGGCAGTGGGTTATACGACGAGCAATACCGCGAAATTCACTCAAGATCATGGTGAGTTACTTTATCGCCGGAGCCTCTATACGTTTTGGAAACGAACGTCTCCACCACCAAGTATGCAGATTTTAGATGCTCCGTCCCGGGAAGTTTGCGTGGTTCGTCGGCCTCGAACGAATTCTCCCGGAGCGGCACTCGTATTGATGAATGATCCGCAGTTCGTCGAGGCAGCTCGTCATCTGGCGGAACATCTACTGCAGCAGCGACGGACCGACGCAGCCAGGATCGACTATGGTTTCGAACGTGTGATTGCGCGCAAACCGACGAACGATGAGCGAGCGATTGTCAGGAAGATGTTGTCCGCATTTCGAACACGTTATCGGGAGGATCCCGAGGCGGCCAGCCAACTGGTTGCGGTCGGTGAATCGGTCAGCCAATCGGCGGGGAATGTCGGGGAATTGGCAGCCTGGACGTTGGTCGCAAACACACTTTTGAATCTGGACGAAACAATCTCAAAACCTTGATCTATTGCCAATTGGCCAGGAATCCATCCGATGGTGCCACTCACGCCCGCTAGTCTCAACATGACGCGTCGTTATTTCTTCGGCCGTACGGCGACTGGAATTGGTACCGCTGCACTTGCCTCGCTTTTGAATTCAGGACTCCAACAGAATTCAGTCGGCGCCGAAACTCAAACGCGACCAGGCGTATTGCAGGCGCCTCACCATGCCCCGACGGCCAAACGGGTGATTTATTTGTTCATGTCGGGAGCTCCCTCTCAAATGGATCTCTTCGATTACAAGCCGACGCTGGTCGACTTGTTCGACAAAGATTTGCCCGATTCGGTGATCGACGGACAACGTCTGACCACCATGACCTCTGGACAGACGCGATTTCCAATCGCGCCCTCCATCTATAAGTTCGCTCAACATGGTCAATCGGGGATTTGGATGAGCGAGTTATTGCCGCACTTGGCCGGTGTCGCGGATGACCTGACCGTGGTGAAAACTGTGCATACCGAAGCGATCAATCACGACCCCGCCATCACCTACATTCAGACCGGATCGCAGATTCCCGGTCGACCGAGCATGGGAGCCTGGCTTTCTTATGGATTAGGGTCGGAGAATGAGGCGTTGCCCACGTTTATGGTGCTGCATTCGACGTGGAGCGCCAAGCGCGACGCCCAAGCACTCTACGAACGATTGTGGGGCTCGGGATTCCTACCCTCCCGACACGCCGGCGTCAGTCTTCGATCTCAAGGTGATCCAATGCTGTATCTTTCAAATCCGCCGGGTGTCAGCGGATCGGATCGGCGCGAAATGCTCAATGCGCTCAATGCACTCAATCAACAAAGCCTTGATCGAATTGGTGATCCGGAGATCGAGACACGAATCGCGCAGTATGAAATGGCTTATCGCATGCAAACGTCGATTCCAGAACTCGCCGATCTATCTGATGAACCCCAGCACGTTCTGGATATGTATGGTGAAGATGTAACCAGGCCCGGGACGTTCGCGGCGAACTGCCTGCTCGCGCGGCGATTAGCAGAACGCAATGTAAAATTCATCCAAGTATTTATCCGCGGTTGGGATCAGCATGGAGATTTGCCACGTGATTTGCCGATGCAATGTCGCGATGTCGATCAGCCTACAGCGGCGCTGATTCAGGATTTGAAAATGAAGGGTTTACTCGAAGATACACTGGTCGTTTGGGGAGGTGAATTCGGTCGCACCGCCTATTGTCAGGGCAAGCTCTCGCCAACCAACTACGGGCGAGATCACCACCCACGTTGTTTCACGATGTTCATGGCGGGTGGCGGTGTTCGTGCTGGACTGAGTTATGGGAAGACGGACGACTTCAGCTATAACGTCGTCGAGAACCCGGTGCACATTCATGACCTGAATGCCACGATTCTGCATACGCTTGGTATCGATCATGAAAGATTGACCCATCGATTTCAGGGTCGTGACTATCGCCTTACCGACGTTCACGGAAAGGTCATGCGAGATTTACTCGCCTAAGGACGTTCGTCCGATGGATTCCGTTTTTTGGGGGCCGGCCCATCTTTCTGTCCAGCGTTTTTCTGCAGATCGGTAGTCTGATACTCGATCAGCGGCGATTTGCCATTGCGACGTGCTGCCACGAGTGATGTGCCGTTGGCCATGAAGGTTAAGCCGATGTATTCGTCGGACAGGTGCCGCCTCAGGTGACCGAAGCCCGTGCCGGTTTCAACGTGCCAGAGGTGAATACTTCCATTCCGACAAGTTGATGCCAGGGTGCGGCCATCTTTTGAAAAATCGACGGAGTCGATCATCATCGATCGATGTTCGACCATCCAATGGACTTCATTCCAGTTCGTTGTATCCCACAAGCTGATTTGGCCTTCCTGGTGGCCAATGGTCAGTGTCCGTCCATCGGGACTGAAGCGACAGATTCTAGCATTCGCTCGCAAGCTATATTTGTCGATGACTTTGAATTGGTTAGTCTCGAGAAGATACATCTTTGATTGGTCGTGACCGTTCGTGCATACCAGAATATTTCGACGACGAGGATCGACTGCCAGTGTGGTAATCCTTCTGTCGAATTGGATGGTGTCAACTAACTCGCGCTGTTTGAAATCCCGGATTTCGACAAGACTGTTTTCGACATAGTAATTCACAATCAACCAATCGGTGCCGGGTAACCGCAGAGCTGGAAGAATCGGCTTGTTGAAAAAACTCAGCCGGTTACTTGCGATGGATGATTCGCCCTTGGAGGTAGACGTCGTCCCCCACGCGTTCCACCTTGAGGCCCTCCAGCTGTCGGGCTTGTTCCATGATCTCGATGCCGTTGCCTTCAATGGGGCTCACGGCCTGTTCGCCGCCGGCGAGTTTGGGAGCGACAAACACATGGACTTCGTCGATTTGATCAAGTTCGAAAAGATTGCCCAGCAATCGACCGCCGCCCTCGACCAAGACATTGGTCATTTGGCGTGCACCCAGCTGGGTCAGTAAGCGATCGAGCCGTTGTAGATGGTCATCACCCGGACACTGGATTAATTCGACACCTGCCTTTATCAGGCTTTCGGAATGCAACCGATCAATCTCAGCACCCACGGCGGCCAACACGGGTATCTCCCCGGCGGTTTGCACTAGCTGACTTTGTAACGAAAGGCTGCCGAGAGAATCGACGACCACACGGGCTGCCTGGCGAGGTCCTGGTGGGCGTGCGGTCAACAGCGGGTCATCAGCAGACGCCGTACCACTGCCGACCATGATTGCGTCGACCTGCCCTCGCAATCGATGCACAATTTCTCGTGACGCTGGATTTGAGATCCATTGGCTGTTTCGTGATCGAGTCGCTAGTTTGCCATCGAGCGTCATCGCCCATTTTGCCACGATCCAGGGTCGTTTGTGTTCAACGAGTTTACGGAAAGGAGCAAGAAGCCGCCGACCTTTTTCAGCGGCTACTCCAATCTCGACCTCGACACCGGCCGCTCGCAGGAGTTCGATACCACGTCCGTCGACCTGCGGAAACGGATCGGGTTGTGCGATGACGACACGATGGATTCCCGCAGCGAGGATAGCCTGTGTGCAGGGTGGTGTCTTACCATGATGGCAGCAGGGCTCGAGCGTGACGTAGAGAGTGGCTCCCTGAAGATCGCAGTTGGCATCCGCGATGGCGTTCACTTCGGCATGAGGTTGGCCGAAATGTTGGTGCCAGCCTTCACCCACGATTTGATCATCCAAAGCGATGACGCAGCCCACCATGGGGTTGGGTTCAACACTTCCCTGGCCTCGCTGGGCGAGTTCCAGGGCGTGGGACATCATCGATACATCGATCGGATTGTGGTTCATCAATTGAGCCAACACGAAGACCGGAGCCCTCGGAGGGACCGGGAGTGGTGAAGCGGATCAATCCATGCCCGGGACCCACAGCTTCGACTCCTGCTTCGGCTCTTCGGGCGGAGCCTGGGTGGAGGAGGATGCGGCCGGGCTCTCGCCGGCTTCCGGTGTCCAAACGCCTGCCCCTGAGGAGGCTTCCGCCTGCTGTTGGTCGGCTGCTTCGGCTGCCTCTCGTTTACCCGGCATCATCACACGTCCGTCAGGTGTGACAAGCCCATATCGTGAGAGTACCTGAAGCAGTGCCGGACCCACACCGGGTTCCTTCATGTAACGCGTTTGGATTTCCTTCATCAGCTGTGTGAACTGTTCGACATCACCTCGTAACAGGCGGATTTCGAGTTCGTCGATCAGCCATTGAGCCGGCGATTCGCCGTCTGCTTTGGCTAACTTTCTCGCCTTTTCGAGATACATCAATGCATCGTCGGTGTTTGTTGCGACATCCGACAGAATGTCATAGGCCTCGATCTTATCGATCTTTTCGTTCAGGCTTTCGCGACTGATGACCTCCTTGGCCATATCACGCAGTGGTTGCACCGCCATCACCGAATAGGATCGGCGATAAGCGACCAGCAACTGATCGTCGGAGAGTTTTGAGGCATCGAGGCGGGCGAAGTCATGTACGGGGAGCCGATCAATGTCGCAGCTGTCTGCGTCAATGGCTTCTCGTTCAGCCACGCCCAGCTTGCTACGGACCTCATTCAAATCAAGGTCCCAGTTCCCCTCTTGAGCGGCTAGATCCAAGACCAGGATTTCGGCCAGCAACGGCACCTTGTCAGACCCATCCTTGACCACCTCCTGCGGCGATTTCCCATCATACAGTGGCGAGGGCATCGAGACCCAACGTTCCAATAGACCGACCCTTCGTGCTTCGTTCACCAAATCACGTCGAGCGTCGACTTCCGCATCATCAGGAATGCGTAGCGTGCCAAAAACTGCGGCGCTGATTCGTGGCAATTGTGAGATCGGTTGTGGATTTCCCTGGAGTTCACCCAAGGCGTCCCCGCCAATCGACTGAATTGCCTCAATCGGGTTGTCCTCACCCGGTACCTCCACAAATTGTATTTGGATTCGAGCTTCTCGATTGGTCTGCTTTCCGAAGACGGCAAGAGTCGCCAGCGAGCGGGGAATCTGCTCGAGCGTGAGTTCCTTCCCTGATGCTGGCATCGGTTGATCTAGTAACTCAAAGATGGCACGAGGCGGTGGCTCGCTGGATTCCGGTTGATCGTTGTTCGGCAATTGACGCAGATTGCTGTTCGACAGGAATTTCTCCATCAAGGGATCGATATCCTTGATTTCGGCTTCAACGCCGATGACCGGTACCATCTGTTTCTGCATGTCCGGATCGAGCAGTTGAGCTAGTGCTTCGGCATGTACGCGCGAGTCCAAGGGAAGATCCCGAATCTGTGCGTAGGATCGTAGCGCTTTGACCGCATGATCGTTGCGTCCGAGCCAAGCGGAGAGCACACCTAGGTTTTTCAGGATGGCGGGAGCATCCAGGATGCGATTCGACATCTCAGATAGCTTCTGAGCACCCTCACGCCAACGGCCACGGAAGACATCTTGCATCGCGGCCGTGAATTCAATCTGCCACGTAACATCTTCAGGAGGATTCTCCAGGTCCAATGGTTCTCGCAGCAACAAAGGGATCTGTCGCGAATGGTTGAGTTGCATCAAGGCACTTGTGCAGCGTTCGTCCTTGGCGTCGCTCAAGGCCAAGGCCAGTTGCAGGTGTCCCTTGGCGGCGACCGGAAGTCCGGACTTGAGTAAGCTCATCGCAACCAACATCACCGCTTCGTAAACTCTCGCCGTGACGGAGTCACCCACTGCTGCAAAAGCGGATTGCAAATCGTCAACGGCCTTCAAGATGCTTTGGCCTTCCACGATGTCCAGGATGGCGGGAAGCGCCAACGCGCTGGGATCGTCGGGATTCACCTGCAGCAGGCGATTAGAAGTCTCCCGCGCATTTGCATATTCTTTTAGAGCTAATTGGACTTCCGCCTTGATCGTCAATAACCGGGTTAACACCGGGGTATGATCAGGATATTTGGCGAGGAGTGTGTCAATTTTTTCGATCGCGGCAAGACGCTGCTCGCCCTTGACCATCTGGTCGATTCGATCGAGGTCGTTCAAGATGTCCTTGGAGCAGCAGAACTTGGTCTTCTTGCCGCTTCCGCACGGACACAGTTGGTATTGATCGAGAGTCATGAAGATACCGATTTCTAGATAGACAGCATTTTTCTAGATGGACACCATGCGAATAAAATCCGAGTTCTGACGAAAGTTGGCTTGATTCAAATCAAGCCTGTTGGTCATTTCGCCGTTGCGTCCGCATTGATGATTGGCCTGGTCAACGTCGGTTTAACACGTCATCGATCCTAGCAAAATTTGACACGTTTGACGAGCAGCGGGGCCCCATTCGCAGGACTCGCGTTACTCACCAAATGAGATCGTCGAGATTTGGACTTAGACGGTCAAAGAGGTGCGTTTTTCCCCAATAAGCCCCAGCAGCGCCTTTTGAGGATCCGCGAATTTCTGAATCCCCTCTTCCATGAGTACTTGCTCGAGGTGAGCTACGTCGACTTTTTCGTCGATCTCAGCCAGGATTGCGGCGTCAGGTAATGCGTCGACCGAGCGGGAAAAGCTGATGCCACTGGCTTGTACGGCATCGTTGGTCGCCGGCGGATTTGTCTCGATGTCACTGCCAGCAAAGGCGCCGACGTATTTCCAAGGGTCGTCCTTGGGATCTTTTGTCCCGGTGCTCGCGAAAATCATCTCCTGCTGCAGTGGAGTTTGGTTTTCCGCCCAGAATTCCTGATTCTCCTGCCAGATTCGCTTGGCGTTGACAATCCCCACAAGTCCCTGGGCTGCCGCTGATAACTGTGGCACATGGTGTTGCGTGTAAACGTCGACTCGTGACACAAAAATGCTGTAAACACTCTTGAAATGCTGGAGAGAGTCGCGGCGTTGAGCCCCACGCCAAACGGCATCGCGAGCTGCATTGTATTGTCGCGATGTGAAAATCAGGGTGACATTCACCGTGATGCCAGCAGCAACCATCTCTTCCAGGGCGTCAATGCCAGCTGCCGTTGCAGGCACCTTGATCATG
>Ga0163179_10000502_pt1 | contig 28173 bp, 25 predicted proteins | sample AtlANTMetagenome_FD_109643 | JGI IMG/M metagenome (GOLD analysis project Ga0163179, IMG submission 109643) | Marine eukaryotic phytoplankton communities from the Atlantic Ocean - Atlantic ANT 2 Metagenome | ecosystem: Environmental > Aquatic > Marine > Oceanic | place: North Atlantic Ocean...
CCTAATTGGCTCTCCAGAAGAGTTTATGATGACTTCGTTCGCTGCGCAAGGAAACATGAATGCGTTTATCCAAAAAGGCAGTACAGATAGGAAGAAATTATTATCAACATTTATGGGTCTTGACGTATTCGAAGAGATAAACAAGCAAATAAGAAGCGAAGGAGAAGGTATTAAGTCTATTCTTCGCAGGATGCAAGAAAAAGACTGGGTTGCAGAGATACGAAACAAGCGCCAAAAGATTGGTCAATTGACAGAAACGAATGTTGAACTTAAAATGGAGACTGATCAACTTAAGGAAAGATTAGTTACTTTGCAACAACAGGCGAATAATGAATCAGATGGCGACTTTGTCGATCCATCTGTGCTTCTTCGTGCTGAAAACAACTTAGTAACTAAACGAAACCAGCTAAAAAACCACCAAAACTCGATAGAAACCACAAGAGAAGAGCTGGGTTCGTTGGAAATTAAGTTCAGTAAATATGATAACATCAAAGCAACATTTCCTATAGAGGGTTTTAGACGCAGATTGGAGAATTTAGAAGATTTGAATCGATCATTAGTCAAACAAAAGAATCTTTTAGACAAAGAAAATCGAGTTTTGAAAAACCAAAAGCACTCTGTGTCACTTTTGAAAGAAGTGCCTTGTGGTGATTCGTTTCCTACGTGTAAATTTATCGCAGAATCGCATAGAAACAAACAGTTAATGTCTGAGCAGAAGGAGTTAGTTAGAGAATTACGTCAAGAAGTAGCCAAGATGAAGGAAAATGTTGAGGATCTACAAGGAGAAGGCCTTAGAAATCGCATCGCTAAGTACGAAAGCATGTTAAGACAAGAAGCTGAAGACAAAATTACGCATGCAAGGCTGGAGTCATCGATAGAAACGGTGCAATTAAAGATAGGAAGGCTCCAAAAAGACATCGAACAGCTAGAGGAACACATATCTGTACTTAAGCTCAAGCTAAATACTGATAAGTCTGAAGAATTGAAGAAATTGCAGAAACTTATTGCGAATGTGAGTGGCCAAATCCAATCAAAGGAAAGCTCTTTCTTAGCAAACATCCAAAAAATTGGTAAATACACTGCTGACATCGAGCAATTGAAGAAAGACCAGCTAGAATACGATAGACTGCAGATGGAATACAAGGTATATGACTTTTTGCAACGAGCAACTTCGTGGAGAGGAATTCCAACACAGGTCATGTCGAAACAACTCCCGGCTATCAACGCAGAGCTCGCAAAGATTCTGTCAGATGTTACCGGTTTCACGATTGAGCTCGAAGTAGACGAAAGAAATACTGACATTTTCATTAATTACGGCGATACACGACGACCTGTCGAGTGTGCTTCGGGCATGGAGAAAATGGTGTCCTCGATGGCACTAAGAGTAGCAATGTCAAACGTATCATCACTTTCCAAATCGGACATGTTCGTTGTTGATGAAGGTTTCGGTGCACTTGATCCACAAAACATAGAAGCTGTGGTAGGATTACTCCATAGGCTTAAAAGATACTATCGATTGATCCTTGTTATATCGCATGTTGAAGTAATTAAAGATTCAGTTGACGATGTTATCGTAATTACAAGAAATGGAGTCGACTCCAAGGTGAAATATGAATAAAATTATTGTGATCACGCCAGAAGGCTATCAACCAGAAGCAAAAGATTGCCCAGTATGTGGAAAGGCTCTTTCTTCTGTGGTTGATGTGATAAATTTCAGAAAACATGGCTGTTGCCATGAATGTGAAGTGATATATAGATACCCCAACAGAGAAAAATGGGAAAATGGTTGGCGACCAGATAATTAAATAGAAACAGGAGACATTTATGTTAGACATTCATGAACTTAGGGTACTTAGCGGTTTGACTCAAACTTATTTCGGAAAATCTTCTATTAGAGAAGGAGGCCATGCAATTGCATACAAAATTTTGAACCATTGTGATGAAGGTCACGTTCTTGAGATTAGATATGAAACTTTGGTGAATATAAACTCTAGAGAAGGAATACAGACTGCTCAAGACGATGAAGACAAGAAGTCAAAGAAAGCAATAACAGAAAAAGTATCAGAGCTCAAGCAAGAGTTCAAAGAAGTTGCAGGTAGAGCACTGAAAATTAAAGAATTCAAAAGTGAGAGATCCGGTCAACAACCACTAAGAGAATCATTCTTAGAAGTTATTTCTTTTAATCCTTCATTGTTGCGTGGAAAGTATTATAGAACATTGCAATTTCACGTTGAATAATGGCTGCAGTACGAAATAACAAGCAGAAGCAGATCAAAGAAATCATCAAGTGTGGTAAAGATCCGACGTATTTCTTCAATAGGTATGTAAAGATACAGCATCCAATCAAAGGATCGATACCTTTTAAGACATATCCGTTTCAAGATGACTGCGTCGATGACTTTAGAGCAAATCGATTTAATATCGTTCTAAAATCACGACAACTGGGTCTTTCTACGATTACAGCTGCTTATGCTATGTGGATGGTGTTATTTCATAAAGATAAGAATGTTCTTGTCATTGCAACCAAATTAGCAGTGGCACAGAACTTTATTAGAAAGTGCAAATTCTTATTGGCTTCGTGCCCTAAGTGGTTAATTCTTCCACAAATTGTGAAGAATAACTCGCAAGCATTAGAGTTCAACAATGGTTCACAAATCAAAGCGATACCAACATCTGAAGATGCGGGTCGTTCTGAAGCGTTGTCACTCTTGATTGTGGATGAGGCTGCTTTTGTAAGAAACTTTGATATGTTGTGGACAGGATTATATCCAACACTATCGACTGGTGGAGAAGCAATTATCTTATCAACTCCAAATGGTGTAGGTGGACAGTATTACGATCTCTGGGTTTATGCTCAAAAGGGTGAGAATGTTTTCAACCCGATAAAACTACCTTGGGATGTACACCCTGACAGAGATGACACTTGGTTCGAGCAAGAAACCAAAAATATGTCCCAAAAACAGATAGCCCAAGAGCTTCTGTGTGACTTTGCAGCTTCAGGCGAAACATTCTTAAGAGTAGAAGACATTGAATATATCAGAGATTGGATCAGACAACCAATTGACAGATGGGGCCCCGATATGGGTGTTTGGGTGTGGGACTATCCACTTGGTGAAAAGAAATATGTGATCTCCGCTGACGTCTCTCGAGGAGATGCTGGAGATTATTCGACTTTTCATGTAATAGATACAGAGGCTTCACAAATAGTCGCAGAATACCAAGGGAAATTACCACCTGATAGGTTTGCTCAATTGTTAGCCGAAGCTGGAAAAAGATATAACGATGCAGTCATGTGTCCAGAGAACAATTCGTATGGCTACGCTGTTATTATGAAATTAAATGAACTAGATTATCGTAACATGTATTTCCAAAATGAAAGAGATCGATATAATTACATGTACGGCAATAAAGACATTGCTAAAATCGGGTTTCAGACTAATTCTAAAACTCGAGCACAGATACTGACGAAATTGGAAGAAGTGTTGAGAACCAAACAAGTGAAAATTCGTTCCAGTCGGTTATATGAAGAGCTTAAAACCTTCGTATGGAAGAATGGAAAAGCACAAGCAATGAAAGGCCAAAATGACGACCTGATCATGGCTCTTGCGATAGGTGTTTGGCTTTATGATACCTCTCCCCAATTATCAAAAACTGGTACAGATATTAATAAAGCAATGCTAGCAGCATTCGCGGTCAACACAACGCCGGTCGAAGATACAGTAGTTGATCAGAACATGAATAAAATACAACACCAAAGAAAAAGAGTTGTATTTCCGGGTTCTCGATCTCCTCACAACGATTTTGATTGGCTAAAATAATGACTAACGTATAATTATTGGTTAGTTAGAGGTATGAAAGAATGGCAGAAAGAAAAACACCAGACAACTTGTTTCAGAGACTTACGAAACTGTTTCGATCCGGACCTAGCATCAAACGCAAGGTTAAGAACTATACGAAGGCTGAAAAGAATGCTTCTAGCGCCGTTGAGCTTTTCAAAAAAGCTCATTCAGATGTGTACAATAGCACTCTTTCTGCTTATGGGACTTTTGACCGCATGGCTCGGTATAGTGATTTTTCTGAGATGGAATCTACCCCCGAAATTGCTAGCGCCTTGGACATCTACGCAGAAGAGTCCTGTTCCCAAGACGCCGAAGGAAGAGTATTACACATCCATTCAAACAATCGAAAAGTAAAAGAGCTATTAGAGACCCTATTCTATGATACTTTGAACATCAATTTCAATATGGTGATGTGGACACGAAATCTCTGTAAATACGGAGACTTTTTCTTATTTAATGATATATCTCCCGAATTTGGTGTTATCAATGCGTATCCCGTTCCCATCACAGAGATGGAAAGAGAAGAAGGATACGATTCTAATGATCCAAGCGCAGTAAGATTCAGATGGATTAGTCAAGGCAATACAATATTAGAAAATTGGCAAGTGTCACACTTTCGACTCTTGGGCAATGATGCATTCTTGCCGTATGGTTCTTCTGTGTTAGAAGCAGCACGTAGAATATGGCGACAGTTAATTCTAATCGAAGATGCAATGATGGTATATCGTGTTATACGTTCGCCTGAAAGAAGGGTGTTCTATATCGATGTGGGTAACGTTCCTCCCGAAGATGTTGCAAACTATGTAGAGCAGGCCAAGAATTCTTTGAAAGTCAATAAAGTTGTAGGTGGCCAAAAAGGAAACGTAGACTTACGATACAATCCTATGGCAGTCGATGAAGATTATTTCATACCGGTTAGAGGTGGTGATACAGGGACACGTATAGACTCACTCTCTGGCGGCCAAAATACTAGTGCGATAGAGGATGTTGAATATATACAGAAGAAACTATTTGCTGCCCTTAAGATACCGAAAGCATATCTAGGTTACGATGAAGAAGTAGGTTCGAAAGCTACATTAGCTCAAGAAGATATTCGATTCAGTCGATCTATTGCTCGTATTCAGAAAACAATCATCGCAGAATTAAATAAGTTAGCAATGATTCATCTATATGCGCACGGCTTCGATGGTGAGGATATATTAGATTTTTCTTTATCTTTGTCGAATCCATCGTCATTAGCACAGCAGCAGAAATTGGCTTTGGTTGAACAAAAGTTTTCAATTGCCAGTGCTGCTCCCGAAGGCATGGTATCTAAAACGTGGATCTATCAAAACATCTTTGGTTTCAATAAAGATACGATTGAACAAATCCAATCTGATTTTATTAGAGAAAAATTAGAAGCTGCTGAAGTAGAAGGCGCCGGTGGTGATGGCGATGACGGAGGTGGTGGAGGAGACGATGCTGGCGGAGGCGGCCTATTTGACGTCGATGCACCTCAAGGTCAAATCTTAGATGGAGATAATGATCTGATAACTCCTCAGTTAGGTGAAGCAGACCTCTTAGAAGACGACGATGAAGATGAAGAATATATAGATCTAGAAAGAATATCATCTGTTGTCGGAGATGGTTCAATCAAAGCAGATGAAACGACCAAAGGTGTTTTTGGGAATAAACTCAAGCAACAGAATGATGGAGCTGTTAGATACGGCGCCGAAGAACTAAACATGCCTAATTTCAAATCTATGTTAAGCAATGACAGACCACAAGATACAATGAATGATCCATACGATGCGAGCTGGATTAGAAACTGGGGTAAGAGAAAGCAGATGGAGTCTAGCCACCAAAAACTCGCGGATGTAATTGCTGGCATGGATAGCGGCATCAAAGATATTATACCTCAAACGATACAACCATCAATGTCGTTTGATACACAGAAAATGTTAGAGAAAATGAATTCCAAGTTAGGCATACGAAGGTTAATGACAGAAAACAATAATTATGAAACATTGATCGAGGAATCATTTGATCTCGATTTTGAATTGGAGAATGACGATGACGAATAGGTCCCACAACAAAAAAAGAAATGTCGGGATTATCTACGAGCAACTCCTTGCAGCAACAGCGAGAGGCATTGTAGAAAATAACCAAGCAATTACAACCCGTGCACAAACAATAATAAAGCGGTTCTATAAAGAGGGCACAGAAATATATAAAGAGCACAGATTATTCAAGGCAATAGTTGAACCACACATCAAAGATGGATCACTTGCAACTAAAATTCTAGAAGAAGCTAAAAAAGCAGCAAGAACCCATAACGTGCAAAGACTAGAACGTGAAAAATCTAGAATGATCAAAGAAATAAATCATTCCTTTGGTAAGAATTTCTATTCCCAAAAAGTTAAAAATTATACAAATTTTGCAACAGTTCAAACTCTTTTGAATGATTGGAGACTTTGGAATAAAGCTGATTTCAATCGGGTTACGTTGTTTGAAAGTAAAGTACATAGCATCTTGTTGAGTCCAAAGCAAGATCCTAGCTTGCTGAAAGAGCACGACAAGGAAGTAGATAATTTAGTTGTCAAAGTCATGACTGAAAAATACAATGATAAATATGGAAAATCTCTGACCGAAGTTCAGCAAATGCTTATCAAGCAGTATGTTTTCGCTGAGAACGGAAATTCAACGGGCTTCAAGAATATGCTGAAAAGAATTAAAGAGACAGTTATCAGAGATCTTGTTGAGTACGAATTAGATTGTGACAACAATCACGTTGCAAACAAAATTAACGAAGTTAAGAAAGATATAAATTCTTTAGACATAAATACTCTTGACGATAATACAATGACTCGTTTCCTGACATTGTGTGACCTGTCTGAAGAGCTGCGGAGAAAATAATATGAGCGCACTTAAATTAATAACAGAATGGTCTGCGTGGGAATACGATAAAGCTACTACCCTGAAAGAAGCTGCAGACAACGGTGGTCGATATATTATGCGAGGTATTCTGCAGAAAGCGAACACACTAAATCAGAACGGTCGAGTTTATCCGATGGACATTCTTGAACGAGAAGTACGAAACTATCAAAAGTTTATTGCAGAAAACAGAGCTCTTGGAGAGCTCGATCATCCCGATTCTTCAGTCGTAGAACTTAAAAATGCTTCGCACATTGTAAGAGAAGCATATATGCAAGGCGATGTATGTTACGGGTCAGTCGAGATCTTAGATACTCCTTCTGGTCAGATCCTAAAGTCTCTCGTAGATTCGGGTGTTACATTGGGGATCTCGTCTAGAGGCGTTGGAAGCACTAGAAAAGAGGGCGACTATCAAGTCGTACAAGATGACTTCCAATTAATCTGTTGGGATTTTGTAACAGAACCAAGTACTCCCGGTGCTTTTATGATGAAGGAAGGAAAAGAAATAAATGAAACCGATCTGAAGCAACACTTTACTAAGAGCGACAGGATCGATAGAATATTCAATGATATAATTTCGTGGAGGAAAGAATAATGGCAGGATATTACGATAGAGACAGAAGATATAGGGATCCAGCGAGTAATGATGCTGATGATTTTGATACGCCTCATCCAAGAGGCACGATGAATCACCCAATAACTCATCATGGAAACACAGCCGAGTATATGGTGTCTGGTTATCCATTTTTTCAAACACATTCACTGGACTCAAGCTCTGGAACATCGACTTTTGGATATGTGACTCAATGGATATGTATTTCAGCGATTGGACAAAATTGTGTTGTTACGATTAATGGAGGCTCTGCAGCATTCACTGTGCCAGCTGGAACAATTTCTCCAAGATTTGACTTTAAGTGTACAACGATCACAGTGACAATGGTGGGAGCGGGGACTGCTTGTGTTTCCGCTGGACTCACAAATGTCAAATCTGCTGATTTCCCAGATATATCTGGTTACACAGGCGTCACATAATAATAGGAAGGTTAGGTTATGGCTAAAGTTAAACGTTCAGTTTTGAAAGAAATAGTTAAAGAATGCTTGTTAGAGATTCTGTTTGAAGGTATCGATTCTGAGTCAGGATTATATGAAGAGGATGAACCGATAAGGGAAGCACGTCGACCGAATAGGCGTGCTTCTCGTCCTTCTCCTAAAAATGACCTGCACGCAGCTGTCAAGCAGAAGACTCAGAAGCCTTCGAAGGCTTTGCAAGAAAATTTTGTGACATCAGCTGTCAGCGAATTGACTACTGATCCAATGATGGCAGGCATTTTTGCAGATACTGCCCAAACAACGCTTAGAGATCAAAAGGAAAGAAGAAGACCACCCGCAGATAATGCTGCAGCCGCTGTTGAAAATGTCGATAACGTAGGAGATCTTTTCGAAGGCGCTGGAAATTGGGCTTCTATTGCATTTGGTGAAACAGAATAATTGTAATTAATTGTGGTTGATCTATAATTAGAATTGATCATATTTTATAGGAGATTTTCATGAAAAAGAAAACACGTAGAAATCGCAAACAACGATCTGCAAAAAAATTAACTGCGTCAGCTCTTAGAGCTCTCATCAAAGAAGAGGCTGCAAAGCTAACTGGTGAGCTTGAAGATACTGAATCTGCAAAAGCTGAAGAAGTTGATGCTGACGAAATGGCTGATACATTAGAGCAAGACATCGACATGTATAAGGCTATGGAAATTAAAGAAGCTCGTATGAGGCGACAGTACAATAAATTAGTTAGAGAAGCACGCAAAGTTCGTAGAAATAAAAATCTTGCGAAGAAGAAAATCCTTCGCCAACTTAAATAGGAGAACCTAGATGCCTACTCATTCACAAATTACCGTTGAACCAGATGAAAACCAAACAGCTAGTGGGTCAAAAGCTAATAGAGCTGCCCTGAAAACAATGTTTTCTACAGCGCCTTATCATAATGACTACACCAAAGAACAAGTCAAAGCAATGGGACAAGCATTGCTACTTGATGGTGAAGTGAACGATATGGGGCATACGTTTGGTACATATAATAGAGACTATACTGATGCGCCAGATTATGGAGATGTAGAAATCGGAGCTGGTGGATTGCCTGCTTCTGCATGGGTACCAAATCCAAGTTCGCCAGCAGATGGAGTCAATAATCCTGGGTCAATGCCTGCTGCGCCAGACGGATATGGTAGCACACCTGCAGACAATTGGGGCAACGGTGTTGGATCACAGCTTTCTCCGAAAGCTTCAGCAGCTGCTATCTCAACCCAAAAGATTGGGGATCTACCATCAAATAGATCAAGCTAGTTATGCAACAGTCAAAAGTTTCGATAGGGGGTGGTGGATTTCCTGCTTCGCATGGTGATTCTAGAAACGACTTGGGATATGGTCGTCTAAACCCGAAGTATCATATCGAAAAACAACTTGGCAATCATTCTTACCCTTATAGAGATCAAGATGAAGATCTAGATCATGTTGAAACCTTCGTCGACGAAGACGAAGAAGAAGCAATTTGGGATCGTATGACTCCTCCGTCTGGTTACGACCATGCTGGAGGACATTACGACCCCTTTTCTTTTGCGGGCTCAAACACGACCCTCTCTGGTCCAGCACACATCGGTGAAACCTTTGCAAAAAATTCGATGGTTCCTTTCCCGACAATGCATAAAAATCGTGGACAATCAGCTGTAGGCGGAACTAGGGTTGGTACTGCTAGAGGTGATGGAAGTACGATGTCAGCGACAATGGATACAGGGGATCGCTGGGGATGGAGTAATCCCGTCTATAAAGAAATTGATACAGATTCTGAAAACGAGTATAATTACACTTTAGAGGACATCGCACAAGATGAAGAAGATGCCCTAAGAGAATGTATACGCCTAATATTATTGAGGGAACTATGAGCAAAGGCTGCAACTTTTCTGTAAAAAGAAATCCAAGATTAGCTAACAAGAAGTCTAACGAGGAACAGAATCTGATTTTAATTAAGAAGTTTATGAAAAAATGGAAATTATCCGGCATTCAGAAAGAGCTTAAAGAGAAATCATTTCCACAAACTCGCGGGATGAAATCGAGAAAAAAGCGATACCTCGGAAAAAGAAGGAATAATCGCAAACAAAGCTGATAATTAACAAGTGAAGTTTAAGTTTAATTATATTAACGACAGGGAGTACCATAGATGAGTAGTTTATATAAAGACGCCATTGCCGATGCCCGTAAATTAAGAGAAACTGCGGAGCAGAGCGCTAAAAATCGTATTATTGAAGCGGTTACTCCAAAGCTAAGAAATTTAATTGAAAGGCAAATAGCAGAAGGAGGAGACGATTTACTAGACGATGCTCTAGAATCAAGTCTTCTTGATACACCCGATGCACTGGATCTACTAGATGATGAAGAGCCAATGCCGGAGCCGGAATTAGAACCAATGGAAACGATGGAAGAACCTATGAGTGTTGACTCGGATGGGCTTGCATCTATTGAAGTGATACCAGACGACGATGATGATGCTTCCATCGAAGATGAGTCACAAAACAAATCAGTTCATGTGAATATAACCGTCGAAGCAAAAAATAAAAAGTTGCAGAGACGAGCTATTCGTTTAGTTAAAGCATTAAGTGAGGCAAAATCAAACCCTCAGCGTAAAAAAATACGCAAACAATTGAGGATTTTACGACGTGCCCTTATAATTACAGAAAACAGCCAGAACAAACGACTGGCAAAAAACCTATCAGTTATCTTAAAGGAGAGTAATGATATGAGAAGACGTAGAAATAGCTGGTTGTTCGAAGGTGGAGAACCTGAGGGCGGCAGCGACGTGGAATTCGATGATATGGATTTCGATGACAGTGATGATGGCGACGCCGATGCCGGAGAAGAAAGCGGTGGAAAAATTGAAGTAGATGCTTCTGCTCTCGAAGATGCACTAGGATTAGATCCGGGTACACTTTCAGATGCTGGTTCAGACGACGATGACGATGATGATGACCTCGACTTGGATATGGATGACGATGATGCCGATGACGGAGACGACGACGTAGACTTAGGTGAGTCTGACGAAATGGGTGATGAAACTTATGAGTCAATGGGCGACGAATCTGATGAGCTCGATCAATGCGAATCCGATGAAATGGGCGACGAAGTTGTCGAAGTTAATGAAGCAATGCTTCGAAGAGCTTTAAGGTCTACAAAGAGAAGACGACAAACAAATCGTTCTTCTAGACGAGTTAATGAAACTCGCAGACGAAGAATTGCAAGAGCACGCAGACGCAGACAATTACGTGAAGGCGAAGCAAAAGCAATGGCTTCTTCTTTCGGTGGCGGAAAAGCTGGAAAGGATATGTTCGTTGAAGTTGATGAGAATACACTCCTTAATGCGCTTGCAGAAGAATTAGGTCAATCACCTGCTCCTTCTAAGAAAATGGGATCTGCTAAAGCTAAAGCTTCTGCTTTTGGCGGTGGATCAATCAAGAGCGGTGCAGTTATGGAAGCTCGTAAGCATCGTCGAACAAAAAGAGTCCTTGCAGAAACAAAGCGTAAAGCTAATGTAATTGCTCGCAAGGCTCATGCTGCAAAAGCAGAACTTAAAGAATCTAATTTATTCAATGCAAAATTGTTGTATGTAACCAAATTGATGCAACAGCATGATCTAAACAACAAGCAGCAGCGTGCTATTATCGAGGCGATGGACAATGCCAAGACTCAACGCGAAGCCAAGTTGCTTTTCACCTCATTGAACGAGTCTTTGAATAAGCGTAAGCTTAATGAAAGCAAGAAAGCGAAAGCTACAATCAATGAATCAAGAACTTCTTATTCTAACAGATCACTTCAGTCGGGCCAGGCAGCTCGCGGAAATGGAGTTGAGTTGGATCGTTGGGCTGTTCTTGCTGGTATCAAAAAATAAACCTTAATTTCAAAATTTAAAAGGAGAGACAAATGTCTTTTACAATGAAAACTTTGACCGAAGGAATCCGCCAGCGTCACATGGGTGCTCAGCATCAACGATTGACTGAAAAGTGGAACCGAACCGGTCTTCTTCGTGGCCTTAATGGTTATAGTCGCGAAAACATGGCAGTTATGCTTGAAAACCAAGCTGCTCAATTACTTAGAGAAACTAACTCACTTGGAACATCTTCCGGTGGAGCTGGTGACATTCGAGGATTCTCCAATGTTGCATTCCCAATCGTTCGTCGTGTATTCGGTGGATTGGTTGCTAACGAACTTGTTTCTATCCAACCAATGAGCCTTCCTTCTGGACTTCTATTCTACCTCGATTACACTTACGGTAACGATGTTGGCGGTCTTGACGGTGATGGAGCATCTTCTTCTGATGGTTCTGTATCTTCTACATACGAAGCTGGCGATTCTATCTATAACAACCCTAGCGGTAAAGGTATCCAATCTGGATCTCTTGGAAAAGGCGGTCAATACGATCTTCTTGGCTCTGGTTACTCTAGACGACACGATTACGCAGTTGTAATTCAACAATTAAGCACTGCTCCTGAGAGTATGACAGGTCTGGTGTTGTTTCAATCACTACTGCTGGTATTGCTGACGAACTAAGTGGACACCCAACTCTTTCTTCAACTGAAGGTCACACATCTTTGACAGGTGCTGTTGGTCGTCTTGTTGACTTTGATGCGGAAATTGCTTCGTATCTTTCAGACAACAGTGGTTCTACCCTTCAGTTCGCTATCTGTGCTGTGAGTGCACTTCAATCAAGTGTCTCAGCTGTCAGTACTCTTTCACCAAACTCTGGTTTAGCACCTGATTTTACAATGATCAACGATTTCGTAGTTGTTGCTCCTGACACAACAGCCATCACTGGTGGAAGTAATGCAGTTGCATCAACCGGTTCTGCTGCACTTGATACTATTCCTGCTTCTTTACAGTCAGGAACAAATCTTAAGTCGCTTCGTAGACATACTAAGCGAGTTGACATTGCTTCTGGTGGTAAGGTAACTGTTAATCCATTGGGTGGAGCTTTCATCTTGTTCCCATTCATCGCAGGGTCTGGTACTGCAGACTTAGATGCTGATGGTTCAACTGTTGCTTGGGCTATTTCTTACCCAGTTGCTTCTAAATTGGATACATCTGATTCTAACGGTGCAACTCTTACAATTCCTTCTTTCGAAGCTACAGGAAAAGATGGATCTGATCCAGATGCTTCTCCTGTTATTCCAGAAATCGACATCAAAATCGAATCTCTTGCTGTAACAGCTGTTTCTCGTAAGTTGAAAGCTAAGTGGTCTCCAGAGCTTGCTCAAGATCTTAACGCTTACCACTCGCTTGATGCTGAAGTTGAATTGACTCAAATCCTTTCTGAGCAAATTGCTCTTGAATTGGATCGTGAAGTTCTTAATGACCTTCTTACTCAAGCTAACGGCGCTAACCTTTACTGGTCACGTGCTCCTGGAAAGTTTGTCAACAAGCTTACCGGTGTTGAAGTTGCTCGCAACTCTTCATTGCGCCCAGGACCTCAGTTCACTGGTACAGTTCGTGATTGGTACGAAACTCTTGTTGAAACCATCATCGATGCTGCTAACATCATTCACAGAAAAACCCTTCGTGGTTCTGCGAACTTTATCGTTATCGGCCCAGATGTTGCTACAATCTTTGAGTCAAGCGTTATGTACAAGCCTTCTTACTCTATCGATGGTGAAGGACAAGCTTCTGCACTTTCAATCGGTGCTGAGAAGATTGGAAATCTTTCTAACAGATTCACTGTTTACAAAGATCCTTACTTCCCACGTAACAAAGTACTTGTCGGATACAAAGGTGGTTCATACCTCGAGACTGGATACGTCTATGCTCCATATGTTCCATTGATTGTTACTCCTACAATCTTCGCTCCAGAGGACTTCACCCCAAGAAAAGGTGTTATGACTCGTTACGGAAAGAAGATGGTTCGATCTGACTTCTACGGTACAGTAACTTGTATGGATATGAACATCATCTAATCTTCGGATAGAATGATAATTCGAGGGGTCGCACTTTGTGCGACCCTTTTTCTTTGTGAGATTTCGAGAAACTTATCGTGAGCCGTAGGTATACACGAAAAAGTCGATATAATTCGAGCAATATTTTTATGAACAAATCGATTTCTCTTAATATAATACCAAAGTATCCAACATATGTATGGATAAGCCCCTAGCATGGACATAAGGCGGACCCCACACGCTAGCTAGGGAATCATGTGGACAAGTAATCTCAAACATTAAATAGGAGAAAAATTATGCCAAAAGTAGTATATACAGCCACAAAAGGTTTGTATCAAGAGTCCGGAAGTGGATTCGAAGTAGGGGGTACATCTATTATTCCCACCCAAACAAGTATGGCCACATATTGTATCGATTTTGATGGGTTCAATCAAGGTGGTACAGGTTCTGGTACTGCAGCAGGAAACAACACAGATGGAGCTTTCTTTGTCCTGAGTGACAGACTTCAAACCAAAGTGTTCTGGTTCACAGATTCTGCAGAGTCAACTCCGGCTACACAGCCAACTGCAGCTGCAGTGGCAGCTGCTGGTTTTACTGGACAAATTGACGCGTATGTTACAATCGAAACTAATTCAGTCACGTCTGCAAATGATGTTGTCGATCTTATCAAAACTGCAGTAAATGCTGCTCTTGGTGGGACTATGACTGACAACAGTGATGGAACTGCTTCTTATGATGCTGAGGCTCCTTATGTTCCAAAAGCAGCTGCTCACGTGGGGAATATGGAGACTTCTGCAATAACTGTCAACAACGCAGGGCTTGGTTCTCATAACAGTTACACTTTAAATGCTTATGGCGTGAATTACATCGATATGGATGGACTAGATCAAATGACTGGAGAAGATGCTTACATACTTCCTGATGGTTCTGATCGAGGTCAAGAAGTTACGATTATCATGTCTTTGGACAACAGTGAAACTCACACAATGACTGGGAAAATCCAAAAAACTGCAGTCTCTGGTGATGTAGGCGCTGCAGCTGTCGTTGGTGGTTTAACTGGCCAAGGTGGTACAACAGCAACATTTACAGGGGTAACTTCTAATGTTGCTTCTCTTGTTTGTATGTGGGATGGTATTCAGTGGATTATCAAAGGTGGTTATAGCGTAGCTGTTGCATAATAGCTAACATAAGCACACTATATCAAACACAAGCCGCCTTCCTCTTGATTGAGGTCGGCGGTTTTCTTTACAAAAACTCGTGGAAGACTATAATTAGATACGATGAAACAATTCTTATCAAAGGAGAACTATTATGGCAGTTTCAAAAAAGGCAGCATCTTCTAAAGCTGCACCCAAAGCAAGTTCGGATGATTGCGCTAAGTGCGATGCCAAAATCGAAGCTTTGGAAAAGAAAGTAGCAGACTTAGAAAGCAAGCTCAGCGGAGTCTTAGCCTCAGTTAGTGCACTCGCTCAAGTAAAAAGTGACTTAGATGATGCAAAGTCTAAGATTGGTGCAGAAATGCAAGAGCTTAAAGAAAAAGCAAAGTCTTGGAAAGAAAAAGCAGACACAAATAGCGATGGTAAATTAGATTTTGAAGAGATTTATTCTTATGTATTTCGAAGAATGAAAAGCAGAAATGCAAAGCCTAGACAGTAAACCTCTAGGAACAATGGTTCGTAAGTTTTAGCGTATACTTCGTAATTTCTAGGTACAAAAAAAATCGAAAATATATTTTTTCGCACAATTGCGGGAGTGGCGCTGCTTATAGCGGCCCATCTCCCGCATCACATTTTGTGACCGAAGGAATGAGGAGAGTTTTACATCATACTTATAGAGTGAACCCATAATAGGAGAACAGGCGATGGCTTCGTTTCAAAGCACAACCAATCCGACTCCTTTTGCTGTCTTTGACGAAGAGAAAGATTTTGTCATCGATGCAAATGCGATGGTCACGTTTGTTAAGAGAAAGTTAGGTGATGATATATTAAGTGTCGAACTTACAAGCAAACAAGTTTGGATGTCTTTCGAAGAAGCGACATTGGAATATGGCAGAATTATCAATGAGTATCAGACCAAGTCACAGTTGGGGAACTTATTAGGAAATAGCCTTAATATACCCACTAATGAAGAGGGCGTTGTCAATGGCGGCCCGAGCGGAGCTGAAGGTAAGTTTCCTAGAGAGACTTTAGAATACTTGATAAGGAAAGCAGAGCCTTATGCATCTCACGCGGCTTTGGGTGGCTCTTACAATATTTATTCTGGGTCAATATCATTAGAAGATGGAGTGCAAGATTACGACATCTACACAGATCTCAAGTATACGAAGGCAGATGGATCAGAAGGAACAGCTGGTACAGATTTTGCCAATCAAAAACTTCGTATCTTCGAAGTATGCCACTACTCCCCTCAAGCAGCGTATCGTTTCTTTGATACGACGTCAGCGATTAACTACTTGAATAACGAGTTTGCCTTCGAATCATTCACTCCGGAAACCGTATTTTACGTTTTGCCCGTGTTTGAAGATCTACTTCGTGCGCAACAGATGGATATATCGAATCGTGTAAGAAGATCTAATTATTCGTATGAATTGATTGGGAAAAATCTTCGTATATTCCCTCGTCCATCAGTTACCAACGATGGGAAAAAATTATTTGTCAGGTTTGGTCCAGCAACAGACGGTTTGGTGCCAGACATATCAGATAGTTCCATTGATGGCGTATCTGGAATGCACAATGTGCCTTTCAATAACATCACGTATGCCAATATTAATTCGATGGGTCGACAATGGATCAGGCAGTATACTTTCGCATTAAGCAAGGAAGTGCTCGGCCTAGTGCGATCAAAATTTGGGTCGATTCCTATACCGAATGGTGATTTGCAACTGAATGGGGGCGATCTCCTGTCGCAGGCACAAGGAGAAAAAGAGAAACTAATAACTAGTTTAAGAGAAATGCTAGATTCATTAACTTACGACAAGTTATTAGAAGGCCAAGCAGCCGAAGTTAGTAATATGCAGACAATATTAAAGGCAGTTCCTATTCCGTTAGGCAGAGTCATCACTATAGGATAGGAGACTAACAATGGCGAGATTATTCATAACACCCAGAGAAATTGATTTCATAGCCGACATCAATAAAGAGATTGTAAAAGACATCATTGGTGACGTCATTTACTATTACAAAGTTAGAGAAGATGTTTCAGAAGTACACGACATTTATTTAGAGGCGCCAGAAAAAGTGTTCAACCCTCCAGTTGAAATTGATGCTAGAGTTCAGTGGAACCCAAAGGAAGTTAGAACTGACCGATTTGGTGTAGAAGGCATTTACACAACAGAAGTCTATATACACTATCGAGACATGCTAGATCGAGGTATTAAACTGGGCACAGGAGATTACTTCTCTCACGGCGACAACTTCTTTGAGATAACTTCTATTACTTACGATAAGGTTATCTACGGGCAAGTTGAACATATCTCTGGGTTCGTCATCAAAGCGAAACAAGCAAGAAAAGGTCAAATCGATGTCAAGCCTCACGGCCCAACAGAAGAAATATACACAGACCCAGATGCTATTAGAGAAAACTTTGTGCAACAACGAGGCGATGCATCTTCAGGTGACAGTCGTGCACTTGTCCAACAAGGCAAAGTCGATAGTACCACACATGTGCAACAACAGGTGAAAAAAGATAGTGTATCTTCATCTTTCTACGGAGATGATACATGAGCACTAAATTAAGAATTAATCAAACAGATGCAGAAAAAACGTTCAAAACTGGCTTTGAAACAGGTGGTATAGAAACTGGCTTCGAAGCGATTGATATACCACAAAATTTTGAAATCCCTCCTTGTGGTATCGAAGATGTCGATCGTGCTGTCTTTGATCTTTTCAATAAAGATTTACCTCTATATTTTGAAAAGAGTGGCGAAATGACTCGCATCCCGTGTGTCTTCGCCGGCGGAGAAAGAGCTTTGTTGTTGCGAAAGAAAGAACCTCTGCGAGATAGACAGGGTGCTTTAATTTTACCTTTGGTGTCTATTTTAAGAAATGGCATCGACCAGAGTGCAGAAAAAGCAATATCAACTGGTACGGGTACAGTGACGCTAAAGAAAAGATTAGCTCCTGAAGACAGAGAATATAAAAGACTAACAAATCAAAACGGCTTGCGCAATCAAGGCAATACGGTGAATTCAGCTACAGGGAGCAATTTATCTTTAGCTCTTACTAGTAAGAACGTATATGAAGTGATTTCTATGCCAAATCCTAGATTCTTCACTGCGACGTATGAGATAACATTCTGGGCACAATACTTGCAACAGATGAACAATATTATAGAAGCGTTCATCACGTCATATAATAATCAAACGGCAAGATCTTTCAGGATTGAGTCGCCAAAAGGGTATTGGTTCGTGGCAAGAGTTGAATCAGGTCTTTCTGATTCTAACAACTTTGACTCTTACGTAGATGACGAAAGGGTTATCAAAACGTCAGTAACTGTAGAGGTGACTGGATACATTATCAATCCTCAATACCCAGGTGCGCCCACGCCTTTTCGAAGATATGTCAGTGCACCAAAAGTCCAGTTTGAAACATCGGCAGAAGTACCTCCTGCCGTGCCGTCATCGAACATTCCGTCTGGAAACCCTGAAGACTATGTGTTTGAAGATTTCGATGAAAACAATCTGCCAATCCCAGGCAGAGGCGTAGCACAAGTAAGCACAGTCGGATCAGACTATGCTGTTAATGTTGGAGGTATGTTAGCTACTAGTGACAAAAATGGAAGGAAAATGCTAGCGAATGTTGGCACGAACTTACCTACCCCCCAAGAAACCGTACGATTGACAGACCCATTCACTGGAAAGCCTTCAAAAGCTACGGTGAAAGCGAAAAATTTAGCGAAGGGCGAAGCAGTGTACATAATAATTGAAACTTTGACCCAATAACGACATAATTATCAACAGAATTATAATAAGGAGACCTATAATGGCTGAAAACACATTCAAATCACCCGGCTTCTTCGAGCAAGAAATCGAGTTGACAGCAGAAAAGCAGGAACCGACTGGGGTACCAGCTGGTATCATAGGAGCGGCCCAAATGGGACCCGCGTTCGTACCATTGACATTAGGTACATTCACAGACTTTGAAAATAGATTTGGAACTCTAACTCCAGAAAAGTTTGCACCATACGCTGTAAGAGAATGGCTAAAGAATAGACAATCTGTAACTTTCATGAGAGTCCTCGGAGCTGGAGCAAACTCTACATCTGCAGACTTTACAAAAACAAGACAGTATGGATCTGCTAAAAATGCTGGTTTCAAAGCGATCGACAAAGGATCACAAACAGACAGTAAATACATAGGAGCCACCCAGTTCTTGACTGCGAACCATGTTATATCTGCAAACTCAGATATTGGTTTTCCAATCTTTACAGACAACCAAACTTGGTCAAGTACGACATCTGAAGGAACTGGCACTCCAACAGTCGATGAGATAAATGTTTGTAGAGCAATGATCTTAAATGCTTCTGGATCATTCTTTCAGTTATTAGCTCATGATCAGACTACTACCTACAACGACAACCTCGGTTGCGCTACTAACGTTAATAGTTCAAACGAATTCAAGATGAAGTTGGTACTTGGAGATGGAACAGCTGCAGAACTATCTTCTTTCGGCAATGACGCTTCTACTACCTTTGCCTCAGATTCTAGACCAAACAAGATCTTCACGGTATCTTTAGATCCTGACAATGTAAACTACATCGGTAAAGTGTTGAATACAGATCCAAAGAAGTTTCAAGAAGAAGGACATATCCTTTGGTTAGACTTTGCAATCGAGCATGAATTAGCACCTGTAGCCACCGGCGCTGGCGAAAACAACGTGTATTTATCTAGAGGGGCTGACAACGATACTGGCCTTTCAGACACTTTCACTTCTAGTTTCTCTGGAGTCAAGTGGAGAGATGTTTTCGGCTGGTTCAATGCGAGGTATCAAGCCCCGAAAACTACTGCATTCATCTCACAACCTTTTGGAAATGTAGAATACGACTTATTCCACTTCGAGTGCATGTCAGATGGTGCTGTTGCAAATAACGAATTTAAAGTCAGTATTTCTAACATAAAGAAATCAACTGATCCAAATTACCCATACGGAACATTCAACGTTCAAGTTCGAAAGTTTGCTGATTCTGATTTCCAACCACAAATCTTAGAGACTTTCGTAGAGTGTAGTTTAGATCCAGCTTCAGAAAGCTTTATCGCTAGAAAAATTGGAGATAAAAAAGTTATCTTCGACTTTGATGCAGATCTTGAAGATGAAAGAAGACTAGTTATTTCTGGTCGCTATCCAAATCAATCGCTTAATATTAGAGTCGTGATGAACGATGCTGTATATCGGGGGGAAGTTCCTAAAGAAGCGGTTCCGTTTGGCTTCCACGGTATACCCGTAACGAATATTTATGGCCACCTTGCAAATGCAACGGCTGGAGCAGCATATCTGCCGCCGATGCCTTATGTTTTCAAGGCTACAAAAGGCCTGATAAAAAGTGAAGGCTATTCTTTCTTAGGAGATGCCGGAGACAATGAAAGATCTGATGCAAGAATCTACTTTGGAGTTAAGACTACTCGAATTGTCGACAATACTGTAGCATCAAACGGACTACTACAGCCAAATCTCTCTGGGCTGTCGTCTGATTTGGTAAAAGCGTACACTAAGTTCCAAGGCATCCCTGGCGGAACAGTCGACATTGGAACAAAGACATCTGGAACTTGGGGAACTGCTTCACAAACAGGCGCTGATGACTTTAATGACAATAAGTTCACATTGGCACGAGTTGCTTTCGGAGTTGACACTACTGACTTGACTAAACCAGCCGCAACAACAGCAAATCCAACACCTTCAATATACGACGATGCAACTAACTTTGGTTCTTCTACTGCACTTATGAAAAGTGCATGCTATATTAGAAACGGTACTCCTGATCCGAGCGACTATACGATAGCAGATAGATTCGATACTTCCAACTACGGAAATCGACCTACTTTTGCATCTATTATACATGACCACAGGGCCAACAACTTCAATAAGTTTTCTAAGTATATGAAATTCACCAATGTATTCCACGGTGGATGGGACGGCCTCAATGTTCTTGATGGTGACATAGAAGACTTAAATGATAAATCAGCTTCAACTGAGTCTGGTGGAAAAGCTGCACTTACAACTGGCGGCTTAGGACTACAAGGAACTAAAGACGGTGATTCAGCATCATTGATCATGAGCGGCTTGGGCAAAGACAACAACGTAATATCTTCGTACCGACAATCAATCAAGATCATGACAGACCCAATGGCTGTAAAGCATAACATTCTTACAATCCCAGGAGTTAGAGATCCTTACGTGACTGACTTTGCTGCAGGCTTAGTGAGAGATTACTCTATGGCAATGTATGTGATGGATATTCCAAACTACAATGGCGATCAGATTCGAATCTTTGATACTGGATCTCGTCCAGATGTTGAATATACAGCTAATTCTTTAGAAGGAAGAGCTATTAACAACAACTACGTTGCTTCATACTTCCCAGATGTATTCATCACTGATCCGATCAACAATCGAAGAGTACTTGTTCCTGCATCCGTAGCGGCGATTGGAGCGTTAAGCTATAACGACAACGTAAGTTATCCTTGGTTCGCACCTGCTGGTTTTAATAGAGGTGCTCTCGACTTCGTAGAGAACGTAAGAACTAGACTTTCAGTAAGTGATAGAGACGATTTGTATGAAAGACGAATTAATCCAATCGCAAACTTCCCTAACGGCGGTTTTGTGATCTTTGGCCAGAAAACAATGCAGATCAATCAATCAGCGTTGGATAGAGTCAATGTAAGAAGACTGTTGCTTGAAGTTAAGCGACAAGTGAGCGAAGTTGCGAATGTTGTGCTGTTCGAGATGAATAACGCTCAAACCCGTGCACGTTTTGTAAATCTGGTCCAACCAAGGTTGGCGTTAATTCAAGCACAAGCGGGAATTGAAAAATTCCGAGTGATCTGCGATGATACAAATAATACGCCTCAGGACGCAGAAGAAAATAAATTAAATGGTAAGATCGTACTGATACCGACAAGAACAATCGAATTTATTGCGATTGACTTCATCGTAACAAATGCTGGAGTTTCTTTCGAGTAAGATACTTATCAATAACGAATAAACAACAATTTAGGAGCTAAAAAATGGCAGAAGTAGTAATAGGAAGCCCCGGCGTAACCACGAGAGAGTTAGATCTCTCGGCCCCCGGAGTTGTGCGACCACAAGGCATCCCGGCCGGAGTTATTGGAACTTCGCAGAAAGGACCAGCTTTCGTCCCTGTGAATTTCGCTACTGTAAATGACTTTGCAAATCTGTTCGGTGCAACAGAAGGCAAGCATTTCGGGGCGATGGCAGTGAACGAATGGATGCGAACATCTCGGAGCGGTATATTTATCAGAACTCTTGGAGTTGGCGATGCAAAAAAAGCTGACTCTTATGGAGTCACAACAAATGCAGGATTCGTAGTTGGATCTAAAATGAGGGACAAAGACAATGTAGCGGGTGCTGCTCAAGAAACGGATGGTGCAGCTTACGGTCTGCTTGCAAACCCTTATGCAGGTGACGCAGTACCAGATGCAATAACAAAAACAGTTTCAGAAGCTGGTACAGTAGCTGTCACTCATGATGCAGAGGAAGCGGTTATAATCACAGTCGAAGATGGTGCAGATAATGATCCATCAGCTGCATTCGCAGGTACGGAACGTGATGATTTCGACGGATATTATGCGGTGGTTCAGAACCAGCAGGACAGTCTTGCTCACGTATTTTTCTTGTCGTCACAATCAGGACGATCACTGAATACTGCAACAGTGGGTAGAGTCGTAAAAGACGGTACATATACTGTCAAAGACTTTTCGTCAATAGCAGGAAGCAATGGAGTACTCCAAACAGTTCACATTGTAGATATATCTGCACAAGGAACTGCTAACGCAGTTGCAACTACATTAGCGGCCGCCATCAATGGAGTCACTGGTCTTACTTCTTCAGCAACGACCAATAGTGTTTCTATTACTCAGGGTGCTGAAGGAGCAGGTACATTCACAAGGCTCACCGGAGCTACAGGGGTTACCACTGTTGAAGCATACGACAGAGATGATGTTGTAGCGTCTGCACAAGTTCCTGTAAGTGCTTCTACTGCAATTGGTGTTACAGCTGTTTCCGGTGTCAACACGACCATGACGCTTACAGCGGATGCTACAGATCAAATAGCAGTTGGTTCAACTATCGTTGTACGTACACCGGATGGGGTTAATCACACGATTACTGTTGTTGCTTCTGGTGGTGACGACACAGCCGATTTTGATCAGCCGGCCGCAGGAAATGCAACAGCAACAGCAATTGCAACTTGTATGCATAAAATATCTGGAGTTTCAGCAGTTGCATCCAGTGCTGATGTTGCTGTAACCCTCACAGCTGGCACAAATGGTCAAGTGTTGCCTACAGTTACGATCACAGAAAATTCTCCTGGTGCTCCAATGGGAAGAACACACTTCCTTGGGTGTAAGATGAAAGTTGCCAACAATGATCAAGACTATCTTGGAATTGCAGCTGCTTCAACCGAGAATATCTTGCGTGGAGTGATTATGTTCGCTTCAGGTGTTATTCCAGGGCTTTATCTAGGATCTAATATTGGCTCAAGTGATATGCCGGCATCATCATACGGTGGCGTATATGCATCAGGTAAAGATCAGGGTGATAGGAAAGGAGACTTAGATGCATCTGGCATATTCAAGATGGTACTCAATGGTTTCACTAACACTACAAACTACAATGCGCACTTGACTGGTTCATTCGATCCAACATCTCCAATCTATTTCCCAAGAGTTCTTAATACTGATCCAACTAAGATACAGGAGCGTGGACATTACCTATACGCACACTACGATGTTCCTGCAGGTTTAGCTATCCATACTGGTACTACTGATTCTGTTTTCTTGACACCTGGTGCACACGACCACAATAGTGGTGATTGGGCAACAGCTAGCAGTACTTACCAGCCAACATACGAAAACTGGAAACAAAAGTTCACGCATGCTAGCACACCTTGGATTATGTCACAAACTCTTGGAACTGCGCCAAAGAAACTCTTTAAGTTTCATATGTTAGACGCAGGTTCTTCTGGCCAAGGTCAAGTCAAGATCTCTATCGCTAACATTCAGAAATCAACTGATCCTAAAAGTGCATACGGAAAGTTCGATGTACAAATTCGAAGAGTTAACGATTTAGATTCAGCACCGGTTATTCTTCAATCTTTCTCCGGTGTGAACTTAAATCCTTCATCTGATCGTTACATTGCAAGAGTGATTGGTGACCAAAACACTTTCTACGAATTTGAAAAGAACCCGGGCAAGCAAAAGCTAGTCACAGAAGGCTTGTATCCAAATAAATCTCAATATGTGAGAGTACAAGTTGTAGACCAAGTTGAGTCTGGCGCAATGGAAGCAACTGCATTACCAATCGCATTTGCTGGAAAACATCACTTAGTACTCAATGGAGATTCTCTTGCCGGTGACGCTGGTGCTTCATACGTCGCTGGAGCTATTGAATTAAAAGAGCCTCCACTACCATTTAGACAAAGTGTCTCTATCGGTCAAGGAAATACCAAAGTTGTAGATCCTCGATTCTACTGGGGCCTTCAAATCCAGAATGTTCGAGATAGAAACGAGAGAAACCGAGGAACAGGCATTACTTCTTTAGCTGAGAATCTTACAAAGCATTTTCCAACTGTTGGTGAGTATCCTCAATGGGTAGGAGACAATAGAAATGCTGCACAAGGCTCAGGATCTGCAGATTTGAATGCTGATACATACAATAACAACTTCTTCTCACTAGAGAGAATCTTGGTGCGCTGCAAAAACAGTGATACTGCTAATGCAGTTGATCCTAAAATGTGGCACGAAGCGATCTATGTTAGGGACGGAAATGCTGACTTCTATCAACCGGATGGTGCATCACTTTGGGAGTCTGTTGAAACTGGATCTGGTGAAAATGACAAACATAAAGACGCAGCGAACCACTATCGTTATCTAGACGTTGCAAAAGACTTTGCAGAATCTGCTTCTAAAAGGTTCTATAAGTTCACTGTGCCAATGCAAGGTGGGTTTGACGGATTAGACATCTTCGACAAAGACAAGTCTGATATGAGCAATCTTGCAGCCTTCCGTGAAATGTCATCGAATACATCTTCCACTCTTGGAGGTCCAGATGGACCAACAACAGCAGGCTTTAGAAAAGCGATTGACATTCTTGCAGAAAAATCTGATGTAGATATACAGTTATTAGCAATCCCAGGAATGAGAGATGCTGGCATCACTGATTACGCTATTGACAAAACAGAGGAAAGGTTCGATGCTCTCTATATCATGGATATGCCTGCATACGATCATGACCTCAATCTTGTCACATCAACAACTCAAGAAACTTCTGTTACAAACACAGCCCAAACTCTAGTTAATAGAAACTTGGATACTTCGTTTGCAGCAACATATTTCCCTGATCTTGTTGTGCAAGATGGAAACACTAATGTGGTTGCTCCATCTTCTGTAGCTGTCCTCGGTGCAATGAGCTTGAATGATTCTGTTGCTCATCCTTGGTACGCTCCAGCTGGTTTTGCTCGTGGAGCTTTGACTTCAACGATAGAAGCATCTGTTTTCTTGAACAGACCAAATATGGATGTGCTTTACAATGCTGACATCAACCCAATCACTTCATTCCCTAACAGTGGCGAATCCGTCGTTATCTTCGGACAAAAAACTATGCTGCAAGCTCAGTCTGCTTTGGATAGAGTGAACGTAAGGCGACTTCTTATCGATGTCAGAAGAAAAGTGAGAACAGTGGCTAACACCATTCTTTTCGAACCAAACAGGGAAAGTACTCTTGCACGATTCAGTGCGTTAGTTAATCCAATCTTAGGACGTATTCAGCAACAACAAGGTTTAGATAGATACAAAGTGGTTATCGATACTACTACTACGACCCAACAAGATGTTGAAAACAATACAATCCGAGGAAAGATATTCCTTCAGCCTACAAGATCTGTCGAATTCATATCACTTGACTTCGTCGTGACAAATGCTGGTGCGGAAATCTAAATACGTCAATAGTTATTAAATGAATACAATTTATTAGGAGAAATAAAATGGCAGAAACTTTATCAGTACAGGACATGTTGCCAAACAAGTTTGAACCAAAGCGAAAGAACCGATGGATCTTCGCTCTAGAGGGAATCGACTCTTTCTTAATCAAGACAGCTGCTCGCCCGAGTATCTCGATCGAAGAACAAACAATATCATATATGAATTCCAAACGTTATGTTGCAGGTTTGGCTTCTTTCGAAACGCTAGCAGTAACTCTCCACGATCCTATTGCGCCTTCTGGTGCACAACAGGTGATGGAATGGGTACGTACCCACTTCGAATCTGTGTCAGGTCGTGCAGGATATGCTGACTTCTACAAGCGAGATTGTCAGCTAAAATTAGTCGACCCTGTCGGAACAGTTATTGAATTGTGGGACATCAAAGGTGCATTTTTAACGAATGCAGGATTCGGTGATGTTTCGTACGAAGATGGGGCTCCAATGGAGATCTCGCTTACTCTTCGTTTCGATAACTGCGTACTTCAATACTAATACAGGCATTCTTGTTCGCAAAAGGCGCAGAATCTTTCGAGGTTCTGCGCCTTATTTATTTCTACTTCATATAATTAAAGGATGTTGATGTACAAACGTGATACACGGCATAAAATATAGTTAAGTTAATTTAATTCTTAGTTTTGTTATGGAGACAATATGAGTAAACGCAAAAATAATGACGTTTTGACCGGAGGGAAGGCCCCTGAAGGTTCAATGGCGCAAGGGTGGCAAGGCCAAAGAGGTGATGTTTTACGAGATGAGTTCGGTTTAGAAATCCCAGTAGAAAATGTTCCATTGCCATCAAGGGGAGTAGTATACCCACCAGATCACCCATTGCACATGCAGGAAACTATCCAAATACGAGCGATGACAGCAAGAGAAGAAGACATTTTGACGTCGAAAGCTCTTATCAAAAAAGGAACAGTTATCACCGAGCTAATTAAATCTTGCTTGATAGATAAACGAATTGATCCAAACGACATGATTCTAGGAGACAGAAATGCAGTGATGGTTTCATTGCGAATTACAGGTTATGGCTCAGAATATAAAATCGAAGTAGGGTGTCCTTCTTGTGGGGAGAGATCTAAACAGGAGTTTGATCTAAGTGCATTGCCACTCACAAGATTATCAGAAGATCCAATCGCGCTAGGGTCAAACGTGTTCGAAGCAATCATGCCTAAAAGAAGAGAAGAAGATCCTGATCTTAAAATTAGATACAGGCACATGACAGGTCAAGATGAACAAGAAATTACTCAAATGCAAGAAAGAAAAAAGAAACAAGGCTTCAAATCTGACAATCTAATTACTACTAGATACCAACAACAAATCGTAGCTGTCAATGACATCACTGATAGAACAAAGATACAGATGTTTATTCAAAGAATGCCTACAAAGTATTCTTTGTCACTAAGGAAAGCGATGGATGCCAATGAGCCGGGCATTCAAATGAAACAACATATCCAGTGTCCACATTGTATGGAGGAGTCAGAGGTCTCCATGCCGTTAGGCGCTAGCTTTTTTTGGCCTGACACCTAGTGATAAGCCTATATTTCTAGAGCAAATTTTTCTATTAATGTATTACATGGGTTTCACTTATTGTGAGTCCTACATGATACCGATTTGGCAACGACGATGGTTCATAGAAAGGATACAGCAAGAAATTAAAAAAGCAAACGATGCAAATAATGGCCAAGGTGCACCATCCCGTGGAATGGCACAAAACACTCCTGATGTTAGAGCAATGCTTGGAAGGCACAGGGAGATGGTGCCAGCGAAGCTTAGGAGATTTACGTAATGCTAAACCAAAATCAGATATTAGATCTTTTAGAAAGAGCTTACAATTCTGGGTGCTTTATAGAAGTGCATAAAATGATAAAATCCTCTGCTGACATTGTATTGATTGAGAAAGTAATTGAAAAATCAGAAGAGAAAGCTGATAAATTTCCTTTCAACTTTGATGATCTTTTTGGAGCAGATTGATGGAAAAGCTTTGGGAAGGATATATCTCTGGAGAGTTACCGCTTGATATTTCATTGAGCAAAGCATATAGTCAGCTTTACGATGTAAAAGAAAAATGGATAAAAATCAAAGATGCAACCCTTAAAGAGCATGTCCAACAATGCACAGACGAGCTTGAGTATGCTGGATACAATTTAGATGCCACACCTTTGAACTATTTGCAAGAAAAATATCTACTATGTGATGTAATAATCAATGCACCTCAGGAGTATATCCAGCTCTCAGAA
>Ga0163179_10000507_pt1 | contig 28044 bp, 27 predicted proteins | sample AtlANTMetagenome_FD_109643 | JGI IMG/M metagenome (GOLD analysis project Ga0163179, IMG submission 109643) | Marine eukaryotic phytoplankton communities from the Atlantic Ocean - Atlantic ANT 2 Metagenome | ecosystem: Environmental > Aquatic > Marine > Oceanic | place: North Atlantic Ocean...
GCTCAACTGATCATGTACATATCGGATTAGCGCGTTTTGCCCTTCAGCTTGAGCTCTCCTCGCTCCTCTCGACCAAGATGTAGTCAGAATGTTGGCAATCCATGCATCTAGTTCACCGATGAGGAATTCATGTTCCTCAAGTGGATCACAGGCTCCTTCTCCGGAGGGATTTCCTTCGAGGTCAGTAGTGCCTGAAGCATCCACTACCTGGATTAGTGCGTCACAATTAGCGAGGTCCGATAGGAATTGATTGCCTCTCCCACGTCCACTATGTGCTCCTGGAACAAGGCCTGCTACATCGACAAGAGTTACGGGAACAATGCGGCGATGTCCAATGCATGAACCTGAACGAGGCGTGCAGACACTTCCTTCTCGTGATACATCTGATTCGAGGGGGCGACCAGCATCCTCGGCTTTGTTGACAAGCTCCTTGCAGGCACAATCATCTCTCAGTGGTAGCCATGCAACACCGACATTTGCTTCAATCGTAGTGAAGGGATAGTTTGCAATTTCAACCGAAGTCTCGGTTAATGCTGCGAACGTGGTCGACTTCCCGACATTTGGTTTACCGACCAAACCGATCTTCATGGGTTCCGTTCACTCCTCTTCGGAGAGGTGTGTTGGGCCTACGTGATCACCATCATTGTCACTATCCTCTGGAGAGATCATTGTGTCGAGTGTTACACCAGCGGTCAGAAGGTCACGTACGGTAGTGGGGCCAGCTAGGACATAGTTCTGGGGTCCGAGGATATCGAATTCAGCTTCGAATGTGCCTGCGGGTGCTCCCGTACTACCACTTCGGATTACATTCTGAGTGATGAACAAAACACCGATAACAGCGCCATAGAATAGGACCGAGGCGATTGGCATTAGCTCACTTGCCGTGCTGCTAACAGCTCCTTCAATCTCAGAATCAGCGATAATCATCGCTTCGGCAAAGGAAATGTTTGCGAAGTCGGCTGCCAAGGAGAATACAAAAGCGCCAATTGCACCTACAGCTAGGAAGTAAGTCGCTCGTCGCCCTTCTGATTGGCTATCGAGTTCACGGCCCGTAATGTCAGGTAAGATGGCAAGGACACCACCTAGAACGAGCGGGATGTAAGCACCCCACTGCGAGCCTAGACGGACACTGGAGATCGCAGTTGCAAGCTCACCAGAACCTGAAATCGAGTCCAACGTTGTGAATAGCGAAGCAACAGCAAAGATAGGCGTCATGAGTGCCCCGAATGCAATCATTGTCAGAGCAGTGTCTTCAAACAGGGCACCACTGCGGCGGATTGCGGCGAGTACGTTCCCTGCAAACATGAAAGCTACTGGAACTGCCAGCGCCATTAAGACAGATAGGACAAGAGTCCCCGTGCAGGATGTTTCTGTCCCACATGCGGCGAGGCTTAGCCCCTCTGTTACACCGTGCTCCAGTGGACCAAGGGCAATCTCAGCGAATCCAAGCATTGCTGGATCATAACCGCTTGGTGATACTGTAAGGATAGTACCAATCAGAGTCAAGCCGATTAAAGAACGACTTGGTAGAGGTTGTCCAGTACTTGCAGGAACTGCGTAGTACACTAGTCCGAAGGCTGCACCACCGAAGTAAATGCCATTTTGGAGGAAAAGCATCATCCAAAGAGTGGTTGATGCATTACCTGGTCCGCTCACAATGAATCCAATCTGTGCAGCAAAGTAACCAATCATGCCGAAAAGGAAGAACCATTGTGGAATTTCAATGCGCCCTTCTTGCTCTCTAACGGTGAGTAGGACATTCGCGATGATGGCTAGTGCGGCGAATGCAACGAGTGTATTTCCGCCGAAAGCAATGAGGTTCCCGATATCGTTACCGAACTGTGTGCCGATGATTGCGGTGAATACACCTAGAGAGGTTACGAGTGCCATTAGCCCAGCATTGCCTTCGGATGCGAGAGAATGATTTGCCATCCGTGGGATAATGTGGAGTGCTGCACCGATGAGGATCATGTGTATGCCACCTGCAAAAGTAGCGAATACAGATGGAACGAAAGCAGAGTCTCCACTAATATTCCAACTCCATGACTGGAGGCTGTAGAGGTCATTAGGAGAATGGCCAAGCCAGAGATCGACGAATGTAATGCTAGCTCCGACAAAGAGCCAGATGAGTCCATGATGAATCCAACTTGAGGAGGCACTTCCTGATCGTCCTTCGAGTAAGGTCGCACCCGGGCCGAGTGCCTTCCCAAGCATGAAACCGGTCATACCTGCCAGTGCATCGCCAACGAATCCCATGCCGTTGCGTAGGAGCCATGCGAAGAGGATTAGTAATCCCCAGAAGATTAGCATCATCTGAATGATTGTATCCATTATATCACCTCAGTCCTGTACCGCCTTGAACAAAATGTTCGCCAAGAGAGAGAAGAAACCTAGCATGATTCCAAGGATGAAAAACCAGATGCCACTGTCCATCACACCTGTCACAAGGGGAACAATATCACTGATTACTGGGAGGCCGTGTCCCGGGAATAGTACTTCGTAGAGAACCAGAAAAAGAAGTAGAGCCATCGCTCCGAAACCGACTACTGTTCTTCCTAGTTCAGGCTCCTCATCAGAGCGCATGTAATCAAGCAGGCCATATCCGCCGTCGTCTTCCATTGAATAGGTCCCCCGGGAATCACCCACAGTTGGGCATTGTTGGCCACCATTCTGCCGCCCTTAAGCGTTGGGCGATATCTATGTTCGAAATAGGACGAAGATTGCTGTTTACGGTGCACGAAGGATGTCGGTCACAGGAGCTCTCCGGTCTCGTCCGATACCCATTGGAGTGGGAAGGGATTGGTCAAGTTTTATTTCAGTACGCCAATGAGCACGACATTCGCAATCAATCCCTTCGAATTCACGTAAATCGGCAGAGACACTGTACCGTTCAATAGCTGCTGCTGCTTCCCTATCGCAAGATCCACAGTTGTGTGACCCTCGAATCATTCCGGCAGCAGTAGGATGGACAATGACACGTGTACCCATGCCCGCCTTTTCTGCCGAAACTGGTTGAACGTCTTCATGCACATCCTCGATGAGTTGAATGAGACTCCAGAGCCAAGGGGGCCGATACTGTCGTGCACGATGAATACGATCCACGATCGTCTTCTTCTGGATGTTCATCGGATTGATTGAGATTTCATCGGATAAAGGGGCAACAGCCCGAATCCATTTTCCGGTCTGAGCAATCGCATCCCCTTCGCTCATAAATGGTGGTTTGAACAGGAGATATGTCTTCACCCTTAGTCCGTATTTGCGCAAGTTATCCACAGCACGGTGCCATTGTTTGGTGTTGAATCCTTTGTTGCAGTGGAATCGGAGGACATTATCATCGTAGGCCTCCAAACCTATTGCGATAGTACATCCTGGATGTCTTTCGGCCACCCATCGAATTTTTTCCTCTTTGCAGAGATGTGCTTGAGCTTCAATAATCAGGTGCAATCCCCTTTCGTAGGTTTCTCGAAGAACGGCTTCCTGCCAATCAGCTGGATTTTCTCGATCTTCAAAGAATGTGCCAGAAGTGTAAACCTTGACCATTTTACAATCTTCAAAGTCATTTGTGCGTCGTTTTGCTTCTTCCCATTGGGCATGCAAATCCTCACTTGTCACATCATCTCGTACATCATTGAAATATCCACAGAAAGTGCAACCACTTTTCCACCACCATTCACAACCTCTAGTTCGGAGAATGACGGTAGCGGCTGTGCATGGAGTTCCATCAGGAAGTCGTTCAGGAGTGGTATAGACAGTAGCCGGCCTAGAAGCATCCCAAGATTCACGGATTCGGATTGATTCCGGTGTATTCTCCGGTGCTTTCACTAGATGATGAATCTTAACCGCTCGGTCACCCGTACCAAGAAGCCCCCCAGTCATCGTTTCTCGGAAGGCGTTTGAGTGATAGGTATTTGCATAGATGAGCCGGCACCATGCGGTTGCATGTTGATATGCTAATGGCTCTCTGCGAGTAGTATGGCCGATGTTGTTTCGTCAACAGAATCGATAGAAGGAGTAGATGTTTCTGCGATTCTCAATGAAATGTCTCCTAAAGAGAAAAAGGCGCTCAAGGGGTGGTATCTCTATGATTTCGCGAATCAGGCGTTTGCCCTTACCGTAGTGACTGTAGTTGCACCAATGCTGACTGCGAGTTTATTCAATACTGCAACGGGTGGGGGAACTGAGTTCTTTGGTGCAAACATCACAGGCGCTTCCTACTATTCCCTCGTTCTCACGGCTTCCAGTTTGTTCATTGCAATTTGTAGTCCAATCCTAGGCGTAATCGCAGATCGCGTACCTATCAAGAAGAAGATTCTGTGGGTTTACACAATCGTGGGAGTGGTCTTCACTGCTCTCATGGGGTTAGCTCCTTTCATGGGCGATACAGCCTATATTTGGTTAGCGATATTCATCGTGATTGGAAATATCGGTTTTGCGGGAGGGAATGTGATTTACTACGCTTTCATGCCATATCTTGCTCCACGTGAAGCGATGGATCGAGTTTCATCGATTGGGTATGTATACGGATTCGGTGGGGGTTGCCTCATCCTAATTGTCCATCTTCTTGTTTTGATTGGACCACTTCCAGAATCGGTATCACTCAACATGAAGATGTCCTTTGTATTCGTTACATCTGCACTTTGGTGGTTTGGTTGGGGAATGCCGCTATTCCGTAACACTCCGGAGCCTGAAATCCCAAATCCAACCGAGTTCGATAGTGTTGGTGACGCAATCAAGGTAGCAGTAAACCAGGTCATGACGACCTTCCGTGAGATTCGAAAGTTCCCGGTCCTTTCGATATTTTTGGTTTCGTATCTGTTGTTCTATGATGGTGTGAATACTATCGCTGCAATGGCAAGTGCATACGGTGATTCGGTTCTACGCTTACCTCCTTCGGCGGTGATGTTCCTCCTTCTAACCGTGAATCTTGTTGCAATTCCAATGTCATATATTGGAGGTCGAGCCGCAGAGAGATTCGGTACTAAGAAAGTCCTTACTTCTGCTCTAATGGTCTATTGTGTCGCTGCAGTTCTTGCAACTGGCTTCGCCCCTCTCCCGATGGAAGATAATCACGAAGTCCACGATTTCCAGTTCAATTTCGATGATAATAACGACATCTACGAGATTGTTGTGTTATACGATAAGGAGGCCTGCTGCACTGCAAACTCTTGGTTTTCACTAAACGGTGAAGGAGATGCATCATTCCGAGATACTTACTTCACATACCTTACTGATACAACAATTGACGGTGCTGAATCAAACACAGATCATACTCGAACGTCATTGACAAAAGAGGATGCATCTCAGATGACTATGCTAATGGTGAACAACACAGATCACAGATTCTCCTTCTCATTCATTGGTGGTCCAGAGGATGGAAAACAGTCAGTTGGAGATAATCATCCGGCCAATCTAGGGGATGGACCCTTGGATGGTTGGGCGATGTTCATGCGGGACAATCTATGGGGTCCACTGGGCATGACGGTCACATTACAGTTCGTCTTCCTAGGGATGATGGTAGGCATGGTTATGGGTACCGCGGGTGCTCAGGCTCGAAGTTTGTTCTCTCTACTAATTCCAAGGACAAGGACGACGGAATTCTTTGGATTCTTTGGTTTCATCGGAAAGGCGGCTGCCGTTGTCGGCCCCCTAGTATATGCGATGACCGTGGCAGTATCCGATGACCGAGTTGCGATCCTGACAATTGTAGCAGTCATCCTTGCTGGAACTGCACTTTTCACACGTGTAGATATCCAAAAAGGCATTGCTGAAGCTGAAGCTGAAGACGCAAGAAATAAGGGCAGGTCCATAGAGGAAGAGTGATTTTTTGGGGACTTTCGATGTCGCTCAGCATTTGCTGACGACTATCTTCTTCCTTCTCGCAGGTATTGTGTGGGGTGTAGCACTCATTCCTCCTGTTTATGCAATGACATGCCTCTGGATGGAGAGTGCGGATTGGGATCCTATCGTTCGATCAATTGCTCTAGGTCTCGGAGCAGGATTGAGTTACATTTCATGGATTGGCCTTCTACTCTTTGAGGTAGGTTTCATTGGTGCTATTCTAAGACCTCGGCTTCCTGAGGGGAGGGTACCTTTGAGATCCTTCACAACAGTGCGATGGGGGATGCTTGGTGCTCTGCACAGAATGGCAATCAATCAACTAGGTCTGGTAGTTCCATCCTACATTGGTTCGTTCTATTATCGATTGATGGGTTGCAAGGTAGGTAAGGGTGCGCAACTTAATTCGACCTCCATCAATGACTGTTTCATGGTCCACATAGGAGATAGAACGGTGATTGGTGGAGGGGCTGCAATCAATGGACATATCGTCGAAAAGGGTGAACTTGTTCTATCCCCAGTTCGGATTGGAAAGGACTGTCTTATTGGTTCAGGTTCTTTCATCAATCCTGGATGTACGATTGGAGACGGATCCGTTCTCGCCTCTCGAGCAGTTCTTCCTAAGTGGACAGAGATTCCACCCGGTGAGGTGTGGGGAGGAATCCCTGCCCGCCGTATCTAGTGAAGGAATGCCACTGAAGAGTAGTGAATGCTTACTCTTCTTTGGAAACAGTGGCTAATGATACTAGAATTGTTACCAGCCCACTTGTAATTAGGGCCGACAGGAATACATTCAGATTTGCTAATCCGTATTCATTTACAGGCCTGTAGATGTACTCAACACCCTTCATGAGGTCCTGAGTAAATGTTCCGTAGAGAATAACGCCAAGAAATCCGGAAATGGCACCTGCGAGTGCGCCCTGAGATGTGATACGATTCCAGAGAGTTAGAAGAACTGGTGCTACGGTAGCGGCAGCCAATAAATCGGCGAATAGGAAGATACCAAACACACTGGCTGTATCGAAGGTAAATCCGAATACAGTTGGACCAGTTGCTAAGTATACGGCAATCGGCATCAAACAGATGGTAACGATACGAGCTTGGGAGAGATTCATTCGACCATCTGAAAGGTCACGTGTTACAGATGCAGTAATCGCATTCAACAAAGTGTCTGCACTGGAGCATACTAATGCTACTGCAAGGACCAAGAAGAGTATGAGAATAAGGATCCCAGCATCAGCAATTAAGATGAAGAAAGCGGAAGATGGGTCGTACACATCACCGAACATTGGAGCCCCTCTTCCGGCAACAACTGTTCCGAGGATTCCCATGATGAGGACTAGAGGAAACACCATCGATGAGGCAATCAATGCGCCCCGTTGTAGTGCTTCAGGCGACTCAGAAGCGTGGGTGCGCTGCCAGTTTCCTTGGGAGAACATTTCAGCGGCAGTGATTGCTATGACCAATGCTAACCCGGATGCGAATGAATCCATGTAACTCATGCTACCTACACTCCATTCATCCTCCGGGTTGAATGCCTTGGCCTGATTTATCCATTCTCCTAGTCCATCGCTAAACATCTGCGCCATTAGTAGGAGGCCCAAACTTGTCAATAGAGTAATCACAGTCAATGCTTGGATTCTATCGGTCGCTAGTGAAGCCGGTAAACCCCCGAGAGCGGTATAGCCCGCCGTTGCGGCCGCGATAAGAATCATCGGGATTAGAGGGTCTAGTCCACCAAGAATCGAGCTTGCCTTCCCAATGGCTGTAAATTCAGCAAAAAGGAAGGTGAACATGTAGAGGATAGATATGATTCCGACATAGATTTGCATAGTTCGCCCTAGTCGAGCACGTACGTAATCTGCCAGTGTAACACCGTCAGGAAGTGATGCACGTATCATTGGTCCGACATATGCCAGAAGGAGGAATGGTGTGGACGCGGAAACAGCGTAACCAACGACATCCCAGAACCCGCCATAGTAGCCGACTTCGGATGGACCGAATAGAATCCATACCCCCATGCCTGAGGCGAATAGGCTCAGTGCAATACGCATCGAAGATTGTGAACCTCGTGCTGCAAGAAATTCATCGACTTCGATATCCTTTCCATCTGCGGCTTTGTATCCGATATAGCCAAAGAGGCCAATCGTTGCAATCAATAATCCATATGCAAGTGTTGGTTCCATTTCCTCCCTCCGCTGGAATTACCCAGATCAGGTTGTGGGTCGTTACCGAAGCAACCTCTCAGCAAATAGCTCCCCAGTAACCTAAATCCGTTTCCGGAACTCTTTGAACATTCCTAACTGGATGTGAGATCAGTATCGGATTAAATGTGAGAATAGTATTCTCTAGCACTATCCTCTAACTCTTCTATGGATGCTAACTCATCGATGGTTAGGGTAACACCATCACGCCGTATAGCCTCGCCGTCCACGAAGACATCAAGGACACGCCCTCCACTGTAGATTAGATTAGCGAGGAGCCGTCGATCATCGCGTCCTGTAGGTCGAAGACGAACATCGTTCAAATCCCATGTAATCCAATCTTTGCTTCCCTTGGTTGCGAGCTGCCATGTCTCGACGGGGTCAAGGATTCGGGCATCCCAGTGGTCATGGCGTTGAATTAGGCTAGCGGCTTTAGCCTCAGCGCGCATGTCTAATGAGTTGTTGCTAGCAGCTCCATCGGTCCCAAGTCGAACATCGACGTTGGCTTCCTTCATTGCAGGATAAGACATCGTGCCACCGCAGGCTAACTTCTGATTGCTGATAGGGCAATGTACAGCATGACATTTCTTCTCAGCAAGAATCCTCATCTCTTTCTTAGTAACCCAGCCACAGTGTGCACAAACGGTTCCTTCTTCGAGGAACCCTATAGAGTCCAGATATTCAATTGGATACATACCATGTTCTGCATGGCAATTTGCTACTTCCTGCCTTGTTTCGCTAGTGTGAATGTGGACCGGTGCTGAGTACCGCCGTCCAAGTTCAGACGCTCGGAGCAGCGTCTCCTCAGAACAGGTGTAAACAGCGTGAGCAGCTATTCCGTAACGCACCCTTCCATCTGCTAGAGGTTCTTCTGAGAGAAGCCCCTCGAGATTTTTGAGCGCCTCTCCACTGTCTGACATATCCTGTGCTGACGGAGGCCAATCAGTTGTTGGCCCACATACGATTCCACGAATCCCACTTTCCGCAATCACTGGAGCGATGGCATCAGGATGATGGTACATGTCACAAGCGAAAGTTGTCCCAGTTGCGATTAGTTCAGCAAGAGCTGCTCGCGTTCCAACTTCAATCAGTTCTTTGGTTACATGCCGCTCCGTTGGAAAAATCGATGCTTGCAGCCATTCCATTAACGGTAGCCCCTCGCCCATGCTGCGATTGAGAATCATCGGTAAGTGAGTGTGCCAGTTTTGGAATGAGCGTGTAATTACACGATTTGAACCATCGATGGTCTCGATGACATCTTCGTCTCCGTGGCTTTCAGACCATGATCCATCACTGAAGAGAAGGACATCACCACGATGCACTCGGCCAGCCTCTGTGATGAGGCGAGTTGAGGTGACCCGCCTCGGCTCCATGAGTCAAGGAAGAATCGACCGGACTTGAGTATGTGGTCTCAACCAAAGAGATCCCCGGCAATATTGAGGGCACTAGATCCTCCACTGTTGCTCGTTGGAACAAATGGTGCAAGCACATTAGCGAGGCCCTGTGCATTCCGTGTCTGTGTATACAATCGGCCTTGACCTGAGAAAATCATTACCAAACCTTCCCCACCAAGAATGGCGGATTTCATATTCCCTGCCTTTGTAACCCGGTATTCGAGCCCCTCCTCAAAGGCAACAACATGGCCGGTGTCGATCGTAATTTCTTGACCAGGTTGTACATCAATTTGCTTGATTGCTCCGTAGGAGTTGAAGTGCAAAGTCCCTGGAGTTTCTTCTGTGAAGCATCGGAGGAAGAATATAGATTCCCCGGAGAATAGTCCCTTAGCACCCTGAAACTTAGTTGACATTTCGACATTTGGTGTCGATGCGAGATAGGCGCCGGATTGCAAAAACATTGCCTTTCCAGGCTGTAAATCCCTCGTAACAATCGCTCCAGGGGTCCCAGGTGCAATCATGACCCAGCCACCCTGTGGACCGCCAGTAAAGTAGTTCTGAAAAATCGATTCACCACCGAAAATCTTCCGTTTTAGTGCTTTGAAAAAGCCCCCTGACTTCGTTTCCATTTCGACCCCTGCCATCGAAACCATCGCTCCTGACTCGGCGCGGATTGTTTCACCCGGATTTACAGACACTGTAAGTAGTGCAAATTCGGGATCGAACTCTATGTGATTCTGCATTTCTTTCACCTATCAGTCAATCAGTTACCACGGGACGGTAGGAATGGGATTAACTTGGAAGCAAGGCTTCCAACATTTCTTGTCTGGATCCACACACTGCCTTGGCCTGAGAAGTGCATTACGAGACCTTCTCCACCTAGGAATAGCGATTTCATCCCTCCGACTTTACCAATTTCATAAGTCACAGTGTCATCGAAAGCAACGACATGGCCTGTATCTACTGTGATGACCTGGCCGGGCTGAATGGGAATTTCCTTGATAGCACCGAAGGAGTTGAACCAAGTGCGTCCTGGCTGCCCATCTTCTGTGAAGGCACGAATAAAGAATACAGATTCACCAGAGAACATGCCTTTGAATCCCTGAAATTTAGTGTCAGTTTGCACGTTTGGTGTAGAAGCTAGGTAAGACCCACCCTGAATGAAGACCTGACGTCCAGGTTGAATATCGCGGTGTTTGATATCGCCTGGCGCTCCAGGTGCAAGGCTAATCCAACCGCCCTGTGGGCCAGCGGTGAAGGTGTTGAGGAAGAATGACTCGCCACCTAACGCCATCTTCTTGAGGCCCTTGAGAAATCCTCCACTGGACTTAGTTTGCATTTGCATGCCTGCCATAGAAACCATTGCTCCAGGTTCGACATTTACAGCTTCATTTGGTGAGCAGGCGAGGGTCAAAAGTGTGTATGAGGGGTCAAACTCGAGGTGTTCTTGCATGAACCCGCTACATTTTCCTTGGTTATATCGATTGGGTCAGTGGGTTGCTCTTGAAATGGGACGGTTACCATGGCATTGTATGAACGGACGCGACCCATATCAGGTTCTGGGTATCGACCAATCATCTTCAGATGCCGAGATTAAGCGGGCATTCCGCCGCCTTGCGCGGCAACATCATCCCGATCGCAATCCGGGGGATCCAGCGGCAGAGGAGCGATTCAAATCAATCCAATCAGCGTACGATGCCATTGGGACCCCTCAGAAGCGCAGGGAGCATGACCAAGCCGAGCAATTTGCAAGATTCTCTGGTGGGGGGCCAGGCCCTAGTGGTCTAGATGATCTCCTCCGTCAGATGATGCGTGGTGGGGCGCAAGAGCGCCCTCGAGAGCCTCCGAAGAGAGGCATCGATATCGAATTAGGAATCGATGTATCATCATCGTTAGCTGAATCTGGAGGTAAGGTTCCCTTCGAACTTAGTCGCTTGCGTCGCTGCAACAGATGCGATGGAAACACATTCCGTACCGGTTCTAGTTGCGCCGTATGTAACGGCCGTGGGGTTCACCGTCGGGAAAGTACAGTCACAGTTACAATTCCATCAAACGTTGCTCATGGCCATCGTTTGAGGTTACGCGGCTTGGGCAATGAGCATCCTATTGGTACACCTGGTGATCTGATCCTAATGGTAAGAGTTGACCCGGGAGAAGGTCGAAGATGGGAATCGGAACGCTTGGTTCAGACATTGTATGTTCCTTACACTACGATGTTACTTGGGGGCAATGTGGAATTCAGTACACCATCCGGACGTACGATTCGCATGCAAATCGATGCGGGGAGTCAACCTGGGGACCGGAGAAGGATACCAAATGAAGGATGGAAAAAAGGTCCTCTTGATCTTGAATTGGCGATTGAGGACGTGGGTGAACTAACATCTGAGATGATTGAAACTCTTGAGAAACTCCGTACTTTGGGATTATGATAGCATACCGTTACGTCTATCGTTTAACATCGTTGACTATTAACGAATATTCATCTATGGGGTAATCATGATTTAATCATGACAGGATTCTCGGTATTCGCCAAATCCTTGTTTGAGAATCGTAAGAGAACTCACCTGATTATTGGACTCATGACCTTACTCGTTCTTCCTGGATTACCTGTAAGCCTCACTCCTGCCGACATCGAATCTTACGACCTAGAATCGCCTGAATTAGATGCAACTCGAGTTATTCAAGACGAATTCACTGGCAATGGTGTAATTTTGGGTTACATTTTCACTGTCACTGATTCTACCCTAATTCCGGATGTCACAGGACCACTTGATCCTATGACAATGGCTACCTATTCTGGTGTTGGTGAAGGGATTAAGTCACCAGATGGAGGCATTCTGAATCTCACTGTATTGCAGGAACTCGATCGGAAGGCAAACATCGTCAAAGAGCACGAAACAGCGGACCATTTTGGCCCATTAGTGTCAGACATAACAGGTACACCAGTAGATGGTGTCCTGTCTCTCCCAGACAACTTCCGGTCATTCATGAGTAATGATACCCTATTGACTCAACCTAGCAAAGAGGCTGATGGGTTTTTCATCGTAGATGTTCCACCCAAGACAAATTGGACGGACTGTGGAGAACTTGAATGTCTAACCTACGATGATTCTAATGTTACACAGGCTCATATCGACTTGGCAGCTCACCGAATGGCGAATAATAGCAACGGTGCTTTCCTCCGGTGGCTCTCCAATGATCGAGCATTCGTTCCTGATTCAAATTCACCAGTAATTGGTCCTGTAAATGGGACGTTGGATGGAGAAGAATGGGTTGGTGCCGAATGGATTCCAGGACGATGGTCTGCAGGATCGGCTTGGCTGTTGATTCAGTATGACCGTGAGAAAATGCTTGCTAATGGCTGGACTTTTTCATGGTCCGATGCAGAACAGGATTGGGGATATGCGGTTTCTGGCCTTGGCTTTGAAGCGGATCCACCGCCACTTTCTACCGACGCTTGCCTTGATCGAATCAATGATGGAGCAGATCCATGTTCAACAGAGTGGTTATACCTAGATCTCGAAGGCTTGATTCGAACTGAAGACCGTTTTACATCCACCTTGTTAATCGGCGAATCACCGAATGTTGAAGTTAATCGAGAACTTCTCTCGAGTGCTTGGCTTATCGTGCTGATGGGTGTAGCAATCATGGTACTTCTTTGGTTCAGCCTTCGTCGCTGGTCAGATGTTGGCATTGTTGGAATCGGATTAGTGCTAAGCCTTGTTTGGATGCAAGGCTCCATCGGTCTCCTCATTTTGTTCGGCGATAGAACTGGGTTGGAAGTGATTGAACGGTCTCAGTTTTCAAATCTGCTTCCAATTCTCATTCTAGCTCTCGGTATTGACGACAGCCTTCATGCACTACATAGATACAAGGAGGAGCGACGAAGAGGTGAGACCTCTGAGACAGCAGCGATGATTTCCCTCAATAGGGTTGGTCGCGCTATCATGCTGACCTCTTTGACGACAATTGCGGCATTCATGGCAAACATGTTTTCTGGGATTCCAGCTTTACGTTCCTTCGGTCTTGAAGCCGCAATTGGAGTCATGGCCGCCTTCATATTGACTGGTTTATGGGTCCCATTGCTTCGCCTAGATGTAGATCGATGGCTTCGGAATCGGGGACGTCTCCTACCTGAACCTACAGACCTCATTCGTCTTGTTCCCCAGTCGTGGTTAGCCTTTACTGCTCGTATTTCTGGTGCTTGGGCACCAGCTGTGTTTCTTCTAACTGTTCTTGTCACAGCTGCAGCAGCTCCAGCGATGATGAATCTTGAAGGTGATTTTCAAGTAGAGGATTTTCTTGATGATGAATCAGATTTCGCTACGGGTGTTTTCCTCGTAAACGAGCGGTTTGCTGAGGAAGGAGAACCTGCAGAAATCCTTGTTGAGGGCGACCTCACTCACCCCGATGTTCTCTACGCTGTCAAGGAACTAAGGTACAATATGAACAAATTAAGTCCAGATGATCCGGATCGGTTTGCACGCGAACCATCTGGAGCCGTAGAACTTCTTGCAATTGATGAATTACTGGAATATGCTCAGTTTGCATTGTGGTACAATTCAACTCCCTTCGAGGCTACGGGATGGGATACTTCGCTTCCTGAGAATGGAGTAAATTGTCCTTACCGGGGGTCCACTCAATTGTTCGTTAATTTCGAAGATCGTGGTTGTATTGCTTACTTCTTTGGACACATGTACTTGCATGGAATTCCTGAGAGTGGAGGCTATCCAATGATTCCTGCAAGCATTGTATCAAACTTCATTCAGCCCAGCCAATCCTTGAATTCATCTCAACCGTGGTTAGATTTGGATGGTAACAATGCTACTTTTGATAGAATGGTGCTTCGTTTTGGGCTGCGTCAACCAGAACAATTCGACAAGGTTGAACTAGCGATTGCGGAACTACATCGTGATCTTGCACCTTTGCAAAATCTATCAGCAACGCCCTTGCGTGAGCGTACCGATCGAGATACTGCCAATGAGTCGTATCCAATTACTTGGACTATAGAGACGGGTTCTCCTATCACTCGCTACGTTCAGGCTTCGCGTATGCAAGAGGAACTCCAGGGTTCCCTCGGTCTAGGCGTTCTGTTCTGTTTGGTCACTCTCTGGTGGGGGTTCCGTAGTTCCGAAAACCGTGGAGGTTGGGTGCGTTCCCTAATCAGTGTACCAGATCGAAAGCTCCGTGTCCTCATCGGTCCAATAGGGATGTTTCTATTTGCAGGTGGATTAATTTCCCTCGGTGTATTCTTGGACTCCGTTCCGATTGAGGTAGCCATTGCACTGGCCATCTTTGCCCTGATTATCGAACCTATATGGGGGGGGCAGGCCCTATCACTTGCGCTTCTAACAACAGGCCCAATTCTGATAGTAGTTGTTTGGTTGTATGGTGCTATTGCTTGGTTTGGCTATGGGTTGAACATGGTTACTGTCGCCATTGCGACAATGTCTCTCGGTGTTGGAATTGATTATGTCATCCATGTTGTTGAACGATTTAGAGAGGAGCGTCTTAACGGGTTGGATACTCTGCCTGCGCTCTCGGCTGTAGGTGCAGCGAGTGGAATTGCTTTAGTGGGTTCCGCACTCAGTGATATCACAGGTTTCATTGTAATATCTCGATCGTCAATGGGCTTCTTTTCGACATTTGGACTGTTTAGCGCTCTAATGATTTCGTTATCTCTCATTGCTTCGTTGATACTCGCCCCGGCGGCTCTACGTATCGTGGCTTACTTAGATTTCATACGTTCAGACGAAGGGTTGGAATCGGAATAGTGGAGTGCATCAGACATGGCGGACCGATTGAAGGAACTCGAACGTGGAGACGAATCTATCACTTTACGTTACGCCGATGGAGATGAACTCAACCTTCCTTATCATGAATTACGTGCATGGTGTCCATGTGCTAAGTGTCGACCACGTTGGAAAGATCCACATCGAAGATTGGGGCTTGCTGAGGAAGTCAAACGTCTCCGGGTTGAGATGCCGAAGGCGGAGGCAGTTGGAAGATATGCAGTTCGATTCACATGGACTAGTGGGTGCTCCAGTGGATTGTGGTCTTTTGAGCACATAACAGACATCGCGCTTGACCGATTAGATGTTGATCAATGAAGGAAGCCTCAAATCACAGGATGCCTGCGCTCTAATTATCCACCCTGCGGGTCTGTCTACCTGTAGTGAGGAGGCGATTTGATGACTGAAGACGACCAAGACGAGTGGTTGGATTATGCTTCAGCTGGCTATGGCGGGGCCATCGATCCATGGGAGGATTTGGTCCCAGTAGATGATTCGGAAGAATCTGAGGATGTTCTCGACGACGAGGATGATTTCGAGGATGACACCCCAGCGCTTCGTGACATGGAAGCGCCACCGTGCCCTGCTCCTATGGGAATTCGTCATGTGATTCGCCTAGGTGCATGCGATCATTGTCTTGCTCGCATTGGAGGTCGCTTGAACGAGGGCGGACTTCCCGCTAGAGAACACGGGGCTCGCATTCGTGTGGACGCTATCGAGCGTGATTCGATGCTTTCCGAAATCAACACTGATTACTGTCCATTTTGTGAGGATCTCTTTGATGATATTCAGAATATTGTCGTGCGAATTTTGCGTGAGACGGAGGGCGTGGAGTTCAACACCCTTCAGATGGGTCACCACATTAGCAAGGAATTAGTGGAAGAGGAAGATTACCTTCGGAAGCGGTTTGGTGCGCGAGGTGCACCACCCCTCAAGGCATCTTTCGCAGCAGCTGTCGAACTTGCTCTAAAGGAGAAAATGACGGAGATCAATATGGTCAAGGAGGTCCCTGATGTGATGATTTTAGTGGATTCACTAACCCTTCGTGTGAAGGCAGAGGTGCGCCCTGTATTCTTGTATGGAAGGTACCGTAAGATGTCTCGCGAGGTGCCCCAGACCCGTTGGCCATGCCGGGCCTGTAAGGGCCGAGATGGTGGCTGCACATCCTGTGATATGACGGGGCTACAATACCTACATTCAGTTCAAGACCTAGTCGGCGAACCCATTCGTAAGTTGTTGGAGGCAGATGATACCAGTTTTCACGGTATGGGGCGCGAGGATATCGACGTGCGATGCTTAGGCCGAGGGCGCCCATTTGTCATTGAGGTTAAGCGACCGAAGAAGAGGACACCAGACATTGAAGGATTACTCGCTTCAATTGCAGAGGGTGCTGAAGGCCTTGTCGAGGTCGACGAATTGCGACCTTCAACACGTCCAGAGGTTGCCCGCATCAAGGAGACGAAGGCTGAGAAATCCTATCGCATCCGATTCGCGATTGAAGGCGATCCGTTAGATCAGGAGGATGCCGAGCAGAGGATCCTTGCGCTTAGTGGTGTAATGCTTGAGCAGAGGACACCAAAGCGTGTTGCACACCGTCGTTCAGACCTTGTACGTAAGCGTGAACTTGTCTCGATAGAAAACATCGTTGTTGAGGATAAGGAAATTCAATTCGACGTTCGTTGTCAGACCGGGACTTACGTCAAGGAGATGGTTCATTCAGACGATGGACGAACCACACCATCTGTGGCAGAGGTTCTCGAGCGGGCATGTGAGGTTCTTTGGTTAGATGTCCTCGAAATCCATGCAGAGTGAGCATATGTCCATTGAAGAAACCGTTTCTAGCGTGCGACGGACTTAAGAATGCGACATTGGTCGACCGAATCCCAGAGGAGGCATCGCCATGCGTCGAACACACGGAACCCGTCAAGGCACCCGTCGTATTCTGAAGCGTTCCAAGAGTGAGCGTGGGCGCGTCAACATTAGTCGCGTCATGCATCCATATGCTGAAGGAGACCGCGTTTCCATCGTTCTTGATGGAGGTCAACAGGGTGGTATGCCACACCGTCGCTTCCAAGGAATGACCGGTACGATTGTTGCAAAGCAAGGTCGTGCATATGTTGTTGAGTTCACAGACAAGAACAAGAACAAGTCGGTCCTCGCTCGACCTGAGCACTTACGCCCAACGGAATGATATCTATGTCGGAAAAGAAGTACATCGATTTCGCTACCGTCCGTGACCTACTCCAGGCTGCGAACGACTCACGCGAAGAGCAGTCACGTGAGCAGCAGATGGCAATGGAACACGCTGAGTGGGCCGCCAGCACTAACCGTGGAGGAAGCGCAACCTCATCCAAGGTCCACAGCGAACTTCACGAAGCTCTCGCTGATGTCGAGAGCATCGCAGAGAATGATTTCATCCGTTCTAAGATTGCAGAGATTCGCCCGCAGACGCCTGCAGAGATTCGTGTAATTGTAGCTCCATTCCGGATTCAAGTCAGTGAATCTGATATTGAGATGATCATTACCCACGTGAAACAGACAATTTGATCGTGTTTCGCAGCACAACACACTTGAGTTGGAACTGCCTTGGAGGCCTGAAGAACATGCAACCTACACCGGGCGGTCCCGACCTGAGCGGGGAATGGGTCATTCGCATTATCGATGATTCACCACAAGGTGTTGCTCCGGGTGTTAGCCATGCTATTACAGAGAAAGGCCTCTATCTTGTCCGGTATCGTGGCGGCAGCACTGGTGAACAAATCACTGTGACCGACGGAGAAGGAATTGTTGGCATGCTCCGCCATCGTGATCTATCAGGTACAACACAGGGTGATCTCGTGAGTACTGTAACCGAGATTATCAGGGCGAATCCAGATGTTTTCATGATGTTCTACAATCGGGGTGGCCCAATTAATCGTAAGATGCACGCATTCCAACTACTCACTGGTGTGGGCCCATCTAAGGCTCAGGACATGGTGAAGAAGCGTGGCCGAGCGGGCTGGGCGGACTTCGATGCTGTGGATGAATCTGCAGGTTTCGATACTGCTGAGGCTCTTGCGATTCGGCTCGCAGAGGAGCTCGGCGATCCCGGTATGCTCCCGAATATCCTCAACATGCTCATCCGGGCTGGGTGAGCGTTTCCATGGACGACGTGGACGCACGTCTGTTGATTGACCTCCTACTTGACCGGAGTAGAGCCAATAGGGACCTTGGACAACATTATCTCCACGATGAGAAGGCCCTTTACAGTGCAATTGAAATGTGTGCTGAAGTGAACCAACCCCTCGGACCAAATAGCCGTGTTCTTGAGATTGGTCCAGGGCCCGGTTCGCTGACGCTTCATCTTCTTTCGACTGAAGCGACAGTTATTGGAATCGAAATCGAGGAGGAGGCGATTAACCATCTTAATCGTAATTTTACTGAAGAGATCGAATCCGGCCGTCTTGAATTAATTAAAGGAGATGCTCTGAACGTCAAATGGCCCGATGTGACGCATATTGTTGCAAATATACCCTACCAGATATCCAGTCCACTCATCGATCGGATTCGTAACCAACCTGGCGCCTCATCGGTTTCTTGCGTGGTCCTTCTCCTTCAACAGGAGTTTGCGCATAGGCTCGCCATGCATGGTGGACCTGATTCAGTTGGTCCACTCGGACTCAACACAGCACTCGATTGGGAGGTAAATCTCGGACCAGTCGTGCCACCACATTGTTTCGTTCCGTCCCCACGTGTACATTCTCAAATTGCTTGTCTTGTTCCGAGGAAAGAAGCATTACCTCCAATCCTAAATCATCGCCTACATCGATTAATCGTAAAGCACGTTTTCACTCAACGCCGTCGTAAGGTGAGAAGCATGCTCCGTTTGAATCCAAAACGCATTAGTCGGATTCCTGGTTGGTATCGCGAACGATGGTCGAACGCAATCGATTCTGTCCTAGAGACAACTGAAATCGACGTTGATTCTAGACCTGATCTTCTCTCGCCAGATGATTGGATTCATTTGGCTATAGAAATCGAGGCTTTCGAGCCTGATTGAAGCCCATTTCTCGCGTCGGATTGATAGCGAACACCGGACTCGGGTGGAATGCGCGGCCGGGATTCGCGCCAATGAGTCCATTAAAAGAAGGTCGTGCGCGAAAGAAGGTGGGAATATGGCAAAGAAGGACACGTATCTCGCACTTCTACGTCGCGGGATCGATGAGAACACGGCAGACATCCTCTCAGATGCAGGCCTCAAGATTGGAGAAATTAAGAAACTCACACAAGAACAACTTGAGCAGAACTACGGCCTCAAGCCGGAGATTGCTCAGGGCGTGGTTACAGCGGTCCAATCCGGCCCACGCGAAGCCGGTCGTCAGCGATTCCTTGCAGAGGTTCTCGCTGAGAAGAAGGAGATGGACCGCATCGATGAGCAGCGGTTCAAGCGCCAGCAGAAGGATGTCATTGCTGAGATTAATGAGAATAGAGAACGACGCCGGATGGCTCGACTCGAGCAGTTCCGTGCACAGAAGACAATCATGAATCGACTGGGTAAGACGATTGAACTCATTGTGAAGATTGAAACGAATCATGACAATGAGACCAAGGACGAGCAGCGGAACAAGCTTCGAGATCAACTTGAGACCCGTGGACTCGAAGCAGCCCGTGATCATGAGATGCTGGAACTCGTTGGAACACCGCAAGACATTGTGGATTTTCGGAGAAAGATTGTGCCCTCCATCACTTTTCATTCCTGCCCAGAATGCAATGAAGAGTTGGAACCTGCAGGGGGTAACCGTAACCTAGACGATACTGATAACTTCTCTTTCATTTGCTGGGATTGTGGTCACGAATTTATGGCGCCAATGGCCATGGTTGTAGAGGGTTCTCTTGAATCAAACTCAATCACCATATCTCCTGACACGCCTCCACGTATGCCTCACTATGATCCGCCCATGCCCGATCGTGCCCCCTCCGTGGCTGACATGCTTCGTGCCGATCTCGAGGCCACTGGTGCTAGCGCAGATGAGGCGGTTGCAGCAGTCGAAGAGTCCTCAATTGCTGGTGGTCTAATGAGCATCGATGAGTGGATTGACCAAACGCTCGCAGTTCATGGCTACATTCAGGCTCAGGAGCATCGTGAAGATTTCATCATCAGCACCGGTGCTGGTGCGACGAAGTTCAACAAGTGGATGAAGAAGGCAGGTCTCTACTTCAACAAGCAGACCGGACGTTGGACTCGCTGGGAAGATCGGTGAGGCGACCGGATGTCCAAGCCGGTGATTCGATTCCGGCGTGCTTCTCTTCCCTTGGCCACCATTGAGGTGGAAATTTATGAGACGCTTCTAGAAGCCGCGTGCAAAGCAGGTCTTGATGTCCCTTCGAACTGTACTTCTGGAACTTGTGGTACTTGCATGATGCGTCTTGTAAGTGGTGAAGTGGATGGACTTGATCCACTCCCACCTGGATTAGACGAAGAAATCGTATCAGAAGGTGCAATTTTGACTTGCATCGGACGTGCTGTCTCATCATGTGTGATTGATGTGATTCCGCCGTTGTGAGTTGATGATGATGGAGACGCTACTAATCGCCTTCCTCATTTTCGATGTAATCGCATTGGGTATTGCCATCTGGTGGCTTTGGACACGGGTCCGAAGCAAGTTAGATGATGTTGAGAAGCGCCATCAACGCCGATGGGAAAGAGAATACGATTGAAAGGAATCTACATGAGTCCGAGTTCCAGTCGGTTATTCATTCAATGTACGTGTCCAACGGGAAGCATCTGGGATGCCAACGATTTCAAGTCGGACCCCAACCAATCCTTTGGTTTCGATCAACCTTTCACGTAGATCTTGTAGGTCGTAGAGACAACATGGGCAGTGTGGACGAGATGGACTGACATGGAGTGTGAGATTGGCATCATCGCTAATATCCATAGCTTCAATCAGACTTTGCAGCGGTGTCCCGTGTGCATCGTTCCAACCACGGATGATATTGAGGACCCGGCGTTGCAGCCGCTTTTGCCGCATCGACATTTTTCACAACCTCCATTTAGTCCCATGGATCGATGTGGACAATGTGCTCCAAAGTGATTTTTCGGGCGTTCTGTTCACGCGCACGTTCACCAGCGTGACGTAGCATGCGCCGCATCCATCCAAGCATCGCGAGTGTCTGGAAGCGGTCGAGGGTATCGATTATGCGGCCGGGAGTGTTCAGGTTCTCCTGAAGATCAAGTTGGATTTCTGCTGCATGATCATAGTAGACAAGAATCAACTCCTCGAGTGCATCGTTGTCTAGAGGAAGCCCTCCGAATCTGCGACTCATGTCTCGAAGGACTGTTGGAGAGAGGATTTCTCCGGTTCCCGGTTGGATGGCTTCTGCGATTGGATCGGCTTCGATTGGAGTGGGACTTTCATCTATGGTTGCATCTGTGGCAACAATCCCTATTTGTTCAAGCGCCTTCTCAAGATGCCGTTCTTTGATTGTCCCAACTCGTTCACGTGCTGCTACTTGTGATGCTATTCGGAGTAGGTGGAGCAGGTGTGCTTCTAGTCGCTCATTGGCAGAAACTGTGGCCGCAGCAGCGACGGAATCGACTCGGCGTAGATTGTCACTCATCATCCCCTTAGTTCGGTTGAAGCCGAGACGAGTTCGACTTGGGTCGCCGAGTGTCTTCCTATCAGGATCGGCTTCTAGTGTCTTATCTTCCATTTCTTTCGTGATTCGACGGAGCTCAGTTTCAAGGATTGGAATGAGCGCTGTCTTGACATCTCCGCCAATCCGAAGATCAATGCCGAGTCCTTTAGCGACCTCGGCGATGTGTGATGGGGCCCAAGGTTTCGCCATGTCATAGAGTCATGAATCGAGGCACTTCAAGTATCGCCATTCTGTTTCAGAGGTCACCAGACAGACCACGAAGGGAAAGCCTCACCGCTGGACAGACATTCCATACGATTTTCGGTACGCACCCAACAGTCCTCTATCCCAACTGCCCCTTCGGAGTAGATCACCTTCGGTTCAATTGCCATGGTGCCTTGAATTTCTAGTGGGAGATCGAATCCTTCAGCGACGACAGGAGTCTCATCGAGTTCTAACCCGATACTGTGGCCCAAAAAGCGGGCCTGCTCTGGGGGCATACCCATTAGGTGTTCATCATACCCCATGTTTCTCGCCATTCCCAGTCCTGCTTCCCAGGCCATCTCACAGCTGTCACCTCGTGAGAGTAAATTGCGTACTTTTGCAGCGATTTCTTCCATCTGTTCAAGCCGCTCCTTCCAGATTGGTTCAGGTTCACCGACACTGAACATTCGCGTCATATCTGTGATGTAACCACGGTGCACATGTACAATGTCTACGAGTATAGGGTCGCCCTTCTGTATACGGCGATGTCCAGCGCCGAGGGCAGCCATTGGATGGGACCCAGCTCCCCCGATTGCACTGTCAAAGTATGAGGGAATCGCACCTGAGGGTCCACTTGCAATGACGACACGATCGCAGTCCATCGGCCACTTCCGCATTCGAATCATGCCGCCGAAACCCTCTGCTCGGCTGACTTCATCGGCAGCAGCAGCTAACTCAATTTCAGTGATACCTTCTCCGAAAGCGGAACCGAGGTCATCGATGGCTTCGAACATCCTACGTTGAATTTGACCACATTCTCGCATACGGTCAATTTCCCATTCAGTCTTTGTTTCACGCAGACCCCAGAGGAGCCGTGTACAATCTCCACCATTGCCTATTTTTTCTTGCATAAATGCAGCATTACTAGCCGGAATCCGCCCAAGTTGTAGTGCTGGTGTGGTGCCGAGAGTGTCAGCCAAAGCCGCCATTCTCGGATGTGCTTCGACTCGATGTGGAGCATCATCACCTCCAGATTCGTGAAGTGCCCGTTTCAGAGAGGATCGAACGTACTGAACAATTCCTCCGTCACTTCGAATATGAACTCCTCCTGCCTGGCGGTTCCCCACAATCCAATACAGGTCGACAGGATCATTGATCCAAATTGAATCAAATCCTTCTTTGATCATTTGTTTGACAAGTTGTTGTTGGCGTAACTCCAACTCTGAAGGAGGAACACGCCAGTCTTCGCCGTCCGGTCCGACAAGGTTCTCCGGGTTCCACATCGACTGGCTGGTTCGGCTTGAGCACCAAAGCGGTTCGCCTTGAACTTACATCGATTGAACGAAACCCCATATGGGGAACATCCGTCGGAGTTTCATGGCGGGCGTCCTGACGCTCGATATGGCTCGGCTCAGCGGCAAGGTTGTCTTAGTCCGTGTGGACATCAATTCGCCTCTCCATCCTGAGACCAAAGTATTCCTTGATGATAGCCGGTTGAGAGCTATCTTACCTACACTCAAGCGACTCGCTGATTCTAAGATAGTGCTCCTCGCACACCAGAGTCGACCCGGTCTCGAAGACTTCACCAACATGTCAAGCCATGCAGACCTCTTAGGTCGTCTACTTGGTCGTCATATCCATTTCGTTCCTGATGTCTGTGGTGATGTTGCGTTGGATGAAATTCGCTCGATGAATCAGGGTGATATGATTCTCCTTGACAATGTGCGAGGTTGGCCAGAGGAAAATGACCTGAAGAAGGCTGATTTGGATGTTCTTCATGATTCCGAGATTGTCCAACGTCTTTCTTCGGTTGCAGATGCCTATGTGACAGATGCCTTTGCAGCAGCACACCGAAATTCACCTACACTCTCTGGTTTCGCACGTGCTCTTCCTTGCTTTGCAGGCAACTTGATGTCGACGGAAATTCATGCACTATCGAAGGCAATCAAGAATCCCCCTAAGCCGTATGTTGCCATTCTTGGTGGCGCAAAGTGTGACGATTCCTTGAGAATCGCGCTTAATCTCCTCGACCAGGGTGTTGCAGATACGGTTGTACCGGTTGGTGTCGTGGGTAACCTGATGCTTTGGGCTGCAGGGCACCGCCTCGGTCAAGGTAATGAGGACTTCATTCGGAATACTCTCGGTGATGACTTTGATTCAACTTTCCAAGATGCAACAAGATGTATTGAGCAGTACAATGACCATCTTCTTCTTCCGGTAGACCTAGCCGTTGAGGTTGACAATCGTCGCATTGCAATATCTCTCGATGAATTACCAGTCCAAAATCCGATTTACGATATCGGTATTTCGACTCTTCAATCACTTCATTCGGTGATTCGTAACGCAGGATGCATCTTGTGGAATGGTCCAGCATCTTACTTTGAGAAGGAACAGTTTGCCTTTGGTACGATTGAGATATTGAATATGATTTGCGAATCTAAGGCCTTCACAATCATTGGTGGCGGCCACACGAGTGCACTCGTATCCCAGAGAAAGATGGGACACATGGTCGACCATAATAGCACAGGCGGAGGGGCTTGTCTGACAATGCTTGCTGGAGATCATATGCCCGTAATTTCATCTCTAGAGCTATCTGCTTCCTTGTTTGAGCCTCAACTTGACGAACTCGGTATGTTGTGAATTGGAGCCACTGGGGAGATTTGAACTCCCGGCCTCCTGATTACGAATCAGGTGCTCTACCAGCTAAGCTACAGTGGCGTCGTCGCGTGGATAGACCCACTTCGGTTAAGCGAATCGGTTACTTCAAGCGGAATGGAAGAGGGCCAAATCAATCAAGTCCCCAATCCGATGTGTAACGTCTTCACGAATTGCTGAGAGTCCTTCTTCACTATCAGCCTCAGCGCGCATCACCAGAATTGGTTCTGTATTTGAGGGTCGACAGAGGAACCAACCCGCCTCAATCCCAAGGTGCCCGTCGTAGCGGACACGGACACCATCGGCTTGATTCGATTCTAGATCGCCGAAGGCTTCCTTGACTGCTGCCATCGTTGCAAACCTCTCTCCAGTTAGTGGCACCTTTGCCTCTCCAGTGGAGGGGAAGTCCGGGATATTATCGAAGAGGGATGAGAAGGGTTCACCGTTTGGGAGACGACGAGCGACGAGTTCAACAAGCCGAGCGAATGCATAAAGTGAATCATCGAATCCGTTCCATCGATCATGGAAGAAGAAATGACCTGACATCTCTCCTGCTAGGGGGCATTGTGGCATTTCTCGAAGAGCCTGTTTGAGGAATGAATGCCCGGTTCTCATCATGTGTGGTACACCACCGTTGTGACGAATTGTGTGTTCCAGTGCCATGCTGCACTTGACATCGTGGATTACGGTGCGTGCCTCCTCTGGCGCATCATTTGGGATATTGCTCAGAACATCTTCAGCGAAGACTGCGAGCAGTCGATCAGGATGGATAAATCGTCCCATTTCGTCGACGACGCCAATCCGATCTCCATCGCCATCAACTCCAACACCGAATTCAGCACTACTAGTTACGACCGCTTCGGAGAGGTCAACCATGTTTTTTGGCCGAGTAGGATCGGGAGGGTGGTTGGGAAAGGTATTGTCCCATTGGCAATGGATTGAATCCCCAGTCGAACCAAGCATCTCCGCGAGAGCTACCATGAATGGGCCAGGCACGGCATTTGCTGAATCAATGACAGCATTGACTGGGCGCGAGATATCCCCCGTCGCAGATACGACTGCTTCCAGATGTTGATTGGTGAAATCATCGAGAAGTATGTGTGTTCCAGAGTTATCGGATTTACGAAAATTACCACTTTCGAAAACAGCACGAAGTTCTTGAATCTCGTCTCCAGCCATCGCGGCTGTTCCCCTGCACATCTTGAATCCATTATACTCGGGGGGATTGTGACTTGCGGTAATCATCACGCCACCGTCGACTTTGAGGCTAGAAGTTGCGTGGTATAGTGCGCCAGTAGTGCAAATCCCAAGGTCATGGACATCAACACCGATTGATGTCAGGCCTTTAACGAAGGCATCGTGTAAATCGGGAGACGATTCCCGTATGTCTCGTCCAACAGCAAGAGCTGAACAATCGAGAAACGTCGCTAATGCGTGCCCCAATCGTTCCGCAAATGATGTATCAAGTTCTGAGTGTGCTATGCCCCGAATATCGTAGGCCTTGAAGCAGTGCACTGCCCACGTCATACATCGTGGTGGTCGGGTGCTGGTCGTAGTGGTTTCCCTCTAATGAGCCATCGGAGACACCAGAGAATGGTCAGTGAAATAATTCCTCCACCGATTGCTCCATTTCCTTCACCCAAGTACCAGCCGAATATTGTCAATGAAAGAGTAACAAGGCAGATGGTCGATAGGACATGTCGCCAGTCAAGGATTCCTTCTACCTCATCGATGTAGGGTGAACCTGGCATAATTACGCACAGCACTTGTCATCATACGCCTGAATGACAATTTCAACGGCAGCCCCACCCGGCAGTGCGCCAGCTTCGAAGGCAGCTCGTGCTGGAGGAACTTCTACACCATCGATCCAAGATCCGTATATCTCGTTCATGTCAGCAAAGTCGTTGATGTCATCTAGCAGAACTTGAGCGAAGGTTATCTGATGCTTGGTGACACCAGCTGCAGCCAGCAGAGCATCGATCTTGTCGAGGCTTGCTTGCGTCTGTTCACGAATTCCACCTGCTTCTGGAGCAATCTGTCCAGCCAACCAGATAATCCCATTTGCCTTCACACCGGGGCTGTATGGCCCGAAGACCTTGCCACCTGTATCGATTCGTTCTTTCACCATGATACATCACATATCTTGGTGGCTCATCAACGCTCCTTTCACTCATTCATCAGTCAATGAATATGAAAATACATATTTCATGGTCTTTGACCCAAGGCCAATGAGGTCACTATGGGCTACTTTTGTGGTCGGACTAATCCTGCTTTCTGGCTCACCAACGTCAGTAGCATCCCCCATTGAGGAACTTCCACAGGATTCTTCTTACGATCCACTTGATGAATTGCTTCAGACAATTGAAAATGCCGCAGCACCAAGGGTAATGGTCATTGGAATAGATGGGGTGAGATCTGACGTAGCTCAGATTTCGGCTTCAAGAGATGACAGTGGTTTTGCTCGCATGGTATCTGAAGGTGCGTGGACTTACGATTCCAAGGTAGGGCCAATTTCGATTTCGGGGCCATCATGGTCGAGTATGCTGACTGGAGTATGGTGCGATCGTCATGGTGTTAGGGGTAACAGTTTTGAGAACCATAAATTGGATCAACATCTCGATTTAATTGATCGGGTTGAGCGTCATAATTCCTCATTGAAAACCGCGAGTCTCGTTTACTGGGCTCCGATCTCTGAATTGATAATCGGACCTGGAATTGCTGATGTTCAAGAGCGGTATGAGGAGGATGCTGAGGTTCATGATAGAGCAGTAGAAATTCTCAGAGAAGACCTTGATCTCGACCTACTTTTCGTTGGCTATGACGATCCAGATTATGCTGGGCATGTCCATGGATTCTCCCCAGATGTTTCGGAATATGTCGATGCAGTAAAGCTCGCCGATGATCGCTTTGCAGAATTGCTTGAAATTCTTGATGAACGAATTTCTCGAGGAGAAGATTGGCTTGTTATCGTTACAAGTGATCATGGAGGGGGCGGGTCGACACTTAGGGGTCACAGTGCATCATCCTCAGAAGTTGATCTAACTACGTTCATGATGGTACGTGGCGGAGATACAGTTGCTGGTGAGATGTATGGTTCAGTTGTGGTGGACGTTGCAGTTACTGCATTGACTCATCTCGAAGTGCCTCTTCCAAACGGTGAGGATACTTTGGACGGACGCCCTCTTGCATTCCAACCAGATTCAGATGCTGCCCGCGCCGTAAACTGCTCTGCCCCATTGGTTGAAGTCACGTTCAGTTACATTGTTCCTATAGTCCAGATCGGGATCGTTTTGGTTCTTGCAGTTGCTTCGTTCATATTCTTCAAACGAAGAAAATCAACAC
>Ga0163179_10000508_pt1 | contig 27951 bp, 14 predicted proteins | sample AtlANTMetagenome_FD_109643 | JGI IMG/M metagenome (GOLD analysis project Ga0163179, IMG submission 109643) | Marine eukaryotic phytoplankton communities from the Atlantic Ocean - Atlantic ANT 2 Metagenome | ecosystem: Environmental > Aquatic > Marine > Oceanic | place: North Atlantic Ocean...
CGATCTACCGAGGCGGTAATTTCCAGAACCTTGGCGAAAACATCGCTCGCGGTTTTTTGTCTGCTGTTCCAACCTCCATAAACTACACGATTCCCACCGACGTCAGTGGCCGCCTTGAAATGGCGAAATGGTTAACCGATGCAGAGAACCCATTACCGTCTCGCGTCCTGGTCAATCGCGTCTGGCACCACATATTTGGCATGGGCATTGTTCGCACGGTCGATTATTTCGGCGTGCACGGCGAGGCACCAAGTCACCCTGAACTGCTTGATTTCCTGGCGCAACGATTGCGTCAAGACGACGGCTGGTCGCTAAAAAAGACGGTCCGTCGCATGGTGCTGTCGCGCACCTATCAAATGGCATCGGCGCATAATCCGCAGGCAATCGAACTCGATCCCGATAATCGATTGCTCTGGCGCATGCCTCGTCGACGCCTGACCGGTGAATCGATTCGGGATGCGATTTTGGCGGCAAGCGGTGAACTGGATCCGGGTCGCGGTGGACCATCACTCGGACTCGAACTAAAAGGCAACATCAACGGTCTGGGCGGGAACGTGAATCCACCCACCTGGGCCGGCAAAATCCCGGATTACATTCAAAATCGTCGCTCGGTTTACTTGCCATTAAAGCGTGAGCGGCCAATGGGTGAGATGGAAATCCTGAGTATCTTTGACTTCCCACATCCAAACGAAATCACCGGAGCGAGGCCAAACACAACCGTTGCAACTCAGGCGCTCTACCTGCTCAACTCGCCATTTGTCAAACAACAGGCGATCAAGCTGTCCGAACGTTTAGGTCGCGAGGAGCCGGAGCATGAGCGAAAGCGAGTCAATCGACTTTATATGCTGACCACTAGCCGCCCAGCAGTTGCTGATGAAATTGATACGGCGTTGGCCTTTCTGGATCAGTGTTCCCAGGAACTGGACGGAAATAGATCGGCGGCATGGGTGCAGTTGAGTCATGCCGTCCTGGGCTCCAATGCGTTCGTGTTTCGGGAATAGGACCAGTCACGACAGGATAGAAGATGAGTATGAATTATCTGCCCGGAATCAGTCGGCGAAACTTTCTCCGTACGACAAGCTGTGGATTTGGTTCTTTGGCTCTGAATGCGCTGCTCCAACAACAGTCTGTGGCTAGTCCCCATGGAGTGAATCCGGAGTCATCGCCACTCATGGCCAAGTCGCCGCATTTTCCAGCTCGTGCGAAACGCATCATTTTCCTGTTTATGTCGGGTGGTCCGTCACAGATGGATCTGTTCGACCATAAACCGGCTCTTGCAAAGGGGGCAGGCCAAGAGTTGCCCTATCAGCTTCCGGAAATTGAAGCGACGGTCGGCCTGGAAAACACAAAGCTACTCGGACCGGTGTCGGGCTTTCGTCATGCGGGAGAATCCGGGCTCTTCATGAGCGATTTGCTGCCTCACACCGCCAAGCATGCCGATGAGCTGTGTGTCTTGCGAGCTGTGCAGGCGGATAGTCCCAACCACCCTGTGGCGATCCGACAGATGCACACCGGTAATCTCTTCGATACAGTGCCGGCCATGGGTGCCTGGTTGTCGTACGGATTAGGTACGGAAAACCAACGTCTGCCTTCGTACATTACGATTCTGCCGAAAGAGGGCGAACGCAATTACAGTAGCGCCTTCCTACCGGCGATTCATCAGGGGACTGCGATCCAACATGTGGGATCCTCTGCCGCAAAAGCACCGATTCGTCATTTGAACGATCCTGCGGCGTCTGCCAGTGTTCAACGTCGGCGAATTGATCTCATTCAAAGTATGAATCGACGGCAACTTGAACGCCTAGAAACGGATCAACAAATGGAAGGCGTCATCGAATCGTTTGAACTCGCCTTTCGGATGCAAACGGAAACGCCCAAGCTGGTTGATTTCGAGGACGAATCCAAAGAAACGTTAGCGTTGTACGGGGTTGGTGAAAAGCCGACTGACGAATTCGGACGGCAATGTTTGCTGGCGCGACGTTTTGCCGAAGCGGGAGTACGCTTCGTACAGGTCTCACTTGGGGGCTGGGATCACCACAACAAGATCGCATCTGGGTTGCCTGACCGGTGTGCAGTCTCGGACAAACCTGTCGCTGGCTTGCTGACCGATCTGAAATCACGCGGCCTACTGGACGACACTCTTGTGCTCTGGGGTGGCGAATTCGGACGCACACCTCACGCTCAAAATGGAGATGGTCGTGAACATAATCACCACGGTTTTACAATGTGGATGGCAGGCGGCGGCGTCAAGGGTGGCATAACGCACGGTGCGACCGATGACTTCGGCTACTATGGCATTGACGGCCAGGTACACATCAATGATCTGCACGCAACGATGCTCCACTTGATGGGACTCGATCATGAACGGCTCACGTTTGAACACCATGGACGACCGTTTCGACTGACCGACGTCGCAGGGCAGGTCGTGCAGGAGATCATCGCCTAAACAGCACACTTTCTGTGGATGGACGATCACGACATTGAATCGAATTCATTGATGAAGAAACTGCTCAACACTCCCAACGACGATATGGATCGGATGCTCTACGCGTCCTAAAAAAGAGATCATCATGAGTAGAACGTCGATACGCCACATTTGTTTTGCGTTGATTAGTTTCGTCATCAGCAACTCGGCAGCCTTCGCCGACAGACCCAACGTCGTGGTGTTTCTGAGCGATGATCAGGGCTGGGGAGATCTGAGCATTTCTGGGAACGGCGATCTGGCGACGCCGAACATCGATTCTCTGGCCAGAGACGGCGCGAGCTTTGATCGCTTCTTTGTCTGTCCGGTATGTTCGCCGACTCGGGCGGAGTTTCTGACAGGTCGGCATCACGCGCGCAGTGGAGTGTATTCCACGTCGGCCGGTGGCGAACGCATGAATCTCGATGAAACAACCATCGGCGATCTGTTCAAGACCGCCGGCTACCGCACCGGCGCCTTCGGAAAATGGCACAACGGCATGCAGTATCCCTATCATCCCAACGGCCGAGGCTTTGACGAGTTCTATGGCTTTTGCAGTGGACACTGGGGCAATTACTTCGATGCCTTGCTCGAACGCAACGGCCGCATCGTTACCGGTAAGGGCTACTGCATCGATGATTTTACCGAGCAGGCGATGAACTTTATCGAAACCTCTGTCGAGGCGAAGAAGCCCTTTTTCGCTTACCTGCCCTACAACACGCCGCACTCGCCCATGCAGGTGCCCGATAGCTTCTGGGAAAAGTTCGCCGAGAAGCCATTGAACTTCAAGAATCAGCAGAGGCAAGAACCTCCGGGTAGAGACCTGCACAAGCGATGTGCGCTAGCCATGTGCGAAAACCTGGACTGGAATGTCGGCAGGCTTCTGAAGCTGCTGGACGAGTTAGAGATCGCGGAGAACACCATCGTGGTCTGGTTTCACGATAACGGTCCCAACGGGGTACGATGGAATGGCGGTATGAAAGGACAGAAGGGCTCAACCAATGAAGGCGGTTGCCGAAGCCCGTTGTTCATCCGCTGGCCGGCGGGCATCAAAGCCGGAACAAAGATTCCGCAGATCTGCACTGCCCGCGATCTACTGCCCACATTTTGCGACCAGGTCGGCATCTCAAGCAAGACCGAAAAGCCTCTAGATGGCATGAGTCTGAAGCCCTTGCTTGAGGGGAAGACGCAGGACTGGCCTGACCGGCTGCTGGTGAACCAGTGGCGCGACAGGACGAGTATCCGCAGCCAAAGGTACCGCCTTGACCATGAGGGCAAGCTCTTTGACATGGTCGCCGACCCGGGTCAACGCAAATCCGTCCATAACCCAGAGGTGCTCGAAAAGCTATCCGCTAAGGCCAAGGCCCATCGAGATCAGTTCATGCCGGACTACTTTAAAGACGATCGTCCCTTCGTGATCGCCCACCCGGATTCAACTTTCACCCAGCTCCCGGCCCGTGATGCGATCGGGCATGGCAATATCAAGCGTTCCAACAAATTCCCCAACTGCTCTTACTTTTTGAACTGGACCAGCGTTGACGACAAGATCACCTTCAAGACGCGCGTGGCTGAGACGGGTCACTACAACGTCGTGTTGTATTACGCAGCGAAAGACGCCGGTACCAAGTGTGAATTGCGGTTTAACAATTCGGTACTCAAGTTCGAAATCGAGCAGCCGCATGATGTGCCACAACGTGGTGCAAAAGATGATCGCTACAAGCGTGTCGAATCTTACGTCAAAGACTTTAAAGCGATCCCCATCGGGACGATCGGGTTGAAGCAAGGCGAAGGCGACCTGATTTTAAAGGCTACGGAAATCCCCGGTCGTGAAGCGATGGAATTCCGATTGCTGACGCTCGAACGCGTAAAATAGGGGACACGTCGAAGCGCCGGAGGATGCCGTGAGAGAATCTCATCCGCTTTACCGGCGAGGCAACAGAGTCATCCAACAACAAGTTACGGAGATGGTACGAAATTAGACCGTCAAACGTAACGTTCACAACCATTGAAAACCAAATATGAAAACAGAATTCAATCGACGACATTTTCTTCGCGGCACGGGATCCCTGATCGCTCTCCCGACGCTGGAGTCTATTGGTTTTCGTCGTTTTGCCTCGGCTACGAATACCGCTCCGCTGAAACCGCCCAAACGTTTAGTCTTTCTCGGATTTGGGTTCGGTGTGACTCAGGAAACCTGGTTTCCCAATCTGAAACAAACCGGAACCGACTACGACCTACCTGAGGGGCTCAAGCCACTTTCACGACACAAAGAAGACATTACGGTCGTGCAGGGTTGTTCAAATCAATTCAGCAACGAAGCGCATTGGGGCAGTACGTTCTGGTTAACTGGGGCAAATCGTTTTGCCGTTCCTGGGCAGAGCATGTCCAACAGTATCTCCGCGGATCAAGTCGCGGCCCAGCAGCTCGGTCAGAGCACACGTTATGCATCAGTACAACTGGGTAGCACCGATGCGAGTGCATCCGGCCATGGACCGGGACTTTCATTGGCTTGGGATCAGTACGGTAAGCCAGTCGCTGGACTCAACACACCTGTCGAGGTGTTTCATAAGTTGTTCTCTGCGGACGATCTGCCGCTGGAACAACGACAGGCAGCGATGGCCGAACAACGCAGTGTGCTAGATGCCGTTCTGACCGAAGCTCGTCGCGTCCAGCGTGGTTTAACAAAAACAGACAAGGATAAACTCGGCGAGTATTTCCAAGGGATTCGCGATATCGAGACGCGGCTGAGTAAGGATGAAGAATGGCTGGAAGTTCCCAAGGCTAAACCACCGATCGACGAACCGAAGCCAGGATTGAAAGGGCGAGAAGAGATCAAAGTAATGTATGACCTGATCGTCGCCGCTCTACAGACCGACAGCACTCGGGTAATGAGTTATCGCCAGCCTGTCCAAAACTTGCTGAATAGTCTGGCTCTCGACGTGGCTCCTCACAATATGAGTCATTACTCACCAGGCCAGCGTATGGAGGCATCCAGGAAACGCGACGAAGTTCAGAGCGAACTGATCGCCGGTTTGATCGACAGACTCAAAGCAACGAAGGAAGTTGACGGTTCGAGTCTTTTCGATCATGTAGCATTGGCTTACGGATCCAACATTCGTTCGATTCACTTTCTCGACAACTGCCCGACAGTGCTCACGGGTGGTGGAGCGAACCTGAAGCTGGGACAGCATCTCGTCCTGCCGCAGGACACACCCCTGTGCAATGTGTGGCTGACGATGCTGCAAGGGCTCGGCATCAGTGCCGAACGACACGGTGACAGCACGGGCGTCGTGAAGGAGTTGCAGGCATAGCGATTGCGGTTTCTGCTCTGCAAAATATAGCTGCAACGAAAAACATCGGATTACCCCATGGCGCGAATTATCTACACAACCTTGATCGCAACTTTGTGCCTTTGCGCTGACGCACAAGCTAATCCAGCTGAAGCACATCTTCCGGAAAAACACCGGATCTTCTTCAAGGCGCACTGCCTGGACTGCCACGATTCGGAGACGCAAGAGGGAAAGGTCGATCTGGAAAAACTGCCATTCCACATCACCACCCTTGAGCAAGCGGAACTCTGGCAGAAGGTACTCAATGCACTCAACGCCGGTGAAATGCCGCCGGAAGCGGCAGAGCAACCCGACAACATGGTGAAGGCGGATTTCATTGATGATCTGGCTCAAACCATGGTCATCGCGCGCAAGATTCTCTCCGATTCAGGTGGCAAGATCACGATGCGACGGCTCAACCGACGTGAGTACCGCAACACGATCCGTCATCTGTTGGGCGTGGACGTCAATGTCGAATCTCTTCCTGTCGACGGTGGTCCCGGGATGTTCGACACCACCGGATCCTCACTCTTTCTCTCGAGCGACCAGTTCGAGAAATACCTGAAGCTAGGGCGCATCGCCATTGATGAAGTGTTTGAACGACAAACTGCTGCTGGGCAAAAGCCGACGCTCTTTCGAGTTGAGCCGGAAGAAACCATCAACGTCGAAAACTCGCGACAAATAAAAAACATGGAGGAGGAGCATGAGCGTTTTATGCGCTGGAAAGCGGGCGTGGATAAGGCTGCGGCAACTCCTGAAAATCAGGCAAAGATCCAGGAACTGAGCGAAACAAACCCTCGATTCAATGATCCGGTCCGCTTTTATTACTCTGCCAACTTACTGGAGGGGGCTCCCGATCCCAAAGATTTCGGTTTCAGGGATGCGCAACGAGCTGCATTCAGCAATCAGGGTGGCTATCTTCGGAAATACGCCTACTTCAAGCATTACGCTGAACTCCCTCACAATGATCAAGGCGCCTACTTGAAGCTCGCCTGGGGAATCTGTCGTTTCGACATTTCCCCGCCGCCAGAGAAACTTCCACCCGGAACTTACAACTTACGGGTTCGCGCCGGAGTGGTCGACGGATCCCCGTCATACCGTCACTTCATCGAGATTGGACATCCACAACGCCGCAACGGTGTGCGAGCGGGACTTGCGGGTTTTCCTCTCAGTAGTCACCAGATCACTGGGACGATCAGCCAACCGGAAATCGTGGAGACGAAGCTGGACATCAGCGCTCATACGCAGCGAGAATTTGCCATTCAGGAACGTCAACCGACAAATGGCAAGAGCCTTCGGGATGCCTATAATCGAGACAAGCGAAACAACGGCTATGGCACTGACCCAGCGATATGGATTGACTGGATTGAACTAGAGGGTCCGCTTCCCGAGGAGGAAACAGCTTCACCGCTTCAGACCATTCTCAGCAAACATCAATCTCATAGCGATTCAGAAGCGGAACGTGCTCGCGCTATCCTCACCGAATTTACCGATGCCGCGTTTCGTGAGGCGAAACATGACGCGGCGTTTATCGACAAGCTCCTGGCCATCTTTGAAGTACGTCGAAAAGCCGGCAACCCCTTCGACGACGCGATAAGCACTCCTCTCAGTGTCATTCTCGCCTCGCCAGGGTTCCTGTATCTCAACGAACCGGGCAACGAAACCGAACAGCGCGAGCTCAACGACCGCGAACTCGCCGTGCGTCTGGCTTACTTCCTCTGGAGCGCTCCGCCAGATCAGCGACTGCTGGATCTCGCTAAACGAAACGAGCTACAGCAACCAAAAGTTCTTCGCGAACAGGTGGAGCGACTGATTAGCGATTCTCGTTCGAATGAATTTGTCTCCGGCTTCGTGCATCAGTGGCTTGGCATGGAGCGGTTGGATTTTTTTCAGTTCGATGTAACCCTGCATCGCGAGTTTGACGAAAACATGCGCGCCGCCGCGCGGACAGAGGTTTACGAGTCCTTCGCTTATCTGCTGCGCCAATCACAAAGGGGTCAAATCGGAAAACTTCTGGAAAGCGACTACGTCTTCATCAACGGTCTGCTCGCCAACTACTACGGAATCGAGGGCGTCACCGGTGACGAGTTCCGCAAAGTCAAACTACCCGCCGATTCGCCTCGCGGAGGATTACTGGGAATGGCCGCTATCCACGCCATGGGTAGCGACGGCATCGTGAGCAGCCCCGTGGAACGCGGCGCCTGGGTATTGCGTCATCTATTGAACAAGCCACCGCCACCCGCACCGCCCAACGTCCCGCAAATCTCGCGTCTGGAAGGTCAAATCCTCACCACACGTGAGCGGCTGCTGGCACATCAAGAGGAAGCTCAGTGTGCAAGCTGTCATCGCAAAATCGACCCGATCGGCTTTGGCCTGGAAAACTTTAACGCCGCTGGAAAGTGGCGGAATGAAGATAGCTACCGATTAAGGAACGAGAAAGGTAAGCCCGTAGGGAAAGGAAAGACGTGGACGATCGATCCGTCAGGAGCTTTCCACAAAGGTCCATTATTCAGCAACTACTACGAACTACGCAATTTGATCGCGGAGCGTGAAGAAGACTTTGCGCGCGGCTTCACAGAACACTTAATCGAATACGCACTCGGTCGACCGTTCGGCTTCACCGACGAGGATCTTGCAAACGAAATCGTCGGCTCCGCAAAGAGCAGACAGTTTGCAGTAAGCGATTTTATTCATGATCTCGTCCAGAGCAAAGCATTCCGGATGAAGTAATGGAACAGTGACGCAAGGGCCCCATCCAAGCTAACCCAGACCACCGCTCGATTTCCAATCTTTGTTCCCGAAAATTTTTCGCGATGAATCAAATGACTCACAAATTCGCACCGATCTTCTGTTCCTCGCTCCTATTTCTTGCTGCGTTAACCGGAAACGCTACCGAACCCGATCACCCCAATATCGTCTTCATCCTCGCCGATGACATGGGATACGGAGACCTGGGGTGTTACGGCGCCACGAAGATTAAGACCCCAAACATCGATCGACTCGCACAGCAAGGTATTCTGTTCACCGACGGGTACTGCGGAGCCTCGACCTGCACTCCGACTCGTTATGGATTGATGACCGGACGTCACGCCTGGCGATCATGGTGCAAGTACAGTGCGCTCAGCACGAACGCGCCACTACTCATCGAAGAAGATCGGTGCACGATTGCTTCGTTACTAAAGTCGGCAGGTTACTCGACGTCGATCGTTGGCAAGTGGCATCTTGGCTATGGTCACGAAGAAGGCTTTGACGAAAACCGCGGCGACGCGCCACCGAATTACTGGGACACTCGCGCTAGCGGGCCAAACTGGAATGGCAAATTGAAACCAGGACCGCCGGAGAACGGATTCGATTATTCCTATGTCATCCCCGTGGCCAATAGCTTTCCACCTTACGTGTTCGTCGAAAACGATCGAGTGGCTGGTCTTCGTCGGGATAGCCCCATTGGCAAGCTCGAATCGCGGAACTACGGCAAGATGGAAGGTGGCGAGGGAGCTCGCTGGTCGGACGAAGAGTTAATCGACCTATTTGCCGACAAATTGGTCTCGGAACTGGAACGACTTGCGGAAACAAATAAGCCGTTCTTTCTCCATTACACACCGACTCAACCTCACATCGGTTCTCGCGTCGTCGACAGGAATGCCCACTGGCCGAATGCTCGCTTTCAGGGAACAAGCGAGGCCGGAAACTATGGCGACGTGGTTCAAGAACTTGACTGGTCCGTCGGTTTGATACTCAACACGCTCCATCGTCTGGGTCTCAGCGAGAATACGCTTGTCATTTTCAGCAGCGACAACGGCGGATACACGCGCACCTTCAACGGACATCAACCGAACGGGCCCATCCTCCGTGGCGGCAAGGGCGATCTTGTGGAGGGTGGAATTCGCGTGCCATTCCTGGCGATGTGGCCCGGCAAGATTAAACCGGGGATACGCTCCAGCGAGATCATTTCGGCAACGGACATGTTGGCGACCGTTGCCGCCATCATCGGCCAGGAACTGCCGGTTGGCGCCGGACCCGACAGTTATAATGTGCTACCCGCTTTACTCGGAAACAAGCTACGACATCCCGAACGTCCCGTTGTTCTTTCCAGCGGCGGGACCGGAGCAATTTCAATTCGCTCCGGCAAATGGAAGCTCATCGACGGTCAGGGCAACTGCGGCTATAGAGAATTCCAACGCAAACAGCCTTGGCCTACGCCGGGCCCCGACGATCCCCCAGCCCAGCTTTACAATATGCAGGACGACCCCGGTGAAGCCAACAACCTTTATCTCAAACATCCAACCATCGCACACCGGTTGAAAGCAACTCTTGAGAAGATCAAGGCGAATGAGAACTACCATCCAACGGAGCTTGAACAGCCGGAAACATTGACCATCGAACAATTGAACACCCTGTTTGTCAGATAGAGAGACTCAGCTCTGATGCAAAAACTACACGTCGTCCTGATCTGCGTCGGATTGATTTCAAACAGCGCGATTACTGCGATCGCAGCGGATCGACCCAACATCGTCTGGATTTCTCTCGAAGACATCACGCCGATGATGGGATGCTACGGCGACGAGTATGCTCGCACACCGGTTTTCGATCGGCTTGCCGCGAACGGTGTTCGCTATACAAAATCGCATGCCATCGCTCCCGTCTGTTCAACATCTCGCAGCAGCATTATCACCGGGATGTACCCTTCGACACTGGGCACCCACCATCATCGTAGTAATGTTGGCCAACCGCCGGCCTTCGTGAAGATGCTCCCAAACCTGATGAGCGACGCGGGCTATTACACCAGCAACAATGCCAAGAAGGACTACAACATCGGCGGCGATCGGTGGCACGAAAGTTCCCGGACCGCTCATTGGAGAAACCGCCCCAATGCCGAGCAACCGTTCTTCGCCGTCTTCAACTTCGGCGAGTGCCATTCAAGTATCACGAAGATTCCCGAAGACGTGATCGTGAGACAACGATTGAATCGGCTGAAGCCTGCAGATTTCCACGACCCGGCCCAAGTTAAGGTTCCGCCTTACCATCCCGATGTTCCTGAATTCCGTCAAGCCTGGGCTCGCTATTACGACGCCGTCACCCAGGTAGACTATCGTGCGGGAGAGATCATCCAGCAACTTCAAGAGGATGGACAGTGGGATGACACGATCGTTTTTGTCTGGGCGGATCACGGTGTGGGAATGCCCCGAGGCAAACACAACGCATGGGAACAGGGAACTCATGTTCCGCTGATCGTTCGCTTTCCACCCAAATACCAACACCTGGCACCTGCGCGACCAGGATCAATGATTGACGGACTCGTGACGCTCATGGACCTGGGACCTTCGACGTTGGCCTTGGCCGGCATCGACACACCCTCGTGGATGAACGGCCGACCACTACTCTGCCGAACCAGCGACGATGACATTGCTTATCGAGAATTCGTGATCGGTATGCGAGACCGCTTGGACAGTCGCTACGAAATGGTTCGCACAGTCCGTGACCCGCGCTTTCGCTATCAGCGCAACTTCTATCCGCATTTGCCATTCAAGCCGCATGAAGATTACGAATTCAATGCTCCCATTTTGCAGACCTGGGTGAACCTTGCGAAGGCAGGTCGTCTGGAAGGTCCGCAAACAATGCTGAACCAACGCTTCAAGCCGATCGAAGAGCTCTACGACTCCGAAAACGATCCGCACATGATGCACAATGTGGTCGACGACCCTGCCTACAGCGAAGTCGTGAAACAGATGCGTGAGCGGCTCCGGACTTGGATGCTTACGACGCGAGATCTGGCCGTCGTTGAAGAGTCGGAAATGTTGGCCCGAGCAAAACCCTACGATTCGCATTGGGAATTCGGGCAATCGCTTGAAAACTACAATGAGATTCTTGATACTGCAAATCTTCAGGTTGAAGGTGAGGCAGCGATTGATGAACTGTTTGTCCGCGCGAAGCATGCGGATTCAGCCGTTCGTTTTTGGGCAGTCCTCGGCTTGGTAGCGTTGCAATTAGATGATTCCAAAGTGATTGAGACTCTGCGGGATGCGACCCAAGACGACTCGATCAGTGTTTCAACAACGGCAGCTGATGGTCTCTTTAATCTGGGAAGATATTCGGAAGGTCTCCCTGCGATCCTTACTGCCTTGAAACATCCCATTCCAGCAACTCGGATTCGCGCGGCATGCGTTCTTGATATGCAACCACCTTCCGCCAACGAAGCTCTCGCTCCCGCCCTACCGGCATTGCAGAGTGCGGCGGAACAATTGGATGTGAACAAGCTACCAGGAATTCCCTTTGGACTGAACTATCCGTTTCAACGAGCCACAAAGGCCATCACTGGGGAAGAAAGTTATTACCGCTGGAATCCTTAACCCAATCCATTTCATGGCAGGTAACAGAACAGGATAAACATCATGAAACGATTACTGATAACACTCGCAGTCTTGAGCACACTTGCTTTGTTGCCGAAGCTCGCCTTGGCCAACAATTTCATTCCGTTGCGTGCAGGTCCCGTCACGATGGTCTTTGATACGGACAACGTATTCTTGCGTTATCTGCGTGTGGGCGATCATGAGATCTTGCGCGGCATCAATGCTCCCATTCGAAATCAACATTGGGAAACCGTGTCGCCGAAGATTTCAAACCTCCGACTCAACCAAAACGACGACAGTTTCGAGATGACGTTTGATGTGACCTGCCAACACGCGGATGTCGACTTCCGCTGGGAAGGTTCGATTACAGGGAGTGACAAGGGCGTCATTGAAATGACATTTGACGGAGTCGCCGAATCAACATTCAAAAAAAATCGGATTGGCTTTTGTGTCCTGCATGGGCCTTCTGCAGCGGGACAGCCATGGCAAGTGGAAACCGTTGACGGCAAGAAGTCAGAGGGTCATTTTCCCAAACATATTTCGGCTCATCAGCCCGCCAAGAACCTGAAGGCGGTTGCCCATGAAGTCGCACCGGGATTACACGCTCGCGTTGAATTCGAGGGTGACATCTTTGAAATGGAAGACCAACGAAATTGGACAGATGCTTCCTTCAAGACTTATAGCACCCCGCTCGAGCGACCTTGGCCAGCAGAGATTCCCAAAGGAACAACGATCTCTCAAAAACTTCGCATCAGCGTGGAGGGAAACGGTCCTCAAAGCTCGGCTTCCCAATCGGATCGCACCGTATTGACCGTTACCGGTAAGGAAGTCACTTTGCCGCTGCTCGGAGTTCAGGTGTCCGGTGAGGTCGATCACCTGACGGACAAGCAAGTCAAGCGACTGAAGGCGTTGCAACTCAATCATCTTCAAGTCGATCTCGCGCTCTCCGATCCGACGTTTGTGAAAAAATTCCGCAGCGCCGTGGAGCAAGCCAAAATGCTCGGTGTCTCTCTCCAAGTCATTTTAGGCTTGGGTGACTCGCCCGACTTCAAATCGTTAATCCGTGAAATCAAGAATCTACAACCGCCCGTCACCTACTGGTTGGTAAGAGGGGGTGATCCTTCAGACTTCCAGGCTGCTCAACAACAATTGTCAGCGGTCGGGCAAGGGTCGAAGATGGGTGTCACTCGCGTGACAAATTTCGTCGACCTGAATCGGGCTCAACCTGAGAGCGACTTGGTGCAGGCGGTCGGTTTTGCGATCAATCCACAGATTCACGCCTTCGATCATGCTTCGATCGTCGAATCGTTACCGATGCATGCGGAGGTGGTCGAGAACGCTCGCCAATTCACGGGCGATCGACCGTTGGTCATCGGCCCAATCACCATGACTCCGCAGCTAATCGATGGCAATGATGAATACGGCGGTCTCCTGCGCGGCGGCGTTCTGCCAACATTCGTCGATGGCCGACAAGTCGAACCGTTCACAGCCGCCTGGACCTTAGGAAGCCTTAAATATTTGGCAGACGCGGGCGTCGATTCGGCAACTTTTTTTGAAACGGTCGGCTGGAATGGCTTGATGGATATCGACGATGTATCAGCGCGACCGCAAGAATTCCCATCAAAACCAGGATCTGTTTTTCCGGTTTACAATCTCTTGAAAGAGATTTCCAGTTTCCAAGGTAGCTCGGCGCTGCAAGTCGACACCTCTGACGAGCTTTCAGCGGTCGGCTTGGCGTTTCAACAAGGCGATCGCGTGCACGTGCTCGTGGGCAACCTTACGGGTGAGCCGCAAACCGTTTCACTGCGGGGAATTAGTGGAGCGACGTTTGACTATCAGGTGTTCGGAGAAGAGTCGAAAACAACGACGCCTGAGATCTCCATTCAATTGCCGCCGTACGGCATGGCACGTATTGATCGGATGATCAACGAATGAAGTCAGATTCGCCAATCGTGTCCCGTCTATTTTTGGGCCTGTGCATCCTCTGCGTCCTTGGCTTCGCCGTTGCCTGGATGCAACAAAGAACCGATTGGATCGGGCCCGCCCTCGCAGCCAGCGCTATCGCCTTAGCCTTGGCCGCTTCGACAGGGCGGGGAAGCCTGCGACAAATGTCATTCACGATCTGGATCGTGACGGGTGTTGTCGTCGGCATGGCTTTTCATAAGTGGTTCATCACGTTTCCCTCAAATTGGTATGGGCTCGGTGGACGCGAGATGAGTGTCGTGTTCATACCGGTGTTGCAAATCATCATGTTTGCCATGGGAACCACACTCAGCCTTCGGGACTTTGCCCGCGTCTTCAAAATGCCGCTCGGTGTTTTGATTGGGCTCTTCTGTCAATTCACCATTATGCCGTTGGTCGGTTTTGCGCTGGCTTATTCTTTCGGACTACCGGCTGAAATCGCAGCCGGACTGATTCTGGTCGGATGTTCGCCAAGTGGTCTGGCGTCGAATGTCATGGCCTTCATCGCCAAGGCGAATGTGGCTCTATCAGTGACCATGACCGCGTTTTCAACTCTGCTGGCACCGGTACTCACACCGTTATTGATGAGAGCTTTGGCAAGCGAGATGGTAACGATCGACGTACCCGCCATGATGTGGACGATGACAAAAATCGTCCTGCTACCAGTCTTACTCGGCCTGATGAGTCATCATTTCCTCGACTTAATTTGTCCCAATCTAAAATGGCTCGACCGTGTGATGCCAGTGATTTCCATGGTGGGGATTCTGATCATGACTGTCTTGACAGTCGCCATTGGTCGCGATGACCTCATGGAAGTTGGAGCGTTGTTGATTGTCGCCTGCGTCATCCACAGTACGGCAGGCTTTACCTTAGGCTATCAGTTATGCCGACTACTCGGACGGGATCCACTGACCTGTCGGACGATTGCACTCGAAGTCGGTTTGCAGAATTCAGGAATGGCCGCCGGCCTTGCCAAGTCACTTGGAAAAGTTGCAACGCTCGGCCTGGTGCCAATCGTATTTGGACCGGTCATGAATGTCATTGCGTCGATGCTCGCTAACTGGTGGAGATCCCATCCTGTGGAATCCTCAAGCTTGCCCCTCGAAAACCCATCGATCACCCCACGATAAGTTCAACTCTTTATGAAAACCAAAGCACTTCAGCGTTTCAGGGAAAAACTTGCCAACCAGGACCCTGTTTACGGACTTTGGGTAACCCTCGAATCGGCCAGCATTACGGAAATGGCAGTGGCCCTGGACATGGATTGGGTCGTTATTGATGCCGAACATGGGTATCTGGATTGGAAAGAAATCAACGAACATATCCGTGCCGGTTTGCGCAGCGATACGGTGGTCCTGGTCCGATTAGCCGAGCGTAGTACCGCCCTCACTAAGCGAGCACTCGACATCGGCGCCGACGGGGTTGTGATCCCCTGGGTCGAGACGGTGGAACAACTGGAAGCGGCCATTCGCGATAGTCGTTATCCCACCGAAGGTCGTCGCGGAATCGGGGGCGAACGAGCGACGGCCTGGGGCCAGTGTCTTGCCGAACATACCGCCGAAGCCAACGAGCATGTACTGGTCGTGCCTCTCATCGAAAGTGTTGCCGCCATCGAGCAAGTACCCGCCATGTGTGAAGTGGACGGCACCGACGCATTCTTTTTCGGTCCCGCCGACTTTTCAGCGTCGGCCGGTTATCGAGGCCAATGGGAGGGACCTGGTATCGCGGAACAGATCCTGCGATTGAAGGATACGATTCGCGAAGCAGGCAAACATTGTGGGGTAATGACGACCAGCATTGAAAACCTTGTCGAGCGCGGCGAACAGAATTTTCAGATGCTGGGAGTCGGCGCTGACAATGGACTCTTACTCCGAGCCATTCATCAGGCGCTGCAAGCGGTTGGACGCGATCGCAAACTGGCGCCGAGCCTCGATCCGGCTGACGGACAAGAACTCCAAATGCCGCTTGCTGAACCACCCGCAGACACCGCTCCGGATCGCGATGAAGCCATCACCGCCCTTGGCAATGGCCAAAGCGTAGAACTGGAGCCCGGTGTCAAACTCGAGGCAATGGTCGGGGACTTCAACAGCTGTCGTGGATTGACGACCGGTATTGTGACCCTGGAACCGGAAGCGTTGCTCAACTACCACACTCACCCCTGCAGCGAATCTATCACCGTACTCGAAGGCCAAGCCGAGATATCCGTCGAAGGACGCACCTACCAGCTCGGGCCTCTCGACAACATCACGATTCCTCGTTGGCTACCTCATCAAGCTCGGAATCCCAACCCAACCCAAGCGGCACGCGTGCACGTCGCTTTGGCAATGAGCGTTCCGGAACGCGAGCCATCCGTTCGACCTTTCGAAAAGATTGAGATGCCGTCGGATTCGAAGGGCGTTCCCGGCTTCGAACGAGTCACTCGAATCGCCTGTGCAACTCACTCGCTCAATCTCGGCTCGGGGGTTGAATATGCCGACTACTTCAACGCCGAACTCGTACCTGGCATCGAGATGAGCGGTGGATTTGCTCGATTTGAACCCGGCGGTCGACTTCCCGATCATCTGCACGAATTCGATGAATCGATCTGCATCGTTCGAGGCGCTGCGTCATGTCAGGTTGAAGGCCGGGAATATCTCCTCGATCACTGTGCAACCGCCATGGTGCCTCGTGGTCGGGTTCATTACTTCATCAACCAGTCGGATCAACCGATGGAAATGGTCTGGGTTTATGCTGGCCCTATGCCTGAACGGATTGTCATCCGTTCGGACTTTATTCGTGGGAAATAGCGTGGCCGGCGGTCCCGTTCCAACCCCGGGGGAAATAAACTCGGGTTTTGCACCGCTTTCGGTTTCGCGGGGTGTCATTGGGAGACGGTTGCCCTGGTTTTTCTCAATAATTGATGGAACCCATGAACGGCAGCAATCGTCCAAGACACGATGCCGCAAACTGGGCATCGAACGAATACGTTATGAATTGGGTACTGCTGGAACCTGAGCAAACTGAACCATTGGGAGAACAGTAACCGTGTGCATTTTTTCTCAACCGGTCGTCTCCGTTACCGACACCAATATCTTTGCTCGTATTCTTCCGGATGGTTGGCAGTATCTCGTTTACCAGATGAATTTCGAATCGGTCGAGAACAACGCCATAATTTTGCCGCTACCTGTGCAACTTCCTTCGCAGGATGAGGGCACATTAGAGTTTATTTCACTCGAAGATTACGATGGTTTCTTCACCGATCTCAACCGCGGTTTTCCGTTGCGCAGACCGCCAAGTCGATTCGGCGCAATCGGAGTCGACAGTGCCGTGCCCGACTCGATTCAAAACCTCGTCGTCCATGACGTGGGCGACTTTGTCGCCTCTTTTGTTCCGACGCTTTCGGATTTCAATCGGCTTGATGAGCAATTTCGACTCGATCCACAAGTGTGGAAAAAGATGCCAACTTATGCGGATTATGGATTTGCTGTCTTCCAACTAAAGACCGGAAAGGGAAAGCCGCATCCGATGGCTTTCAAATTCCGATCTCGTCTGAACGATCCCGGAACAGGTTCTTTGTTTTTTCCGACAGTTCATATTCATGATGGAGAGGTGCACGCGCGAGAGTCGTTCGATCACAACCTCTTCCTGCAAGCGCCCGAATTTGACGAAGCCTGCGGCAAGTACCATGAAAAGGAACGTCTGCAAACGGATCACAATACGGGATATGTTCGCTCGAAGTGGAAAGCGGATGAGTTTCTCGACGTGAAAAAAAGTCGGGGCATTCTGGCCAAAGATGGTTTGATTCATCGTTTGGAAATGCGAGGCATGATTAAGAACGCGGATGTTCTTGCCAAACGAGATTTATCGCATGTTGTTTCACGATTTCCATTACTGGGTGCGGCGGCCATTGCCTGCCTGGGTGGTGTTGCGGGCATGAAATGGTTCTTCCAACGTCGAGAGCAAATCTCGCGGGAGCGTTCGTCTGGATTGGACGATTAGAGTTATCATCTCCGCAGATATCGACGTCTCCCACTCGAAGCCCTGAATAGACCCGCGCAGACTGCCGTGATCCGGCGGCCATTATTGGCTCGATTCATTGTCACCGGTTTCCGAATACTACTTCGACAAAAAGCCGTTTGCCTTCAATGGAACGATTGGCAAAACAACCTTCTTGCTCGAGTGATGACACTGCCGCCAAGGACTGGCTGCGGATCCCATCAACCATGATGCAATGGGATCATGATGATGCGCCATCATGATCCCCAAGATATCTGAACCTGCTTTGGATTATTCCAAGGCAGGATTCTAGCCGCATCCTGAACTCTCGATAGCCAGGATGACACGAATCTCCATCATGGTTCGGTTCGAGAGTTTTCCGTAACGAGGCGCGGTTCCGGTCGGTTAAGGAATAGCGCGCCAATGACCAATAACTCTGCACACCGAAGAAAGATCCAGGCATTGGTATGTCGACCGCCAGCCGGCAGGGTCGCCCAGGGGAGACCAAAGAAGACAAAATTCAGCGAGCAATAAATGATCGCACTCAGGATCAATCCATAGCGTGTAAACGTGCGACCCGTCTGACCTGCTCGTCCTCGTCGCTCGAAAAATAGCGCAGCCGCCGTCATGATGGCCAATGGCAATAAAAACAACAGGAACGAGACAAACGGCGTGTCAGCGAGATATTTCATCGTCCACACCAGAATGAATTCGGACTCATCGGGATTCGGTATTCCACCTCTTGCCTTAAGTGTGATGCCCGCGATAGGGATCGTCACCATCGGTAAGGCATAGATGTAGGGCCAATAACGCCCCCCCATAATGCACACAACGGGTAACAGACCCATCGCCATCGGATAACCGGCGAATAGTTCGAAGATGCGATAGTCCTCAAATATTTCGCCTTGATAGCGAGGAACGCTCCACAAAAAAAGCATCACGCTGTAAATCGCGATGAGCACCCATTCCGCCTTCACATGAATTCGACCATCCTCGGGCACATCGCCTTGGACAACTAGTTTGCGATTCAACCATAAGCCGAAACCCAAAACAAATCCCATCACCGCGCCGAACGTCGTTTCCATCATGTTCCACCAGTTCCACCCCATGACACTGAGAAACTCTTCGGGATAGACCGAGGGCATCCACTGGTGCACAGACTGGTCAACTTCGCTCAGCCATTCTGGCGTCCAGGAGTGTTTGTTTTGCAACATTTGTCCGGTGGTAAAGCCGAGGCCACCGCCTAACACGCCGAAGAAGGTCATGTTCCGGGCCAGCTTGTCTCGTTTGACAAAACTCACGTAAGCGACGAGGCCCACCAACGCGGCTAAGAGCCCACCCCAAATCTCTGGGCGTGGATCGAGTCCTTCTTTATCGGGTTCCCAATGCCAATGGTCGGAAAAGTAAATCCAAGGCAAAGCCCGCTCGGCATCTCCCGAAGTCGAAAAGAAATACCACGGTACGTTGCGATCGGATCCTGGCACGTAGGGGCGATTCAGCAACTGAATGCCGACAAACACGAGAAATAGCAATCCAATAAACAGGATCGCCATCTCCTTCCAACTGTACTGTTTACCTCCGAGACCAATGCCTAAGAAGGCGCCAGCGAATCCGATCCACAGGCCTCCTTTGACAAACAGCCCAACCATTCCCCAGCGAAAGGCCTCGACATTCCCAATCAATTCCCTGTCATGGCTTAATCCGACCGTTTGCCCATAGGTCATCATCCCGCCAAATGACATAGCAAGAGCAGTGAGAGCAACGGCACGTGCAGCGTATAGAGATGTCGAATGCCGACAAAACAGGAACACCATTGTGAAGGCCACTAAGGCACCGGGTACCATGGCACCCCATTCATGGCCATATTGACCGCGAATCCCCCAACCCATGCCGCCGGCGGCAGCTCCCATCAAGGGGGCTGCGATGAACAACATGAGCGGTGACGAAGTGTCGTTGTTGAATTCGGATTCCAGACGCATCTCACTCATTCTAGACCTCTTTGCCTTCGAAGAAGAAAAGCTCGCAATGGCGACCGATCGAACCGTCACGCAGGTTTCGAGATCGGCCCATCCGAGCGGCTCTTATCATAGCGAATCTGACAGAGGCTCTGTGCTATGGAGGTCGACGTGACTTCGTCGAAAATCTCTTTTCCAATCGGAATCAACAAGGGTACCGGTCTTTTTTGACGAGGTGAGCCTGTGATCGTGACACTTTTCTTCGATTCCAAGAGCGAGAATCGGGGGCGCAGTTCGTTCTCCACGATCCTGGCTGCTCGTATTAGAGAATGACGAGCTGTTCGATCGGGGCTTCAATACGGGTCAAACCGATCGCGATACTCGTGTCGGCAACCAGAACAATGCGGCAATCAACAAAAGTAGAAGGGTCGAAGGTTCCGGAACAGCAATGACACCGTTTTCGGGTCTGGGTCCGTTTTCGTATCCGCCACCTTGGAAGGCCACAACGAAGTCGGAGGAGGTAAACGAGCCGTCTCCGTTCCAATCACCTTCGCTCCAAGTAGCCGGGTTACCCGATTCAAACGCCCCGACTTGAAAGACGACCACAAGATCGTTGCTATTGAATTCTCCGTCCAGGTTGGCATCGCCCATCCAGCTATTTTTCAGATCGTTGACCCACACCTGACGATCGGCCAAATCGACAGTACCATCGCTGTTCAGATCGAAGCTTAAATCCTGACCTGCGATTGCCAACGCTTGCAAGTCGAGATCTTCGGCATCCAATTGGCCATTCTGGTTGTAATCGCCGATTGGGCCATCCGTCTGCGACAGAAGCTGCATCCCAACATTACGCGAAAACTTGATCGCATCGGTTTGTACCAACGTGAATTGAATTGGATCAAATTCTTCGATGTGATTACCAACGGCGGCGAGAACTTGCATTCCTGCATCACCACCTCGCTCGACATGGATTCCCTCGAAGTCGTAATCGACGCCTTCCTTCAAGGAAATCACGCCAACGTAACTGTTCTGACAACCATTTTGGTCGGCGACAATGGACTCATCCCCATCAAGATCGAACAACTCAATGTTGCTCGCCTCCTCAAAATCCTCACCGACAATCCGAAAACTACTTCGATCGTCAGAAGAAACGTAGAACGAAACCGTGATGTTCTCGTTCAGAACCGCATCCCCATCGTCTACCTGGAGCGTTCCGAATACCCCACTAATAAAATCATCGCGATTGCCGGATGAGTTCGGCCATTGCTCGGCATTTCCATCGTGATTAAATTCGCCAAATGGACATCCCTTCGGATCCACGTTCGAGTCGTCAAACTGGAATCTCGTCGCATCATTTGATTCGGCATCCGGTCCGTCCAGATTGTCGTAAATGATGTCGCGGGCAGCTTCGACAACTTGGTCAAACTCCTCGATCCGATTCATGTTGACCACGCGCAGGGGGCCTGTAAGTCGAGCCGTCGGCATGCGATCGACTTCCGGCAAGACGCTTGGATCACCCAATGCCATCCACTGCGGATTGATCGATGGATCATTAATCTCATCACCCTTTTGAGACACGACTTCGACGAACGCACCTCCTGACTTTTCCCAGGTCAGGAACTCGACGTCATACGCTTGGCCTGCTTTGAGATCGTACGTCGCCTTCGTCGAGCTATTCTCCGTATTGCCGGCGAAATAGATGGTTCCCGGGCCAAACCGATCGTAAGTGCCACCCCCCGCCACATTCAAAACGGTGGCGTCTTGGATTCGAAGCGCAAAACCTTCGCTCGACTGTACCTGAATCGTATAGATGCCATCTTCCTGCGGCTGAATTCTGCCATGCGCAACACTGAGGAAGTTAGCGTCATCCGCGGTAGCAGCAGTGAGATCATTCGACGGGTATGGAAAAAGGCCCTCGCCAAATTCCAATTTAAGCAACGGACTCATGACACCAGCGTTATCGGGATCAGCCAACGTTAACGTTGGGATCTGTGCTGTTGCCGATTGCGAATCAATGACTTGATTCTGAATTCCAACCAGAAGATCGACCACGTCATTAATCGGCGGTTCCACTGTGAGTGAGCCGTAGTAATCGATCATCGACCAGTTACCTGTCGTCGCGGCCGGACCCCCGAAACGCTGATTAGGGAGCAGGGCATAGGACGCTTCAATCCCGGGATAAGGACTCGCAGCGCCGAGATTGTACTCATACACGGAAACGTAGCTTTTGCCGTTGGATTCATTCAAAGAACCGGCATCAGGTACGGGTTGATTCAATGCGTATCCTGTTTCGTCGTCGTTCCAATCGGACGCATTCCTGAAAAGATAGACGCCGTCTTCCGTACCGCTCGAATTACTCGGCTGCTTCTTTCGCCATTTTTCATAGGTAAGCGGTTCACCACTGGTCCAGGCAAAGGTCCCCTCCTGAGCACCCGGCGCAACACCGACGCGATCGGTCAAACCGATCCAGGCGTGTTCATCAGCCCCGGTCAATCCGTGAATAAATTGGTTTTCGGCAGCGCTATGAATGGAAGCCAGATTGCCAGCAACACCATCGAACTCAAAAGCTCCGGCCTGCTCAAGCGCATCAGCCCACTTCATTTTTGTGAGGCAAGCTTGATAAACATTCCAAGTACCGCCCGGGCCAAACGGAGCCTGGACTGGATCCAAGCAGTTTGGATTCTGTGCGATCGCAAAAGGAGTCAGCACGAAACAAAAGAGGACAGAACACCAAATGGTCTTGTGATTCATGGTTTTCCTCTTCGAGGCGCAAAGAGAGATCATCCAGCAGATCCCCAACCCACGCGAAAATCTGCCTTCTTGGCTGTCATTCTATTGGACAACCACAACCGACATCATTCAAGGAAATTCGCTCGAAGCTCGATAAAAACTCGCACGATGAGCCCCAAGGATTTCGCAAAAATACGGTTTGCAAACAAATAAGTTCGGACGATTAACAAACCGTGAGTTCTAGCGTCACACAGCGAGACAATTGCGACTCTTGATGTTAATTACGACGCGCGCCAAGAATTTGACAATACGTTTCATTCGGTTACCGCCGCGCACAGAAAGTGAGATCAGACCCCGGTGTCTGTCCACTATCATTTCGCAGGTGTCGGCTTACAAGTTGGCCAACCGTTGATCGGCGTCGCCGAAGCGATCCAGACTCACGCCCATGCGATCCATGATTGAGAGATACATGCTACACAGCTTGCGATTGTCATCACCCTTGTCCGAGTAATCTAGAACTCGGCCGGTTTCCAGAGTTCCGCCCATACTGCCCGTCAACAGGACCGGAATCTTTCGGCTATCGTGTGCCTTGCCAGACCACATATTGTTGATGAACAACAGGCACGAATTATCCAGCACGGAACTCTCACCTTCCTTCATCGAATCAAGTTTTTCGGCCAGGTAAGCATACTGCTGACAGTAATAGGTCGAAATCCGTTCGAATTCGTCGCCGTGGTCTTTATGTGACGCGTAATGATGCGAGGTACGAACGTCAAGGAAGGGATAAACCAACCCCGAGATATCATTACACATCAGCAGCGTGGCGACGCGTGTCTTGTCGGTTTGGAATGCGATCGCAATTAAGTCGCACATCAATCGAACGTGCTCGCGTAAATCTTCAGGCATTCCGTTATCGGGACGCTCCATGGTTATCGCCAGCCGACCTCGATTTTCAGCTCGTTCCTCAGCGCGATCTTTCATGGCTCGCATTTGCTCAACACGCTTCTCAACATCGCGAACACTACTCAGGTATTCATCGAGTTTTGCCTTATCGCTGCGACTGACCTGGCGCTGCAAATACGACGCGTGTTCATTGACGCGATCCAGAATACTCTGAGTGCGACGACTTCCCTGATTGTCGAACAATGAATCGAAAGCGAGCGAAGGATAAACCTCCATCGGCACCGGGGCCGTTACATTGCGCCATGAGATGTGCGAACTGTAGGCCATCGAGAAATTCGTCTCGTGATATCCGGTGACCGGTTGCTCACAACCAAGCACAATGCTGGACTGCAAGGTTTGTCCCTCAAACTTTTTGGCCAACACCTGATCCATACTGATGCCGCCCTTGAGTACAGCACCTCGCTGCAATGATGCACCGGAGAGGATATTGCCCGTTTGGCCCGGATGAATGCCGACGCCCGTCGCATTCTTATTGAAGAGACCATGGATGTAGTTCATCTTGGACTTGAGCGGTTGCATGGGCTGCAGACACTTGCCCAATTCCATCGATTCGCCAGCACCACTCGCCCACCAATGCTTTTGGTGTACTCCATTGGCCATGAACAATGCTGCGAATCGCTTGGGTGGCGCTTGTTCGGGACTCGCACCCCAAGCCGAAACCGACTCCAACCACGGCAAGGCCATGGTGACGCCTACTCCGTGCAAAAACGTTCGGCGACCGAATGATTGTGTGCGATCGGACATTGCTCACATTCTCCTTCAACGACGATCGGGGTCTGGAAATCTTGCCAAGCGCGTTTCGCGTTTCAGGCTCAGCGTTCCATGTCACCCTGCAAATTAACCGCCCCTTATCTTAGCAGATCGTCACTGTATTCCAGCGCCATAATCTCGGCCCCGGACATTGCGAAATTGAGGGCTGAGGACGATCGTTTCGATCATTTTCCCAAAACGATAATCATGGTTTTCGAGATCAGATCGCATCTGCTCAAGGGTGGATTCGTCGGACAAGGCAAGGTTCCGGCCCAGGGCATAAGCCAACATCTTGCGGCAAAAAGTATCCACAAAATCATCTTGTCGTTCATTCACAAGATAGGTGCGCAGTCCTTTCAGGCCTGCACCATCACTACCATCCGGGAACTCTGCGCGATCGTCGATAGGCCGACCGCCCAGATCAAGCTGACGTTGTTCACCAATCGGGCCGTATCCTTCAAACACAAGACCGATCGAGTCAAATCGTTGATGGCAACCGGCACAACTCTTGACCGATCTGTGTTGCTCAAGCACTTCGCGTAACGACAGCTCTCCCAACTGCGACTCATCCTCGGGTAACTCAGGAACATCGGCCGGTGGTGCGGGAATGTGTTCACCCAATAATTTCCGGACGACCCAGTATCCGCGTTTAACCGGGCTCGTCCGTCGGCCAGGTGAATTCTTTGTCAAGAAAACCGACATGGGTAGAATTCCACCGCGACCAAAGCGATGAGCTTCATCGACTCGAATCCAGTCATCCTGTCCGGTGAAAGAAACGTTCATGCCATAATGTTTGGCAAGCTCTTGATTCACAAACGTATGGTCAGCATCGAGCAATTCAGTGATCCGCCCATCGCGTTGGATGAGATCGACCATAAACTGCACAGGTTCTTCGAACATCGCCTGTCGCAGGTCATTCGTAAAAACCGGAAAACGATTTCGGTCGACGGCATTGTGTTGTTGGAACTGTCGAAAATCCAACCAATTGCCAACGAATTCGATGGCCATGCGGCGCATCTTTTCGTCATTGAGCATCCGTCGAGTTTCCTCGATTAACGCATCATCACTTTGAAGTTTCCCTGCCGATGCTCGATCGAGGAGTGTTTGATCCGGCATACTTGACCAGAGAAAGTAGCTAAGGCGATTAGCAAGGGCGACATCATCGAGGGGTCGAGTTTCCGTCCCCTCGGGCGGCGTGTTGACGCGATAGGAAAATCGGGGCGACACAAGAATACTGGCAATCACATCGCGGATCGCCTCTTGATGATTCAATCCATCCTGTTCGCGGAGCGATTCATAGAATTCTCGGAGACTCTGCCGCTCTCCGGCATTCAATTCCCGCCGCCACGCGCGCTGCGCAAAATCACTCAGCGCCTCGAGATGCTTGGCTTCCGACTCTGCCAACGCTTTTTCAGTCTTTCGCACATGAGCGGAGATACCCTGAAAATAGACTTCCAGAACCATCAGGCCCGCCGCATCGATTCCGTCCTTTTCGGCCCTTGCCACAAAGAGCTTGGCCATCCGATTCATTTTTTCGGCCGACGTCACATCGTCATCTTCGCTACGCGCGAAGTCGAATTCGGGTCCCGTCAAATAGGCCGTCGATTCAGCCCGTTCAAAGTAGATGAAGTCTCGAAACTGTCGAAAGGGAGCTCGTGTCACACAATCGAGTTCCAACCATAAGTCATCCAACTGTTGCTGCTGCTCTTCATTCAACACCAGATCATAAAGGGGTTGATCATCACGAAAATAGCCAACCATTAAATGGAATCCGGCACTGAGCAGACGTCCTTTATTTTGTCTTTTGGGATCAAGAAAAGTCCGGCCCCGTTCGGATACGAAAAATCGATCGGGAAAGACGCTGCAGAAACGTACGACCGCATCGCGTATTTGTTGGTCGTCGTCAGCTTCGACATTCTTCTCCGGCTGTTCCAGATTCGCCTTACGGCGATTGGCGGCCCCTTGCTGATTGATCCAGAGGATGACCGGCTGGAGAGTCCGAGGCAGCCCCATCGTGGCAGACCGATCGATGGGCGGAATCCATTCTTCTCGTGCCGCGACAACAAAATCCCGCAATGCAACAGATCGATCGCGAACGAGCTGCGAATTCCCGTCGTCAGGGGCGGGCAGAGCGTTCCAACGTTCTCGCAACTCCGCCAAAGGACCCGTATTTTGGGCACCATCGGTTAACAGCTGCCAAACGGTTTCCAGATACTTCGCACTGACGCTCTCAACCCTGGCGACATCTGCCAGGGACTGGTCTTCGTCGGTCCGATGGCGATACCGCCAGGCAGCGAAAAAATAATCGGCCAGATCAACAGGCTGACGTTGATAGAAATCAACGATCCGGTGCACGCAGTACTTGTCACGATCCGGTTCTGTAACGACCGAATGTGGTGCAAACTCGATTCCCTTAGGAGTTAACACGGCATGCTCTGCCACGAATCGTGCGGCACCCAAATACTTTTGTAATCGAGCTGGCGTCATCGCCAACGATTCACCAGAGTTCGTAAAGCCGGCTTCGTTCGCAGGATCGACGGGAAACTCTCGCGTGGGTTGAATGTCCACACCGGTCAAATCATGAATGGTGTAATCGTATTCGGCATTACTTAACCGACGTGCCAACACCAGCCCCGGATCTCCCGCATTGCGATCGGCCTCCCGCTTACGCATCCGTTTGATCCAATCAACAACCGCTTCTCGCTCAGCCGAACTCGGTTGCGCGGAGGCATCCTCCGGCGGCATCTCAGCCGGTTCTAAACGATCCAAAACGAGTTTCCAATGGCCAGCATCGGAGGTCACCGATTGCAGGTTCGTATAGCCACTCAGATTGAATTCGGCCTCTTGTTGTTCCTGACCATGACAATCGAGACAATATTTGTTCAGGAATGGCCGTACTTGATCGCGAAATTGACCAGCCAATTGATCGCCCGGTTCATCCGCTCGGACCATTGATGTCGCCACGATTGAAAACATAATCGCGTGAACGAACAACGATCTCGTCCGCTTCATCATGTTCAAGGCATGTCTATGCGATAGGGAATTCGTCATGCGTCTCTCGCAGAACCGGTTGGCTCCGTGGTGATTTCGTGACCGCCCTGATTATAACTGCGGGCCCCGGACGGAGCCAATCACCCGACGAAACTCACCCGCTCGTAGAAACGATGCGGCAACAGAAGGAACCGTCTTGAATCAGCCGCCGCTTACTAGCACATAGAATCCCATCAGATACCAGGCCCAAACGCCCGTGGCGGTGACGATCGCAGTACCCAGCCCCGGCCGAATCGAATGGGCAGGCAAAAAACAGACGAGCACGATGATTAAGGGAACCTGTTCGTCCGCGCTCAACGTTGGCTGATACTTTAAGACCTCGAAAGCGCTCATCGGCACCAGCCACACAAGTTGAAACGAGTCGACTAGATCCACGTGGTATTGCTGTTGAAACAAAGCCATGAGCATCAACAGCACCGAAAAGAAGA